>Ga0307377_10001364_pt1 | contig 31220 bp, 28 predicted proteins | sample TR3MG_FD_202535 | JGI IMG/M metagenome (GOLD analysis project Ga0307377, IMG submission 202535) | Soil microbial communities from Risofladan, Vaasa, Finland - TR-3 | ecosystem: Environmental > Terrestrial > Soil > Coastal area > Acid sulfate soil | place: Finland: Risofladan, Vaasa | collected... | reverse complement strand
TACCCGGCCCATGAACCAACCGGTGCAGAGCTAGCCGGTATTAAGCGGCTAGTGCGAAACGTTCGTCGTTCGCGGTTATTGCGTTCCAGTTGGATTTACGAGGTGGCTGGCCCTCGGTATGCACTGCGCTGCTTCGTAACCCACGTCGAAACCAGGTCGCCCCCGGTATCTGGTGAGGAGTGGAGGCGATGAAGAAGGCTTGTTTCTCCCGCTTCGCGCCCGCCAATCCTTTACTGCGGTTGCATTATCGCATATGGGGGTAAAACAGGCGCAAATCAAGAGGCGCGGAGGTAATCGAGCACTTCGCGCGGATGGTCGATGATCGCGTCGGCCTGCCACGATTCGATCGCCCCGCCGTCGCCGAGGTAGCCGTAGTTCGCCGCCAGCACGCGCATGCCGGCAGCGCGCGCCGCCTGCACGTCGCGCAGGTCGTCGCCTACGTAGACGCAGGCGGTCGGCGGCAACCGCAGCGCCGCCGCGGCGTGCAGCAGCGGATCCGGGTGCGGCTTGGCGCGGCCGGTGGTGTCGCCGCCGACGACGCAGGCCGCGCGGCCGCCCAGGCGCAGTCCCTGCAGCAGGGTCAGGGTGAAACGCTCCGCCTTGTTGGTCACCACGCCCCAGGGCAGGCGCTCCTGTTCGAGCTGATCCAGCAGTTCGGCCATGCCGTCGAACAGCCGCGTATCGACGCAAATATCGGCGGCATAGAAATCGAGGAACTGCGCCTTGAGCGCTTCGTAGCGCGCGTCTTCCGGGTTCAGGCCGAAGCCGACTTTGAGCAGGCCGCGCGCGCCGCTGGAAGTGTAGGGCCTGGTGGTCGCGACCGGCATCGGCGCCAAGCCATGCGCGGCGCGCACGCGGTTGAGCGCGCGCGCCAGGTCGGGTGCCGTATCCGCGAGCGTGCCGTCCAGATCGAACAGCACCGCCTGCACGCGGGTGTTGAGAGCGTGCTTCAAGAGCAAACGAAAAGCGGATTAAGGGAGCGAGCGTGCAAGTCGGCTCGATTCTGAAACACGCTCCGACTTAGGGGAGCACGAGGGGAAATATCCCCTCGTATCGTCAAACGTCTTAGACATCGCGCACGCAGTGCCCGACTTAGGGGAGCACGAGGGGAAATATCCCCTCGTATCGTCAAACGCCCTAGGCATCGCGCACGCAGTGCACCAGGTAGTTGACGCTGGCGTCGTTGTTGAGCGAGTAGACCTTGGTCAGCGGATTGTAGGCCATGCCGATCACCGATCGCAGCGTGAGGCCGGCGGCGCGGCAATGCCGTGCGAGTTCCGAGGGCTTGAGGAATTTTGCGTAATCGTGCGTGCCGCGCGGCAGCAGCCGCAGGACGTATTCGGCGCCGATCACCGCGAACAGGTAGGACTTGGGGTTGCGATTGATAGTGGAGAAGAACACTTGTCCGCCCGGTTTGACCAGTTGCGCGCAGGCGCTGACCGTGCTCGCCGGATCCGGTACGTGCTCCAGCATTTCCATGCAGGTGAGCGCATCGTAGTGTCCGGGCTCGCGCTGTGCCAGCGCCTCGGCGCTGATTTCTTCGTAGTTCACGTCGTGGTGCGACTCGATCAGGTGCAGCATCGCCACTTTGAGCGCTTTGTCCGACAGGTCGATGCCTTTGACCTGCGCGCCCAATGCCGCCATCGCTTCGGCCAGGATGCCGCCGCCGCAGCCGACGTCGAGCACCGATTTGCCTTTCAACCCCGCGATGCCGTCGATCCATCCCAGGCGCAGGGGATTGATCTCGTGCAGCGGCTTGAATTCGCTGCTCGGGTCCCACCAGCGGTGGGCCAGTTCGCTAAATTTCGCCAGTTCTTGCGGATCGGCATTCATGTGTATTTCCAAAATAAAAAAGCCCCGCTTGCGCAGGGCTTTTGAAGGGACTGCGCAAGCCTACCTTTGTTGGGTCCCCACCACCTCGATTTCGACGCGGCGGTTCTTGGCACGGCCTTCCTTGGTCCTGTTGTCGGCGATCGGCTGCGACTTGCCTTTGCCTTCGGTGTAAATGCGGTTGGCTGCGATGCCCTTGCTCACAAGGTAAGCTTTGACCGCGTTGGCGCGGCGCAGCGACAGTTTCAGGTTGTACGCAACCGTGCCGATGCTGTCGGTGTGGCCGACGGCGATGATCACTTCCAGGTTCACCGCCTTGAGTTTGCTCACGAGGTCGTCGAGCTTGGCTTTGCCTTCAGGCTTGAGCACTGCCTTGTCGAAATCGAAGTTCGTTTCGGCGGCCATGGTCACCTTTTCGACCATCGGCCTGACTTCGTGTTTGGGCATGGGCGCTGGCGGCGGCGTAACGACCGGTGCGGGCGCGGGCGCGGCTTTCTTCGGCATCAGCTCCGGATCGCATTCGGTAGTCGCCATGGCCGGCGTCCAGTAACCGGTGCGCCAGCACAGGCCAAACGGGTCTTTCACGGTGACCCCGGAAACCGGGGCCTGGACATATCCATCAACCTGGGCGAAGGCGCTGGTCGCAACCGATCCGAGCGCGAGCGCTGCGGAAAAAACTAACGCGATGTGTTTTACAGTGTTTTTCATGTTTTTCCCCTCTATAAAATTCGACCGTCTTCCCCCGCGGAAACTTTGTTGCAGACTTTTGTTAAGCCATTGTTTCCATTGACAGCCTATTCTGCCACAAGAGCGCCAGTTTTTCCAGGTCATTTTTCGAACGGCCTATCAGTTCCCGCTCTTCGACCAGCAGTCGCCCCGCGACCCAGACGTGGCTGACGCTTTCGCGCCCGGCGGCATAGACGAGATGCGAAATCGGATCGTAGCAGGGCAGCATCTCGGGCGCGGCGAACTCGACTGCGGTCAGGTCGGCAAATTTGCCGCGCTCGATCGACCCGATCGCATGGTCCAGGCGCAGCGCGCGCGCGCCATCGAGCGTCGCCATGGCCAGCGCCTGGCTGGCGTGGAGCGCGCTCGCGTCGCCGCTTACCGCCTTGGCGAGCAGCGCCGCCTGGCGCATTTCCTGGAACAGGTCGAGGCGGTTGTTGCTGGCTGACCCGTCTGTTCCCAGCCCGACGTTGATGCCCTCGGCCAGCATGCGCGCCACCGGAGCAAAGCCGTTGGCGAGCTTGAGATTGGAGGAAGGGCAATGCGCGACCGAGCTGCCGTTTTGCCGCAGCAGCGCGATCTCTTCCGGCGCGAGATGTATCGCATGCACCGCGATCAGATTGGGGCCGACCAGGCCGAGGCGATGCAGGCGTTCGAGCGGACGCACGCCGTGCTGCGCGACGCTCTGCGCGATCTCGTCGCGGGTTTCGTGCACATGGATGTGCACCGGCAGGTCCAGCTCCTCTGCGAGAGTGATCATCCGCGAAAAGGTCTTGTCGCTGACGGTATAAGGAGCGTGCGGTGCCATGCAGAACGAAAGCAGCGGCTGCTCGCACAGTCCGTCGCGCACGGCCAGGCCCTTGGCTACGTAGTCGTCGGCGTCGGCAGCGTAGGCGCTGGGGAAATCGATGACGATAAGGCCGAGCGCGGCGCGCATGCCGATGTCGAGCGCGGCCCGCGCGGCTTCGCCGGGGTAATAATACATGTCGTTGAAACAGGTGATCCCTGCGCGCAGCATTTCGGCGCAGGCGAGCAGGGTGCCATCATAGACGAACTGCGGCGACACGTGCTTGGCCTCTGCCGGCCAGATGCGATCCTGCAGCCAGCGCATCAGCGTCATGTCGTCGGCGAACCCGCGCATCAGCGCCATCGACGCATGGGTATGCAGGTTGACCAGGCCCGGAATGAGCGCATGCCGGGGAAGCGCGACGCACTCGGCCGCATGGTAGGCCGACTGCGCCTGCGCCGCCGGCAGCAAGTCGAGAATGCGCCCGTCGCGCACGGCAACGCAGTGGTGTTCGAGCACGCGCCCGCTCGGATTGACCGGGATGACCCAGCGCGCTTCTATCAACAGGTCTATTGCTTCCATGTCGGCATCAGGCTCTTCACTTGCCTTGCGCTTGTGCGCGGCAGTTCGCTCGCAGGATACAGCAGAACGATAGACCGGGGTCAAGCGGGCGGCCGGAGATCGGCGGCAAATCCGGCAGTTTTAGTGGCGTCAAAGCTGTTCCGCATGCTAAAATTCAATGCTTTTTTTAGCCGCGATGCGCGGCGCTTTTTTCGGGCCGCGACGAATGGGGACAACCCTGCCAGCGGCACCTGTTTTGTCGCAAATCTACAGACCATTCGCTCGTCATGGAACAGTTCGCCAAAGAAACCCTGCCGGTTAGCCTCGAAGAGGAAATGCGCCGCTCGTATCTCGATTATGCGATGAGCGTGATCGTGGGGCGGGCCCTTCCGGACGTGCGCGACGGCCTGAAGCCGGTGCACCGGCGCGTGCTGTTCGCGATGCACGAATCGAACAACGTGTGGAACCGGCCTTACGTGAAATGCGCGCGCATCGTGGGCGAGGTGCTGGGCAAGTATCACCCGCACGGCGATTCCGCCACCTACGAGGCGCTGGTGCGCATGGCGCAGGATTTTTCCATGCGCTACACGCTGATCGACGGGCAGGGAAACTTCGGCTCGATCGACGGCGATTCGGCCGCCGCCTACCGCTACACCGAGTGCCGGCTGGAGCGCATTTCCTCGGAGCTGCTGGCGGACATCGACAAGGAAACGGTCGACTTCGTCCCCAATTACGACGGCAAGGAAATGGAGCCGACGGCGCTGCCGACGCGCATACCCAATCTGCTGATCAACGGTTCGTCGGGCATCGCGGTGGGTATGGCGACCAACATCCCGCCGCACAATCTGGCCGAAGTGATCGATGCCGGCCTGGCGCTGCTCGCCAACCCCGGCATCGACATCGACGAACTGATCGAAATCATCCCGGGGCCGGATTTTCCAACGGCCGGCATCATTTACGGCGTGGCCGGCGTGCACCAGGGCTACCGCACCGGGCGCGGCCGCGTGATCATGCGCGCGCGCACCCATTTCGAGGACATGGAAAAGGGCAATCGCCACGCGATCATCGTCGACGAGCTGCCCTACCAGGTCAACAAGAAGAGCCTGCTCGAGCGCATCGCCGAGCTGGTGAACGAAAAGAAACTGGAAGGCATCAGCGAACTTCGCGACGAGTCGGACAAGTCGGGCATGCGCGTGGTGTTCGAGCTGAAGCGCGGCGAACTGCCGGAAGTGGTGCTCAACAACCTGTACAAGCAGACCCAGCTGCAGGACACCTTCGGCATCAACATGGTGGCCCTGGTCGACGGCCAGCCGCGCCTGCTGAATCTGAAGGAAATGCTCGATGCGTTCCTGCAGCATCGGCGCGAGGTAGTGACGCGGCGCACCGTGTTCGAATTGCGCAAGGCGCGCGAGCGCGGCCATATCCTCGAGGGCCTGGCGGTGGCGTTGTCGAACGTGGACGAGATCATCGCCATGATCAAGCAATCGCAGACGCCGCCCGAAGCCAAGCAGGCGCTGATGGCCAGGGCCTGGCGCTCGCCGGTGGTGGCGGAGATGCTCGAGCGCGCGGCGGCCGACGCCTCGCGTCCCGACGGACTCGCGGCGAATTTCGGCCTGGTCGAGGGCGGCTACCATCTGTCGGACGCCCAGGCGCAGGCGATCCTGGAAATGCGCCTGCAGCGCCTCACCGGCCTGGAGCAGGACAAGATCGTGTCCGAATACAAGGAGGTGATGCTGCAGATCGCCGATTATCTCGACATTCTCGCCAAGCCTGCGCGCATCACGGCGATTATCGTCGACGAAATGAACGCGATCAAGGCGCAGTACGGCGACAAGCGGAAGAGCGAGATCGAGCTCAACCCGCAGGACTTCGACAACGAGGACCTGATCACGCCAGCCGACATGGTGGTGACGCTGTCGCACACCGGCTACATCAAGTCGCAGCCGCTCGCCGACTACAGCGCGCAACGCCGCGGCGGACGCGGCAGGCAGGCAACCGCGACCAAGGAAGACGATTTCATCGAGCGCCTGTTCATCGCCAACACGCACGATTACGTGTTGTGCTTTTCCAGCCGCGGTCGTGTGTACTGGATCAAGGTCTACCAAGTGCCGCAGGGCAGCAGCAACAGTCGCGGCAAACCCGTGGTCAATATGTTCCCATTGGAGGAGGGCGAAAAAATCACCGCCATCCTGCCGGTGAAGCAGTTCGACGACGGGCATTTCATCTTCATGGCGACCGCCCAGGGTACGGTGAAGAAAACGCCGCTGTCGGCATTTGCCAATCCTCGCGGCAGAGGCATCATCGCGGCCGAACTCGACGAGGGCGATTTCCTCATCGGCGTCGCCATCACCGACGGCCAGCACGATGTCATGCTGTTCTCCGACGCCGGCAAGGCGGTGCGCTTCGAGGAAAACGACGTGCGGCCTACCGGACGCGTGACGCGCGGCGTGCGCGGCATGAAGCTCGAGGACGAGCAGCGTGTGATCTCGATGCTGGTGGCGGGAAACGAAAGCCAGACCGTACTTACCGCAACCGAAAACGGCTTTGGCAAACGCACCCCGATTTCCGAGTACACTCGCCATGGCCGCGGCACCAAGGGCATGATCGCCATCCATACCAATGAGCGCAACGGCAAAATGGTCGGTGCCGTGCTGGTCGAGGAAAAGGACGAAGTGATGCTGGTTTCGAGCGGCGGCGTGGTCATCCGCACCAAGGTGTCGCAGATTCGCGAGCAGGGGCGCTCGACCCAGGGCGTGACGCTGATCAACCTCGACGCCGGGACGCGGCTTGCCGGGGTCGAAAAGGTGCTGGAGTCGGACGACGACAACGGCGGCAACGGCAACGGCGGCAACGGCAACGGCAACGGTGACGGTGACGCGAAGCGCACTGCCGCGGACGAGTGACGCGCGGTGCTGCCACTTACAGCGCCAGACAAAATCGCTCCGGGCGCCTGATTTAGGGGAGCACGAGGGGAGGCGCCCTGAAGGAAGTCCCCGTAGGGGATATCCCCTCGTTTTGTTAGACACTCTTAGGCTTCACGCATCGGAGGGGGTAATCGTGACACGGGTGTTCAATTTCAGCGCGGGCCCGGCTGTGCTGCCGGAGACGGTTCTGCAGCAGGCGGCGAACGAGATGCTCGACTGGCACGGCAGCGGCATGTCGGTCATGGAAATGAGCCACCGCGGCAAGGAATTCGTTTCCATCCACGCCGAGGCGGAAAAGGACCTGCGCGAACTGCTGGCTGTGCCGGCGAATTACAAGGTGCTGTTCCTGCAGGGCGGGGCGATCGCCGAGAACGCGATCGTGCCGATGAACCTGCTGCGCGGCCGCAGCGTGGCCGATTACGTCAATACCGGGGAATGGTCGAAAAAGTCGATCAAGGAAGCCAAAAAATACTGCAGCGTGAATGTGGCCGCCTCGAGCGAGGACAGGCGCTTCACCTACATTCCGCCGCAGCCAAGCTGGAAGCTGTCGAAGGGCGCGGGCTACGTTCATATTTGTTCCAACGAAACCATCGGCGGCCTGGAGTACCACTGGGTGCCGGACACGGGCGAAGTGCCCCTGGTGGCCGACATGTCTTCGCATATCCTGTCGCGGCCCGTGGACGTGGCGAAATACGGCTTGATCTACGGCGGGGCGCAGAAGAACATCGGTCCGGCCGGGCTGACGCTGGTGATCGTGCGCGACGACCTGATCGGCCAGGCAGTGCCCTTCACGCCGTCGGCGTTCGACTACAAGCTGCAGGCCGAGGCGGATTCCATGCTCAACACGCCGCCTACCTATGGCATCTACATCGCCGGTCTCGTGTTCAAGTGGCTCAAGGCGCAGGGCGGGCTTGCGCAGATCGAGCAGCGCAACATCGCCAAGGCCAAGCTGCTGTACGACTACCTCGACCAGAGCGCGTTCTTCATCAGCCCGGTCGAGCCGCGCGACCGCTCGCGCATGAACGTGCCGTTCAAGCTCAAAAACGAAGGCCTGGACGAGGAGTTCCTCAAGGGGGCGAAGGCCGCGGGCATGGTGCAATTGAAAGGGCACCGCTCGGTCGGCGGCATGCGCGCATCGATGTACAACGCGATGCCGATCGAAGGGGTGCAGCGGCTGGTAGCGTATATGCGCGAGTTCGAGGGCAGGCAAGGATAATAAGCATGCCTGAGCGCAAGCCGTTTGAAATTCTGGTGCTGAACAACATCGCCCAGGTCGGGCTCAAGCGCCTTCCGCCCGGGCGCTATCACGTCGCGAAGGAAACGGCGCATCCGGACGCGATCCTGCTGCGCTCGCAGGATCTGCACGAGATGAAAATCGCCCCTTCGGTGAAGGCGATAGGCCGCGCCGGCGCCGGCACCAATAACATCCCGGTGAAAGCGATGAGCGAGCGCGGCGTGCCGGTGTTCAACGCACCCGGCGCCAACGCGAACGCGGTGAAAGAGCTGGTGCTGGCGGGCATGCTCATCGCGGCGCGCAACCTTGCGCCGGCGCTGGAATTCGTGCACACGCTCAAAGGCGGGGACGCAGCAGCGTTCGCGCGGCGCGTCGAGGACGGGAAAAAGCAGTTTGCCGGCATGGAACTGGCGCAGCATACGCTGGGCGTCATCGGCCTGGGCCGGGTCGGGAGCCTGGTCGCCGACGCTGCGATCCAGTTGGGCATGAATGTGCTCGGCTATGATCCGGCCATCACCGCGGAGGCCGCCCGGGATCTGCCGGCGCAGCTGGAGCAAGCGCATTCACTCGACGAAGTGCTGAAGGCGAGCCACTTCGTCACGCTGCATGTTCCGCTCGTGCCGCAGACGCGCAATATGGTGAACGCGCAGAACCTGGAACTGGTGCGTCCGGGCACCGTCCTGCTCAATTTTTCGCGCGAAGGCATTGTCGACAGCGAGGCCGTGGTGCGGGCGCTCGAAGCGCACAAGCTGAAGGGCTACGTGACCGATTTTCCGGACAGCCGGCTGCTCGGCGTGCCCGGCGTGGTCGCGCTGCCGCACCTCGGGGCGTCCACGCGCGAGGCCGAGGACAACTGCGCCGTGATGGTCGCGGACCAGGTGCGCGAGTACCTCGAGAACGGCAATGTATCCAACGCGGTCAATTTTCCGGACATGAGCATGCCGCGCGAATCGCCCTACCGCGTCGCCATCGCCAACGCCAATGTGCCGAATATGGTGGCGCAGATCTCCGCCACCATAGCCAAAGCCGGGCTCAACATTCACGACATGCTGAACAAGTCCAGGGGCGAGATCGCCTATACCCTGGTCGACATCGACAGCGCGGCGACGCACGAACTCGTGGCACAACTGGGCAAGATCGGCGGCGTGCTGGCAGTGCGCTATCTCCCGCTACGGAGCTGAAAATGGCGACAAACGAGGAATTGGCCAAACTGCGCGCGCGTATCGATGCGCTCGACGAACGCGTGCTGCGGGCGCTCAACGAACGCGCCCGCCTCGCCCACGCGGTAGGCAAGCTGAAGCAGGGAAACAAGGTGTACCGGCCGGAGCGCGAGGCGCAGGTGCTGCGCCGGCTGCTGGAAAAGAATCGCGGGCCGATGCGCAGGGAAGCGCTCGCGCGGGTGTACGGGGAAATCATTTCCGCCTGCCGCGCGCTGGAACAGCCACTCGCGGTGTCCTACCTCGGCCCCGCCGGGACCTTCAGCGAACTGGCCGTGCTGAAACTGTTCGGCAGCGGCGTGCGCGCGCAGGCCTGCGCTTCCATCGACGAAGTGTTCCACCAGGCCGAGACCGGCAGCGTCAATTTCGGCGTGGTGCCGGTGGAGAACTCGAGCGAAGGCGCGATCGACCGCACGCACGACCTGCTGCTTTCCACGCCGCTCATGATCTGCGCCGAAACGGTGTTGCGCGTGCGCCAGAACCTGATGTCCAAATCGGGCGAGCTGAAGCGGGTCAGGCGCGTCTATTCGCATGCGCAATCGCTGGCGCAGTGCAACCTGTGGCTGAGCCGCAGGCTCGCCGACGCCGAACGCATTTCCGTGGCGAGCAATTCCGAAGCCGCGCGCCTCGCCGCGAAAGACGCCGCCGCTGCGGCCATCGCCGGGGATCTCGCGGTGCAGCGTCACGGCCTGAAACTGGTGGCGCGCAATATCGAGGACGATCCCAACAACACCACGCGCTTCCTGGTTCTGGGCGAGCACGACGCCGGGCCCTCGGGCAAGGACCTGACGTCGATCGTCATGTCGGCGCCCAACCGGCCGGGCGCGGTGCACGCGCTGCTGACGCCGATCGCGCGTAACGGCGTCAGCATGACCAGGCTGGAATCGCGGCCGGCCCGCACCGGGCGCTGGGAATACATGTTCTATGTCGATATGCAGGGCCATCGGCAGGATCCCAAGTTGGTCAAGGCGCTGGCCGAACTGGAAAAGCTCGCGCCGTTCCTGAAAATCCTCGGTTCTTATCCCGCAGCAGTGCTGTAGCGCTTGCTCCCAAACTTATGACGGACATCATGGACATCTGCGAACTATCCCCCGCTTATGTGCGCGCGATCGCGCCGTATCAGCCGGGCAAGCCGATCACCGAACTCGCGCGCGAACTCGGGCTGGACGAGCGTGCCATCGTCAAGCTGGCTTCGAACGAGAACCCGCGCGGGATATCGCCGAAAGCGCTCGCCGCACTCAGTGCGGCGCTGCCCGAACTCGCGCGCTATCCCGACGGCTTCGAACTCACGCAGGCGCTGTCGCAGCGGCTGGGCGTGCCGATGCAGCAGATCGTGCTCGGCAACGGTTCGAACGACGTGCTCGAACTGGCCGGCATGGCTTTTCTGGCCCCGGGCTGCTCCGCCGTGTATTCGCAGCATGCGTTCGCGGTCTATCCCCTGGCGACGCAGGCGCGCGGCGCGCACAGCATCGTCGTTCCGGCGAAGAACTTCGGCCACGATCTTGAAGCGATGCTGGCGGCGATCCGGCCCGACACCCATGTCGTGTTCATCGCCAATCCGAACAATCCGACCGGCACCATGCTCACGGCGGCGGAGCTCGAGTCCTTTCTTTCCCGGGCGCCGAAGAACGTCGCCATCGTCATCGACGAAGCGTATAACGAATACCTCGACCCGGCCCTGCGCTGTCCCAGCATCGCCTGGATCGAACGCTTTCCCAACCTGATCGTGACGCGCACCTTCTCCAAGGTCTACGGGCTGGCCGGCCTGCGCGTCGGCTATGGCGTGTGCCATGCGGAGGTGGCGGCGCTGCTCAACCGCGTGCGCCAGCCGTTCAACGTCAACAACCTCGCGATCGCCGCAGCCGTCGCCGCGCTTGGCGACGAGCAGTTCGTGCGCGAGAGCTACGAACTCAACGTCACGGGCATGGCGCAGCTGCTTGCCGGCTGCAAGCGGCTGGGACTTGCCTGGATTCCCTCGTACGGCAACTTCCTCACCGTCGAAATACCGCGCAAGGACGGTCAAAGCCAGGCGGGTGCGGTGTTCCAGAAGCTGTTGCGCCTGGGCGTGATCGTGCGGCCTTTGGCCGGGTACGCCATGCCCGATCACTTGCGCGTGACCATAGGCCTGCCCGAGGAGAACGCGCGCTTTCTCGAAGCGCTGGAAACCGCGCTCAAGGGCTGAGGGCATGGCGGCGACGCGCCTCGATAGAGTAGTCGTTTTCGGCGTCGGCCTGATCGGCGGCTCGTTCGCGCTTGCGCTCAAGGCCGCCGGCGCGGGCAAGCACGTGATCGGTCTCGGGCGCAAGCCGGCGAATCTTCAGCGCGCGCTCGAACTCGGCGTGATCGACGAAGCGTGCACCGACCCGGCCGCCGTCGCCGGCGCCGACCTGGTGCTGCTCGCCACGCCGGTCGGGCAGATGGGCGCGGTCATGCGCGCGATCGCCCCGCACCTCGGGCCGGAAACGGTCGTGACCGACGGCGGCAGCACCAAACAGGACGTGGTGGCGCTCGCCTACCGCGAGTTGAAGCGCCGCGCGGCGCAATTCGTGCCCGGCCACCCGATCGCGGGTGCAGAGCACAGCGGCGTGGCCGCGGCGCGCGCCGATCTGTACCAGCGGCGCAAGGTGGTGCTGACGCCGCTGCCGGAGAACAGCGAGCGCAGCATCCGCCGCGTACGCGCCGCGTGGCGGCTGTGCGGCGCGAAGCTGTTCCGCATGCAGCCGGCCGAGCATGACCGGGTGTTCGCTGCGGTGAGCCATCTGCCGCACCTGCTGTCCTATGCGCTGGTGGACCGGGTCGCGTGCCATCCGAACGGAAAGCAGCTGTTCGCCTACGCCGCCGGGGGCTTCCGCGATTTCACCCGCATCGCTTCCAGCCATCCGGAAATGTGGCGCGATATCTGTATCGCCAACCGCAAGGCGCTGCTGGCTGAACTCGACGGTTATCAGCGCGAGCTGGCCGAGGTAAAACAGTTGCTGAAGAAGGGCGATGCGGCAGGGCTGGAAAAAATATTCACGCGGGCGCGCATCGCGCGCAACAAATGGCTGCGTCGCCAGCAATGACGCCGGCACGCGCCGTTTCCGCGGCTCGGGTCGCGGCTTGAGCGCAGTGGACTGTCTCGAGCTTGCCCCCATACGCCGCGCGGCCGGCACGGTGAAGCTGCCGGGCTCGAAAAGCATTTCCAACCGCATCCTGCTGCTCGCCGCCCTGGCCGAGGGCGAGACGCGCATCCTCGACCTGCTGGACTCCGATGACACCCGCCACATGCTCGCGGCGCTGCGGCAGCTCGGGATCGCCTGCGAGCATGACGGGCCGGCGCTGCGCGTGCGCGGGGCCGGCGGCGCATTCAAGGTGAAATCGGCCGAATTGTTCCTGGGCAACGCCGGCACCGCGTTCCGGCCGCTGACGGCGGTGCTGGCGCTGTGCGGCGGGGACTATCGCCTGTCCGGCGCGGCACGCATGCACGAGCGGCCCATCGGCGATCTGGTCGACGCCCTGCGCGGCCTCGGCGCCAACATCGACTATGTCGGCGCGCCCGGCTTTCCGCCGTTGCGGATCCACGCCGCAGCTGTGAGCCCGGCCGACAAGGTGAGCGTGCGCGGCGATGTGTCCAGCCAGTTTCTGACCGCGCTGCTGATGGCGCTGCCGCTCGCCGATGCCGAAATCACGATTGCGGTCGAGGGCGATTTGATCTCCAAGCCGTATGTCGAGATCACACTGAATACCATGCGCCGTTTCGGCATCGAAGTCGGGCGCAAGGGCTGGGCCGAATTCACCATTCCCGCCGGCGCGCGCTACCGCAGCCCGGGCGAGATCCATATCGAGGGCGACGCTTCCTCCGCCTCCTATTTTCTCGCGGCCGGCGCGATCAGCGCGTTGAGCGGCGGCGGACCGGTGCGGGTGGAGGGCGTGGGCCGCGGGAGCATCCAGGGCGATATACGCTTTGCCGAGGCGCTCGAACGCATGGGCGCGGGCATCGTCATGGGCGAGAACTGGATCGAGGCCGGTGCGGGCGCAGCGACAGGCAAGCTCCGCGCGATCGATGCCGATTTCAACCATATTCCGGACGCCGCCATGACCGTCGCCGTGGCGGCGCTGTTCGCCGACGGCACCAGCGTGCTGCGCAACATCGGCAGCTGGCGGGTGAAGGAAACCGACCGCATCGCCGCCATGGCCACCGAATTGCGCAAGCTCGGCGCGACGGTGGAGGCGGGCGCGGATTTCCTGCGCGTCACGCCGCCGGCTTCGGGTCTCGTTTCCGGCGTCGCCATAGACACTTATGACGATCACCGCATGGCAATGTGTTTTTCACTGGCCGCGCTGGGCGGGGTCGCAGTGCGCATCAATGACCCACAGTGCGTGAACAAGACCTTTCCCGGCTATTTCGACGCGCTGGCGCGGATTTCGGACTGAAATGGAAGCGGAAGAAAAATCGGCTGTGCCGGTAATTGCCATCGACGGCCCGTCGGCTTCGGGCAAGGGCACGATTGCGCAACGCGTGGCCGGGACGCTCGGGTTTCACTATCTCGACAGCGGCGCTCTGTATCGGCTGGTCGCGTTGGCAGCGCTGCAAGCGGGCGTAGGCTTGGATGACGCAGATGCGCTGGCGAGGCTCGCCGGAGCGCTCGATGTGCATTTCGTTGGTGGAGATATTGTTCTTTCAGGTCAAAACGTTACAGACGCAATCCGGAGCGAGGCCTGCAGCATGGGCGCGTCCACGGTCGCAGCGCTGCCGGCAGTGCGCGGGGCCCTGCTGGCGCGCCAGCGGGCATTTCGGCAGGCACCGGGGCTGGTCGCGGAAGGGCGCGACATGGCCACGGTGGTGTTCCCCGACGCGATCCTCAAAGTGTTTCTGACCGCCAGCGCCGAAGTGCGTGCCGAGCGCAGGTATAAGCAGTTGAAAGAAAAAGGAATCGGTGCTAACATGCGAACCCTTTTGCGGGAATTGCACGAACGCGACCAGCGCGACAGCGCCCGAAGCGTAGCGCCCCTGCAAATGGCCGTCGACGCCCGGGAACTGGATAGCACCGGTCTGGGCATCGACGAAATTGTGCGCCAGGTACTTGATTGGTACCGGCAAAGAGTGGCGGATTCACACAGATAGGAGGCCGTTTCAGGGTGTTCTGAAACGGCCGCTGATTTAGGGGAGCACGAGGGGAAGTATCCCCTCGTGTCGTTAAATGCCCCAAGAGGCCGTTTCGGAGTCTTCGAAACGGCCCCTGACTTAGGGGAGCATGAGGGCAAGTATCCCCTCATGTTGTAGCAACCCCATGTGTGAGCCCGCTTTGTGTGTTTAATCAACCCCGTCCGCAAGGGCGGTGAATCAGGTAAATATACCCAATGTCCAATCTTTCCCCCGCAGTCGCCTCCAACGAAAACAATTTCGCAGCCCTGTTCGAAGAAAGCCTGACGCGCCAGGAAATGCGCATCGGCGAGGTGATCACTGCAGAAGTAGTCCGTGTAGATATGAATTTCGTGGTGGTGAACGCCGGACTCAAGTCCGAAAGTTTCATCCCGGTAGAAGAATTCCGCAACGATGCCGGCGAGGTCGAGGCCAAGGTCGGCGATTTCGTCAGCGTCGCCATCGAAGCCCTGGAAGACGGCTTCGGCGAAACGCGGCTGTCGCGCGACAAGGCCAAGCGCCTGTCCGCGTGGATGGACCTGGAAAAAGCCCTGGAAACGGGCGAGCTCGTTACCGGCGTGATCAGCGGCAAAGTCAAAGGCGGCCTGACGGTCATGGCCAACGGCATTCGCGCCTTCCTCCCCGGGTCGCTGGTGGATATCCGCCCGGTCAAGGACACGACGCCGTTCGAAGGCAAGACCATGGAGTTCAAGGTCATCAAGCTCGACCGCAAGCGCAACAACGTGGTGGTATCGCGTCGCGCCGTGCTCGAGGCGAACCAGGGCGAAGAGCGGCAAAAGCTGCTGCAGACGCTGTCCGAGGGCGCGGTCGTAAAAGGCATAGTCAAGAACATCACCGACTACGGCGCGTTCGTGGACCTGGGCGGCATCGACGGCTTGCTGCACATCACCGATCTCGCCTGGCGCCGCGTCAAGCACCCGTCCGAGGTACTCAACGTCGGCGACGAGGTCACGGCCAAGATACTCAAGTTCGACCAGGAGAAGAACCGCGTGTCGCTCGGCATGAAGCAGCTGGGCGAAGATCCCTGGGTGGGCCTGTCGCGCCGTTACCCGACCGGCACGCGCCTGTTCGGCAAGGTCACCAATCTCACCGACTATGGCGCGTTCGTCGAAGTCGAGCAGGGCATCGAGGGTCTGGTGCACGTATCGGAGATGGACTGGACCAACAAGAACGTGCATCCGTCCAAGGTGGTGCAGCTCGGCGACGAAGTTGAGGTCATGATCCTCGAAATCGACGAGGAGCGCCGCCGCATATCGCTCGGGATGAAGCAGTGCCTGCCCAACCCCTGGGGCGAGTTCGCCATCAACTTCAAGAAGGGCGACCGCGTCAAGGGGCAGATCAAGTCGATCACCGATTTCGGCGTGTTCATCGGTCTGCCCGGCGGCATCGACGGCCTGGTGCACCTGTCGGACCTGTCCTGGAGCGCGCCCGGCGAAGAGGCCGTCCGCAATTACAAGAAAGGCGACGAAGTCGAGGCGGTGGTGCTGGCGATCGACACCGAGCGCGAGCGCATTTCCCTGGGCATCAAGCAGATGGACGGCGACCCGTTCACCAATTACATCGCCACCCACGAGAAGAACAGCGTGGTGCAGGGCACGGTCAAGTCGGTCGACGCCAAGGGCGCGGTGATTGCGCTGGAGGGCGATGTCGAAGGCTACCTGCGCGTGTCCGAAGTGTCGCGCGAGCGCATCGAAGACCTCACGCACCACCTGAAGGAAGGTGATGCGGTGACGGCGATGATCATCAATATCGACCGCAAGAACCGCTCGATCAATGTGTCCATCAAGGCCAAGGATATGGCCGAGGAGCAGGGCGCGATGCAGAAGCTGCAAAGCGAGAGTGCGGCGAGTTCCGGCAGCACCAGCCTTGGCGCGCTGTTGAAGGCGAAACTGGAAAACAAGAACTCTCAGCAATAACAACGAGGGGCAGGAGAGATGACCAAGTCCGAATTGATCGCCAGGCTGGCGGGGCGCTATCCGCAGCTGGTTGCCAAGGACGCGGAGTTCGCGGTCAAGACCATACTCGATGCGATGACCCTTAGCTTGGTCGAGGGCCAGCGCATCGAAATCCGCGGCTTCGGCAGTTTCGGGCTGAATTATCGCCCGCCGCGCACGGGCAGGAATCCGAAGTCGGGGGACAAGGTCCAGGTGCCGGAGAAGTTCGTGCCGCACTTCAAGGCCGGCAAGGAACTGCGTGAGCGCGTGGATTCGAATTAGCGCGCGCTCGGCGAGCGGGAACAGGCGGCATCGTTTCGATGCCGCTTGTCTTTTCTGAGGCGGTCCATGGGCGTCCTTGCCTGGACTCTGCGCATCGTACTGTTCCTGGCGCTGTTCCTGCTCGCGCTGAAGAACACCGATCCGGTCAGCCTGCGCCTGTATTTCGACCAGGTATGGCAGGCGCCGCTGATCCTGGTGCTGCTGGTGTTCTTCGTCGCGGGCGCGGCGATAGGGGTGCTCGCCACCCTGGCCACGGTGTTCAGGCAACGGCGCGAGATCGGGCGGCTGCAGCGCGAGCTGCGCAGCCGCAAGCGGGAAGATAGCGCCAATCCCCCGGTCGCCGACGACGGCATCGGCTCGCTCCCCGATCTGTAGCACGCCGCCATGGAATTCGAGTTCTGGTGGCTGCTCGCGTTTCCGCTGTTCTTCGGACTGGGCTGGCTTGCGGCGCGCATCGATATCAAACACCTGGTGTCGGAATCCCGCTCGCTGCCGCGCTCGTATTTCAAGGGGCTCAATTTTCTGCTCAATGAGCAGCCGGACAAGGCGATCGAGGCTTTCATCGAAGTGGTCAAGGTCGATCGGGAGACGATCGAACTGCACTTCGCACTGGGCAATCTGTTTCGCCGCCGCGGCGAAACCGAGCGCGCGATCCGCATGCACCGCAATCTGCTCGAGCGCGGCGATCTTGGGCAGGAACAGCGGCTTGCCGCCCTGTTCGAGCTGGGGCAGGACTATCTCAAGGCTGGATTGCTGGACCGCGCCGAGGAAGTATTCGTCAAGCTGCGCGATACGCCGCACCGCGCCGACGCGCTGAAAGCGCTGCTCGACGTCTATCAGCAGGAAAAGGACTGGGAAAAGACCATCGGCGTCGCCACCGAGCTGGGCACCGACCTGGGCCAGTCCTGGGACAAGGAGATCGCCAACTACCATTGCGAACTGGCCGCGATAGAAATGACGCACTCGCGCACCGATGCAGCCGTGGCGCGCCTGGAGCAGGCGCTAAAAGTCAATCGCAAGTGCGCGCGGGCCAATGTGCTGTTGGGCGACATCCGTGCGGCCGCCGGCGATCACGAGGCGGCGATCGAAGCCTGGAAGCGCATCGAGCAGCAGAACCCGGCTTACCTCGCCCTGGTGGCGCGGCGGCTGCTGGAGAGCTACCGCGCGCTGGGCAAGACCGAGGAGGGACTGACGCTGCTGCGCGGCTTCCTCGCGAGTTCGCCCTCGCTGGACCTGCTCGACGTGGTGTTCCAGTCGACGCTGGAGGCGCAGGGGCCGCAGGCGGCGCACACGCTGGTGCGCGACGAGTTGCGCCGCAACCAGACCCTGCTCGGCCTGGACCGGCTGCTCGATGCCGAGTTGCTGGTGGTGCGGCCCGAACGCCGCAGCGACGTGCAGCTGGTCAAGAACCTGGTGCACAGCCATACGCAGCGCGTGGCGCGTTACAGCTGCGAGAACTGCGGTTTCAAGGCGCGCCAGTTCTACTGGCACTGTCCGGCCTGCGGCGGCTGGGAAACCTATCCGCCGCGGCGCAGCGAGGAATTCGATCTGGCGCCCTGAAGGCAGGGGGCAATACAGGCGCGCAGCGAGGGCTGGGCGCGCGTCGCCTACAACATCAAACGGGAGCATGGTTTGAAAATCACAGTGGTCGGTACGGGGTACGTGGGACTGGTCAGCGGCGCCTGCCTCGCGGACGTGGGCAATGAAGTGCTGTGCCTGGATCTGGATGCGCGCAAGATCAAGATCCTGAACGAGGGCGGCATCCCGATCTACGAGCCGGGCCTGCAGGAAATGGTCAGCCGCAACCACAAGGCCGGGCGGCTGAGCTTCACCACCGACGTGGAACAGGCGGTGGCGTTCGGCACGGTGCAGTTCATCGCCGTGGGGACCCCGCCCTCCGAGGACGGCTCGGCCGATCTGCAGCACGTGCTCGCGGCGGCGCGCAGCATCGGGCGCCATATGCGCGACTACCGCGTGGTGGTGGACAAGTCCACGGTGCCCGTGGGCACGGCGGACAAAGTGCGAGCCGCCATTGCGGAGGAACTGAAAAAGCGCGGCGCTGACGTCGCCTACAGCGTGGTGTCCAACCCGGAATTCCTCAAGGAAGGCGCCGCAGTCGAGGATTTCATGCGTCCGGACCGCATCGTGGTCGGCAGCGACGACGAGCGCGCGACGCTCATCATGCGCAACCTCTACGCGCCGTTCCAGCGCAGCCACGAGCGCGTGATCGTCATGGACGTGCGCTCGGCCGAGCTGACCAAGTATGCCGCCAATGCCATGCTGGCCACGCGCATTTCCTTCATGAACGAGCTCGCCAATCTGGCCGAGCGCCTGGGCGCGGACATCGAATCCGTGCGCCGCGGCATCGGCGCCGATCCGCGCATCGGCTACCATTTTCTCTACCCGGGAGCGGGCTATGGCGGCTCCTGTTTCCCCAAGGACGTGCAGGCGCTGATGCGCACGGCCGGCGAGACCGGCATGAACCTGCTTATCCTCGATGCGGTGGAGCAGGCCAACGCCGCGCAGAAGCTGGTGCTGGGCGCGAAGATCGAAAAGCGCTTCGGCGCCGATCTGAAAGGGCTGAATTTTGCCCTCTGGGGGCTCGCGTTCAAACCTAATACCGACGACATGCGCGAGGCGCCGAGCCGAGTGCTGGTGGCTGAATTGCTCGAGCGCGGCGCGAGCGTCACCGCCTACGACCCGATTGCGATGCCCGAGGCGCGGCATATCTACCGGGACGAGAGCCGGGTTCGTTTCGCCGATTCGCCGATGGCGGCGCTCGAGGGCGCGGACGCATTGGCGATCGTGACCGAGTGGAAGGAATTTCGCAGTCCTGACTTCCAGCGAATAAAGGCGTTGCTGCGCACGCCTGCGATTTTCGACGGGCGCAATCTGTACGATCCGGCCGAGGTCAGGAATAGTGGCCTGGAGTACTATCCGATAGGACGGCTGTGAAGCCGTCCGTTGTTCGTTGTTCGTGGTTCGTTGTTCGTACCACGAGCCACGAGCAACGAGCAACGAACCACGAGGGATCAGCGATTTGAAATTGCTGCCGGATTTGTCCAAGGCGCGGCTGCTGGTGGTCGGCGACGTGATGCTCGACCGCTATTGGTTCGGCGAGGTGAGCCGCATTTCGCCCGAGGCGCCGGTGCCGGTGGTCAAGGTCCATCGCACCGAAGAGCGGCCCGGCGGCGCAGCCAACGTCGCGCGCAATGCGACCGCCCTGGGAGCACGCGTGACGCTGCTGTCGGTGGTCGGCGACGATGAGGCCGGCGAGCGCCTGCGCGAACTGGTCGAGGCCGAGCACGTCGTTTCCCGCCTGCTCAAGGATGCCACCATTCCCACCACGGTTAAGCTGCGCGTGATCGGCAGGCAACAGCAGCTGCTGCGCATCGATTTCGAGACCCTGCCCAGCCATGAGGTACTGGCGGACAAGCTGGCCGATTTCGAATCGCTGCTGGCGGACTGCGACGTGCTGGTGCTGTCCGACTACGGCAAAGGTGGACTGGCCCATATCGCGACCATGATCGAACTCGCGCGCGCGGCCGGCAAGACCATCCTGGTCGACCCCAAGGGCGACGACTATTCGCGTTACCATGGCGCTACCATCGTTACGCCCAATCGCGCCGAAATGCGCGAAGTGGTGGGGCGCTGGAAAAGCGAGGATGACCTTACCGAACGGGCGCAGGCGCTGCGGCGCGAACTCGGCGCGCAGGCGCTGCTGCTCACGCGCAGCGAGGACGGCATGAGCCTGTACCAGGAGAGCGGCGTGCTGCACGAGGCGGCGAAGGCGCGCGAGGTGTTCGATGTGAGCGGCGCGGGGGATACCGTGATCGCGGCGCTTGCCGCGATGCTCGGCAGCGGCGCGGCGCTGCCGCAGGCGATGCACGTAGCCAATTGCGCCGCCGGCATCGTGGTGGGCAAGCTGGGCACCGCCGTGGTTCACCGCGAGGAATTGCAGGCGGCGCTGACACAGGACTGAGAGGAGAAATCATGTACTACGTAGTCACCGGCGCTGCCGGATTCATAGGCTCAAATCTGGTCCGGGCGCTGAACGAGCACGGCGAGAGCGACATCATCGCGGTGGACAATCTCGCCCGGGCGGACAAGTTCCTGAACCTGGTTGACTGCGACATCGCCGATTTCATCGACAAGCGCGACTTCGTGGAGCGCATGAACGCCGGGGAATTCGAAGGGATCATCGAGGCGGTGCTGCATCAGGGCGCCTGCTCCGACACCATGGAGACCGACGGGCGTTACATGATGGAGAACAACTACCGCTACTCGGTGTCCCTGCTCGACTACTGCCAGGAAGAGGAAGTGCCGCTGCTGTACGCCTCGTCCGCATCGGTCTACGGCGCGGGGACGGTGTTCCTCGAGGAACGCGAATACGAGGCACCGCTCAATATTTACGGCTATTCGAAGTTTCTGTTCGACCAGGTGGTGCGGCGCCGCCTGCCCGATGCCGAGAGCCAGATCGCGGGCTTCCGCTATTTCAATGTCTACGGTCCGAACGAGGCGCACAAGGGGCGCATGGCTTCGGTCGCGTTCCATTTTTTCAACCAGTTCCAAAGCGAAGGCAGGGTCAAGCTGTTTGAGGGCTTGGACGGCTATGCCGACGGCGAGCAGAAGCGCGACTTCGTCTCGGTCGAGGATGTGATCGACGTGAACATGCATTTTCTCCAGCGGCCGTCGCTGTCCGGGATATTCAACCTCGGCACCGGCCGCGCGCAGACGTTCAACGATGTCGCCGTGGCGACGATCAACGCCTGCCTGCGCGACCAGGGCCAGGCCGCGCTTACGCTGGATGACATGCGCGCGAAGAACATGATCGAATACATCGCTTTCCCCGATGCGCTCAAGGGCAAGTACCAGAGCTATACCGAAGCCGATAACGCCGCATTGCGGCGTGCCGGCTATGACGCACCGTTCCTGACGGTGGAAGAGGGCGTGGCGAACTATTGCGAGGAGTTGCTGGGCAAATGAACACTACACGGAGCGCATACCCGAGCATCGAAGACAGCGTCGGCAACACGCCGCTGGTGCGCCTCAAGCGCATGCCCGGCCCGGCCAACGACGGCAAGGGCAACGTCATCCTGGCCAAGCTCGAGGGCAACAACCCGGCCGGCTCGGTCAAGGACCGGCCGGCCTTGTCCATGGTGGTGCGCGCCGAGCGGCGCGGCACGATCAAGCCCGGCGACACCCTGATCGAAGCGACCAGCGGCAACACCGGCATCGCGCTCGCTATGGCGGCGGCGATGCGCGGCTATCGCATGGTGCTCGTCATGCCCGAGCACCTGTCGGTGGAGCGGCGCCAGACGATGCGCGCTTTCGGTGCCGAGATCGTCCTCACGCCGCAGGCGGGCGGCATGGAAGGCGCGCGCGACCTGGCCGAGAAAATGCGCGCCGAAGGCAAGGGGGTGATCCTCGACCAGTTCGCCAATCCGGACAACCCGCTGGCGCACTACGAAGGCACCGGGCCGGAAATCTGGCGCGACACCGCGGGGACGATCACCCACTTCGTCTCCAGCATGGGCACCACCGGCACCATCATGGGCGTGTCGCGCTTCCTCAAGGAGCAGAATCCGCAGGTGCAGATCGTAGGCTGCCAGCCGACCGAGGGCTCGCAGATTCCCGGCATACGCAAGTGGCCCGAGGCCTATCTGCCGCGCATCTACGACGCTGCGCGCGTGGACCGCGTCGAGTCGGTGAGCCAGGCCGATGCCGAGGAAATGACCCGGCGCATGGCGCGCGAAGAGGGCATATTCGCCGGCATTTCGTCCGGCGGGGCGATGTGCGTGGCGCTGCGCATCGCGGCCGAAGTGAAAAATGCCGTCATCGTTTCCATCGTCTGCGACCGCGGCGACCGCTATCTTTCCACCGGCGTTTTTCCGGATTAGATTCCGCCCGAACAATGACCCGACACAAATCCCCCCTGGCCCCCATTTTTCAAAGGGGGGGACTCACTAGCGGACGGCAGGACGACTGTCAAAGCGCGCTGCCAACTTCTCTTATTGGAGGAGGGGCATATAGCGCCCCCTTTGAAAAAGGGGGCCGCCGCGCCGGCGGCGGGGGGATTTGATGACGCCTGTCCTAGCCTTCGACATCGAAACCGTGCCCGACTGCGACGGTCTGCGGCGTCTGTATGACCTCGACCCGGCGCTTTCCGATAAGGACGTCGCCGAGATCGCGTTTCAGCGCCGGCGCACCGCCGCGAACCACGATTTTCTGCAATTGCACCAGCAGCGCGTCATCGCCATCGCCTGCGCGCTGCGCGAAGGCGATGGATTTCGCGTCTGGTCGCTCGGCACGCCGGAGGACGGTGAAGCCGAGCTGATCCGGCGCTTTTTCGACGGCATCGAGAAATACACGCCGCAGCTCGTGTCCTGGAACGGCGGCGGCTTCGACCTGCCGGTGCTGCACTACCGCAGCCTTGTGCACGGTATTTCCGCGCCGCGCTACTGGGACCAGGGCGAGGATGAACGCGACTTCAAGTGGAACAACTACATCAGTCGCTATCACGCGCGCCATCTCGACCTGATGGACCTGCTTGCGCTGTACCAGCCGCGCAACAACGTGCCGCTGGACGAGATGGCCAAGCTGATCGGTTTTCCGGGCAAGCTCGGCATGGACGGCTCGCAAGTGTGGGGCGCTTACCTCGGCGGGAAGCTGCGCGAAATCCGCGGCTACTGCGAGACCGACGCCGCCAACACCTATCTGCTGTACCTGCGCTTCCAGTTGCTGCGCGGCGTCTACGACACAGCGCAGTACGAGCGAGAGGCCGCGCTCGTGCGTGCCACGCTGGCGAAGTCGACCGAAGCGCACTGGCGCGAATTCCTCCAGGCCTGGGCGTAGATCATGCCGGTGTTGGTCGAATCGCTGGATCGCGAGGGGCGCGGCATCGCCCACGTCGAGGGCAAGGCGATTTTCATCGAAGGGGCCTTGCCCGGCGAGACGGTGTCCTACGCCTCCTACCGGCGCAAACCCAGTTACGAACAGGCGACCGCGACTGCGATCCATGAGCCCAGCGCCGAGCGCGAGTCTCCGCGCTGCCCGCATTTCGGCGTTTGCGGCGGCTGCAGCATGCAGCACCTGGAAGCGCGTGCGCAGGTGGCGGCGAAGCAGCGCGTGCTCGAAGACAACCTGTGGCATATCGGCAAGCTGCGGCCGGAGACGCTGCTGCGCGCGGTCTACGGCCTCGCCTGGGGCTACCGCGAGCGCGCGCGCCTGTCGGTGCGCCTGGTGCCCAAGAAAGGCGGCGTGCTGGTCGGTTTTCACGAGCGGAAAAGCAGCTTCATCGCCGACATGCGCAGCTGCGAAATCCTGCCGCGGCGGGTTTCCGATCTGCTTCTGCCGCTGCGCACCCTGATCGCCGGACTGTCGAATCCCACGCGCCTGCCGCAGATCGAACTCGCCGTCGGCGAAGCGGTCACGGTGCTGGTGCTGCGTATACTCGATCCTTTGAGCGCGGCCGACGAGGATGCGCTGCGCGGCTTCGCGGCGCAGCACGGCGTCCAGTTCTGGCTGCAGCGCGCAGGGCCGGATACGGCCGAACCGTTCTTTCCGCCGGATGCGCCGCCGCTGTTTTACTCGCTGCCCGAGTTCGGCGTCCAGATTAACTTTCGACCGACCGATTTCACCCAGGTGAATCAGGCGGTCAATCGCATCCTGGTGCGGCGCGCACTGGCCCTGCTCGATCCGCGTCCGGGAGAGCGCATCGCCGACCTGTTCTGCGGGCTGGGCAATTTCAGCCTGCCCATCGCCAGCCGCGGTGCCGAGGTGCTGGGTTTGGAAGGCAGCGCGCAATTGGTGCGGCGTGCCGAGGCCAATGCGCAGGCGAACGGTCTGGCCGCGCGCGCGCGCTTCGAGACCGTCAATCTGTTCGAGGCGTCCAATTGCGCGGCTTTGGGAGTCAACGACGGGGGCTTCGACAAGCTGCTGATCGACCCGCCGCGCGAGGGCGCGGTCGAAGTGGTGAAGGCGCTGGGGGCGAACGGACCGCGGCGCATCGTATACGTATCCTGCGATCCGGCGACGCTCGCGCGCGACGCCGAGGTGCTGGTGCAGGTCAAAGGCTATCGCCTCGCGGCCGCCGGCGTGATCAACATGTTCCCGCACACTTCGCACGTCGAGTCGATGGCGCTGTTCGAGAAGTAGGAGGGGCGCCCCCGCCCCGACCAGCGTCTGCTCGACGACCGATCGACCCGCGGGTGGTCCTCCCGCAAAAATAAAGGGCGGCCGCAGCCGCCCTTCCCATTGAAGCTTGCCGTTTCTAGTTGCGGCCGCCCATGCCCAGCAGCTGCAACAGCGCGGAGAACAGGTTGTAGATCGAGATGTACAGCGTCAGCGTGGCCGAGATGTAATTGGTCTCGCCGCCTTGTACGATGCGGTTGACCTGCCACATGATCATGAGCGAGGAGAGCACCACGAATCCGCCCAGTACCACCACGTACAGCACCGGGCTGTGCATGAACAGGCTGGCCACGACGCCGAGCATGATAACCACCGCGCCCACGGTGAGGAAGCCGGCGAGGCCGCTGAAGTCGCGCTTGGTGGTGGATGCGATGCCGGCCATGACGAAGAACACAGCGGCCGTGCCGCCCGCAGCCATCATCACCAGTTCGGTGCCGTTCTTGAAGCCTAGCGTTCTATGCAGCAGCGGTCCGAGCAGCAGCCCCAGGAACAAGGTGAAGCCGAGCAGCAGCGCAACGCCGAGCGAGCTTTCCTTGTTGCGTTCGATGGCATAAATCCAGCCGTAGAACACGGCCAGGATGAGGACGAAAGACAGCATCGGGCTGGTGCGCATGAAACCGAGGTCGATGTTGGTGCCGATCGCGGCGCCTATGGCCGTCGGAATCAGGCTCAGCGCAAGCAGCATATAGGTGTTGCGCAGCACCTTCTGCTGTTGCAGGGCGATGCCTTGTGCTGCGCCCGGGACGCCGGTTTGCACGGTTCTGAATTCAGGTTGCATGGTGTTCCTCCGCAAAATTTCAATACCGCTATTAGACTAAGTCAAACGCGAAAAAGTTGCAAGTGAGCAATTGTACTCCTTGACCAGCTTAAATCCCCGTTTCGAAATGTTTATTTCGGGGCGGGGAGGCGTAATTCAAGCCCCCCTTGGATCGTCCGGTCTATGACTTTCGGCCTGCTTGTGCTGCGGGCGCGGCGGGTGCAGCATGAACACGTTTGTTGACCACACCATGTGCGTTGCCCGCGTCAGCCGGCGAAGCAAGGGGGTGTCATGAGCGGCAGACGAAATTGTCGAGAGGATATTCGGCGCCCGGCCGATGTCATTCCAACTCCGCGCAAGCCGATGCGCGCCTGGCGACCGGCCCTTGCCGCGACCGCGCTGCTGTTTGTTCTCGCGCTGCAGTGTTCCCATCTGCGCGCCGATTTGCTGTTTCGCAGCGCCGAGCAGGTCGATGGACAACAGCAGTGGTCGGCGCCAAGGCATTACGCCGATCCGGCGGAAACCGTCTATCCGCGCACGCTCGCGGACGGCACGCAGCTTGCCTCCGAGGAAGTGCGGGTCTTCCTTCAAGGTTTCATTACGCCGCAGGACCTGTATGCCGCCAAGGTGATGGAAAGCCTGATCGAGCGCGGCAGGCAACGCATCGCCGGGAATGCCGTCTCGCTCGCGGGAGACGGCGGCGACGTCGACACCGCGATGGCGCTGGGTCGCCTGCTGCGCAAGCTCGGCCTGGACACGTTCGTGGCCAGTGGCAGGCAATGCCTGAGTTCCTGCGTGTTCGCGTTCATGGGGGGAACCCGGCGCACGGTTGCAGGGCGGCTCGGCATCCACCGGCCCTATCTTTCGTCGACGCGCGAGGTCCCCGACCGCCTCGCCTATTACCGGCGTCTGCAAAAGCGGCTGCAGCAGTATGCCGAAGATCTCGATTTCCCGCAGTCGCTGTACGAGGCGATCATGGCGGTGCCGCCGCAATCGATCAGCATCCTGACTGCCGCAGATTTGAAAAGATACTATTTGCAGGGGATGAGTCCTTCGACCGAAGACGCGGCGGATGCCGCGGCGGCAAGAAATCGGGGAATTTCGCTGCTGGAATACTTGCAGCTGAAAGCGAAGGCAGAGCCCTGCGGCGGCATGTACGACAGCGACGGCAGCTGCGCCAACGGCGCGGCGATGGCGGCAGGACCCGGCGCCGCCGTCGATCCGAACGAGGCGCAAATCTCCGACACCCCGCCCCGCATTGCGCCGAATGAAACAGCGGAAACGGTGGGTGCGGGCACGGCGCGCGGCGCTGCCGCCGCTTCCTGGCCTTCGTTCTAAGCGGACCAACGGGGCAGCGCGAAGCTGCCCCATTCCTTGCGCGATTCGCAGGCGCGCGCGCGCCGGATGCTAAAATGCCAACCGGTTTGAACAAGGTTGCCCGGCGCAATTGTTGGCAAGCGCAGGCAGCAACGGAAGGTTGGCCGAGCGGTTGAAGGCACCGGTCTTGAAAACCGGCAGGGGCGCAAGCTCCTCGTGGGTTCGAATCCCACACCTTCCGCCAGTCTCGTCGCTCCCAGGTTCGCATTTCGGCTCTCCAAACCAATAGAACATGACCGCCACCGAAATCACCCTTGGCCAGCTCGAATCCCACTTGTGGGAAGCGGCAAATATTCTGCGCGGGCCGGTCGATGCGGCCGATTTCAAGACCTATGTTTTTCCGCTGCTGTTCTTCAAGCGCATATCCGATGTGCATGACGAGGAGTATCAGTCTGCGCTGGAAGAGTCCGGTGGCGACGACGACTATGCACTGTTTCCGCAGAATTACCGCTTCCAGATTCCGGAACGCTGCCGCTGGCAAGACGTGCGCACCATCACGACCAACGTGGGCCAGGCGCTGCAGAAAGCCCTGCGCGGCATCGAGAAGGCCAACCCCGAAACGCTCTACGGCATTTTCGGCGATGCCCAGTGGACCAACAAAGAGCGACTGTCCGACGCCCTTTTGCGCGACCTGATCGAACATTTCTCGCGCATCAATCTTGGCAATCACGCGGCGCAGGCAGATGTCCTCGGGCAGTCCTATGAGTACCTGATCAAGAAATTTGCGGACGCCACCAACAAGAAAGCGGGCGAATTCTATACTCCGCGCTCGGTGGTGCGGCTGATGGTCAACATCCTCGACCCGCGTGAGGGGGAGTCCATTTACGATCCCGCCTGCGGCACCGGCGGCATGCTGCTCGAAGCGATCCACCACGTGAAGGAGAACCACGGCGATGATCGCACGCTGTGGGGCAAGCTCTTCGGCCAGGAAAAGAACCTCACCACCTCGGCCATTGCGCGCATGAACCTGTTCCTGCACGGCGCGGCGGATTTCCAGATCGTGCGCGGCGACACGCTGCGCAGCCCGGCCTTCTTTGTCGGTGACAACCTCGCCACCTTCGATTGCGTGATCGCCAATCCGCCGTTCTCGCTGGAGAAGTGGGGCGAGGAAGTCTGGGCGAGCGATCCGTATGGCCGCAATTTCGCCGGCATGCCGCCCGCCAAGAGCGGCGACTATGCCTGGGTGCAGCACATGATCAAGTCCATGGCGCCCAAGACGGGCCGCATGGCGGTGGTGCTGCCGCACGGCGCGCTGTTCCGGATGAGCACCGAAGGCAAGATCCGCACCAAGCTCCTCGGCATGGACGCGCTGGAGGCTGTCATCGGTCTCGGGCCCAATTTGTTCTACGGTACCGGCCTCGCCGCCAGCATTCTGGTTTTTCGTCAGCGCAAGCCCAAAGACCGCAGGAACAAGGTGCTGATCGTCGATGCTTCGAAAGAATTCAAGACCGGCCGCGCGCAGAACGAGCTCCTGCCCGAGCACGTCGCGCGCATCCACGGCTGGGTCCGGGATTTCAAGGATGTCGAGGGTGTCGCCCGGGTGGTCGCACTGGAGGAAATCGCCGCAAACGACCACAACCTGAACATTTCGCGCTACGTCGAGCCGAAGGTGGAGCAGGAGACACTGACGGTGGATGCGGCAATGAAGCAGCTTCAGACAAGTGCGCAGATCGCATTCGCCGCAGAAGACAAGCTGATAGCCTTGCTCAAACGCGAGGGCCTGCTGCGGTGAGCGCGCGCATCAGCCAGCAGCAACTCGAATCCTATCTCTGGGGCGCCGCGGTACTCCTGCGCGGCACCATCGACGCCGGCGACTACAAGCAATTCATTTTCCCGCTGCTGTTCTACAAGCGCCTGTGCGACGTGTACGACGAGGAGACCCAAACCGCGCTGGCCGAGTCCGGCGGCGACAGGAAATTTGCGGCTTACCCAGAGAATCACCGCTTTCAGGTGCCGCCCGAGGCGCATTGGCGCGAACTGCGCAAGTCGGCGAAGAACGTCGGCCGAGCGCTGCAGGCCGCGATGCGCGCGATCGAGACCGCCAACCCCGACAAGCTGTACGGCATATTCGGCGACGCTCAGTGGACGAACAAGGATCGCCTGTCCGACGCCATGCTGCGCGATCTGGTCGAGCACTTCAGCTCGCTCGAACTCACGGTTGTGGCGCTGCCCGAGGACGAACTCGGCAACGGCTACGAATACCTGATCAAGAAATTCGCCGACGACTCCGGCCATACCGCCGCCGAGTTCTACACCAACCGCACCGTCGTACACCTGATGACCGAGATGCTGGAGCCCAAGTCGGGCGAGAGCGTCTACGACCCCACCTGCGGCTCGGGCGGCATGCTGCTCTCGTGCATCGCGCACCTGCGCCGTCTGGGGCAGGAATGGCGCAACGTGCGGCTCTACGGGCAGGAACGCAATCTCATGACATCCTCGATCGCGCGTATGAACTGCTTCCTGCACGGCATCGAGGACTTCCGCATCGAGCGCGGCGACACGCTGTCCGAGCCGAAGCTGGTCGAGGGCGATCGCTTGATGCGCTTCGACGTGGTGCTGGCCAATCCGCCTTATTCGATCAAGCAATGGGACCGCGAGGCATTCGCCTCCGACCCTTGGGGGCGCAACCGCTACGGCACCCCGCCGCAAGGCCGCGCCGACTATGCCTTCTGGCAGCACATTCTCCTGAGCATGACGCCGAAGGCCGGGCGCTGCGCCATCCTGTTTCCGCACGGCGTGCTGTTCCGGCAGGAAGAAGCGGACATGCGGCGTAAGCTCATCGAAGCCGATCTGATCGAGTGCGTGCTCGGCCTCGGGCCCAATCTCTTTTACAACTCGCCCATGGAAGCCTGCGTCGTCATCTGCCGCTCGGCCAAGCCGAAGCCGCGGCGCAAGAAGATTCTGTTCATCAACGCCATCAACGAAGTTACGCGCGAGCGGGCGCAGAGTTTTCTCACTGACGCGCATATCGAGCGCATCGTCGCCGCCTATCGGAACTTCGCCGATCAGCCGGGCCTCGCGCGCGTCGCTACGCTGGAGGAAATACGGGCGAAGGATGGCAATCTCAGTATTCCGCTTTATGTTTCGGCGCAAGGGATCGAGACGCGAGAGGAGCGCGCGGACTATGCGGTTAACGGGTTGCCCGGGGCGATTTCGGCATGGCTAAAGAGTTCCGGACAGGTTCGTGAAGCACTGGGCCGACTGTTGGCAAGCGAGGCCGAGCGCAAGGGAAAGACCTGAATCCAGGCTTATTTTTTGAAAAAAAACAGGGTATATTTTGTTTCAAATCTTCGTAGGAAGAAGCGCCGCGTCGGTTGATAGTCCAACGTTTACGAGCCAACGCCGCGCCGTAATCGTGAACAAATCGTCAATAGGTTTCGCTCAATCGTAAAGCCGCCATCGGCAATCGTGAGCGTCCGTGCGCGTGTCGGCGCGGCGGTGAATGATCGTTGACAATCTGTAATCGTTCGATTACACTTTTTCCATGTTTTCCGTCCGGCCCCTGCCAGAATTCACCGAATGGCTGGACGCTTTGTCCGACGCGTCGGTACGCGGGGTGGTCGTGGCACGCATCAAGCGTCTCGAACACGGTTTGATGGGCGACGTGGAACCGGTCGGCGCCGGGGTATCGGAGTTGCGCATTCATTTCGGCGCGGGCTGGCGCATCTACTTCGTGCAGCGCGGCGCGCAGTTGATCGTATTGCTCGCGGGCGGCTCCAAGCGCACGCAGAAGGCTGACATCAAGCGAGCCAAGGCGCTGGCGGCGCTGTTGGACTAATTGAAGGAAATGACCATGACCAAACGTATCAAAGTGGCCGACTTGCCCGAATTTGACGCTACGAAATATCTCGACAGCGAAGCGGCAATTGCGGCTTACCTCACGGACATCCTGGAGGCGAAAGATCCGGCATTGCTCGCGTCGGCCCTGGGAGACATCGCTCGGGCGCGCGGCATGAGCGAAATTGCCAAGGCCTCCGGCCTGACCCGCGAAGCCCTGTACAAGGCGCTCAGACCCAACGCAAAACCGCGCTACGACACCATCGCCAAAGTCTGCGAGGCGCTGGGCGTACGGCTGGTGGCACAGGCGATTCATAGTTGAGCAAAAACGCCATCGGCAGTCTGGATGTGGCGTTGACTAACTCATAGAGGTAAGCCCCCGGCTATGCCGGGGGACTCACCAAGGTTTGACCTTTACGACGGTCGGTGTGAATTTCTAATCTCTGCCAAGAGAAAGGAGATTCACAATGAAAGATTA
>Ga0307377_10001360_pt1 | contig 31291 bp, 29 predicted proteins | sample TR3MG_FD_202535 | JGI IMG/M metagenome (GOLD analysis project Ga0307377, IMG submission 202535) | Soil microbial communities from Risofladan, Vaasa, Finland - TR-3 | ecosystem: Environmental > Terrestrial > Soil > Coastal area > Acid sulfate soil | place: Finland: Risofladan, Vaasa | collected... | reverse complement strand
GTCCACCTACATTAAGGTTTGGAAGGTGAAACATCCCATTAGAGTCTACTAGAGTACCATACTGAGTACCAGTAGGGCCGTGGATTGCTATTACAGTCGCCCCGGGAATCGGTTGATTCTTTTCATCAACTACCCTGCCATTGATGCCAGATGTTGTAGATCCCTGTCCATACATCAATACGGTTAGGAACAGAAAAATCAGCATCATAAACAGTTGTTTGAAGCGCTTCATCATAAAATTTGGATTTAGGTTTAATAAAATTTTGTCAAGGTTGGCGTAATTAGTTGATTGATTGATTACAACAAAATTACATTTTTGTTAATTTCAGATAGACAATTTACGCCTCTTTAGAATATCCTCAGGTATAAGAAAAGAATTCTTTTTAACAAAATATCAGACAAAACTGTTGATATCTATTTAGCTAATTTCTTGCAAAATTATATCAGTTGCACCAGTGTTTTTGTTGATGTATTCGACTGCTGTTTTAGCTGATTTTAAGTAGAATGGCTCATCAGTCAACCATTTATTAAGTATAACCGAAAACTCATTATATGAATTGAAGGTCATGGCCCCTTTTTCATTAATTAAATCAACTGCTTCTTTGAACTTTTTATGTTCCGGTCCAAACATTACAGGAATGCCCCAGCATGCAGGTTCCAGAACATTATGTATTCCTTTTCCAAATCCTCCACCTATGGCAGATATATAGGCATATTTATAGGCCGATGATAACATCCCAATATTATCAATGATCAAAACTCTTGTATCAGCTGTGATTTTACTGAATTCAGAAAACCGAACTGTACTTACTTTAAAAAGCTTTTCAAGCCTTTCTATATTAGGTTGATCAATTTCATGGGGGGCAAAAACCCATTTCATCTTATCGGGAAACTGATTGATATATTCTGCAATTATCTCTTCATCTTGTCTCCAGCTGCTTCCTGCTAAAAATAATTTTTCACCACCTCTGAACTGCTCAAGCTGAGGAATATCCCTGGCTGTTCCGGTTATCTGAACTACTCTGTCAAAGCGGGTATCTCCGGTAAGCATGACATTCTCTATGCCAATACCTGCAAGCAATTCATGCGACTGCTGATCCTGCACAAATATTATACTGAACTTCTTCAGCATTGACCTGAAAAAAGAGCCGTACCAACTAAAAAAATGTTGTTCGGATCTGAAGATAGCCGAGATTAAATATAAGGGTATATTATTATTGTAAAGTACTGAAATATAATTATTCCAAAATTCATATTTCACAAAAATGACAAACTCCGGATTGACTAATCTGACAAACCTTGCAGCAATGCCCGGGGTATCTGCTGGGAGATAAATAATAGAATCAGCATGAGCATAATTCTTTCTGATTTCATATCCTGATGGAGAAAAAAAAGTAAGGACTATCTTATATTCCGGCATCTCCTTTTTAATAGCCTCTATTACCGGTCTCCCCTGTTCAAACTCGCCTAGGGAGGCACAGTGAATCCATATTGACCGGTCACCTGGTTTTATATTATCAGCAATTTTCTTTGCCCATCCCCTACGTCCCTTAACCATCAGTAAAGCCTTTGAATTAAAAGGCGACACCAGATGAGTAAGTGCTGTGAAGAGGTAAATCCCAAGGTTATATAACAATTTCATAAATGAAGGTTTAAGTGGATCAAAGATAAGTAAAATGGAACAATGGTCATTCAGTGGTCAGGCTATGGTCATTCAATAGATAACCAATGACAACCGTATGACAATCGAATGACAACCAATGACAACCGTATGACAGATGCCATATTTTATTTCATTCTATTGACGTTATAGATAAATATCTTCTATTTTTGTGATATAATACTCCCGTTGTTATGGTAAGACTTATAGCCCTTATAATATCTATTGTTCTACAAATCATTGCTGCATCAATTGCATTGGGGTTCATGAAGCTCACCAAGTACAGACTTTCATGGATATTGCTTTCACTTTCTTTTACCTTTATGGCTGTCCGTAAAATAATCCAACTGTCTGAATATTTCCGGGGAACGCCATCATATAACTGGCAGATGTTAGACGAATGGATGGGAGTGCTTGTTTCAGTAATGATTATTGGTGGCGTTATCCTCATCCGGGAATTGTTTTACTCACTAAAAAGGGCAGACACAGATCGATTACGTTCCGAAAAAAGAGTAATTAATGCCATAATAAATACTGAGGAAAATGAGAGAAAACGATTCGCTAAAGACCTGCATGACGGCCTTGGTCCTATTCTGTCAACTGTAAAAATGTCTCTTTCAGCGCTTAATGAAAGGATCCGGGATGCTTCAGGAAAAGTAATCCTTAATAATACCAACCATCTTGTAAATGAAGCTATCAGTACCATAAAGGATATCTCAAATAATCTGAGTCCGCATGTTTTGTCGAATTTTGGTCTGGCAAGCGCCATAAGTGCATTTACCACCAAAATAAATCAGACTAAAGCAATTCAGATTGATTTTAAATCAAATATGGAAACCCAACGACTCGAAAATGAGAAGGAGGTAGTGATTTATCGAGCTGTTTGTGAGCTCATTAACAATTCCATTCTACACTCGGGGGCATCCAGGATTGAGATAGAATTAAACAAACACGAAAAATTTGTTACCTTGCAGTTTTATGATAATGGTCGTGGTTTTGATACATCTACTCTCCGTAAGGAAGACTCAAAAGGGATGGGATTATCAAACATTGAAACTCGTGTAAAAACCGAAGAAGGTGTTTTTATAATGGAAAGTACTCCCGGTAAAGGAACAAGTGCTCTCATAAAAATGATTGATTCTTATTAAATAAGAATTATTTAAAATGGAAAAAATACGTATAGTTATTGTTGACGATCATCAGCTATTCCGTAATGGTTTAAAAATACTTCTTAATGCATTCCCTGAATTCGAAGTAACAGGAGAAGCTTCAAACGGAGAAGAGTTTTTAAAAATTATTAAACATACCAAAGCTGATGTCGCTCTGATGGATATCAACATGCCGGAAATGGATGGTATAGAAGCTACACGAAAGGGTCTTGAGATTTGTCCGGAGATTAATATTATTGCCCTGTCTATGTATGGAGAGGAGGAGTACTATAATAAGATGGTTGATGCCGGAGTAAAAGGATTCCTGCTAAAAGATTCTGATATTTCTGAAGTAAAGGAGGCGATCCTTACTATTACAAAAGGAGGCAACTATTTCTCGCAGGAGTTACTTTATCATGTTATTCAGAAAATCAAACACCGTGAACATGAGAGCAAAACGGCAAATCTGTCGAAGAGAGAAAAAGAAATCCTGTTTAAAATATGTGAGGGGCTTTCTAATCATGAAATAGCTGATGCATTATTTATCAGTAAAAGAACTGTTGATAAGCATAGGGCTAACCTGCTGGGGAAAACAAACTCAAAGAATACTGCAAGCCTTATTCTTTTTGCTATAAGAAATAAATTGATAGAGATATAAATGAAATTGCGGATTTCGGATTGGCGATTTCGGATTTATTTCAGTAATCATTTATATTGCAAATCCAAAATCAAAAATCCGCAATCCGAAATCAATATATTATGGCTGAATCACATAATCTGGGTAAAAAAGGAGAAGATCTGGCTGCTGACCACCTCAAAAAAACAGGTTATAAACTCCTTTCCCGCAACTGGAAATATGGAAAGCATGAGATTGATATCATTGCTGAAAATAAAGATGTGGTTGTTTTTGCAGAGGTTAAAACACGCACTGACGATTTTCAGATGCACCCCATAACAGCTGTAACCACAGAAAAACAAAAATCTATAATCTGGGCTGCCGAAGGGTATATTAAAAAGTATAATATTGATAAAGACAGCCGTTTTGATGTTATTACAATTATTAAAAAGGGCGAGCAGTTCGAAATAGATCATATTGAGGATGCGTTTTACCCTACGTTGAGATAGCCAGATGGACATTTGAATGGAGAATTCAGAAATTAACATCCTATAAAATGAAAACCCACTTTCTGATAGCAGTAATTATTTCAATATTAATTGTGCCATCGTATGCACAGAAGAGAACGAACATTACTGCCTCCCAAAAGACAGAAGAGGGTTACACATTTACGCCTGTAATTGAACTAAAGGCAAGCTCTGTTAAAAATCAGGCCAGAACAAATACTTGCTGGTGCTTTGCCACAACTTCATTTATTGAGTCGGAACTACTTAGGATGGGTAAAGGAGAATATGACCTGTCAGAAATGTTCATTATACGATATAACTATATTGACAGACTGAGAGACAACTACTTAAGAGAGGGCAAAGGCAATATTGACGAAGGTGGCCTGTCGCACGACTGGATGAGAGTATTCAATAAATCCGGAATAGTCCCCAATGAGGTCTACACCGGGATCAATTATGAATCAGAGATTCATAATCATTCCGAACTTCAAAGTTTTATTCACGCAATTGCCGAAGTTCCTGTTCAACGTAAAAGTGAAAGCCGGCAATATCATCAGATAGTTGATGCAGTATTAGATACATACCTGGGAAAGGTTCCGGAAACATTTACATATAAAGGGATCAGTTATACTCCAATATCGTTTGCAGAAAGTCTGGGAATTGACCCGAGTGATTATATTGAAATTACTTCATTCACACACATTCCGTTCTATACGCAGGGATTATTAGCTTTAGCTGATAACTGGTCAATGGACAGGTTCTATAATGTACCCCTGGATGACTTATTGGAGATAATGGATTACTCACTCAATAATGGCTATACTATTAACTGGGATGGAGATACAAGTGAGAAGGGGTTTTCTCATTCAAATGGATATGCCATAATACCGGAAGACAATGTTACCCAGACAGGACGTCAGCAGGGATATGAGAACTTCTTAACCACAGACGATCATCTGATGCATGTTACAGGTATTACTACAGACCAGAGTGGAATAAAGTATTATATAACCAAAAACTCATGGGGAACAGGTGGAAAAAATCCTTTCGACGGTTACCTTAATATGTCTGAAAACTACATACGTGCCAAGACCATCTTTATTATGGTGAATAAAGATGCAATACCTCCGGCTATTAAAATAAAGCTTGGGATTTAAAAGCCCCCAAACCCCCTGAAGGGGGCTTAAATCTCTTTAATTAAGCAATTTACTACATATTTATGGCAAAACTAGCCCCCCTTCAGGGGGGATGGGGGGCCGACCTATTCTGCCAGCAGATTGCAGCCCCGGATATCGCTATTATCAAACCTTCCAAGCACCTCAAATCCACCATCTTCATGGAGTCTTCCAAGATCACTGGTAGCAATAAACGAGCATGAGTTAATATTGGCCAGATCAATAATATTTATACCCCCGGTCTGACCGGTTTCAGTAGATGTAAACAGAGGGTCATGCGGGTCACGGAGTAATACCTTCATCCATGGCGGACAATAATACTTACCTTCCCCTTTGGAGTATGCCTGGCTCATTAGTTCCGTCATCCCATATTCCGAATGAATTGAAGACAGATTGAATTTTTCTTTCAATATAGTGTGAAGCTCTGAACGTGTTATCTCTTTTCTTCTGCCTTTCATTCCACCAGTTTCCATAACAATAACACACGACAGATCAGGTGCTTGATTCTCAGCAAGATCAAGTAAGGCAAAACTGACTCCCAGCAACAAGATTTTCTGGTTTTCATCTTTCGTCCTCATTATCGCTTTTATCAGTTCTTCAGTATTGTCTCTATAAAATCCACTGAGGGGATGCCGGCTCTTCTGAATTAAATGCCCTATCATATATACAAGCGAAGAACTCTCCCGCTCAGTATAGGAAGGAAGCAGAGCAGTAATTAAATACTCACCCGGATCTCCATAAAAAAGATTGAAAGATTTTAAAAAGCTCTTTTCATATAACCTGAGGTCATTAACAAAATGTTTTCCGGGAGTAACTCCGGTAGTTCCACTACTTTCAAAGATCATTTCAACTGGAAGGTCACCGGTAACAATTTTTTTGTTTCGGAAAAATTCTACCGGGAGGAAAGGAATTTCGGTAACTGATTTAATTTCAACAGGGTTCTTTCCAAGATTATTTATATACTCGTTATAAATCAGGTTTTTACTATATTGATGATTAAATATTTCCAGGGCCATTTCGTCGAATTCACTCTGGTCTTTAATATTGAAAATACGATCCTGAAAATTGGTACTCATTACTTCGGAAATGTTAATGATCCATCAGACTGATATACCCATTCGAATTTGCATTCTCCATAAGGCAGGGTCTCTCTTATTTCATTAACAATACTTATAATTCGTACTTTAGCATAAGTGTCCCTTCCTGTCCTGAAAATCCAGATCTGATTTTCATTTATTGGGTCAGCCATATCTAACCATTGGTCTGCCGAAAACGATTTCAGATCATTAAAAGCCGATTTGGCTGCCTCCTCATCAACATAATCACCAACTTTAAAAAATGAGGGTTTCAGGTTACTTGCTTGCAGAGTTAATCTCGATGGTATACTATCACTATTAATATATACCGTAATATCGGGCCCGGGGGCTGGATATGTAGCAACCAATTTAGCAGAGGAAAAGGTAAAACCATAATAATAATAAGCAGTTGAAAAATACTGAGTATTATCGATGGTATCAATACCAGAAGTACGGGTCTTCTCAACTTTCGTACACCCTGGAAGAATTAAAAAGAGTGCTGACAGTATAAATAGGTATCTCTTCATAATTAATTACAAAGATAAGCTAAATATATGATCTCAGCCGTTTAGCCATTGTGCCGTTGAGCCATTTATTCTCCCCTTATCGCTGTTATCCCCGGTAATTTCTTCCCCTCCATATACTCGAGCATTGCACCGCCACCGGTTGAAACATAGCTAACTTTATCAGCAAGTCCGTTTTTATTTATTGCAGCAACAGAGTCGCCTCCTCCAATAAGACTGTAGGCCCCTTTTGCAGTAGCAGCTGCTATAGCTTTAGCAACAGCAGTTGTTCCCTTTGAGAACTTCTCCATTTCAAACACCCCCATTGGGCCATTCCAGAGGATTGTTTTAGAATTTTCAATAACCGAAGAAAACTCCTTAATAGTTTCTTCAGCTATATCCAGACCTAACCACCCATCTTCAACTGCATCAACAGCTGAAACAGTTGTATTAGCTTCATTATCGAATTTATCGGCATTCAGACTGTCAACAGGGAGGTATAGATTTACTCCTTTTTCTTTAGCTTTTTCAATCAGTGCGAGGGCAAGGTCCAACTTATCCTCTTCGCAGAGAGAATTTCCTATTTTTCCACCTATTGCTTTAATAAAAGTATAGGTCATTCCACCACCAATAATAACGTTATCCACACGGTTTAGAAGGTTCTCAATCAGTAAAATTTTATCCGAAACCTTCGCACCTCCCATAATAGCTGTAAGTGGTCGCTGTGGCTCTTTCAAAACCTTATCCATTGCAACAAGCTCACTATTAATAAGATATCCGAACATTCTCTTGTCTTCACCAAAATAATCAGCTATAACTGCTGTAGTGGCATGAGCACGATGAGCTGTTCCAAAAGCATCGTTTACATATATTTCTGCATAACCTGACAGTTTTTCAGCCATCTCTTTCTGCCTCCCCTTCATATCCGCTTTTGCAGCTTTCTTTTCCTCCTCTGTCACTGTCTCAGGAAGTATTGGCTTCCCTTCCTCTTCAGGATAAAACCGGACATTCTCCAGAAGTAGAATTTCTCCCGGTTTCAGAGCTGCTGACATGTTAACTGCAGATTCTCCCAGACAATCATTGGCAAATAAAACTTTTCTACCAAGATGTTTTTCCAGGACAGGAATAACAGGCATAAGAGAGAATTTTTCCATTGGACCCTGTGGCCTTCCTAGATGTGACATAAGGATAAGACAACCGCCATCATTAATAATTTTATTAATTGTTTTTAATGCCCCTCTGATACGGGTATCATCGGTAACTTCAAAAGTTTTTTTATCGAGGGGGACATTGAAATCAACCCTTACTATTGCCTTCTTTCCCTTAAAATCAAAATCCTGAATCATTTTCATAGATCATTTATATTTAATTTACAGAATAATTTTTCTTCCACAAACCTACATTTTTTTTATAAATATCTAAATGTCAAAAATCAATATAATATAGTATATGACTATCGATAATGATAACCTTAAGATATTTATGAGCTTGAAAATAAATTTATTTACCCCAGCCCCAAGGGGAGTAAATTGATTTTCTTCGCTCCCCATGGGGTCGGGGTAAACGAAGAAAATCCATGAGATATTTTACTTACGAGCTCCGCTGAGCTAAAGTATTTATATATAACTCTTTGCGGTCCTCAGCGTTTTTACTCAGCGGTTCTCGGCGGTTAAGAAGATCATTCATGTTCTGAACCAATCCTCTCTTTTAATGTTTCCCCTTTTTAAAATATTGACTAAATTTGAAAAAAAGTTATGGCAATAATTACATTAAGGGGTAATCCGATAAATACAACAGGAAACCTACCAACCTTAGGGAGTAAAGCTCCTGAATTTACTCTGGTTAAAAGCGATCTTGGGAACATTTCTCTTTCAGAACTAAATTGATTATCAGCTAGTAATTTAATATTTTACCTTAAAAAAATAAACGATGAATTTCTCACAGATACCTGGTCAGAAGGAGATTATCAGCAAGCTTTTAAGGTCAGTACATGAAGAGAGAGTCAGCCACGCACAGATATTTACCGGTCCTGAAGGCTGCGGCTCTATGGCTCTTGCATTAGCTTATGCCAGGTATATAAGTTGTGAGAACCAGACGGATCAGGATTCATGTGGCATCTGTAAGTCATGTGTCAAATATGAAAAGATGATCCATCCTGATCTCCATTTTGTCTTTCCCGTAATAAAAGGGGGGAAAGCCACTGATCCGGTAAGTGACAATTATATAGAGGAATGGCGGGAATTTGTAAAAAGGTCTCCCTATTTTACTATTAATAACTGGCTTGATTCGATTGAAGTTGGAAATGCCCAGGGGATGATATTTGCATCAGAGGCATCAGATATAATCAAAAAGCTGAGTCTCAAAACTTTTGAATCAGACTTCAAGATAATGATTATCTGGCTGCCTGAAAAGATGCATCAGGCAACAGCAAATAAGCTTTTGAAAATGATTGAGGAACCCCCTGAAAAAACACTCTTTTTACTTGTCTCTGAAGAGCCTGATAAGGTGATCCCAACTATTCTTTCAAGATGCCAGCTTGTAAAAATTCCAACTTTCACCAAACATGATATAAAAAATTATCTGAAACTGCGATTTAACTTGGCTGAAGATAAGATTGCCGATATTGCACGAGTTTCTAATGGTAATATTAACAGAGCAATTGAGCTATGCGAAAACGAAGACTCATCCCTTGCAAATCTGGACCGGTTCAAAAATCTGATGAGATTTGCCTGGAAACGCGATATCATTTCAATTATCAACTGGTCAGAGGAAATGGCTACTACAGGAAGAGAAGCACAAAAGAACTTTGTATCTTTCTCTCTGAGATTATTACGTGAAAACCTTATGCTGTCGCTTGATCAACTTAAAAATAACATTGTTTTTCTTGCAGGAGAAGAGGCAGGCTTCTCTGAAAAATTCCACCCTTTCATCAATCAGAAAAATATTTATTCACTGACTGAGGAGTTTAATCTTGTATATGCACATATCGGAGCAAATGGCAATGCAAAGATCATCTTTCTTGACCTTGCATTAAAAGTTACCAGACTCATCCGTTGATCCTGAGCCTTAATGTTGAATTTGATGCATTTATTCACTATTTTTGTAGCATAATTTTGCTAGCATTAATGTTCTATGACAGATAATGAAGATATCCAGGGGTACACCGAAGAAGAGATCCGGATGCCTGATATAAAATATAAACCCGGGTATAATAAGCTCGATTCTTTCAATTGGCTTAAAGACATGCCCACTATTCCCAATGAGGATGATATTGTTGAAATCCGCTTTAAGAATACGCGAAAAGGATTTTTCAGGAATGTCAATAGCCTCAGATTGGATATTGGGGATGTTGTTGCAGTAGAAGCATCTCCAGGACATGATATCGGAAGAGTATCAATGGTTGGGCGTCTGGTTACTGAACAGCTGAAAAAACTCAAAGTACAACCATTGCCCGATGACCTTAAGAAAGTTTACCGCAAAGCAAAAATATTTGATATTCAAAAATGGGATGAAGCAAAAAACCTTGAAACGCCCTCCATGCTCCGTTCCAGGGAAATTACCGAAGAGCTCAAACTTAACATGAAAATAGGAGATGTTGAGTATCAGGCTGATAAGACAAAAGCAATTTTCTATTATATTGCTGATGAAAGAGTAGATTTTCGCCAGCTTATTAAGGTTCTTGCAGATGAATTCAGGGTCAGGATTGAGATGCGCCAGATTGGTGCCCGGCAGGAAGCAGGGCGAATCGGAGGAATAGGCTCATGTGGAAGAGAACTATGCTGTTCTACTTATATCACTAATTTTATTTCAGTTACAACTACTCATGCCAAATATCAGGACTTATCATTGAACCCTCAGAAACTCGCAGGACAATGTGGCAAACTAAAATGTTGCCTCAATTTTGAACTCGATTGTTATGTTGACGCCCAAAGGTCGTTTCCTCCTAAAGATATCCCCCTTGAAGCGACTGACTGTACAGCCTATTTCCAGAAGATGGAAGTACATAAAGGCATTTACTGGTATTCAACTGACCAACATTCATCAGCCAACCTTATCGCACTTCCTATTCAAAGAGTAAAAGAGATACAAGCACTCAATAAAAAAGGGACAAAGATTGATCGGCTTCAGGGTTATAGTGAATCGATTAATACCACTCCGGTTTCTCAAGACCTCTTAAAAAATAATAGTCTGACCCGATTTGACCCGCCTTACAAAAAAAGTCAGCAAAACAGAAATCAAAACAATAGAAAAAACAGAAGATTCAATGGCAAAAGGAATAAATAGATATTCATTCGTTTTAATATTGACATCCTTAATAATCCTGTCATCCTGCAATAGTAATGTTATGTATTCCGATTCTCAGGTAATCCCGGATAATACATGGAGATTATTGGATACTCCCATTTTTAAAATCCCTGTCACTGATACAGGTACCAGTAATAATGTCTTTTTTACAATAAGAACCGGATCTTCCTACCCCTACAGGAATATTTACCTTTTCGTTACCACGACCTCCCCTGATGGGCTTAGCATAACAGATACCCTTCAATATCATCTTGCTGATGAGGAGGGACAATGGTATGGAAAAGGATTCGGAGACCTGCACGAGATTAATCTTCCATATAAAACAAACGTATATTTCCCTGTGAAAGGTACATACCAATTCAAGGTTCAGCATGGAATGCGTATTGAAGACCTCAAAGGAGTTTATGACTTTGGGTTGAGGATAGAAAAGATCTCCAAATAATTTTTCAAAAGTGGGAAAGAATAAATTAGCCAGATGGAATGAACTGGCAACATTCGATAAAGTTATCCAGCCCGAAATAGATGACATTTCCACCAAAGACCACCCTGTAAAAGGCTCGTGGAGTAAAAAGATCTTCAGGAATAATAATCCTATTGCCCTTGAACTGGGTTGCGGAAAAGGAGAATATACAATTGGACTGGCAACCCGATTCCCGGATAATAATTATATAGGAATTGATATAAAGGGAGCCCGCATGTGGCGTGGAGCCAAAACAGCCAATGAAAAAAATTTACCAAATGTTGCATTTCTCCGAACAAGAATAGAATTTATTAATTCATTTTTTTCAACTGACGAGATTGATGAAATATGGATTACTTTTCCTGACCCCCATCCGGGAGGAAAAAACTCAAATAAGAGGCTAACATCTCCGGGATTTCTTAATTCTTATCGTGCTTTTCTGAAAAACAAGGGACTGGTTCATCTTAAAACCGATAATACTGAGCTATTTGAATATACAAAAAAAGTTATAAGTTATAATAACTTACAAACTATCTTTACCACAAGCGATCTATATGCAGATAATTTTAATGTTGAAACAATTTTTTCTCAGAATAAGTCCATTTTAGGGGATTTAGGGGCCATTGATTTCTATCAAAATGATATCCTCTCAATAAGTACCCATTATGAAAAGATTTTTCTGGAAAAGGGACTAAAAATTAACTATATCACTTTCAGGCTTGAACAAGAAAAGATAATCGAAGATGCCTTACGGAATACAAAATGAAAATTATAACTTTTTCGAAAAGGTATACGATGTCACTAAGCTTATACCCTACGGGAGGGTAACATCTTATGGCGCTATAGCACGCTTTCTGGGTTCCGGGAGATCCGCACGCATGGTTGGATGGGCCCTCAACGGATGTCATAACAATAAAGAATTTATCCCTGCCCACAGGGTTGTCAACAGAAATGGCTTGCTTACCGGGAAGCACCATTTTAGTAATTCTACTACTATGGAACAACTTCTTGAAAATGAGGGTTTAATTATTATAGATGACCAGATAATTAATTTCAAGGAAAAGTTTTGGGATCCCCTTACGGAACTGATAAAATCCTAAAACTGAAGGGAAGTTTGGAGTGAGCTAAATGTTGGAATACCTAAAGTTAAAAAAAGTATATCAATATTTAACCCTAACCAGACACTAAAAATTATAGTTACTGCTTTATTATATTTTGCAGTTTGCTGTTTTTTTGGTAAAATTGCACCCTTCTTTATATTTAATTTAAATAAAAATAACGACATCCAGTCCGTACTTCTACACAACTGCAACTGACAATAAATTATATATATATGTTTTTAAAAGAACAGATTTTAAAACCCCTCTCCAAAGTCATTCACCCCGAAAAGGGTAAAGATATTGTTACACTTGATATGATTTCGGAAATTGAATCAGGAGATCAGGGAATCTCTATGACAATAATCCCTGAGAAATCAAATGACCCTTTCATTTCATCGATCAGGAGTACAATAGTAAGAACATTGAAAGAGGATCTGGGTCCGGATACGGTTATCAATGAAATTAAGATTCAGCCAAAGGTAATCGTTGGTAAAAAGCCGGAAAAACAACGGGAAATTTTACCCGGGGTTACGAATATTATTGCTGTCGCTTCAGGCAAAGGAGGAGTAGGAAAAACAACCATAGCTGTCAACCTGGCGATTGCATTGGCCCGAAAGGGATATGAAGTAGGACTTTTGGATGCAGATGTCTTCGGGCCATCTGTTCCCAAAATGTTTGATGAAGAGAAATACAGACCTGAGGTAATAAGGGAAAATAATATTGATCATATTATTCCATTAATTAAATATGGAGTTAAGGTTCTGTCAACTGGTTTTTTTGTTGATCCGGCAGATGCAGTTATATGGAGAGGCCCAATGGCTTCAAATTTTCTGAAGCAGCTTATTACTCAGGGTGATTGGGGATTTCTTGATTATCTACTTGTTGATCTCCCTCCCGGCACAAGTGATATTCATCTGACACTCGTACAGGAGGTTCCTGTTACCGGAGCAATTGTTGTAACTACCCCCCAGGAGGTAGCCCTGGCCGATGCAGTCAAAGGTATTTCAATGTTCCGGAGTGAGAAAATTAATGTGCCGGTACTTGGTCTTGTCGAGAATATGTCATGGTTTACTCCTGCTGAACTTCCTCAAAATAAATACTTCATTTTTGGAAATGATGGAGGTAAAAGGCTTGCAAAAAAAATGGGTGTGCCACTACTCGGACAGATACCTCTTGTACAGAGTATATGTGAGGGTAGTGATGAAGGCAAACCAGTTACACTTGCTGACTCTATTACCGGAGATGCATTCATGAAACTGGCCGGAGTGCTAATCGAAAAAGTAGATAAAAGAAACAAAAACCATAGACCAACTGTAAAACTAGAGATAACAAAATAAAAATAAAAAGACATGATAGATACAGACAACATTAAAAAACGGGTTGCAAAAGCACTGGATAAGGTAAGGCCATATCTTCAATCTGATGGAGGTGATATTGACCTAATAGAGGTAACTGAGGACATGACCGTCAAAGTGAAACTCAAGGGAGCTTGTAATGGCTGCCCTTACAGTATGCAAACCTTAAAAGCCGGTGTTGAACAAACAATTATCAGGGAAGTTCCTGAAATAATCGAGGTAATTGCAGTCTGAGAAAGCACTTCATCCCAATTTTAGTTACCTTTGAAATACTATAAATGAGTATAGTTAGTTATAGTATTAAAGGTCATTTGTTGGTTTCATTAAAAACTTTATATAAATATCTGGCATTCCTTGGGTTATCCATGATCCTGGCAGGCTGTTCGGTTGAAAAAAATACGAAAACAACCAGGTTTTATAATAGTCTGACTTCAAGATATAATATCTATTTTAATGGTTATGAGAGTTTTAAGTCCGGACTTGTAAGAATAAGCAATGGGTACCGGGACGACTATGCAGAATTATTAAAAGTTTTTGAATACAGCGATCCCTCAACTGCTTCACTCTGCTCCTCTGACATGGATAAGGCAATACAAAAAGCTGCCAAATTAATCTCCTTAAAATCCATAACAGCAAAACCCGAAATTAAGAATAAACGACAGCCCACAGAGAAAGAGAAAGAATTACTTGATAAAAAAGAATTTAATGAGTGGGTCGATGACAGTTATCTGCTTATAGGGAAAGCACATTTTTATAAACATGAATTTAATGAAGCAACTTCCATTTTTAACTACTGCATAACCGAGGCAAATGATCCAGCAATTAAAACGGAAGCTACTATCTGGCTGGCAAGAATTTATAATGAAAACAGCAATTATAATGAATCATTAAGAGTACTTAAGGAACTTGATATCACAACAATTGTTTCAAGATCGTTAGAGACAATGTACAATACCACTCTTGCCGATCTCTTTATAAAACAAAAGAGATATTCAGAAGCAATAGATCCATTAAGTAAATCCATTGAATATGTCTCAGTAAAAAGAACAAGATACAGGCACACCTATCTGCTGGCTCAATTATTTGAGCTAACTGGCGACGGAGCCAGATCAACATCTCTGTATCGTAAAGTTGTTAAGATGAACCCGCCCTATGATGTTGAATTTAATGCCAGAATAAACATTGCAGGCGTTTTTGATATTAATTCTGAAAATCCTGTGGAAATCAGAAGAGAACTTGAAAAAATGCTGAAAGACACAAAAAATAAAGATTTCCATGACCAGATTTACTATGCCCTTGGAAATATGTCGATGAAAGAGGGAAATGAAACTGAGGCTGTGGAATTTTTCAAAAAATCAGCAGCAACAACTTCACAGAATCAAAATCAGAAAGGGAGATCCTACCTTGCCCTTGCAAACTATTATTATGAGAAACTCGATTATATGAATGCCGGAAAATATTATGATAGTACAGTCTTCTCCCTTGACCAAAAGAATCTATCTTATAAAGAATTAAAGGCAAAGTCACAAAATCTTAATGCTCTTGTTTCACAGTTGACTATTATTCAACATGAAGATAGCCTGCAAAGAGTGGCATCTATGAGTACAAATGAAAGAGACGCTCTGATTGCAACAATTATAGCTAAAATAAATAAGGACGAAAGTGAAGGAAAAACTTCGCAATACTCAGACAGGTATAACCTTGGCCAATTTTACGAAAACCAGAGACGTTCACAGGGTAATATTGAACAGGAGGGAAAATGGTATTTTTATAACCAGGCAGCTCTTACATTTGGCCGTACAGAGTTCCGTCGACGCTGGGGAGACAGAAAACTTGAAGACAACTGGAGAAGGTCAAACAAGGCACAAATAAACATACTACAAACAGCCGTCGACAGCGATGAGGTTGCAGTGAAAGGGGCTGACTCTTCAAATGTAGTTCTGGATTATAAAAAACCTGAATTCTATTTGAAAGATCTGCCATTGACCGACTCTTTGTTAAATATTTCTAACGAAAAAATAGCCACTGCACTGCTAAATGCCGGAAAGGCATATTCCGAAAGAATACCTGATCCTTTAAAAGCAACTGAAACATTTGAGTCCCTGATAAATAGGTTCCCTGAGAACCAACTCATCCCTGAAGCATTATACAATTTATATAAAACAAATATAGATGTGAATAATACTAAGGCTGAAACATACAGACAAAGATTACTGGAGAAATATTCTGAAAGCGAGTTTGCCAGAATTCTTTCTGATCCGGATTACTACAAAAAAGTGTTGGCCAACCTCAAATTGGCTGAGGGACTATATCAGGAAGCATACGATGCCTATTCCGATGAAAATTTTAACTCTGCAATTTCAATTTGTAATGATGCTCTGAAAAAATATCCTCAGAACATTCTGGCTCCTAAATTTATGCTTCTCAATGCCTATTCAATTGCCAGGATAAGTGATGAAAGAAGTTTTAAAGAAGAATTGAACAAACTGATTAAGACATGGCCTGAAACTATTGAAAGCAAAAAAGCACAAGAGCTGGTAGCATACCTGAATATGGAAATCCCTGAGCTTAAAATTGAAGAAGATAAAGAAATAGCAGCGGAATTATTCCTTGTTGACTCAACAGGTCTACGTGTCTTTGTACTGATAATTACTGATCCCGCATTCAACATTAACCAGGCAACTTTTGATGTCATCAGCTATAATATTGATAACTTTACTAATAAAAATTACAGGACCGAAGGATTACTTGTTGATAATAAATATATTATGATAACTGTGTCTGGATTTGAAGACTATATGCAGTCATTCAATTATTTTAAAGCATTCCTGACAGAGAAATTAATAAGAAATCCAAGTGGCTCAGAGATGATGACTTTTATTATAAGCGATGATAATCTAAGAGTACTAAACGAGGATAAGAATCCCATGCGTTACAATCTTTTCTTCATGGAGAATTATTTAAAATGAGAACTATTAATATACTCTGGACTGATGACGAAATTGAGGCATTAAAGCCTCATATCATTTTTCTGAAGGAAAAAGGCTATGAGATCGATACATGCTCAAATGGGAACGATACTATTGACCTCGTAAAACAGAATCAATACGATCTTATTTTTCTTGATGAAAATATGCCGGGATTAAGTGGAATGGAAACACTCAAGCTTATTAAAGAGGTACGGACTGATATTCCTGTTGTAATGATCACCAAGAGCGATGAGGAAGAAATAATGGAGGCTGCCATAGGCTCAGAGATAGCAGATTATCTGATTAAACCCGTAAAACCCAAACAGGTACTTCTTGCAATAAAAAAGATACTTGATCAACGACGGTTGATAACAGAAAAGACAACAACTGACTACAGGCAGGAATTCAGCAGGATTACAAATATGATTTCGGCCGCCTCAACATTTACCGACTGGACAGATTTATATAAGAAGATAATATTCTGGGAATCAGAACTTGAAAAATCGACAGATCCCGGAATGGCTGAAATTTTAAAATTGCAGGAAAATGAAGCTAATAATGGATTTTCAAAATTTATTATTAATAATTATATCGATTGGCTTAAGCCCGGGAATACCAATAAACCGATACTATCTCCTTCACTTTTTTCAAAAAAAATATTCACTCAAACACATCAACATAAACCACTTTTTTTCATCCTTATCGATAATATGAGATACGACCAATGGAAGGCAATATCCGGTGAGCTATCAGGTCTCTACAGAACCATTGAAGAGGATATCTATTTCAGCATATTGCCAACTGCAACACAGTTCAGCCGTAACTCTATTTTCGCAGGACTTATGCCATCCACTATTGCAGAAACGATGCCTCAGTTCTGGGTTAATGATGATGAAAAAGAAAGTAAAAACAAGTTTGAAGCAGACTTATTTCAGAACCAGTTAAATCGTAAAGGGCTGAAATACAAATGGTCTTACAATAAAATCACAAACAGTCAGGAAGGCAAAAAAGTTAATGGAAAGATCAGATCATTGCTTGAAAATGATATCAATATTCTGGTATTCAATTTTGTTGATATCCTGTCTCATGCTGGTACCGAGAATGGTGTTATTCGTGACCTTGCAAGCGATGAATCGGCATACAGGAGCCTTACCCTTTCGTGGTTTTTACATTCATCACTTTTCGAGTTACTGAAAGCTCTGGCATCTCATCCTGTTAAGGTTATTTTCAGTACCGACCATGGAACTATTAAGGTACAGAATCCGATTAAAATAATTGGTGACAGAAACACATCCTCCAATTTGAGATATAAAATGGGCAGAAATCTCGATTATGATCCTAAAAAAGTATTTGAACTGAAAAATCCTGAAAAAGCAATGCTCCCAAAATCAAATATCAGTTCAAGATATATCTTTGCTCTCAACAAAGACTTTCTTATTTATCAAAATAATTATAATCACTATGCCAGCTATTATAAGGATACTTTCCAACATGGAGGCATTTCGATGCAAGAGATTCTTCTGCCTATAGTAACTTCGGAGCCAGTCTAGAGTAAACTTATGGAAATTGTAATTAAGGATATAAAAGACCTTTCTGTAGCTGCAAAAAAGTTGCTGAACCATACCAAAGGGAAAAAAATACTCGCCTTTTACGGATCAATGGGAGCCGGTAAAACAACAATTATTAAAGCAATCTGTTTGGTCCTTGGTTCAAAAGATATTGTGAGCAGCCCAACTTTCACTATTGTTAATGAATACTCCACTACAAGTGGAGAAACACTATATCATATAGATTTCTACAGAATCAAAAAACAGGAAGAGGTTTTTGACTTTGGGGTTGAAGAATATCTATCAGGTGATTCATACTGCTTTATGGAATGGCCGGAACTTATTGAGGAAATTCTTCCACCCGAAACTGTGAAAATAATAATAACTGTCGATATTGATGAACAACGAACTCTTTCGATCTTATAACGACATCCTATATTGCCCTGTATTACAATTTTTATACCTTTGAATAATTAACACCATCCTGATAATGAACCACAGAGGTAAGAGCGGAAAAGTAAGTTTTGGCAATACCTCCTTCATGCCAAAAGAAGAACATCTTGAAACTGCTGTTAAAAACCGAAGAATTACAATCGGAATACCATGCGACAAACAAGATGATGAGAAAAGAGTTGCCCTGACTCCTGAGGCTGTGAATCTGCTTGTAGAAAGTGACAATGAGGTTATAATTCAAAAAGGTGCAGGACTCGGAGCTAATTTCTCCGATAAGGACTATAGTGAAAATGGAGCTATTATAAGCGACTCTACGGCAAGGGTTTACAGTGCTGATGCAGTAATCAAGGTTGCCCCCTTTTCAGATAAAGAGACTGATTATCTTAAGGGTAACCAGGTAGTGTTTTCTTACCTTAATGTACTTAAACTAAATGAAGAGACCCTGGGGAGGCTCATGAAAAAGAAAGTTACAGCAGTAGCCTTTGAAAAGATCCGCGACGACAATGGGGTTATGCCGGTGATAGAGTCTATGAGTGAGATATCTGGTATAACATCTCTCCTTATTGCATCAGAATATCTCAGTAATATGCATGGAGGTAAAGGAGTAATGCTGGGAGGAGTTACAGGGGTTACTCCTACAGAAGTAGTTATTTTAGGAGCAAATACTGCTGGTGAATATGCTGCAAGAGCTGCCATTGGACTTGGATCAACAGTAAAAATATTCGATAGCTCGCTTCACAGGTTAAGAAGATTTCAGAATCTCATCGGACAAAAGCTTCAAACATCAGTATTTCATCCTCAGGTATTAAAGAAAGCCCTTAAGTCAGCCGATGTGCTTATTGGTGCAATTGAACTTGAAGACCTTCGCCCCTGGTACTATATAACTGAGGATATGGTTAGAAATATGAAAAAAGGTGCTGTAATTATTGACCTGAGTATTGACCGCGGCGGATGTATTGAAACAACAGAATGCCGTGCTTTAAGGGATCCTGTTTATGAAAAACATGGCGTAATACATTTCTCAGCATGGAACATTCCGTCGCGTGTTGCAAGGACTGCCTCCATATCATTAAGTAATATTTTTGCTCCTTTGCTTCAACGTATGGCTGACGCCGGAGGAATTACCCAATTACTGAAGTACGACCAGGGTGTGCGAAACGGGGCCTATTTATATAATGGAATGCTTACCAATGAAACATTGGGACAGAAATTCGGACTGATCTCAAAAGATCTTGATCTTCTTATTTCAGCATTTTGATCATTAAACAAATGTAAGAATAACCTTTTCCCCCTTTACTACAATCTTAGCCTGCTTGCCAATATAAAATGCATGATTATCACCAGTATGTCCTGCAGGAAAGTTGAAAAACAGAGGATAATCATAATCACTTACAATTCCGGAAATTGTCTCTTCTATACTCATCCCCCACGAAACTGATCCATCTTCAATATTATTCATCCCCCCAATGACCAGTGCAGATAATCCTTCCAATTTCCCTGCCAGCTTAAGAGAGGTTAACATCCTGTCAATACGATAATAATACTCACCAACATCCTCAATAAACAATATCTTTCCTTTTGTTACAGGATCAGCTTGTGTACCAATAAGACTACAGACAAGTGAAAGATTACCACCGGTTATCTCCCCGGATACATTGTCTGCTTTATATAAAGGGCCCTCCCATTCACAGGACTTAAGGTCTCCAAATAACGCCTGCTGTAATGATATCATAGTACGCCTGGTCTTCTCAGGATTATTAAAATTAAGAGGCATTTCACTATGAACTGACATTATCCCGCAAACCTCGCTTAACCAAACATGTAAAACAGTTATATCACTGTATCCAACATACCATTTGGGGTTTTCTTTTAGGGCTGAAAAATCAACTTTACTGATAATTCTGGAAAGTCCATACCCACCTCTTGAACAGATAACAGCCTTTATATCTGGATCATCAGTCATCAACTGAAGATCCGATAAACGTTCACCATCACTTCCGGCAAATGGGCCATTCTGTTTAAAAGCATTATCCCCTACCCGCACTTTTAACCCCCAATTCTCAAGTAAGATCACTGCCTCAAGAATTTTTGTCTTATCAATGGAAAAAGAGGGTGATATTATTGCCACCTCATCTCCATGTTTCAGATATTCAGGTTGTGTTTTATTTGAATGCATATATATTATATTATACGTAAATGTAATCCAAATTGTTACTCGTTACAACTCCTTTGAAGTCAATATTACCTTTACAGCCTCTACAGCCTTTATGTCAGACTATCAACCACAATAGTGTTTAATTTTATTATATTTGTCCGACTCAAAAACTACTCATTAGTCACGATCGAATCATGAAGAATTTCAAAAGATATCTTGTCACTTCGGCCCTCCCCTATGCCAATGGCCCGATACATATAGGCCACCTGGCTGGAGTTTATGTACCATCAGATATTTATACCAGATACCTTAGGATGAAGGGAGTAGACGTAATATCAATATGCGGATCAGACGAACATGGCGTCCCTATTACACTTAAAGCACGCAAAGAAGGAGTTACACCACAGGAAATTGTTGACAGATATCACACAATAAATAAAAAGGCATTTGAGGATTTTGGCATTTCATTCGATATCTATTCACGCACATCAAATAAGGTACATCACGAAACTGCTTCCGAATTTTTCAAAACACTTTACAATAAAGGTGAATTCAATGAAAAGACTTCTGAACAATATTTCGATGAAGAAGCAGGTTGTTTTCTGGCTGACAGATATATAACGGGAACCTGTCCTCATTGTGGAAATGAAAATGCTTATGGGGATCAATGTGAAAAATGCGGAACTTCGCTTAGCCCCAATGAACTAATCAATCCTCAATCAACAGTCAGCGGTAGTAAACCAGTATTACGTAACACACTTCACTGGTATCTTCCACTCGACAAATACGAACCGTGGCTTAAAAAATGGATTCTTGAAGAGCACACAGAATGGAAGGCAAATGTGTATGGTCAGTGCAAGTCGTGGCTCGATCAAGGCCTGCAGCCAAGGGCTGTCAGCCGTGACCTCGACTGGGGAGTACCTGTTCCGGTAGAAGGGGCAGATGGTAAAGTTCTGTATGTGTGGTTTGATGCTCCGATAGGTTATATTTCTGCTACCAGAGAACTTACTCCCGACTGGGAGAAATATTGGAAAGACAAAGAAACAAAAATGGTTCACTTCATTGGTAAGGACAATATTGTGTTCCATTGTATAATATTCCCGGCTATGCTTAATGCCGAAGGGAGTTTTATTCTTCCTGAAAATGTTCCTGCAAATGAATTTCTTAATCTCGAAAACGACAAAATATCAACTTCAAGAAACTGGGCTGTCTGGTTACATGAATACCTTATAGATTTTCCTGGCAAACAGGATGTCTTAAGATATACCCTATGTGCAAATGCTCCAGAGACAAAGGATAATGATTTCACATGGAAAGATTTCCAGGCACGAAATAATAATGAGCTGGTTGCTATCCTTGGGAATTTTGTAAACAGGACTCTTGTACTTACTAATAGTTATTATGACGGGAAAGTACCTGCGAGAGGAAAAACAGATTCAAATGATGATGCTGTTTTGAATGAAATATCAAGGATAAAGGAAAATGTGGAGAACAACCTGGAATCATTTAAATTCCGGGAAGCACTTAAGGAAGCAATGAGTCTTGCAAGACTGGGAAACAAATATCTTGCCGATGCTGAACCATGGAAGATAATCAAAACTGATAAGGACAGGGTAAAAACAATCATGAATATTGCACTGCAGATAACTGCAAATCTGACTATTGTTTGTGAACCATTTCTACCTTTCTCGATGGGTAAACTACGTAGATGGATAAATTTCAATGAGCTTAAATGGAATGAGGCAGGAAAGGTAGATCTCCTGGCTCAAGGCCATATCATCAATAAATCCGAATTGCTGTTTGATAAGATTGAAGATGTGGAAATTACCCGTCAGATTGAAAAACTGCTGGCAACAAAAAAAGCCAATGAAGCTGCAGATAATAAAACGGTAACTGTAAAGGATCCTATAACTTTTGATGAATTCTCCAGGATAGATATCCGGATAGCAACGATTCTTGAAGCTGAGAAAGTTCCAAAAACCAATAAACTGCTTAAACTTAAAATTGATACCGGTATTGATATCAGAACAATAGTTTCAGGCATTGCTGAATATTTTAATCCAGAGTCGATTATCGGCAAACAGATTTCAATAGTAGCTAATCTTGAGCCCCGGAAGATAAAAGGAATAGAGTCAAAAGGTATGATACTAATGGCTGAAGATAAAGATGGAAAACTGATTATGGTTTCCCCTGCGGATAAGGTGAGTAACGGAAGTATGGTAAAATAAATTATCTCTTCCTCGAGATCCAGGTGCCAGGGAATTTTTTTGAAATACTGTCTCTTCTAACTAAAGCCGTTTTCAGATCACTGCACACCATAGCACTAACCCTGTGAAATCCATTTGGAGCAGGGACTATCTCAGCAGTGAAGCCTTCAGCTTCGAGCATATTTACCTGAGATACTGCATTTTGCTCTGATTTAAAACTACCCGTAACCAGATAATAATTGTTAGTGCTAACAACAATGGGTTCAGCTACTTCCAGTGTAGCCGACTCAATTATTACAGGTGTTACGCTCTCTTCAATATTATCAGATTCAACATTAATATCAACAATATTTTTATTGTGTTCAAATTCAGCTGTTACCAGAGGATTCATAGTTGCAGTTTCTATCTTTGCTTTAAAGAGGTCCATCTTAAGTGGGACCACAACTAAAAGTGATAGAATAGGAATAATTACAGCTGCTCTCCATAAAATTTTTCTGATGGGTGCCAGCTTAACCGGATCCTTACTTGTATGTCTTAAGATTCTTTTTCTGACATCATATCCTTCAAGAGGCAAGCACTGAAATGACTCAAGTCCATAAGAATCAAGATGATAATTTGCATTACTGTCGGGCTCAAACTGAACATTGCCTTCCTGGTTATTTACAAAACTCCCGATTTCATCGAAAATAACCTTTTCTCCTTTTTCCAGTTTCCTACGGATGTCTCCAGCAAACGCTTCAACTAAATCCCTTGCATCACCATAATTAATCTCTGATGAACCGGAAATCTTCCCAACCAGTAAACCATCATTATGATTCAGATTCCTGTTGAAAGATATCTGCTTGACAGGAGGATAAAATGTGCCGGAATTCTTTTCAATACGGGCTGGGGTGTAGTTTCCTATGAAACCACCAAATCCTGGAACGATAACACAATCGTGCCCGAATAATAACTCTCGTATAATAACTGTAATATCCACTCTAATTCAACATTTAATTATTACAAATTTAAGAAAAATCTTAAAACTTCTATCATTATCCTATCCGGAAATAATATCTTATCTTCACAATTCCAAATTTTCACCGGGTATGAGAGAGATACAAATGGTCGATTTGAAGGCTCAGCACGAAAAAATCGGGTCAGAAATTGATGCCGCTATTAAATCGGTAATCGAATCAACAGCCTTTATTAAAGGACCTGATGTTAAATCATTTGAAGAAGAACTCCAGGAGTATATGGGAGTAAAACATGTTATTTCATGTGCAAACGGGACTGATGCTCTTTATCTCGCGATGATGGTTCTTGGATTAAAACCCGGAGATGAGGTAATAACAACAAATTTCACATTTATTGCTACAGTTGAAGTTGTTGTACTACTTGGTCTTAAGCTGGTTATTGTCGACCCTGACCCCGGGAGTTTCAATATTTCTGTTGAAGCTGTAGAAAAAGCCATCACACCTAAAACAAAAGCTATTGCTCCTGTACATCTTTTTGGTCAGTGTGCAAATATGGAGAGCCTTATGGAGCTCGCCAATAAACATGATCTTTTTGTAATTGAAGATGCCGCACAAGCTACAGGTACAGACTATTTCTTCCGCGATGGCACTTCAAAAAAAGCAGGAACTATTGGACATATCGGTACAACTTCATTCTTCCCCTCGAAAAACCTGGGATGTTATGGCGACGGAGGTGCTCTCTACACCAACGATGATGCTCTTTCCAAAAAGCTTAGAAGCATTGCAAATCACGGAATGAAAGTAAGATATCACTATAATGATATTGGTATCAATTCAAGGCTTGATACAATACAGGCAGCAATCCTAAGGGTAAAACTTAAACATCTTTCTGACTTCAACAATGCAAGAAGAGCTGTTGCGGATCAATATGATGAAGCATTCGCTGGATGTAAATCGATTTCTATACCTGAAAGAGTCAGCTATTCCTCTCATATTTTTCATCAATATACAATAAAAGTAAATGCCGGAAGAAGAGATGAGCTTAAGGAGTTCCTAAAATCACAAAATATTCCAGCCATGGTTTATTACCCCGGGCCACTTCATATGCAGGAAGCTTATAGTTATTTAGGATACAATGAAAATGATTTTCCGGTTACAACCTCGCTCTGTAAAGAGGTTCTGTCATTACCAATGCATCCTGATATGGAACAAAACCAGATTGATTATATTATACTTAATATTTTAAAATTCTTCGATAATTTATAACTATCGGTTATCAATAATATAAAATTACAAAATGCTTGAAAATCAATTTATTTACCCCAGCCCCAAGGGGCGTAAATTGATTTTCTTCGCTCCCCATGGGGTCGGGGTAAACGAAGAAAATCAATGTTCGTTTATTAATAAATGCCGATACTCATATAATAATTAATAATGAAAAAAAGTTATTTTGCCCATGAAACAGCAGTCATTGATGATGGCTGCAAAATTGGAAAGGGAACAAAAATATGGCATTTCAGTCATGTTATGACAGATTCTGAAATCGGGAAGAATTGTAATATTGGCCAGAATGTTGTTATCTCAACAGGGGTAAAGCTCGGGAAAAATGTAAAAGTCCAGAATAATGTATCTATCTATTCCGGAGTGATATGCGATGATGATGTATTTCTCGGACCATCAATGGTGTTTACAAATGTAATCAACCCACGAAGCGCAATAATCCGCAAAGACCAATATCTTGAGACGATTGTAGAAAGAGGGGCATCGATAGGAGCTAACGCAACAATAATCTGCGGTACTATCATTGGAAGATATGCATTTGTTGGAGCTGGAGCTGTTGTTACAAAAGATGTTAAACCTTATGCACTTGTCGTAGGCAATCCTGCACGACAACAAGGCTGGATTAGTGAGTTCGGACATAAACTGAATTTTGACAGCAAAGGCTTTGCTTTCTGCCCTGAAAGCAGTGATAGATATCTGCTTAAGAGCGGGGTTGTTTCGAAAATAATTTAGTAGTTTTATGCGCCTTAAAAGCATTAGCTAATGATTGAAACTCCAAAAAATTTCGGAATAATTGGTGTGGCAGGTTATATTGCTGTCAGACATCTTCGCGCAATCAAGGAGACTGACAATAACCTCCTGGCAAGCCTTGATAAATTTGACAGTGTCGGACTGATAGACTCTTATTTTCCTGAGAGTGATTTTTTTGTTGAGTTTGAACGGTTCGACAGACATTTTGACAAACTAAAACGAACAGGGACCAAAATTGATTATGTAAGTATCTGTTCGCCCAATTATCTTCACGATTCTCATATCAGATTTGCGCTGCGTCAACAGGCTGATGCAATCTGCGAAAAGCCCATTGTCCTTAATCCCTGGAATATTGAAGCATTGCAGGAGATTGAAAATGAAACTGGTCGTAAAATTTATACAGTCCTTCAGCTTCGTCTTCATCCAAAAATAATAGAACTGCGCGATAAAATACTAAATGGACCGAAAGGAAAGAAATATGATGTTGATATGTCCTATATCACCAGTCGTGGAAACTGGTATTCAATATCATGGAAAGGAGATATACAGAAATCAGGTGGTGTTGCAACAAACATCGGGATTCATTTTTTTGATATGCTTAGCTGGATCTTCGGCGATACCAGGAAAAATATTGTTCATCTTTCCGAACACAACAAGGCTGCTGGTTATCTCGAACTGGAAAATGCAAGAGTCAGATGGTTTCTTAGCCTCGACAGTAATGATATCCCGCAATCGTATAAGGAAAATGGTCAAAGAACATTCAGATCAATCACTATTGATGGAGAAGAGATTGAATTCAGTAGTGGTTTTACTGATCTGCATACACTAACATATAAAGAAATACTTGCAGGAAAGGGATTCGGGCTCAATGAAGCACGCCAGTCTGTAGAAACAGCATATACAATAAGAAACTCCAAGCCAGTTGGACTGAAAGGAGATTATCATCCATTATTGAAATAAAGATAACATGTACAATAAACTTATAAAAAAAGAGGCGAAAATATCTTTAATCGGCCTCGGTTATGTAGGATTACCAATAGCACTTGAATTTGCAAAACAAGTCAGCGTTATTGGCTTTGATATTAAACCCGGGAGAATTGAGTTAATGAAAAAGGGCATCGATCCCAGCAATGAACTTACAGCAGAAGCGTTTAAAAATTCCGACATCACCTTTACAAGCGATGTGGCTGATTTAAAAGATGCATCATTTCATATTATCGCAGTTCCCACTCCTACTAATAGAAATAACCTGCCCGATCTGAGTTCAATACTTAAAGCATCTGAAGCCGTTGGAAAAGTTTTAAAAAATGGCGATTATGTGGTTTATGAATCAACCGTCTATCCGGGATGTACCGAGGACGATTGCATTCCTGTTCTGGTAATGGGTATAACTTTTAAGGAGGATGTAACCGATATCCGTAATTCTAAAGTCGTGGATGTGATCAGCGAACTGAATGATTTTAAGATAAACGTTGATATAATCGATCCGGGAGCCGGAAAAGAGGAGGTAAAAGAAGAATATGACATTGAGCTGAAAGATCAACCCACTGGCAAATATGATGCTGTAATACTTGCTGTTAATCACAGTGAATATTTAAACCTTGATGAGTCATTCTTTAATAAAATTCTTACCAAAGAAGGTATTGTTGTTGATGTAAAAGGTGTTCTTCGTGGAAAAATTAATAATCATACTTACTGGAGCCTATAAATGAAAAAGAAAATCTTGGTGACCGGAGGAACCGGGTATATCGGTTCTCATACAACCGTTGAGCTTATTAAAGAAGGATTCGATGTTGTTATTATTGACAATCTTTATAACTCGGAAGCAGAGGTTGTTGACAGGATTCAAAAGATATCAGGTGTGAAGCCTCAGCTGGAAATTATAGATGTTTGCGATCAGGAAAAACTCGATCTCTTTTTTAAAAATAACAAAGATATTTCAGCCATCATTCATTTTGCAGCCTATAAGGCTGTGTCAGAGTCTATTAGCAAACCTCTGGATTATTACAAAAATAATCTTGTATCATTGATAAATCTACTGGATGCAATGAAACGCTATGGCGTTCCTGATCTGGTCTTTTCCTCATCCTGTACAGTTTATGGTCAACCAGAAAAGCTACCTGTTAATGAGGAGGCTCCTCTGCAACCACCCACCTCACCCTATGGGAATACCAAGCAGATTGGTGAGGAGATAATCAGGGATACAGCATTTTCTGATAAAAACATCAAAGCAATTGCATTAAGATATTTTAATCCCATTGGTGCTCACCCTACAGCTCTTATTGGAGAATTACCAAGAGGTGTCCCTGAAAACCTTGTCCCGTACATTACACAAACAGGGTACGGTCTGAGAGACGAATTAAAAGTATTCGGCGATGATTATGATACCCCCGATGGATCATGCATAAGAGACTACCTTCATGTTGTCGATCTTGCAAGAGCCCATGTAATTGCTGTAAAAAGGCTTATTGAAGGAAAAAACAAAACAAATTATGAGATTTTTAACCTGGGTACCGGTAATGGGGTCTCGGTTCTTGATGCTATCAAATCATTTGAAAGGGTTTCAGGTGTCAAATTGAATTACAAGATAACCGGACGAAGAGCCGGAGATATTGAAAAGATTTGGGCAGATCCATCATTTGCAAATAAAGAACTGGGATGGAAAACAATAAGTACGCTCGATGAATCAATGAAAACAGCCTGGGATTGGGAAAAGAAAATCAGAGAAAAACAGTAACAATTATGAAGAAATCTATTCTTATTACCGGCGGTGCCGGATTTATCGGATCTCATGTGATGAGAAGGTTTGTTAACAAATATCCCGACTACCTTATTGTTAACGCCGATAAACTGACCTATGCCGGTAATCTGGAAAATCTTACTGACATTGAATCAAAGCAGAATTATCATTTTGAAAAAGTTGATATAGTTGATAAACAATCTGTTATTGGACTATTTAAAAAATACAGCTTTGATGGAATAATCCATCTTGCTGCAGAATCTCATGTCGACCGCTCAATAACCGGACCAGATGAGTTTGTTTTTACAAATATAGTCGGGACAGTTAACCTGCTTAATGCTGCGCTCAACAGTTGGAAAAATGATTTCAAAGGAAAATTGTTTTACCATATTTCAACTGATGAGGTATTTGGATCGCTTGGAAAAGAAGGCCTTTTTACTGAAGAGACAGCGTACGACCCTAAAAGTCCGTATTCTGCTTCCAAAGCAAGCTCCGACCACATGGTTAGAGCCTATAACCATACTTTTGGTATTCCTGTAGTGATATCCAATTGTTCAAATAACTATGGGCCAAACCAGTTTCCCGAGAAACTTATTCCTCTGGTAATAAACAATATCCTAAATAGTAAGCCTATTCCTGTTTACGGAAAAGGAGAGAATATCCGTGACTGGCTTTATGTTGAAGATCATGCATCAGCTATTGATCTGATCTTTCATAAAGGAAAGGTTGGGGATACATATAATATAGGTGGTAATAATGAGTGGAAAAACATTGATCTCATTATGATGCTTTGCAAAATAATGGATAAAAAACTGAGCCGTACTTCAGGTACTTCTGAAAAGCTTATAACTTATGTAAAAGACCGGCCAGGACATGATCTCAGGTATGCTATTGACTCCTCAAAATTACAAAAGGAACTCAAATGGTCTCCAATACCTGAATTTGCTGAAGGTCTCGAAAAAACAGTGGATTGGTACTTGTCAAACACTAAATGGCTCGATAGGGTTTTGTCTGGTGATTATGGGAAATATTATGATCTGATGTACTCAGGAAAATAGTTCTTCATATCAATGTACTCTTTTCATACGTTCAATCAACTCATCTCCAAGAGCTGTCTTCAATTTAATATGCTCTTTTATTGCAGCAACTACACTGTTTGATTCAAATTCTCCCCTGACCTGCTTAAAATCAAGCTTTTTAATTTCATCACCTCCGTCTATTCCAAATCCGGTCATTGATGATAAAGTAAATTCTTTTCTTGCATCCTCATAAAGAAGGTTATCAAGATCAATAACACTTTTTTTCCACCTTTCAACTATACTAATAACCAAATCTGCTGTTAATTTATTAACAGAAATCCCTCTTTCCTCCTCAATTCTTTCACAAGCCCAGGTCCATTCCCAATCATAATAACATTTATGCATCTCCATAAATGATCCCGATAACTCCATTACTGAATTAATCTTACCCATCTCAATATTATCAAGAAGTCCATCAACCTCACTCTTGGGAGCTAACAATCCGGCAAGATCCACCCATTCGCCTTTCCCCCGCGCATGATCGGGAGCTAACCTTTTTCTGAGCTCTTCATCAGTTTTGAATTCAATCCTCTCCAATCTTTTTATCAGAGAGTTTCCCAGAAATTTATTGATACCCGTCTGATATAGTTCAATTCCACGCTCCAGAGAGCTTCTGCTAATCTTCATGTTATCATAAGTATATCCAGATTTCTCTCCCGGAGATACAGATTTAAGTTTAATCAGAAGATTTCTGCCGTCAATCATCTTTCTGATTGTATATGGACTTAGAAGGTTAAAGTTTACCTGGTCAATTATTAATGGATCTTTTCTCCTGTCGCGAAGAGGCCATTTCTGAGCATCTCTTATTGTACCGACACTCTTAAGGTTGATGCCGGGAACAAGAATACTCTCATCTTTGCTCTCAATCAAATATGAGAAAGGGAGAGATGAACTATCCATATTTCTATAATGACGACCCATAACAAGCGTAAAAGGACCAATACGAGCAGGCCATAAAAGATATGAATCGCTTGTGGTCTTTGATCCCCGCTCCATTATTCCCTGGTGAATAGGACCCAGTTTGTATAAATGGTTACTCTGATTTGACCCGCTTCCGGCATTCATAAATGAAAATATCCCTGCAATAAGAAGTGTTGATTTATGATGTGTTACTGTATATGGTCCTGCAAATATAGAGCAGGCTTCACCATGATATCCACCACAGTTGGCAAAAAAAAGTGAGTTTTCAGCTGAATAATGTTTGGCAAGAATACATCCCTGCCCTATAAAGCACTTATCTATCAAAGTTG
>Ga0307377_10001359_pt1 | contig 31300 bp, 38 predicted proteins | sample TR3MG_FD_202535 | JGI IMG/M metagenome (GOLD analysis project Ga0307377, IMG submission 202535) | Soil microbial communities from Risofladan, Vaasa, Finland - TR-3 | ecosystem: Environmental > Terrestrial > Soil > Coastal area > Acid sulfate soil | place: Finland: Risofladan, Vaasa | collected... | reverse complement strand
TGCAGCATACTAGGCGGTCGACGTGTTCGCCCTCGATATTGAAGCCGCCGCGGTCTTGGTCGAGCTTAATCCAGGCCGGCCCGAAGTCCGGCGGTTCGTTGCTCGTAAGGCCCGGTACGTTCACGACTTCTTCTTCTACCGGTATCGGCACCAGGCCGCCCGATAGGCTAAACGAGTCGTCCACCACTTCACCTTCGATTACTACGCTTTTGTCTTTCGCCATTCTCAACTCCTCCTTGGTTTAGCGTTCGTCTTTTTCCTTGCGTTTAGCGAACATCGCGTCGGCGCCGTCGAGGCCCCAGCATTTCGGGTGAAAGCCGCACCAGCCGCAGTCGCGGTGAAAGTTGCAGGGGTAGGTATTAGCGGCGGCGTAGTGGCGTATCAGCGCCGCGACATCGCGGGCCTGGTCCTCGAAGGCGGCGACCTCCTCGGCGCTACGCATCGTGTAGCAACGGAACGCCTCGGGCTTTTTCGTCTTTTTGAGGACGGTGATGTAGAGGGCGTCGGGGAGGCGGCCGAAGTGCTTCCAGCACAGGTAGGCGTAGACGGTGAGCTGGATGCTGCGACCGACGAGCATCTCATTTGTCTCGCCCCAGCTCGCGACGGTCTTGTGTTCGCCGACGTACAGGCGGCCGTCGCGCTCCTCAATTACGTCGGGGTGGCCGACGACGGCGAGGCCCGGTTCGATATCGTGGACGAGTTCGCTCTCGAGCGACCAGACCTTAGCGTCGAGCACTTCATCGATAAACTGCTCGTACCAGCAGGAAACGAGGGCGCGGCCCTTGGCGTCGAGCTTGTCGTAATCTTCGCCGTCTTTATAGGAGATGCCCTGCTCGTCGCGTACGGCGAAGTGGCGGGTAAAGGCGTCGGCGACGCCGGCGCTGTCGAGCGGCGCGTTCTGGTTGGCGTAGGCGGCGGCGATAGCAGCGTGGACGGCGCGGCCGAAGGCGAGCATCGAGGGGAGGCCGCGCGGCTCGAGGCGGTCGACGTAGCGGTAGCGGAATTTACGCGGGCAATCGAGCGCGGTGTTAATCCGCGTCGGGCTAAGCCGCACGTAGGCGGGGCCGGCGTATTCGCTCATTTCGCCTCGCGTAGGAGTTTGAGTACGAGGTCGCGGAGTTCTGCGTCGCGGAAGGCGGCGATAAAATTTTCTTCGTCGTTTACATCTTTAGGATATTTACCTTCGATAATCGTATAAGCAAGCCTATTAGGTTGTATCACCACTTTAGTGTTACCACCAACGCGCATAAATCCAGTTGCGGCTAAATCAAATCGGTGGTATTCCGCCTTCGCCTTCCCGACGAACTTCTCCCGCGCGTCGTCGTCCAGCATTTCGGCGATGCGGGCGCGGATTTCGTCGCGGTCGGTGAAGTCCTTGACGGTAGCGAGTACGTGGCGGCAGATAGCGCGGCGCTCGGAGTCGTCTAATTTTATACGGGCGCAAGTATCGGTACCCTTACTATTAACTACGTTTAGCGGGCAATCACTACAATCCTTGCCTGTTCGGCTGCCTTTATCTGCGTGTCCCGCCAAAACGCAAAAATTGCAACCGGTAACAGTAAGGCAGGATACCCCGCCCCTTGCCAGCGCCCACTCAAACGCTTCCTTCCAGTTCGGCTTCGGCATTTCACGTCCTCCTATTATCATTTCGCTTCCGGGTTCAAGTATGCCCCAGAACTCTCGCGGGACTTTAATCGTTCTTATTTCCATCACGCCCCACCGCACCCTTCACGACCCTTGGCTACGATGTCGGCCAGGAGGGCGTCGACGGCGGCGGCGGTGGGTTTAGCGGGCCGCCGTGGCCGCGAGTTGCGGAAATGCGCGAGCGCGCTGTTAATGAGTACGTCGAGGTAGTCAAGCTCCGCGGCGTCGCCGGCCTCGACGATGCGGCGGAGCGCCAGGTCAAACTTACGCCGCACGCTGTTGGCCCTCTTATCGAACGGTAAGTCGGGGTAGGTGGTCATCTTAGCCTCCTAATAACCCATCGCTTCCATTTTCTTGATTACCAGGCGGCGGATATTTTTAACCCGCCATTCTTTGCAGTAGCGAAGGACGTAGCGGATTAATTTCTTTTGTTCGGCTCCGTCATCTACGACTATACACGCCGATGCAACTGAACAATATTTCTCACACGCAATGAAACCGCGATTGTAATTATTATTTTTTAACTGGCAAAACACGCAACTTTCTTCGGGGTCTATTTCATACTTCTCCGGCGTTAGGTAGGCCCGGAAGGCGTCCTTGTGCGTTCGTATCTTCTTTTTCATCATTTCTCCCTTCGCTTTCTCCGCTTCCGCGGATGCGCCTGGCACGGCGCCTCGTCTTCGGTGATGCTGCTTTCGACGCAGCCCTTGTAAAACTCGCAGCCGACGCAGGCGGCGTAGATAACGTCGCCGTCGGCGTCGCGGTATATAATGGTGTCGGTCATGCGTGGCTCCTATAACCCCGGCGGGTCGTCGCCTAGGCTTAACGCCGCGAGCTCACCCAAGAGGTCGGCCTGGCGCTCCGCCGCGGCGCGAAGTTGAAGCAAAATCGCCCCGCGCCTTTCCGCGGCGCTGAGCTCTTCGTATTCGTTTACGTTGAAGGCGTCGAAAAGTTTGCGGAGGGTCCGGGGCGTCGCCGCCCCGAACGCCAGGACGCGGCGGGCGTCGCCGGGGTCTACGCCGGCGATACGGCCGGCTTCCGAGGCGGAAATACCGGATTTTATAAGACGCGCTTTAAGGGCCGTTATAAGGCGTCGTTGCTCGGGCCTTAGTGGATGTCTACCCTTGGCGTTTGCGTCAATTTTAGGCCGTGGGCAAGCGCGGGCGCGGGTATCGTGGCGGCGACGGCGTTCCATTACGGCACCACGCGTTCGACGAGCGTGTTGGCCTCGGCGTCCCAGATATCCACGTATACCGCTTCGTTGCGTTGCTTTATAATATAGTGGGCTTCGCGGCGGGCGTTGTCTAACGTTTGCCGACGGCCTACGAAGAACAGGAGGTTACCGCCGCTATAGACTTCGAGCTTGTAGATTATCGGTTCCATCTAAGTTCCTCCTTTAATACTTACTTTGTTTGACATATTTGTCATATTTATCAAACCGGCCCCCTGCCTTACAAGCAGGAGGTCGACCGTTCGAGTCGGTCATCGCCCAGAGCTTTGCGGTGTTTTTCGGGGAGGCCAAACAAGCGGCGTATTTCGTTTTGCCGAACCTTTAAAAGTTTGGCAAGCGCCGGAACGTATCGGGGGTTTAGACGGCAATACTTTTTGTTGCGTAGTATTCTGCTGAAGTGTTTAGGGTGGATATTAAGGACTTCGCGGGCAATCCAGTAATGCTTTAGGCCGCGGCTATTTATTAATCGGACGACCATTTTCGTTTTGACCGGCCGCTGTGAAATTTTATCCTTGACTTCTGTGTTGTTTTCTGGTAACATATCCTACGTAAAGATTATAACCGACCCACGGCGGAAGTCAAGGAAAAAATAGCAAGCGTATAAATAATAAATTTACGGGGAAAAAATAGTTTGGGGGCTGAAAAGGGAAGAACGAAAATGAGTAGCGTCGCGTTTAATGACTTCGCCCGGGCGTACCTCGACTACTGCGCCATATACAACGCACCCAAGACGCTCGAGGGTAAAGGCCGTTACGTCCGCCGCTTCGTATATTTCTTCGGCGACCGCGACCTGGCCGGGATTGCCCGCGCCGACGTGGAGCGCTACGTTCGAAGCTGCAAGGCCGACGACGCCGGCAACCCTACCATTAATCGCGAGCTCGCGACGTTGAAACACCTATTTAATTATGCTATACTCTCGGGGTATACAGAATGCAATCCGGTGAAGGGAGTAAAAATGTTGCCCGAGGCGCGCCGCCCGCTGGCGCTGCCGACGACGGCCGAGGTGGAACGCTGGCTCGTATGGTGTCTGCAGAACGACCTGCTGCTATACGACCTCTCCGCAATAGCGGTGAACACGGGGCTGCGGAAAGGCGACATTTTAAAGATACGCGGCGAGAACGTCGACTTGGAGCGGCGCGTTCTCGCCGTCGCCATTTCGAAAACCCGCGGCATCCAGTACATACCGCTCAACGACGTAGCGCTCCGCGTCCTCGCCCGCCGCAAGGTCCCCGGATACATATTTATAAACGGCTCAAACCATTTAAAAAGTTTCAAGCGCCGCTTCCGCCGCGCGAAGACCGCCACGGGGTTGCCGTGCCGCTTCCACGACTTCCGGCATTTTTTCGCGACCGAAATCCACGACCGCGGCGCGAGCGTACGTACCGTTCAAACCTTACTCGGGCAAGCCGATATAAAAACCACCGAAATTTATCTGGAGGCTACGGATGCCGGGCGGCGCCGCGCCGTCGAGTTGCTGCGGTGGAGCTACGCCGAGCGGCGAGAGGAGTATACGCTGTTTGAGATGTAAAGGAGGTATAGAAATGAAAAAGGCGATAATGATTCTGCTGCTTCTCGTTATTTCTACTTACTCTTCACCTACAGATACCGAACAATTAAGAGTTTTTTGTGGCTATACTCGGGATGCGGTAGGCGAATTTAGCATAGATGGAGTTCACGTCATAATTATATGCGAAGCGTGTAAACAAAGAGGCGAAGACGAATACCATTGGGAAACTGATTCAGATGCCTCGGGTTTTTGGGAAATGACGGGTAGTTCCTCAGACCACGAAGGACATCTTATTAGCTATATTGCCACTAGATTTTATTATCAACCTTGTGAAGGATACTATCGGGTAAGACAGTCCGGTCCGGTATATATCCCGGATTTTTTCCTCGAGAGGCGCTAAAAAAGGAGGCAACACTATGAAAAGGTTAGCGGCAATAACGTTATGCGCGGCAACGGCGTTCGCGGGAACGGCGTCGATAGTGGCGTCGTTTATATCGCCGTGCCCGAGCGGAGTGTATGGCATAGATTATTACGATGGCCATATATTCCATATTAACGCGGACCTCGGGCTGATATACGAAACGACGATGGCCGGAAACGTGATTAGGACGGTACGTACCGGCCGAAAGTCGTTTGACCTTGACCGGACCGCCGGCGAATTCTGGCTGGCGGACCGCGACACTAAAATCATAGCGCGCCTTACAACGACAGGTAGCTTAATAAGTACCTTCGCCGCCCCTGGGCCTTACGGCTGCGGTGTAACGCGCGGCGGCGCCTCGTTATGGTATTCGAACGGCGACGACGTGTTTAGGCTAAACCAGGCTGGCTCGATTATGGACTCGTTCGCAGCGCCCGCCCCTACCGCAACGGGCCTATTCTGGGAAGCGCCGTACATCTGGATTGCCGGCGGTGGTAGCAACCTATACCAGGTAACGACGACCGGAAGCGTTGTCGACTATTTTACGACGCCCACGTATGCCATAGGCATAACGCGCGGCGGCGGTGCTACCTGGTTTACGGCCGGGTTATACGTATACCAGGCACGTTTATGCTATGCCCCCGTCGCCCCCGCGTCCCTGGGCCGCGTCAAGGCGCTATACCGCTGAACGCTATCGGCCCACAACAAAAAGCCCCGGCGCGACCGGGGCTTTTTTCGTACCGTCCGCGCGGCAGTTTATTCTATCCCTATCGACACGCCGGCGAAGTACGCCGCGCCTGCGGTGCCGTAGCCGCCGCCGATGCGCGCGTCGACGTTGCGCCATACCGGGTACGCGGCGAACGCGGCGGCCGCGACGGCCTCATCGTTAATCAACGCGCCGAGGCCGAGGTTGACGCGCCACACGCGCAGCAGGTCGACGCCGACGGCCGCGGCGACGCCCAGCTCCGGGCCTATGGCGCCGGCCCCTATAAACGGCCGTATCTGCGGCGCGATAAACGCCGCGCGCTTCTCGTATATCGTAGCCTTGACGCCCTCCTTCGTAACGACCTGGCCGTCGGGGAGGATACCGATTTCGACGGTCTCGCCCTTCGGCGTCTCGACGACGACGACGCGCGAGCCGGCCGGGAAGCCGGCGGTTACGTCGGACGCCTTATTCTTTTTAAACGAGAGGAACGGCGTCGTCTCCGTCGGCGGCGCAACCCACCCGGGCGGCGCGGCGCTTTGAGTAGCGCGGGCGTTCTCGCCGGCCTCGCGGTCGTAGCGGCACGTAAAGACCCCCACGACCGCCGCGCCTATAAGCAGCAGCGCAAGTGCGCCGAGTATCAGGTATTTAACCGGCAATTTTAAACTCATACGTCAATCCCCCTTCCGGCAACAAAGCCGGGTCGCCGCGGTATACGATGTTCTCGGGCCAGGTCAAGCAGCCGGGGTCGGGCAGCAGCGCCAGGCACCGCAGCCGCTCCCAATCGAATTCTATGCCGGGGTCGCGCTTCGAGTAATGGATATTGCCGTGGCCGAGGACGCCGCGGAAGTCTTTTAGGACGGCGATGCTATACGCGTCGCGGTCCTTCATTCCACAGTACGGGTCGGGTAAAAGGCGCAGCGGTATATCGAAGCGCTCGAGCAGCAGCGGCAATACCCATTCCAGCGCGCGATATTGCTCCTCGGTGTATTCGCCGAAGCCCTCAATTTCGATGCCGATTGACCGCTCGTTTGGCCGTATCGCCTTCCAGCGTTTGTATTGCCAAGTGCCGCGGTCGCGCCACTCGACGCCGGCGTGAAAGGCGCGGTTCTCGAAGCGGACGAGCCAGTAGAGGTCGCCGTTGAGCGTAATATAGAAATGACTCGACGCGCGTTTCGAACACAGCGTCGCGAGGTCGCCGGCCTTGCGTCCCCAGGTATAATGCAACACGATGAAGTCGACGGCGTAGCCGCAGCGGTCGCCGAAGCCGCGCGAGGGTTGCCAGATTAACTTAGGCATCCTTCTTATGGCCCCAATCCGTTATCGCGTTCCCGACGATATAAGCCGTCGCGAGCGAGCACACCGTCGCGAATATCGTAACGCTATGTTCTTTTAGCCACGCGAACGGCCCGAACGCCGGTAAAATGAACGCGGCGATGGCGCCGCCGGCGACGCCGATTAGCGCGAGTATAAACTTCCGGGATTTAAAACCGTTCATTACACACCTCCTAATAACGCGAGTAAGGCAATAAAGATACTCGCCGCCGAAGTTATTATGGCCGCGGCTATAATCGCGCGCGCGCGCGAGCCAAGTCGCGTCCGAGTATCCCGGTCCTGCAGAATGGCGAGGTCTTTATCGTGGGTGTCTACCTTCGCGCAAATCGCCGTGACCAATGTTTCGAGGCGGTCTATCTTCTCGCCGATTTTACCGCGCCACTCGGCCGCGTTCATATCGCGCCATTTATTCTCGTTGCCGTTTGCCATACCACCTCCTATTTCTTTTCTACCTTCGCCAGGCGCGCTTCGAGTTCGGCGGCTTGGGCCTCCAGGCTTTCAACCCTTATTATCAGCTCGGCTACCGTTTCGATTTTCTTATCGGCCATACCTTTTATACTTCTGAAGTATTAGCCGCGGATTTAAGGAAAACCCAGCGAACGACGACGTCCTCGACGGCCGAGCCGCCGGCGGCGGCGAGAACGCGGAGATTATTCTCGGGTGTTATACGGTTCCAAGCTCCTGGAGCGTTGGTGTGGGCCTGTGCTTCGGTCGCGGGGTTGGTTAAAGTTATACTATCTATAGGGGCGCCGAGATGAATCAAATCAAACGTCGTCGCGACGGCCGGGGCGGTGTTGCTCTCCACGTAGACCCTAAGCGCCACGCCGTAAAAGCCGGCCTGGACGCCTTGGTTGACGGCGAAGATGCCGACGTTTCCCTTGAATAAATCAACATCGCCCATCGTCGGGTCGCAGGAGCCGCTGTACGTCCACTCCTCGGTTTGAATGGTCCAGAAGTTGGGGATAATCGGCGCGCACGGCCAGGGCGTCGGCGTTATCTGTACGTCATCGAGGTAGAATTCTATCGGCGTCGGCGCGCCGGCGTCGAGGTTTTCAAATTGCAAATACAGGTCCGTCGCCGCGGCGCCTACCTCCAGCGCAATTATGGCGCAAGGGTTAAAGTCCGCGGCGTTGGGTAGGTCAATCGATATAGTTTTGGAGTTCCCCGCCACGTTCGATAGCAGCGTCGCGTGGAGGTTGCGCGTGCCGGCTACCCATTTGACCTTGAACTTCGCCGTTACGTAGCGGCCCCGCAACGCCTCGGCGCACTTGTTCGTTGGCGAATAGCCCACGCGATGACTAAAACTGGCGGCGTCATCCGGCAACGTTACGTGGGCCGAGAAGTCGCCGCGGGCAACGTTGGCCGCGACGGCCTCTTGTATACAAGTAGCGAGGCCGCCCGACTCCCAGCAGTCCGGGTCAACGGCGACGCCGTTCGTCCAGTACGAGAACAGGTTATTTAGCGCCAGGTTGAAGATGGAGGCGTCACGCGCCCTAATGGCGCCCGCCTCCCACGTCGAGCGGCTATAGGCCACCGGCTTGCTGCCGAGCACCGTGATAGCGGCGTCGAATAGCGTTACGTTGGCGCCGGCGAATTGGTTGACGCACCGCGCCGTTATTGCCGTCTCCAGCGCGTCTATCTGCATTATGTGCGTTAGGATAGTCCAGGTCGCTGCTACGCCCCCGGCCGTGGCGCAAAGGTCCTCGGCGCCGACGGCGCCGTTGAAGCCGACCTTTATGCTGTCCGCCTCGGCAGCGAGCACGGCGACCGTTAGCGCGACGTACTTCCCGCGGTGCTGCGTAACGTCGAACTCCAGCGGGTCAAACTCCTGGTCTACCGCCTGGTTCGCCGCGCTAAACGTAGCCTGGCAACAGTACCGGCCTTCGTACGGCGTCGTGGTGGTAAGGAATAAGGCGTCGGGCTCGCGGCCCGCGACGGCGCTCCAGTAGAACGGCGGGTTGAAAAGAATATTGTCGGGGTCCGCCTCGCCCGCGGCGGCCTCGCCGGCCTCGGCCCCGCCGTTCGCGAGCAGGTTGGCGTAGTTGAAGTTCTCGAAAGCGGTATCGGCGAACATAGCCTCGTCGATTACGCCGGCATTATGCGCGCCGGTGCCGGCGTTGTGCCCGACGGCGAAGGCGGTCTCGTCGGCGGCCATATCCGTCTCGAGTATGGCGCCGCCCGGGCGCGCGATATCATTTGTCTGCAGCGCGCCAACGGCGCCATCGGTAAGGTTGATTTGTTCTACCTGAACCCTGGAAACAAGTTGATGACGGATTTCGATACGTAAGTCGGCCCAAAACGCCGGGGCGTCGTATCCGGCGCCGGGCGCGGCGCCCTCAACCAGTAGACCGTCGCCAGCGCCGCCGAGCGTCGAGAATGCGGTTACGTCGTCGATTTGAGCCGTGCCGGTCCATACGCTTCCGGTGCCGAGTTCCGTTACCTTATACCAGTCGCCGGCCTTGATGACGCCGGTACGTAACGAGTCGGACTTTAACGTAAGCGAGCACCGAACGGGGTTTGAGCCGGCATCGGCGGCCTTGTCGCCGTAGGTTCCGCGGACGGCGGAGGCGCGGGCCAGGTCCGTTCCAAAGAGGTTGATAGCGTCGGCGTCGACGCGCTTCGCCGCCACTTCCACCTGGCCTGGAACTAAATTAACGAACGGTTGGAGAAAACTGTATGTAGGTGAAGCCATAGGAGCCTCCTAATGAGGCCCCGCGGGGTATCCGCTAAGACTTGTCTTTTTCGTTTGCTATTAGTATATCATCCTTGAAATTCGCGAAGATGGCGCCGGCGAAGGTAACGCCTTCCCAATACGCCTTGTTGAATATACTGGTAAAGACGGCGCGGGCGGCGTCCCGGCCGACGGCTTCCGCTATATTGATGACGGCTTGTTGCTTGCCGACGTCGGTAAGCTCATTCGGCAGGCCCTCGAGTGGTTCGGCGTTACCGACGGCCTTCGCCCATTCGTCGACGACGATATCGGTTAAGCCTTTACCGAAGGCGTTGCCCATTAGATTTATCATCGCCTCGTCGGGTATCGCCTTATCGAATCCCATCGCCCGTAGCTCCGCGATGGCAACGTCGAACCGCTTGCGGAGCTCCGTCAATACGATAGACTTGCCCTCGGCGGTATGAGCCTTCAACGCCGCCGTCGCGCTCTCGGCCAGCGCCTGTAGCTCGGGCGGCACCGCCGGGTTGATAAGGATTTCCTTGATTTTGTCGGCATCTACTCGCTCTGTTGCCGGCGTACTATCCGTATCACCGTCATAGGTCGTTATCCCTTTGCTCAATTCGTCCTTCTTCATTTTTCCTCCTTAACTGTAGTCCGGTAAGTCGGCTTCGCCCTTCGACGGGCGAGAACAAAAATACGCGGGTTGGTCGTCCGGGCCATATACTGCCGCGACGCTGGCAAAATTCTTTACGTGGTCGCCGACGGCGTAAGCGGCCCCTACCTCGTTAAAGTTGGTGATACATCCTATTACGGTTGTCGGCAATACGTACTCGCGCCGTACGCCCTCAAGCGAAAGTGTCAGGGAATAGCCGATGGCCCGGTACTCGATAAGGGCGTCGACGTCCGGGTCCTCGTCTAATTTGCAGATATGCCAATTATTTACTACGTCGCGGTGCGGCCAAAACTTAACCGTGTTGCGCCGGTTATTCATAAGATGGCTAACGACGGCGACGCATAACGCGCGGCCGGTCGCGTTAGTCATCGTGTAATAAAGGTGGGCGCGAAAGCGATAGCCGTGCGGCTCGTCGCGCTTCGTACCGTCGCCGTAAACTGTCGGCGTCCGCTCGGGTGTATGGCCGTATGCCATCATCGCCGCGATGTTCACGCTCGCGTCGGGTTTCGGAACGTCAAGGTTAAACTCTCCCACGCTTACCTTATTCGCGTCGAGTAACTGAACCTTCGGCTGGCCTACGCCTAAATGCCACATTCGGTTCACGCTATCGCTCCTATCATTAACCGGCCGCCGACGGTCTTTTCGATACGCATACTTATTTTACCACCGGGTTGAATTGTATACGCGAGCAGGCGGCCGTTTATCTCGCCGACGTTCAGTATCCCGGCCAGCATCGGTACGGTCAAGCCTTCCCGCGCCGTTCCAACGTCATAAATAACGGCCTCGGAAATAAAGTATTCGTAATATCGCCGCGCAAGCTCGGCGGCCAGGCCGTAGTCGGAGACGCAGGTCGCGCTGCGCCGGAGTATCAAGTCGTCGGGCGGGTCGTTCTGGCCGCAGTACGCCTTGCCGTTCGCGTACGTGAATAAGACGCCGCGATACTTTTTCTGCTCTAAGTATTGAACCGTTTCGAAGTCCTCGAAGTCCACGGCCTTTACGATACAGCCGCTTTGAACCCGCGGCCGCAACATAATCCGGCCGTTCTCCTCCCCCAAAAAGCAATCCGCCGCCTGTGCTATCTTCGTCAACGCCGAAAATATGTCTATCGAGTCGGCGCCGCCGACCTCGGGGTTGATGTACCCCGGCCACGTGCGGCCATATCGCATAAGGGCGCCGTCGTTTTCGGCCAGCGCGTACACGTCGTCGCCGAACACGTCTACCTTTACCGGCGGCGCCGGCCACGCCGTAACGCGCGTCCAGTTTGTATCGCCGTCGCGGCGGTATATCGCGCCCGTCTCGGTCTCGTTGAAGTAAAGGGCGCCGTCGAGGACGAACGGCTCAACGTATACGCGGTTGGCGTAATATTCGTACTGGACGTCGAAGGGTTGCCCCTCCATATAAAGGGTTATATTAACCTCCGGCGAAAATATGTTTCGCCGGCCGCCAACGTACGCGGGGTTGAAATAAAGCGCGGTTTCCGTGAATTCGCCGCCTTCCCGGTGTTTCACGTATACCTCGTCCAGCGGCGGTATCGGCATCTCTCCTTCCACCAGGTTTGTCTTATCCGTAACCTTGAATTCCTTTTTACTATCTATCTGCGTTACGGTCAACGACCCCGGTACGACGCGCGGTTCCGATAGTTCTGTCCACGGCGCGGGGCCGTCCGGCTCGGGGGCGATGCTCTCGCCGTGCCACTCCTTTTGGTTCCAATCGTACAATTCGCCGTCGGTGGGTTCGCCGTATTTAGCGACTGCGGTATGGCCTACCTTCAATTCGTCGCCGTCGGCGTAGCAAATCTCGCCGCGAATATCCCACCCTTCCATAATCGTTACGTATTTGTCGGCGAGTTCCTTTTTGGCCTGCTCGGCGTAATTGCCCGGAACTTCGACGTTAAAGAGATCCAGCGCGAACAGGACGAAGCGCGTACGGACCTCCGGGGGGTACTTTCTATACGAATGGTCGGTATCTATTATTTCGAAAGGTGGGATAACCTCGCACTCCGATATCAGGTATTCCTTGGGGAGCGCCTCGGCCTTGCCCTCCGCCCTTACGCGGATTAAACCACCCATTTCCAAATATTCGGTCTTGTCGTAGGTAACGAGGCACGTCGCGATTAGGCCGCCGTCGTAGTCGTCGGGCTTGAGTTCGTTGTGGGGCGGCGAGGCCCATATTATTTGCATCGTCGTATTGCGCCAGCGCGGCTCGATACGCTTAACGCCGAACCAGAACTTGTTATCGTGAACGGCGAAGGCCGTTATCTCCCGCGGCAGCCGCCCCTGATAGTTCGTCCAGTTGCGGTCGCGGCCGATAATCATAGCCATATCGCCGTTAAGTTTGCCCCAGGCTACCTGTAAAAACCAGCCGCCCTCTACCCAACGCCAGCGGTTCCAGGCGACGTAAACGGTATTGCCTTCCTTGGCGAGGTAGATATTCCCGCGCGTACTTAAAACATCGTTCCCTTCGTTTGATATCTTGACCGGCGTTCCGTTGTGAACGAGGACGTTCTCACCTGGGACGCCGGTTGCGGCTGGTTGTTTTTTATTTTTGACGCAATATCCGTCGATGGGTAGATTGGCGAAGTGGGCCGCGTCCTCCATTTTGACGTAGAAGTTAGGCACCTCTTCGCTGACATAATATCTGTTGGGGGCGGCGAATTTGTATTCCTCGGGCAAGTTCCCCTCGCCGAGGGCGAGGTACGGGCCGGAGACGAAAACCGTTTTGTTTTTGCCGGCATAGCCCAGGATTTCCGGCCAATAAAAGGCGGACCTACTATCATCGTTGCGGCGCCGTTCAACGCGTACGTCTACCGGCGTCGGCGAACCTATGCCGCTGGGTAGTTCGTATTCGACTTTCATCTCCCGGTAGCTGGGGATTTCTAAGTTGCCCGTCGGCGCTTCATAGCCTTTAGCTAAAATGAGTACCTTCGCCCCGACGAGAAAAAGGTAGCGGGATTTATATTGCACCCCGATGTTTATAGTATTGCCGAGGCCGCCGCCGTACCCGCGGCCCCAACCCGTAACTTCTCCCATATCCTGGTGGGTATCGCCCTGGTGTAAAGATACCCTATCACCTATATGCGGACGTATGGTAAGGCCTTGTATTTCCGTAATACTGGTATCGCCAATTTTAACGTCTATACCTATTTGGCCCCAATTATTTCCGGGGTCGGATAGGCCGAGGGTCTTATTTGATTGCGGCGTCGCCTCGCCGATTTCCTTGTAATACCATGTAGCAAAGTCTGTACCTGGGGGCGGCCCGCCGCGGTTATAGGCGACGACGTTACGGGATTTAACGTAGTAGTCGCGGTCGTAGTTATAAATAAGGTTCGCGTCCGCGAGGTCAATCAGGTTGCCGCCGGCGTAGGTAAACGAAATCTTCGCGTGCGCGGCGTTGTCTTTCAAGTCTTCATAAACCGACTCCGCCCACCCCACGACGTTGCCGGCGTCGTAGGCGATGTGGGCGATGCGCCACTGCCACGCCGCCAGGTTAAGGGCCTTGCCGGTATAATTCAATCGGGCGAGCTTTACCGCCTCCCGCGTCGCCGGGTTGTACCGGCAAAGCCAGTGGCCTACGCCGATATAGAGATTGGCGCCGTCGTTACAAATAGCGGTTATCCGGTCCGTCGTTACGTAGTTACCGCCGAAGCGGTGTTTGCCGGGGTAAAAAAGCCGCGAGGTCCAACGGTCGGCGGTTTTTATCGGCGCGCCGGCGTCGATGGAGACGCCCCCCGTATGGGCGGCCGCTTTTAAGAGCGCCGTGATTAAATCGGTGAAGTACGCGTCACGGTACGCGCCGCCGGATACCGGGTCTACCACGTCTACTTCGTCGTAGGTGGAGAGGAACCCCGTCGCGCTGAATATAAATACATCTTCGTCCGCCGACTTGCCGCGGCGCGGTAACTCAATAAGGCGGCCGGCGAAGCGGCGGTAGCGCTGCGTGGGGAATTGCGCGTCGTATTCGAAAACGCTGACGCATATATTTTGGGCGTCGTTGATAGCGGCTATAAACGCCGCCGCCTCGGTCGTGGCCCATATCGAGAAGTCGAGCCGCGGGCAACACGCCTGACCGCGCTCGTCGTCCTCGAGGCCGGCGCCGAGGTCTTCGAGTGAATCTATAATTAAGTCCGGCACGAACGGCTCCGTCATAGTTATGCCGGCCTTGTGTAGCTCAACGGTATAAGCGTAGTCGGTCATTCTCTTACACTGACCGCCTTGTTTACCTTGCCGGCGGTAACTTTATTATAGTAGCGGATGCCGTGGCCGTCGCGGTCTGTTACGTATACGTTGGTTTCGACTTTGGGCCGCATCTCGACGTTGGCCTCGAGCTGCGGCCTTATGTTGAACATCGGCATTAGTTGTCTTTGAATAATATCCTGGCCGCGGCGGCCGCCCGGTAGAAATGCCGCGACCTCGGGGCCGGCCTCGCCGAAGTTAATTATCTTATTGCCGAAAGGAATATAGTACCCGCCCGGGCGCGGTGGTAGGCTGGCGAGTAGTCCCCCCGCCGCCTTAATGACGCCGCCGCGACCCATCGGCCCCATTCCAAGGGGCGTTGTGGCGCCGCCGGTCGCTATATTTAGTATCGCCATTATCCCCATCATAATTAGCTTATCAAGTAATTCCTCCGCTACCCTTGTCCCCAGGCCGACGGCGAAGTCCTCTACCGCTTGTTTCAACTCGCCGGATTTTAACCCTTCAACCAAGTACGAGCTAATATTGAAATAACCAGCGTATAAATCGGCCATTTTCTCAATTTCTTCTTTCTCCTTTTCGCGGGCCTCTTCCCGGCGCGCCTCAAGGCGCTCGTATGCCTCAATATTCGCCAGCTCGATTTCGGCGCCGGCCATCTCTTCGCCGGTCAATACATCGACGCCACCGAGGCCCTTCTCGACGCGCGGTATCTTCTTCCGCTTTTTTGCCTTGCCCGCAGCCGGTGCCGGAGCCGTTACCCCGGCGCGCCCCGTCGCCTCCGCTATAACTTCGGGCGAGTATCCCCGCAGTTCAAGGTCGCGGGCGTCGCGGGCTTCGCCGCTTTTCAGCAGCGCCTTCGCCGCGTCTACCGCCGACGCCGGCCCCATCGCGGTATATTCCGGGGCGGCCTCCCGCGTTACGCCGTATAACTCCTCGACGCGCTTCCCGGCCCGCTCTAACCAGTCCTCCTTCTTTTTTCCCGTCCATCCCTTTTCCTTCGGCGCCCAAATCGGCCCTCTTCCCCTCCGGCCGCGTTCGGTGGGCTCGCCGCCTTCCTTTATACCTTCCCACATATCTATATAAAGTTCGCGCAAGCCTATCATTCCGGCTATCAATAATCTCATCGCCCCGCCGAGCGTTTCAATAGCGGTCAAGCCGTTACCCGTCCATTCCCCCCACGCTTCGTTAATTTCGTTAAGCCGCCCGAGAACATCGGTTAATGTACGTACTATTTCTACGCCGCCCGTTACGATATCCGGCAGTAACGCTATAATATCGAGTATTAAATCCTTGTTCTCGCTTATCGCCGTTGCTATGTCTTGAGCGAGGTCTTGTAGTTGCCCGGTCCTCTCGTACTCTTTCACCGTTTCAATAAGTACATCAAGAAATTCTTTCGTAATCGGCGTAAGCTCCGAACCCACGGCGGCGGCGAGGCTATCGAGTACGTCCTTTACGTTGGATACCTTGCCCTGTACGGTGTCCATCATCCCCACCATCATCCCGCCAAAGCGGTCGCCGAGTATTTCTTCGAGCTTGGCCCACGCCTCCTCCTGCGTCCCTACCAGCGTCCCCGTCGGCCCAAACAAATCGCCGAACTCGGTTTTAACCAGGAATAATTGACGCATTATTTCGACGCCCCAGTCCCCCGTTGCCATACGCATCATCGCCGAGCCCGTATCCTGAAAGGACCGCCCCGTACCCGCGGCGGTGTCGCCTATCAGCTTTAACATCGGAATGGTCTTATCCTTGAATACGGGGTAAAGCATATTGAACGATTGCGCCAGGTCTTTAACCTGGTACGGCGTATCCTTGGCGAAGTTTTTTATTTCGGCAAAAAACGCGGCGGCCTTGTCCTTCGATTTCGTAAGGGTCGTGAGCTGCTTCTCCATTACTTCGAACGAGTCGGCGACCTCGATGGCCTTCTTAGTAAGGTCGGTAAGCATTTTGACCGCGCCCTTCGCCGCGGCCAGAACACCGAGGGCACCGACGACGCCCAGAATAGTGCCGCCGAGCTTCTTCATATTCGAGTCAAGGCCCGCCGTCGCCTGGCCTGCTTTACCCTTGAAGTCCTTATCGTCGAGGTCGAGCTCGACGACCGCCTTGCCCGCTGAACCCATTACTACCATTTGCCTATACCTGTGCCTTCATTTTTGGGTCCGTACCTCTTTTTGTCTAACTCAGGCATTCCCTCAATTAAATTTCTGAGGGCGCCGACGTGCATATTGAGAATTTCGTCGATGGTATACCCGGTAAACTCGACAAGCTGCGCAAATGCTCCAGCAGGTCCGAGTCGAGGCCCATCCGCAGCGCCAGGAGTTTCGCCGTTTTTTTTTCCGTCTCGTCTTCGCCGTATTTCGCCATCCGCTCAATAACCAAGTAATATTCGGCCCGGTCCTCGGAGTAAACGCCCCGCATCGCTTCTTCGGCCTCGTCATCCGGTATAACCTCGTTCATACGAAGAGCCCGGACATAGCCGGGCTCCTTCATTCGCCTTAAAGCTACCATCAACCGGCCGAGGCCGTGGTCGTCGTCTTCGAAGTATGACCTCCGTTCGTGATAGAGCATTAAAAACCCAAGCGTAGGCTGCGGAATATGTAGCGTCCGCAATTTAGTGGTAACGTGGCAAAAGTCGTCGTAGATTTCCACCTTGCGGCGCCGGTTGCGTTCAGCCTCAGCCTCGGTCTCGCCGCCGCGTCGCGCATCTATACGCGCGAGCGTCTGCTCAATTTCTTCGGGTGTAGGTTCCGGCGCTTTCATTTACACTAGGTGGATACTTTTCTTCATCGGCCCGCCCACGTTAAAGCGTACCGTGACCGTGTTAGCCGAATCTGTAATGCCTTGTCCGGGTTCCTGTATAATCTCGCACGCCTCAAACACAAATACGGCGCTACCTTTTTTCTGGAGGGTAGGCTCCCAGGCTTTAGCAATAATAACTACGTCCTGCAACGGCAGGTCTGCGGTGTCGTCCGTGATTAAGGTTTCGCCCGCCGCGGCGTCATATTTGGCGTAGTTAGCTATTGCGTAAAGGATATACGCGCCGTCCGTGGTCATAACACCCGTAGCGTTAACGATACTGTAACTGGTAACGGCAGGGGCTCCCGCCGTAAAATCGAGCAGGCCGGTTATATCTTTGCCTTCGGGATCCGAGCACTTACGCACGACCTCCGAACCTTCGAGTAGAGGAATATTTGTCAGGGCCGGAAATACGCCGGCGATGGCCGGGCCTACGATTTCGCCGAAATAGCCCTCGTAGGAACGTGTCGTTATAAGGTCGGCGCCGGTCAGGAGGGCTTCTATCTCAAGGCTCGGGGCTTCCAACTGCAACTCCAGCGTCGTCTTCTTGCCTGTCCGCATTTCCCATTCGCCGTATTGCGCGAAGTTTTTAATGGTAGTCAGCGTCTTATTGTCTATGGTAAGGGCCGCATCTTTTAGCGCGCAATGCGCGGTTCCCGTTACCAGGCCGGTAACATCGGAGAATCTAACCTCGGCCGGTAGACTTATGACAGGGGCTCCACTACTCATTCGGCGTCACCTCCGAAGTTTTCCCTTTTACTTTTCCTTTGTCTTCTCCTTGGAAAGTATCGTGTTCGGCGACGTGGCGCCCGCCCACCATAGCGTCCCGCACCTTGGCCTGCTCATCAAGCTGGCGTTTGTCGGCGGCTACCATCTTCTCCGCCGCAGAACGAACCGCAGCGTTAATCCGCTCATCGCCGACATAAAGCACGGTAAGGCCGAAACCGTCGTGCTGAATTGCTTTCCTGGCGAACTCGTTCCACTTAAAGCCGGGAGGGACATTGCTTGCACTATATACCCCCCTGGCAATGGGCTTTCCGCCAAACCGGATAGTCCCCGGCGTTGCGTCGCCTCGAGCCGTAACGCCCACGACGACCTCTGCTATATTTTCGTAAGTCATATTCCTCCTAAATGCCGCCGCCGACGATGACCGGGACGGTTATGGTTGCGTTAAAAAAGTAATGCTTGTTCTCGTCCGGCTCCGACTGCGCCATCGGATAACTCATCGGTTCGACCTTGACGCCGCGCCCCGAAGAGCGGGAACGTATAAGCTGGCGGCAAAGCTGGATACGCTCCTTAAATCGCGTTAAGGGATTCGTTGCTTTGCCCATCATTAGCTCCTGGCTTCGGATATCCACCAGAACCGTTACGCGCGCGAGGCCGCTTGAACCCAACTCTTCGCCGCCGCCGAACAAGACAGCGATATAGTTCTCGTGCGGCGTGCCGGGCTCGTCCTTGATTAGCTCCTTGACGCCTAGAGCAGTTAATGCACCGGCGCCGCCCATCTCGGCGTTCAAGATGTCGTATATGAAGTCAACCGCGTCTGCTTCGGGCGTTAGCATTATTTCAGGACATGTTCAAGAACTTTTCGCTCGGCCTTTTTTATGTAGCGGCGCGTCCACTTAATAGGCCGCGCCGGCTGCGGCCGCTCACGCTTCGTATGCGCCTTGACCATCGACACCGCGACCGTTTGCTTGCGTCTCCGCGTCTGGCCGTAGAGTTTAGCGGTCCTTCGTATCCTTCGGTAGCTCGCCGGCACTTGGACCGTCCTGGCGCCGTGGCCGTGGTAGAAATCGACGGCGTAGGCGGTACGGTTCTCGATGCGGGCTTTGCCCGATACGGGCCGCCAGCTATTCCAAAGATGACCGGATTTACGGCCCGTTAAGCTACCTTCATCTATCGCACGTTGCGATGGTTTCCATTTCGGCATCCCGGCGTGCTGGTGCGTCTCGTTGACCATCGCTATCATTAGATTATTGAGCTGCAGATAGAGGGGCCGCTTGTTCTTGAGCCGCTTCAACATCCCGCCAAACGCGGGCTTCGGTTCCCACCTTAAACGTACCGCAGGCATCAGTCGTCGATTTCACCGCCTTCGTGCGTTGGAAGATATTTGATGTAATCTATCGGCGCCGTTACCGTAATGCCGGCGACGGCAACGCGAGCGCCGGCAACGTCCAGGATTATTACGCCGCCGTACTTCGCCGCCTCGATTTGCTTTAGCACGCGGTCGTAGACTTTAGCCGCCGGGTTATCGGGGATTTCAGGTTGTAAGTGGTAGCCCTCGTAGGTAGACTCGTAATAAGCCGCGGCCATTTCTGTGGCCCAACTAACCACGAGTTCGGGCGTATCTGCGGGGTCTGTCCACGTCGCGATTGTCGCGTCGGCGATAAATACCAGCAGCCGCGCGCGCAAGTCCTGCTCGGCTACGATTATCGAGTTATCAAACGCCGTCGGCTCCGCTACGAGGTCAATCGCCGGAATGTATTCGTTTACGAGCGCTGGAGTTGTCCACGGCATACGTTACCCCCGGAGGGGGAGGGATTATCGCCCCTCCCCTTTACTCTCGGGTTTATCTTCTTTAAGTTTCGGCTCCTTATGACTATGTTCCGGCGTAATTACGCCGTCCTCCAGCCATATCGCCACGCGCGGGTCGCCGTCGTTAAGCTCCACCACGTCGCCGTGAGGCGAGCCGGGGTAATAGTGCTTGCCCTTATTCTCGCCGTCCTCGAAAGGCGCGATAGCCTGGTCCATAACTCGATATTTCTTCATCACGCCTCCTTTTAGATGCAGTTCGTCCAGAGGTAGCCGGACTCGGTTGTAATTACGAGTGCCGTGCTCGGGATTATCTGCGGGCCAGCGTTGTCCGTTACGTCGTAAATGGTGGATTGAAACTCATCGCTCCACCAATTTTTTGAGGTCGGATAACCTTCGCCGCGGAACGTGAACCCGAACGGCGCCTCCAGGAGAACGCGATTACTGGGCGGTACGTAAGCAAGGCCCGCGGTATCGGCCCAGATATAGGTTATAACCGGCGGCGTCGCATCGGATGCGACCTTACCGCTTCCAACGATGACTCGGTCCACGCCGATTAACGCCGCGAACGTTTGAGTCGTTACCATTTCGGGCGTGGCGGCGGCGCCGGATTGAACGCCGTACCGCGCGATTGCCGCGGCAACCTGGACGCCGGTATTCGACTTGATACCGGATTCCCAGACGTCCCGGCCACACCAGAAGATATTCGGGTCTTTACCGCACGCGAGCGCCATCGCTTGGCGCTGCGTAGCTATCTGCGCAAGTAGGCCGTAAGCAGCAGGAGCCCAAGCGGCGGCGGCGTTCTGTGAAAGGCCAGCGGCGTAAGTCGCGGCGGACATCGCAACCGCCGCCTGCGCACATTCCAACTCGTGCGCGATGGTTTCGGCTGCCATCTCGTAGGCGATAGTCTCCGGGCTTATACCCGAAGCGAGCCATTGCTCGGTCATCTGTTTAGTAATTTTTACGTTCGCCCGCTGGTAAGGCTTAGTCAACGTAACCTGGCTAACCTCAAAGCCGAAGTAGTTCGGCCCGGCACCAGGTGCCCAGTTGACGATGTGGCGACGCATCTGCTCTTTACCGCCGATAAGCGGCACGGTTCCGCCGTCATACTTCATCGGGAAGTTCGGAAAGATTTCGCCGCCGATATAAGCGTTATTCCTATACCCGTAAATAATTCCTTCGAGAATAGGATTAACGCCAAAACGTACTTCAAGAGGGCTCGGCATCTTGCCTCCTTATTGCTGTTTGAGTTGCTCGCTAATGTAGTAATCGATGGTCGCGGTATGCCCTGCACCGGCGACATCAAGCAAATACCACCGCACATAATGCGGGTTGGCCATCACGTTAGTTATACCTCCGACTGGCATAGCCACGTCGTCGATAGCCCACGAAACGACACCGCCCGCTGTAACCGCGATTTCGAGCTTGGTTGGATTGAGCGTAGCCGGGACGCCGGAGTTTTCCGTTTCCGCGCCGGCGGTATCATCTACCCGCAAAACCCAGTTCGCATCCGCATCGGGTTCGTGAATAATCTCGACGTATCGGGCAGCCGCAGCCCAAAATCCAAAGTGGAACGTTTGGCCGGCCGCAATCGCACCGAGGTCAACAACCGTCTCTATTCTCGTCGCGTAAGCGGGGTCATGATTTAAACCCGCAGACCTAATCCCGGCACTATCCGGGCCGCCAGCACCCCCCGTAGTTAAGAGGCACCAGCCGTCGTTCGTGGTTTCATCTACGAAGCTACCGGGTCCGCCCACGACGAGAGTCGCAATATCCCAGCGAACCGCGAGGTCGGCGTCGACGCCGATGTCGAACGTCTCGGAGAACGTGATGTAATCGGAGCGGTCTTTATAACCGATGTGAATGTCGGGCGGGTCCTGGCCGAGTTGAAAATCCTCGTCCACAATAACGTCCAAGAATGTCCCATCGGCGGGAACCGTTGCGCCTATAACGCAGGTATTAAGGCCCGTAGCGTCGAAGTTGCCCACCAGGGCACCCGCAGCCGCCACGCCTACGTCGCCCGCGCCGATGTTATATACTCCCGTAGTAGGGTCGGCTATCCACGAATGGCCAGGAGCACCTACAACATCCGGGCCAGCCAGGAACGGGTCGCCCTCTACCGGGCCGGCAACGGCGTAGCTTCTACTTACTTCGCGGTAATCGTTATCGGCGAAGCAATAAAGCGTGATAGAATCGCTTACCGTCGCCGGGTTCCACGCGCCGTTAAGAGTAAAGTTACCAGCGTCCGCTATCGTCGAGGCGTTCGCTATATCGCCGCAGATAATCGTATACGTCGCGCCGGGGATGGGAAGGTCTAAATCCGTAATTGCCGTGGGGACGGTGTTGATGCCGGTAATAAGGATATTCCCGCCAGCAACCGTCGGCGTAACGTCGTCGACTGCGGCCGTAGCGGCTTCCAGAAGCAGAACGCCGTCAATCTCTGCATCGCCCGTACCGTAAATATCGCCTTCGACAAAAGCGTTCTCCGGCGTGCCGGCACCGACAAAGCAGTCGGCTTGAGCACCCCAACTTACGGCGGCGATAAATGGTAAAAGCCATAGGAATTTCTTCATACCTATCACTCCTATTCAGGTAGGATTGGAGCCGTTTGTGGCAGCATGTAAACGGTCAACTGTTGCGACGCAACCGTCGCCGCCACGTTTATGAAGCCGGCCACTGCGCTTCCGGCCACCCAAGTTATCGCGCGGCCGTTCGCGTCGGTCTGTACCCACTCGTAGGTATTGGGATAGCCGGCGGGGCCGCGGCCCAAAGCGATAGGAGCGCCAGCCTCAACTACGACCGCGCCGCCTATATCGCAGGGGCCGAAGCCGGTGGCCGCGATGGCCTCCGGCGAAGCGCCTATAACAACCTGGCCCGCGACGGTAGCCTGCTCATCGTTAGGCTGTATAAACCGTCGCACCGCGACCAAGACCGTCGGGTGTATTGTCTTAGTGTTATTCGGATTGGAAGGTCCTACTGCCATTACTTCACCTCCGCGTTCATCTTGGAGACCATCAGGGTTTTGATTAAGACCGCGTCGTCGCCCTTGCCCGCCGCCAACGCTTCGGCGTGGGCCTCGCGCGCGATTTCGGCCTTACGTTCGTCGGAAACTTCGCCTTCGTTTTCACTTTCAAACGGCTTGACCAACACCTTCTTCGGCGGCTTGCTAAGTACCTTCGGGTCATCGAGCTTCGTCGTACCTTTAGCCGCGAGGAGCGCTGTGAAAAACTCGTTGCGCGAAACCTTGTGCTCCTTCACTACGTTACCCTTGTCGTCTACCTCGGGCTCGGCAAGCGTTATCTCAGCCTTGCCGGCAAGGTATTCGGCGAGCGGCCGCTCAAACTTGGGCGCGAGATGTGCCGCCTGGCATAGCGCCGTCGCTTGCGCTGTAGCTCCGGCCATCTGCAACTCGGTAGCCTGGTCTTCGACCCGCTTCTCGAGCGCTTCGACCCGCGCCGCCAGCGCTTTTTGCTCGGCGCTCTCCGCCGTCGGCTCGGGCTTGGGCAGCGCAGCTAACTCGGCAGGCGGGGCGTCCCCGATGCCGAGCCAGTTCGCTACCGTCGCTAAAACCGACTTTCGTTCCTCCGCGGCTTTCGCCGCTTGTTCCACGGCCATTTCTTGGCCTCCTTGGTTCGCGGCTTCTGCCGCAGTTTTGGATTTACGGTAAATATCGTCCTTGCCTTTTACGTATCCCATTTTTTTTATTGCCGCCCACGCCGTCGCGTTAGCCTTGCCCTCGTCGCCGTCGTACTGTTCGAAGGCGGCGTTGAACGCTTTGGTCCAAGCGTCCGGGCCTTTCTCGTCGTCGAACAAGTCTGTTATTTTTTTAGGCGGGGATTTGTAGGGCAAGGCAATCGGCTCACCAAGCGACTCAAGCCGCTCCGCCAGTAATACCTGCGCGCCGTCGCCAAGGCACGGCCCCGCCATATCGAGGGGGGCGAAGCGGCCGCGCTCGCCGTGAAACTCGACGGCGGGAGTACGGGCGCCAAGCAACGCAACGCTGTTAAGCCGTGAGCCGTCCGTACTCTCGATAGACGGATTCTTGTAACCGCCGCTCGTAATCGCCTCCAGCCCCTCCGGCGTCCAGCCAACGTAATTGCCGAGCAACAAGTCGCCGGCTTTCATAAGGCCGCTAATCCAACACAACGCCGGCTCATCCGTCGAGGCGTGTTGATTCTCCGGGTCGGCCAAGTGGCCCCGCGTAACGGGTATCTTCTCGTCGGGGCCAAACGCGGCAATCCAGGTGTCGAGCTTCTTGTGCGTTACCTCAACCTCACCGAACATCCCTTGCCACTTGCCTACTTGACAAATCGGTGCCCACATAGTTAGCTCCTTAACCCGTGGCCGCAGCACGCGGCGGTAACGCCGGGGATATACCCCAGGCAAGCGTCGTAGCCCTCGAGCGTCGGCCGATGGCCACAGCGCCGGCAAGGCCGCCGCCCCGTAATAGCCGCGTTCGTATCGGCGTAGCGCCATATCCTTCCGTCGTAATAAATCGGCCAACCTCTTTCGTGTGATGTCGCCATAAAAAAAGCGGGGCCTGCTCCGAAGAGCGGACCCCGCCGGGTTTCGGCTAAGGTAGTTAGTTCTTTAAGGTCATATCATAATCATTATCATTATAATCGCTACGGCACCAACTACGACCGCTCCTATAGCAAAGCCAGCTAAAAACACGGGTAACAGCTCGCGGAGCATCTCTTTTACGATAAGTTCACCTAAACGTATTCTGTATTGTTTTTCCCAATCTTCCATTACGGCATCGCCCTCAACATCTCGCCAGGCGTTTTGTCGAAGCCAGCTTTGGCGTCAGGTATACTACGCCAATTCTCCGGCGGCTCGTTTTCGCTAGGCCTGCCTTCGGCAAGCACTTCAACCTTGGTGCAGTTTCAACCATAGGCGTTAGGGGGCGAATTCGTATTCCAGAATGGATGCTCCTTCGGCAACTTCGTCTTATTAAGGCTAGCGTGCGATGGCCGCACGTTCGGCCGCCCCGAGGTAGTATAGACGAAGCCCCAAAGCATCTCGGCGACTTCGGGTATCTCGTACCACTCATCGCGCGCCGCGGCGTCGGCGGTACTGATATGCCGGCGAAATACCGTCTCGAGGCGGTACGGCTCCGGGAAGGTATAGCCGCCGGCGCGCATACCCTCATACGCGCCCGCCTTGAACGTCGAGAACGTCTCGCCGCCTTCTATCGCCGTCGTCATCAAGCTATGCAACACCGTCGCCATATAGTCATCTTCCGCTATCGCCGTCGCGAAGTATTTAGCGCGTAACTCCTGGTCGAGGCTGTAAAATACCTCCGCGCTTATCGGCACCTTGTCCTTGAACGCCCGCAGCACGTCTTCCCAGGTATCATACTCGGGCGGCGCCGCTATCGCCGCGGCCTTGACGGCCGTCTGCGTCGCCTGCGTCGCCATACCGAGCGCGTAGCTGGCGACGGCGGCCGTACGCAGCGCGCCGGCGAACGCCGGCCACTCGCGCGCGCGCGACTCGACGCGGGCCATTAAGTCGTCGTAGGATCGCGATTTGTCGATTAGTTTTCGCCATTCCTTGAACCGCCTATCTACCGTACCCTTTACGAGCGTTAAGTACCGCGCTACCTGGCCGTCTACGAGCTTTACGCGCTTATCTGCTTCGTCCTGCCGCGCCGCCTTCGTCGCCAGCGCCGTCAACTTTTTTTTTTGCGCCACAGCCGCGAAGCCGCCGAACGGTTCACCGAAGGGCTCGCCGCCGCCGCCGCTGCCGCCCCCGCTGCCGACCGTAATCTCGTATATCTCTTCAGGCGGCGCGTTCGGCTCCGGTCGAGGAAGGTCAAACGCATAATGTACGTGGTCTTGGGTAGTTCTTAATCCCTTTACCGTTTTACCAAGCCGTTCAAGTATCTCCGCGTCCTCCTTACGGTCGCGTTCCGGTTCGTATTTCGTCTTGAACTTCGCCCGGCCAACGTTGAAGTTGAGCTCACATACCGGCGTTAGGAGCTGGTCGCTAATATCGGCATCACGGTCTTTACAGCGTGAAATCGTAAAGCGGTTCTGCTGTAACTCGTGTATCTTACCGAGCTCGTAGCTGCCGGTACGGCCTTGGTCCGTCGTAAGCGTTTGGCCGAGAACTAACTTCGCTTCGTAGTTATCGAGCAGGTGGGTAAAATTGAGCTCCGACTGCAGCGCGCCCTGGTCGCCGGGCTGGTGGTGTAACTCGGCGCCGGGCGGCAATACTATATCGCTATATCGCGCAAAGTCGCTAAGCGCGTCGCGGATAATATCTTTCATATTCCAGGCTTCTTTACCTACGTCTTCCGCTATGCACTGCACCCAGCGCTCTACCTCGACGCCACGCTTTACAAGCTGAACCATACATCCCTTAATAATTTTCTTCGTTACGAACGTCCAGAATGCTTCGGTAAGGTAGCCGCGGCCATAGGGATTCTCAACAGTATAACCGTGCCGCGCAATAATAAAGTTCTCGGGGTCGAGGGGTTGCTCTTTCTCGCCGCCGTACGAACCGCGGTATACAAGCGTCGGCACGCCGTCGACGGGCTTCCAATAAAACCAGTATTGCGGCAGCGTTTGCAGCGCCGGGCCGTTATCGCCGTCGGCGATGAGTATTCGCGAGCCGTCGCGAACGTAATTCTTTTGAATCACCGCCATACCCTTGGCTGGCGAGTCAAGCAGGTCGTATAGGATGTCGTCCCAATACGGTATATTTGAAATCATCTCGCGGCAGAACTCCGCCGCTTTCTCGCTCTCAGCGTCTTCGGTAGCCGCGACGATTTCGGTATCGTGGGCCAGCACCGCCATCCGCGCCAGCTTGTCGAGCGCCGCTAACTCCGGGTCCCAGGCCAGCATCTTATCGTAGGCGTCCCACGCCGTACGGTAGGCGTTTTTCGGGTCGCGGCCATACTCAGTCGCAAAGGGATTACTAAACAGGTAGCCGTATCCCATCGACTGCAGGATTTTATTTATATCGAGTTGTGGCTTAAGCTGTGGCATCGTCGAGTTTTTCTACTTTGTAATCCCTAACCCTAATGAACGTTGCTTGGCCGCTCTCAACGCGAACTTCAAAGCCACCGTACCCGTGATGTTTTACTTCGCGGTATAGCTCGATTATCCTCTGCTCTGCTTGCGTCAACGTCATCAGAACGGCCCCGCCGGCAACTGACTCCGCTCGCGGCCCATCACCGGCCGGAAGTCGGTTATCTGTATACCGTGGCCCAGCTCCCAGCACGCCAACGCCAGCGCCGTCACGCAGTCGTCGTGGTAACCCGAGGGGGCGCCGTATTGAACGGTGCCGCTCGGGAGCTGCTTCGCCTCGTATATCTGCAATTCGTTAATAAGCTCCGGGATATCAGGGTAACGTATCGAGCGCTGCGAAATCATCATTACGAGGTTCGCGATTAATTGGCGCTTCGACTCCGCCGTAAATCTGTAAGGCTTGACTGGCACGCCAAGCGTCTTTAGCCGGCCCCAAACGGCCCAGCCCAACCCCGTATTGTCGATTAGAACTACAGCGCCGTTATACTGGTCGCTCAACGCCTTAAAGCGGTCAACGACCATTTCAGGCTCAACGCCCGTAAACCTGACTTGCTCGACGACGGCCTTGGTGCTGCGCCGCACAACCGTCGCTACGTTGAAGTCGTGGACCTCGCCTACATCGGCGCCTATAACGTAAATCTCGTTTAGTAACGCGCTTTCCTTATCGCCGGCGACGCAATCCATAACACCCTGAAACACGCCGCCCAAGTCCTCAAGGAATTCGGCGTATATCTCCTGGCGCCGCACGCCCTCCGGCATCGTAGCCGCCTCGGCATCTATAGCCGCTTTGGGCGCCGGGCCGTCGTAGCTTGTAAAGTGAAACGCCGCGTGGTCCTTGGCGCCCCCCACCGCCCGCTGCCAAAGCTCGTACGCCTGGTTCATACCCTTGGGCGTAAAGATAAACAGCGCCGGTGCCTGTTTCATTATAAGTGTCGCCCTGACACACTCCTCCCAGGCGTAGCGGCTCCACAGACCAAACTCCTCCGCTATAAGGCCGTCAACAGACAAAGGCCGCACCGCATCCGGGTTATCCATCGAGCGCAGCAAGAACTTTGAACCGTTCGCCAGCTCAATAATGCCGCCGGTTTTGTTGTATGCCGTGCCCCAGGAGCCACCTTTTAACTCCTCCGGCACCAACGCCCGATAAAACTCCGGCACCATCTGGTCGCTCAAATATTTATACTCCGGCGCCGCCACTAATATCACCTTGTCGAATACGCCCTTGCCGGTCGCCCAGCCTATCGCAACGCGGACCGCCGTAAACGTCTTGCCGAACTTGCGGCCGGCTCTTACAGCAACGCGGAGAATCCTGTCTATTACGCACGCTTTAAGAATCGCCTTTTGATTAGGATTTCCGTTTAAGGTTTTATCCGTTACCCTTAATTGTGTCATAGTCTATTACTATTTCAAGGCGGCTTGGAATCTTAACCTCGCTGCCCTTAATTTCGCCCATCGCCTCAAGTATTAGCCGCGACGCCCTCGTATCACCGTCATTCGCTTTGTCTATTAGCGCCCGGTATATCGACGCCAAGTTACCCTTTACGACTTGCCGTACTATCAGCCGCGCCTCTTCGACAAGCTCCGGGTTTTTCTTCAACCGCTTGCAGAGCGCCGGCGGCGATATACCCAGCGCCGCCGCCTGAGCAGTTAAGGTCTTATACGTCGGGTCAACTAAAACCTTAATAACAGCGTCGTCTTTTACGCTTCCCGGTTTCGCCATTTATTAACCTTTTTTAACTTTATCTATACGCCCCGCAGGGCTGCCCGAGGCTTTGCTATTTCGGCGCGCCTACCTCGGGCCTAAATTGCGATAAAGGCGACGCCAGCCTAAAGGCCGTGCGTCGCCAGGGGAGGGAGGATTCACTGTATACTAATTTCACGCTATAAGCATAACCGATAATATCCCCAATAACAAACCTATAATTACGTATTTTTACGTTTTTTTGCGTAAAATTGCTTTTCCCAAGCCCTTAATCCGCTCTCGGCCGCACGTACCTGGCCGCCAAGGCGATACACCGGCAACTTTAGCGTGTCCTCCCATCCTTGCGCCGTCGCCACCGATACGCCGAGCGCCGCGGCGATGGCCTTCCAGCCGATTAAAACCTGGTCGGTGTCGACCTCTCCGTTTAATACTACCATATAGCGAACCTCCTGCGTTGCCAGTTGTTAGTACCATAGGTTGTTATTTTATTAATAATCATACCTGATTCTATAAGTATCTACATATTCTCTCTTATAAGAGGGGTTTATAGAATCAGCATAAATAATTAATAAATTAACAATCCCCTAAAACACCACCGCCTCGGCCCCGTCGTCCGCAGTGCGTTTATCGAGGCCGTCTAGTTCAGGATGGGTGTTATCTACCAAGGCTATACCGTAAATAGTCGCCTTGTTATAGGAGCCTATCTTTTTTTCGAACCTGTCGTCGGCATTGATTCGCCGAGTAAATGTTTTAAGCGGCAAGCGGTCTCTTAATGGCAAGCGTAAGCTTTCGGCCCAGGCGACGTATTCACGGTATAGGGCGTCGCGGTCAATATGATGTTCAGCGCCTACGATGCAGCAGTTTTCTATAAATTCAGCGAGTTCGTTTTGCGTCGCGCGGTACGTTGCCGTGGCGCTCGTAACGCGCTCCGGCGGGTCAAGGCCGCGCTCTTGCCACTCTACGCAGCCACGTACGGCCCAAGCGAGTATAGCGGCGTGGGCGCGGGGGTCCCTTCGCAGCGTAGCCTTAACGCTTCCGTCGCGGTCCGCTTCGGGTATGACGTTCGTAAATGGTACTTTTAGCAGCCGCCGCCATATAGGCGAGTCGCCGGACTTTATTGTGGGTTCGTTATTCCCAAAAACCCATAGCTTGAATTTCGGCTCATATTCAAACTCGTTTTGGTATTTAAAACACGACGTTATAGTGTCGCCGCCAGTAAGTTGCGCTAATAGGGTTTCGTCGAGGCGCTTCTCGTCCGGTATTTCTACCATAGTTACAAGGCGGGCGTCGTGTAGACGTGCTATGTCGCCCCGCGGTGAGCCGGGGTTATAATGTGTTACGATAGTGTCGAAATTAGCGGCCCGCGCGTAAGTACCAAAAGTAGCGCGAATGGCCTCGGCGAACGTCGACTTGCCGCCGCCCGGGGGGCCGTGGCAGAATACAAATCTGTCGTCGTCGGCGGGTAACGCTGTAAGTGAACACCCAGCATAACGGCGCAGAAATCCAATTAGCTCGGCGTCGCCGTCCATAGCAGTTTCAAGATAGGTATCCCATAATTCAAACGTCGCGTCCGGGTCGTATTCAACGGGCGCCACTTTCGTTATAAGATACTTCCGGTCAAACGGTAGTACCTTACCGGCGTCGAGGTCTAGCACGCCGTTCAGGCAACCGAACAGCCACGGGTCGGCGTCGAGTTCGGCGGGTGCTACGACAATCAGTTTTTCGGTAGTGGCTATCTTCACCATATCCGCCAGGCGCCGCGCGCTCTCGGACGCCCGGGCCCACTTGGCGGTCGCCTTGCGGCGGGCGGCGTCGTCCTCATCGCCGGCCTCGTGGTAGATATGGCGCACGGTGTCCTTGGCGCGGCGGTCGATTTCGCCGTCGATATCCGGCGCCCATCGCCGCTCGTCCCATACGTACCACGCCTTGCGCTCACGGCAGTAGCGCACGTCGCCGCCGTGGCGTTCGACGAGGCGTTCGGCGTTGCCGTAGTCGGTGAAGCCCTTTTCGTATTCGTCGGTGGGGGCGGCCTTGCCCCGTAGGTCGGCGAGTATCGCGCGGCCGTCGCGGGTTTTAGTCATCAATAGTTTCCATTTCGGTTATTTCCGCCAGCCCCGCCCGCGCCGCGGCCACGATATCGGCGACCTCTTTACCTTCGTCGATAGCGCGAATTAGGCCGACGGCCAATTTCTGGAGCCGGCGGCGGGGTGCGACGCCCTCCAGGATTTCAATAAGCGTCTCCGGCGCAGCGCCGTTATACTCGTCGACGCACTCGAGCGCGAGGCACCACAACGACGGTGGCGCGGCGGCGACGCCGGCGCCTTTAATCCTTAATATAGCGCGCCAGAGTATAACCAACTCGGCGACCGAGAACATCTCCGGGTATACGCGGCCGGCGTACGGCGCGAAGTCCTCCCAGAACAGCAGCGCGCCTCCGATGAGCGCCCGTTCGGCCGCGGGGTTGGCGTAGTAGTCCATTAAAGCAGTACCTCTTGCGCTAAACGCTTGCGGGCTATTTCGCAATAATCGGGGTTGATTTCAAGGCCTATATAATTTCGATTGAGTTTTTGGGCCGCAACGGCCGTGGCTCCGGTGCCTATAAAAGGGTCTAATATTATTCCGCCTTCATCGGTAGTGGCTTTTATCAATTCACTTAAAAGAGCAACAGGTTTTTCGGCTTGGTGTGTTCGGTTCGTATGATTAATTGGTTTGAATTTAAGAATATCCGCCCGCGTTGCCGTATCCCCTTTACAATAATCCTCGTCGTGGGCCGCAATTATTAATTCATACTGCTTGCGCCACGGGCGGCCCATACCTATTCGGCCCTTATCCCAAACCAATACGTCTACGGCTTTCCAAAAATTATA
>Ga0307377_10001355_pt1 | contig 31339 bp, 29 predicted proteins | sample TR3MG_FD_202535 | JGI IMG/M metagenome (GOLD analysis project Ga0307377, IMG submission 202535) | Soil microbial communities from Risofladan, Vaasa, Finland - TR-3 | ecosystem: Environmental > Terrestrial > Soil > Coastal area > Acid sulfate soil | place: Finland: Risofladan, Vaasa | collected... | reverse complement strand
TACAGAATGTCACGTTGTGTGAGGAATAGGCATCGTGAAGCGTTCCCATCGAGACTGTCGCGAGGTAAGATACGCGTAGAATCTACAACGTGCGGCCTGTCCCTGATCCGCTAGAGAGGGAGGGATTCTCGTGCGACTGATGATCCTGCTTTGTGTTCTGAAGTGGAAGCTCAAACGTGCGGTTAAGTTGACATTTCCCCACCCCCGCGATAATCTGCCGTCCTATAGCGCCCCGTGTCGAATAATGGCAGCGAGCGCACGGTGAACGGGGTAAAACGGGGCCTAGGCGGGGAAACATCCGGCGAAGCGAAAAGAAACTAATGAGGATCAGTCAGTGATCAAGCGGGTAAGCGTGACTAGCCCTGGAACGGTTGAGACATTGATTGATCTGAGTACTGTCGGCCTTTCCCTTGAGGGATATGGAGTAAGAAACCCTCAAATCGTTCAATCGCAAACTTGCTTAATGGGGAAGAACCCATGTCGCTGTTCACTGGCGAACATTTTGCACACCAGGCCGAACTGCTTTACACACGTATCAACCGTTTCCGCGCAATAGCAAACGCACCAGCGAGCACACACACGGAAACCGCAGTGAATAATCCGATCATACCCGCTGCCGGGAGACTCCCGGTGGGAAACACGACCACGTATGCTCTGTCGGTTTCATATATCCCTTTGGATTGATCTGTTACGACGCACCAATAAATTCCTGTATCCGTCAGAGCGAGTGACTCAATAGTGAACCGCTCTGATGTGGCTCCGGGGATTTCCCCAAGGTCTTTCTTCATCCACTGGTACTGGATGTCCCCAACGAGCGCCGTTGTGGCGGCAAGGAGATCAAGTCGGCTGCCCTCCTCCTGCCAACCTCCGGGGGAGAGATAGACGATCCTTGCTCCAGGAAGAGGAGTCAGCAGGGTGCGATAACCGAGATCTTTCAAGGCGCCAATGTCTAGTGGGGAATATGTGCGCATCGTCAGGGAGGAGTACGCGGGGGTCATAAGGTCGCTTGGCATGTTATTCCAGTGGCAGAGGCTGCTTCCGCGGAAAAAGGGCTCTGGTGTATAGACCGGGGGCTTCGCGCCAAAAGCCGCGATGGCATTGGGGCCTGTAAACACGACGCCGCCGTCGCCCCCCGTCAGGTCCGATGGCACCCCCAAGAACGCGGTCGAACTATTCCAAAGCTTTTTTCCGTTTCCCGTTTCCAGGAAGCTGTCCCATAGCATCAGTACGTTCGGGTACACTTGGCCTGCCCCTGAGGCATCGGAAAGAGAGGCGAACCCGAGACTATGCGTCAATTCGTGCAGTAATACCGTGAACAGATCGACGGACCCTGGCGGGGTCGGACCATCGCCTACATACCAGTTTACGTTGCTAAAGATCATCACCTCTATGTCAGGCACCTCCGGACTGGGGTCGATGCCGGTGGTTATGTGCTCATAGGCAAAACCGTTGGTGAAGAGAGGACCGGTTGTAGGAACATACACGTGAGATGCACCTAGTCCGCCACTGTAGTTTTCAGGGGAGTCGAAAAACACCACATCGCACGCACCAGTTTCATTGAGTTGCTGGCTCATATAGCTAAACACGGCCTGTACTGCTTCCCGTCTCGCAGGTCCGGCAACGGGGTCGTCGAAGCCTACTCCTGTGTGATCCGTTACGTCGTTGAAATACACATTGAAAGTGACGCCGCCCGCCTTCGGCTGTATCATCGGGGGCGAGGTCGGCATCGCATGTTCTCCGGGGTTTTCAGTGTCTACAAGCTCCATGTGCCCGTCAGACCCCACTAGTCCCAGGACCTCTCCGGAAGCACCCGAGAGAGCCGACCCACAGAGCAGAATACTCGCCAGAACAGAGATCCGACCTATCGAACACCGCACTCTTAGGCCCGAAAACCACATCGTCACCTTGGGTGTCTCCATCCTGCAAGCATATGCTTCACGCATTTTATCTCGCCTCTCGACGGGAACCTGTGTATATCGTCAGCGAAAGTGGGAATTTTGAGGCCCTGAACTAAGGTACAGTCTGGTCTTCGGTGGTCATGGATTCCTCAATTTCCCATTTGCGTTTTTTGAGGCATCGCAGGTCTATCATCCGATGAGGTGTTCTCGGGTGGGCGTGACGCCAATTGAACGGCACGCCCGACCTGTCCTTTGGACAGGCCTCATCGTCTGATGAGCCTGGCCGGGTTATCCCTCGATGGGTTGCTCGCCAGCAGAGCCCATCTCCGTTTCGCCCGGCACATTCCAGTATAGCATGTTTCGATTATCGTTCGGGGCTGACTGCGATACGGGTAGTGGTACATTTTGAACCGAGATTTCCCATATGGAACCGCCTGCGAGCATCGCAGACTGATTTCCCGTCATTTTAGTCCTGTTTGCCGATGTCGTCAGTGCCAGTTTTGCTGTCCTGGTGGCTCTTTGCTGTCGTCCACAACTCAATAGTAGCCATACAGGGCGACCGTGAGCGCAGTTCGTGCGAATTCTTGCGGACCTCTCCATCGGGTTCTGCGTCATTTCCGTTCCTGCGAACACCGCCTTGGTTAGGTCGGCACTGGCAGCGGCGGTGCCAGTCTCCTGGTGCGGTGAAGGATAGCTGCGAACAAGCGCCTGGGGATGGCCACTTCGGCCATCTCAAACGTGACGTATCGTGCGTGGGTGACGACCTTTGCACCAATCTTGACCAGCTTCTCCCTCAATGTCATCAGCGACCAGTGTTTCACGCTTTGGGGTAGCGCCACCCTGCGAAGGAAGTTGCCCAGGTTTTAGGCCACGGCGAACAATTGCAGCCGCACCTGGTTGTCCACGAAGTCGTGGCACGAAAGCCGAGTCCATTTCACAGCATTCTTGCCTTCCTTGATCCACTGCTCCGCTGTCCCACGCCCATTGTAGAATCGCACCACACCTTCATCACTGCGCCGAAGATTCGTCACGATGAAGCCCACGCGGGGAAACAACTCGTCCTGATGCCATTCCACTTTCGCCACGACGCGACGGGCTTGGTCCCAGCTCTTGGCCTGATAGGTGAAACTCTCGTAGAACACCTTCGGCGCTCTGGAGGGTCGTCCGACTGGACGCGTCAGCAAATGTTCAATGGCGCGCTGTAAGTTCTGGTTGCCCGGAAGGCGGATCGCGTAGAGGTAATCTTCTTCTTCGAGAAAGGTATAGATGTCGGGATTCGCAAACGCTGCATCCCCCCGGAAGAATCGGCCAATATCCGCATCGCGGTAACGGGCAACGACCGGCTCCAGCACACTGCGTCAATCGTCGGCGCTGTGCACGTGGCCCTCGCGCAACAGTGCTCGTTCCAGGTCGCCAAACTGATTGAAGCAGAACAGAGGATGATAGCAGGTGCAGCCAAAGTGCCCGTTGTACGCCGTGCCCTCCTGCTCGCCATACGTCTCACTGACCGAACTGTCCAAATCCAGAATCACTTCGCGAATCGGTTTGTGTCCCCGAACGCGATCAACCCATTTGCCCGACAAGTCCATCAACGCCTCCACATGGTACGGGTCCGTCAAGACCTCCGTCTCAAAACGCCCCATTTGACTCGTCGAAGCGGCGCTCCGTGCCCTGGCTCTGCCACCCACGACAAAACGCATGGTGGGATCGACACAAAGCCGCTCAGCGTCGTTGGTGTCTTCATAGCCTGCAAGACGACTGAAAACGGACTGGCGCAACAAGGCCGTCAGCGTATGCCGGGTGTTCTGCCCCGTCCGCCAATCGTCCAGGACGTCGTCCGTCATGGTGGTCAATCCGAGTGCGTTATCCAGCTCCCGGTACGCCAGCAATCCCGCATCGCTCGTAACCCTGGAGCCATGAAACTCCAGCTTCAAACTGCGGTCAAAACAAACCCGCAACGCGGCCTTCTTCGTTTCACCCATTGGATTTCCTGCTATTTTGGGTCATCACCCTGAGAATCCCCTTTATTCATAGGGGTAAACGCTTGCAGCGGATCTCAAGATGACTTTTCTATATGGGAAATCCGGGCTTATACCAATCCGCCATCAAACAAATACGTCCCGGAACGCGAGCGAAAGCGCCGCCAATCTGCCCCGACTGGCTGCCCGGCTGCCTTTGAAAAAACTGTGCGTATCTATTACACTAACGGCGTGCTATTTCTGAGGGTGGGGTGGTTATCGGTTCGGTTTCCCGGAATACGGCAGCAACGGGGTCAATATCGGGTACGAAGCGCAGCTTTGGCAGATGGCCGATACAATGTCGGACAAAATGCGGCGGCTCACCGCTGCCCTGAGCACCAACAGCCCGAAGCCGCGAAGTTGGACAAGGCCATCGCCCGCAACCTGAAGGGGTTGGCATATGCGGCGTAGCACCGGCTGGCGTGCATCCGGGCGGGGTGGTGCGCGTTTAAGGTCACAATTTGTGACCTTGAAGCCAACGAAAAACGCAGGCAGCACGCACGTGGCGGAAGAAACAATGCGTAGGCCGTTTGAGGTACCAGATTGGCACCTCAAGACGATTCCAGTCGGCCCGGAAGGAACTCGTGATCTTGAAGTCACAAATTGTGACCTCAAGATGAGCCCACGAGAACGGAGGCTCTGCTGATATGACCGAAGACAAGGCGCTGATTCCCATCGAACGGATCGAGCAGAGAATCCTGCGAATCCGGGAATCTAACATTATGTTGGACGAGGACTTAGCGGAATTGTACGGTGTCGAGGTCAGAACCCTTAACCAGGCCGTGAAGCGCAATATTGACCGCTTCCCCGGCGACTTCATGTTCCAACTCACCGCCGATGAAGAGGCTCGTTTAAGATCACAATTTGTGATCTTAAAGACGACCGGCCGCGGCCAGCACCGCAAGTATCCCCCCTACGCCTTCACCGAACAGGGCGTGGCCATGCTGTCCAGCGTCCTCAACAGCCCCCGCGCCGTACAGGTCAACATCCAGATCATGCGCACATTCGTTAACCTCCGCCGGATGCTCGCGTCAAACGAAGACCTCGCCCGTAAACTCGCCGCCCTCGAAAAGAAATATGACACCCAGTTCAAAATCGTGTTCGACGCTATCCGCCAACTTATGACGCCCCAACTACCGCCAAAACGAAAGATCGGGTTCAAACGCGACGAACGGTAGACGCCCGGAACATTCTGCAGCAGGGCTCACCGCCGCCGAGCCCCAACGACAGGCCGAGGCCACGACACGGCTGTCGCCTCCCCTCTCCCGCTCCCCTCTCCCGTGTGCACACGCTCTTGACTCATGCTTCATTCGTTGTCTTGAATCAGTCTCTTGAGCTTTTCGTCAAGCAAGGCCTGCGGGATGCCGACCCTCTTGGTCCACTTGTCATAGATGGAAATGAGACGGGCGTCGACCTTGGAGAAGAAGTCTGAAAGCTCAGTGAGTTCTTCAATCATCTTGTTTCGCCCGCGCGTGGTCATGAGCTCTCCCGCCCTGACCCAAAAGTACTCGTGCGCCAGCCAGTTTCTCTTCTCCCATACATCGTCAAGCATCCGGTCCAAGTTCGATGGAAGGGCGATCTGCTTTCTCATTCGGGTCAGCAGCTTGCCGATGGTCTTACTGAACACTTCATTCTGCATCTCTCCCCGACGATCGGTGTCGCTTGGCAGGAAGTCCTTGTTGAAGACACTCGACACTAAGATTGCCAGACTCTTTTCAACGCACTGTGCATGATACATAGCGAGGCCATAGCGAGCGAATGTCTCGCGTCGTTGCCGCGCATTCTCGTCGAGTTCTTCCATCTCAATCCTCATGCATCAAATGTCACGCCTTACCAGAGCCGAAAGGCACGTCTGCGCCCCCTTCGGTCTATTGTGAAGGCAATTGCTCCGCAGTCATCTATTTCTGCCTAAAGTTGTGCATGAAGCCGACTCTGCCTGAGATAGGGCAATCAATAATCCAGGCGGGAATAGCGTCCCCGAATGCATGATTGAGGACAGACAAGGCCAGCTCATCTTCGATATCCACGTAGGCGACTGCCTGTAGCATCGCCGAATCGTCGTCCAGTGCCTCCACGATGTCATAGCCGGTGCTTGAGGCCCAGAAAGAAGAGTGCTTAGGAACATCACGTCTCGAATTCGTAACCAATACGACTACGCCTGCTTCGTCGTCGTCACCGTAAACCATGTATGTTGTGTCATCAGCAATAGCGGATGGGGACGCGCGAAGAGCACTTACAACGGTGTGCAATTCGGGGTCATCGGTACAGTGAAGAATTCCCTCAAGTGCCCGGAAGCGCACTCTTGGGACTGGGTCCGAGAGCAGGGGAAGTTTTTCCGAGAGGGATATTTGGTCATCTGCACATGCCACAGCAGCGGCCACTTCTCGCTGTTGCCAGTTCGGTGAGCGCGTGAGCCTCCAGCATACGCGGTCCTTGTCGTGGAATGACATGTGGCGCATTTCCATACCGGCAAGGTGGGGATCGTGGCCGACAATTCTCCATGCCATCGTGGGTGCGTGCTTGACCAGACTTGGGAGTGCATCTCGGTCCAACATGTGTCTGACAATTCTGTGGAATGGAGATGCATGTTCCGTTTGCATTGCGTAGCTTTCGAGTCTCTGGTAGTGGGTGGTGGCGGATCGGGTTCTTTGGCAAAGCACGAATGAGGCCATTGCTCCCACTTCCGGTAAGGGATGACCCAACCAAGCTTGGAGGGACCGTAAACCTGCCTTGTCGTCCCTTCTACCCAGGCAGACGGCACCGAGCAAGAACGCAACGCTAAGGGCCGTAAGCGTGGAGTTAATCTGAAGGAGGCCACCAGTTGCCTGATCCCAGTCAACCGCCACGTCGCTCAAAGATCCAGGCCACAGAACCGAGCGCAGCTCTTCTTCATCGCGCTTCAGCAACGCAGCCAGGACGCTCACTAGAAGCTCAGAAGGTTCCGGGCGCATCACGAATGAGTCTGATCGGTCTCGTCCCATTGATTCGGAGATCATCAGGAAGGTCTGTATTTCATCTGTGTTCTCCGACGGAGGTGCGGAAAATCCGTGCTGTGTGGTTCCCTTGGGTCTCAAAGCCTTTGCTACCCATGATACGAGGTCAGACATGCTGGACCTGTAATGCGGATACCATTGGAACCTCCTGAGAGACACCGTGTCGACGGTTACGTCAGGGACTTCGCACGGCTCAAGCATGACTGGAAACAGGTAGAGAGACGTGGGCGGATGCTCTGCTGCAAGACTCAGGGCCAACCGATACTCCCTTTGGAAGTAGCCTTTCTTCTCAATTGATCGCCGCGAGAGAAAGATCAAGACGAGGTCGGATTCGGACATGTGCCGCCGGATCTCCGCATCCCAGTCTGCGGTGACAGGTATTCCGTCCAGATGCCAGGGCCGCGGCGGAGCGTCCATCCATGGATTGAAGCCAGCGAGCTTCAACGCTCGGTACACCGGAGTCACCTTGCGACGGTCTTCCTTCGCATAGCTCAGGAACACTGTGCGCTTGTGCAATTTAGCGTCCTTCTCCCGTGGTGAACGATGTTTACGTGGTTTCTGTATAGCACCTGTGGCCGTCGAAATTGTAGTATAACACCCGAAGTTCGAAATTGCCATAAAGGCTGCTATTGCAGGGTATTAAGACGCCTACATCGGTTCGAAGGGCGCCATATCCATATATGGTTTCTGCATAACACACTTGTGTTGTCCAAGTCCGAATCGCAATTCGGACCTGCGCTGTCTGCATCAGGGTCGGACATGGTAAGAAGCAGGGGATTTTGAGAGCAGCCAAGCGCTATTGATGGATTGAACCAGTACCGCCAAGTCGATATTGTTAGGGGCAGTCTCAATAGGAGACCCGATATGACACCATCGGCTTTAGAGGCTCAAAGGATCCTGCGTGACGGCAGCCTGTTCCAATGGTACGTGATTCCGTTGTTTGCGCTTGTGGTGTACGTCTACGCGGTCGAGGTCGAGCGGCGCAACTGGAATCTGGTGTTGGCGGGATTGGCCTTTTGGGGGATGGACTGGTTCAACGAGACGTGGAACGGCCTGGTCCTCCATTTCACGCAGTACGCGCCGGTTTGGGGTGCGCCGGGGAAGACGGCGTTTCTGATCCTGATCGGCTTGAACATCGAAATCTGTTTCATGTTCGCCATTTCCGGCATCATCTTCACCAAATTGCTCCCCCGTGACAAGCGGCTGAAGATCCTTGGCGTGCCGAATCGTCTTTTCGTCGCGATCACCGGCTCGATCTTCTGTGTGTTTGTCGAGTTCCTATTGAACCAGGTTGGCGCGCTCACATGGGACTACGCGTGGTGGAACCAAGGTGCGCCCTGGTTGATTTTCCTGATCGGTTACCTACCCTTCTTCCTCGTCGCCTTTTGGGTGTTTGATATGGACAGTCTCAAGCGGAAGATCGGAGTTGTCTCCGCCATCTATGCGTTCGACATAATCTGCCTCATTGTGTTCGCGGGCGTGTTGAAGTGGATCTAGGTGCGGATGCGGCAGGACAGGCGTAAAATGTAACGTGCAGCCAGTCTTTGATTCGCTGGAGAGGGAGGGCATTCTCGTGCGGCTGATGATCCTCCTGTATGTTCTGAAGTGGAAGCTCAAACGTGCGGTTAAGAAGAGACCAGCCTTCAGGAAGATGGTGAGGAAAAGGGACTACACGCTGGTCATTCGAACTGCCGATGGCCGGTATGGACGTTTCTTCACTTTCTCCGGGGGCGATGTTGTTTCGAGAAATGGCCGCCACCCGAAGCCGGATCTCGAACTCGTATGGGTGGATTCCGTCACGGCGTTTCGCGCCTTGGCCGCGGGCGGCCAGGAGGCTGTAGTTCAGGCTCTCGGGAAATCACAGCTCAAAATCGAGGGCAATCTGGATCATTTTTTCTGGTTTGGCGAGGTGATGAAAGAAATGATGGCCGCTTAATAAGGTGCTGGGGTCCCGGGCCGGGACCGGCATGGGAGGTGTGGCATGGGTTATTTTGGCGAAGGACAGGATATAACGTTCGATGGGCCGGTCTTCCCTACAAGAGGAGGCACGGTCGAGGGGGTTCTGTCTGCGCTGGATGAGGTCTACCGCATGGACGCGGACCCCATACACGGGCATGTCATGCTTTACGCGACGACGTTGATGGAAGGTCATCCGGCCACCGACGTATGCCGGCGCGCCTATGCGAAGTACATGAAGAAAAACATGATCGCCAGGGAGATCGCGCCTGGCCTCCAGCGGCTCGAGCAGGAAGTGAAGCGAATGGCCATCGAACTGTTGGGCCTTCCCGACGGTACGCGCGTTAATATCACGTCGGGCGGGTCGGAGAGCCTCTACTGCGGGATCAATGCGGCCTACCAGTGGGCCAAGGACGTCAAGCCAGACATAACGGAACCGGAAATCGTGATTCCGTACTCGATGCATGCCGCGTTCAGCAAGTGGTGCCATTACACCGGCATCAAAATAACGCGCGTGAAACTCAGGCCCGACTACCGCGCGGATGTCACGGCCATGGAACAGGCGATCACACCCAATACGATCATGATTGCAGGGTCGGCGCCGTGCTGGCCGTACGGGTTGTACGATCCCATCGAGGAAATCGCCGCGCTCGCTGAAAAGCGCGGAATCTGGATGCACGTTGACGCATGTATCGGCGGCTACCAGGCGGCGTTCGTCGAGAAGCTCGGCGTCAAGTTGCCGAACTGGCGAATCGGACGTATCCCCGGCGTCTGCTCGATGTCCGCCGACCTGCACAAGCACGCGTACGCGGCAAAACCGCTTTCGACGGTCTTCTTCAAGAACAAGGAACTCCAGAAATACCATTGGTTCCATCCGGCGGACTGGCCCAGCGGGCCCTATGCGACCGAGGCACTGATGGGTTCCTTTCCGGCGAGCTCCGTCGCGTCCGCGTGGGCCGTCATGAAGTTCCTGGGTGAAGAAGGCTACCTCGAGCTTGCGAAGGCAACGTTGGACGCACGGAAACGGTACGTCGACGGGATCAACAGCGTCGAGGGCATGCGCTGTTGGGACACAGACCTCTGCGTGCTCGTGTTCGAGACCGGCCCCCTGGACACGTTGGCCGTCATGGCGGGCCTATTCGAGCGGCAATCGTTCGTCTTCCCCATTTATCAGCCGATGCTTATCCAACTTGCGGTCGATCCCGTTTCTGTCGAGGTGACGGAGACTTTCGTCCGGACATTGAGAGACGTGGCGCAAGGTGTCCGCGAGGGTAAAATCACCTCCGAGCCGCTGATGAAGCTTATGTAATCAGAGTTGGATGTGCTCATCGTGGCGTTACGGAATTCGGGTCAATACACGAAGAAGGGGTGGCTGAACCAGCAGGTGCAAGCGACGCTTCATAGCATCCATGAGCGGCGTCGTTATCTCGATTAGAGAGCGGCCGGACCTAATCGGACCGCGTCTGGAAAACAGGGGAAAAAACCGCACGGTATTCTGCCGTGCAGGACGGTGTCACGTGGATAGGCTTGCGTTGGCGTTGGCCAAGCCAACGGATGCCGATGCACTGATTGACTTGTGGTTTGAGGCGTTTCCCCTGAAGTTCGGCCATCTGATGGGAGATGCGTCGTTGCCTCTGTTGCAGAACCGGTTTGAGCATGTTCATTGCATCGCTCTGTTAGTTGGCCGACATCATTGGCTTAGCAGCCCGTGGTAAAAGTCTCGTGATGGCGAGCGCGAGCCATTTGGCTCGGGATCAAGGCGCGAAACCGCAGGAAAAGTGCCTCCTTTTTCAAGGTTTCGCAATGCAGAGACCGTCACAAAGGGCCGCGCGCAGACCGCGACGACTTTTGCCACGGGCTGTTAGCGCGGGGTGGATTCGAACCGCTGACATTTGTGCTCCGGCCCCTTGTCTGCGCCGGTTTAAAAGTGAGCGGGTGGCGGTCTAAAAGTGAAGCACGCGACGGGTTCATCATGTACGTATTGATGGGGGCCATCAAGACGATCTTTGGGTCCTCTTGGACCACATTTGCCCATGCGCACTTGGATTCTTTAGTCGGGTGTGACTACTTGACCAAACACGTCTACATGCTTCGTGGTATTCTCACGGCCTACATGCGGGTCTTCATTCACATAGGGAGCCGCAGGGTTTACTGTAGCCGGCCAACCTGCTATCGCGCCTGGAGCCGGGTCATGCAACAGGCGCCGAGCGCCCATATGAGGCTGGAAGTCATGGGAGTAAAACCACGCTTTTCCGATTCCCGGCACAAGATTCCGGCGCCTGTTCACACGTCAAAAGGCCGCTACATCGGTTGAAATTGAACGATACAATCTGGTCAAATGCCTCTCAACACGGCTCAACATCACAAGCGCGGGGCACTACCCATGTCTCGGCACCCGCCAGTGACTGGGGAGAGAGCCCGAAGCAAGACAGGGAATGACCACGGGGAAGCGTGAGCAAATCGGGGATTGCCCCGAGCTCATACGGCAAATCTGTTGAGGAGACTCTTGCAGTGGCAGACATGACGCGGCGGCAATGGATGGGTACAGCGACGGGCGCGGCAGTGCAGGCCGGAAACTAATCTTGTTATGGAAATCCTGGGCCTGAATCCGGCGATCTGGTTGGTACTCGCGGTCTATTTCGCTGCCATGATCCTGATTGGATGGTTCGCGCGCAGGCGCATTCACGACCAGAACAGCTACCTGCTTGGCGATCGCGCATTCAACATCTGGTACATGGTGATGCACTCGTTCGGCGCGGGTACGAACCCCGGCGATGTGGCGGGTGTGGTGAGCAAGACCATGAGCAGCGGTGCGGCGGGCGTGTGGGTATCCTGGATGTGGCTGTTCGGCACGCCCTTCTACTGGATCATCGCTCCCATCGTTCGCCGGTTGCGCGCCGTGACCATGGCGGACTATTTCGAGCAGCGGTACGGGGGATACTCCAGCGTGCTCTATGTGATGTTGGCGACACTCGGCATGACCATGTGTCTGGCCAGTGTGCTGCTGGCGACAACGCGCACGGTGCAGGGGATGATGGGCAAGGCCGGCGGGCCGGATGCGGACCTCTGGTTCTTCGGCATCCTGTTTTCGTCCACCTTCGTTTTTGTCCTTTATGGATACTTCGGCGGGATCATCGCGGCGATCAGAACCGACATGGTGCAGGGCATCATGATCATTGTCTTGTCCTGCCTGGCCATTCCGGCGGCGCTGAACATGCCGGAACTCGGCGGGTGGGCGGAGGTCAAAGGGGTCTTGCGGCAAGCGTCAGGGGGCGGCACGGAATATCTGTCCATTATCGACCCGGAGTCCTTTGACCTGTTGAATATCATTCTACTGTCCATGAGCGCACCGCTGACCGCGCTGGCATTGCCCCATCTGGCGACCGTGTGCGGTAGCGGACGCACGGAATGGGAAAGCCGGGTGGGTTTCGCCACGGGAAATTTTCTCAAGCGGGTTTGCACCATGGGGTGGTGCGTCCTGGCCTTGTGTTGGCTGGCTTACCTCATTCAAACACAGACGGAAATCCATCCCGACGCGGCTTTCGGCGATTCCGTGCGCAGCCTGCTCTTCCCATTCCTCCAGGGGGTCATGCTGGCCTGTGTGATGGCTGCGGCGATGTCCTCGGGAGACGCATTCCAGATAACCGTGGCGGGCCTGTTTTCAAACAATATCTACAAGCGCATCCTCAATCCCGGCGCCAGTGAAGCCACGCTGCTGAGGGTTACGCGGCTGGCGGGTCTCGGTGTCGTGGTGGCCTCGCTGGCCGTGGCAATTGTCTATCGGAACAACATGGTAAACAGCATTATGGACTACTTCCGAATTCTGGGGTTCACGGGCATCTCGATTGCCGTCGGCATCGTATGGCGGCGCATGAATGGTGCTGGCGTATACGTGGGGCTGTTGTCCTCCGCACTATGTTTTCTCGTGCTGCGTTACGGCGTGGGCGGTTTCAGCCCAAACGCTGTCACCGCACTCCCGCTTCTCGCGGGCATCACGGGAAGCATCGCGGGGAGTTTGTGCACCCGGCCCCCGGATGCCGAGCGCGTGGCCCTGTTCTTGAAGCGTATCTACACGCCTATCGGTAAAGAGGAGATGCTCGAGCGCGACCTGAATGAGGTGGTGCCTCCCCGCAGCCGTCTTGTCACTGTTGGCGGCCTCTTCATCGTAAAGCCCACCCGCCAGACCTGGATGGGATTCTCGCTGTATCTGGTGTTGTGTATCACATGTGTCGTCATACTCACCGTCATTCTTCGAGGCTGAGCGAACCGTGAACGGCCTGCAGCGATTAGAACACGCCCAGCGGGCCGAGCCCGCCGACCGTACGCCGTTTGTCCCGTCGATATACGAGCACGGCGCCACGGTTCTGGGGCGAAGTCCCGGCGAGGTAAGCCGCGACGCCGGCCTGATGGCACAGGCTGCCACTGATTCCTACAGGCGCTACGGCCATGACCTGGTAACCGTGGGCATCGACATCTACAACATCGAGGCCGAAGCTTGGGGATGTGGTGTCAGCAAGGGAGAAGGTTTGTCCATCCCCGGCGTGACGACCCACCCACTGGCGGATGACCCGGAACTCGACCCCGCGCGGTTGCACGAACCCATACCCGGCCAAGGCAATCGACTCATGCTGCTGGTCGAAGCCGTCGACAAGGTTGCCTCGGCGATCGGTGACGAGGTGTGGGTGTATGGATGCCTGGGGGGCCCATTTTCCCAGGCGGTCGAGCTGCGCGGCTTCGACAACCTGGTCATGGACATGTATACAGCGCCAGAGCGGGTCCACGAGTTCCTGGAACGTCTCACCGAGGCTACGCTGGACCATGCCCGACGTGTGTCGGAGAAGAACGCCGGCGTCTATCTCTACGAATCCTGGGCCACCCCGCCGCTCATCAACGCCGATATCTTCAGGGAGTACGTCACGCCCTACAACAAGGCGCTCGTGCAAGCCATCAAGGTGGAATACGCCACCCCGCCGCCTGCGGTCATCATGGGAGGCGACGTTACCCTTCTCGGAGACCTCTTCCTCGACATGGGCGTTTCTCTCGTTGCCGCGGACTACCTGGCCGATTTCAGTGTGCTCCGCGAGAAATTCGGCGGCACCGGCACAATCGTTCGCGGTTGTGTCGACCCAAAGATGATCGAGCGGGGCGACTGGGAGGGACTTCAACGCATGCTCGAACAACTGGCCGAGAAGTCACAAGGCATGAACAACTTCGTCTGGGGATGCGGATGCGTCTCCTACAACACGCCGGAGGAACACCTACTCCATTTCAAATCCCTGTGCGCACGTGCGCGCTGATGTGCCCCACGGATATTGGCGGCATGGGTGGTGCGAAAGAATACCGTTCGGCGCTAACGGGGGGCGGATTCGAACCGCCGACCTTTGACAACCTTGAGTTCCGGCCCCTCAGGCCCTGAGTATAGATGAGAGGACTACGGCCGGCCTACCGGACTGAATACAGTCCCTGTCCATGTCCTTGCCCGCGCACCGATTCTCTCTTCTTTTTGGTACTTTCCCAGGCCTTACCGTGGCCTTACGCAGGCCAGTACAAAGTGTCAAGGACTTTGCAAAGTGCTTCACTAACAAAAGTTTGCACGTCGCGGCAAAGTGAACCATGGCTGCACATATGGCTGTTCTGTGGCCTGTAACAGTCTTTGGCTGAGGCGAAGGTGATCGTCGCCTGGTGCTTCTGAACTCCGAATCAGATGCCAGAGGCGAAAACCGCGTACATTGAGCCTGGAAGCTCCCGGAAGAACGGCTACAACGAATCAAAACTCAGAAATGGGCTTTCGAACAGAGAATTCTTTGACACGCTACTCGACGCCAAGGTCTTGATCGAACGGTGGCGCAGAGAGCACAACAGCATGTGCTGCTTCCGTTACTGCAACGCTTCGCCGTCTTGAGTCCAAACCGTGAGGTTGGTCCAGTTGGCTTTCTTCTTCTCGAAAAGTTGGATGAGGCCTGCCACCAAAAAGCCCACAATGAAGGCGCAAATGTTGGCAAGGAGACCGGTGTAGTAGTCGTCGGTGAAATACCACGGCTGGCCGGCGGGCCCACCCCACCATTCGAGGGTGATGCCCCCCCTCCACAGGGTGAAAACGGTGGTGACAACGACGCCCCAGAAAATGGCGCGGCCGTCGCCCAGAGGCACGAAGAAGCCGAGCATAAAGATGCCGAATATCCCGCCGCCCATGAGCGCGGCGAGTATGAGGCCCGTGTCTTGAAAGGTTTTCATGTCCAGGGTGGTGAGCCAATAGGCTATGCCCAGCATGAGCACCGATGCGATGATGGCGACCCACCGTGCGGCCGCGAGATAGTGCCGTTCATCTTTGTCTTTCACCAAGTGCCGCCGGTAGATGTCGTGAATGCTGACCGTGGCGATGGAGTTGATCGATGAGTCGAGGGAGGACATGGCCGCAGCCAGCACGGCCGCCACCACGATCCCGCTCACGCCCGCGGGCAAATAGTTGACAACGAAAAACGGCAGGATCTCTTCGGCGGCGGCCCCGTTAGTGCCCACAAGGATGTCATAGGCCTCGGGGCTCGGGAAATGCTTGAAGTAGACGTACATGGCGCTGCCGAGGAACATGAAGTAGGTCCAAATGGGCACGCTGGAGAAGCAGCAAAACCACATGGCTTTACGGGCTTCCTTCGGCGATTTCGAGGCGCAATAGCGCTGGATCACCAATTGGTTCCCGCTGTACTCGTAAAGCCAGTTTTGGAGGCCGAGGAGGAGCATCATCAGCGCGGTCTTGTGGTAGAGCGTGAATTTCCAAGAGGTTTCCTTGAAGGAAAGGATGGATCCCCATTCCGTATCGACCCCTTGGTAGGGCACGCTGCTATCGACCACGGTTTCGGCAAAGCGGAGCTTTCCATCAGCCACGCTCTCTCGAATGATTTGGATCAAGCCGCCGGGCACGTGCCATGCAATCACGGCAAGACATGCCAGGCCGCCAAAAACCAGAACGATGGTTTGCACCACGTCGGTCCATATGACCGCTTCGATGCCGCCGAGCACGGTGTAGAACGAAACGAAAATACCGCCCACCATGATGCACACCACAAGATTCCACCCGGTGATTTCATTGAGCAGCAGCGACAACAGAAAAAGCACGGAACCAAGACGGAAAACTTGGCCGACAATGAAGACAGCGGCGACATAGGCGCGCGTACCGGGCCCGAAGCGGCGCTCGAGGTATTCGTAGGCCGAGGTGGTCTTGGTGCGGCGGTAGAAGGGCAAAAACCAGCGCGATCCAACAAAGATGGCAAGGGGCATCATGAAGGCGCCCAGAAGCCGTAACCAGGCCGTCTTATAGCCATCGCCCGGATAGGCCATGAAGGTCAGCGAGCTAATCGAAGTGCCCACGAGCGAGAGGCCTACAACCCAACCGGAGAAAGTGCGGCCGCCGAGGAAGTAATCTTCCGTGTTCTTGTTTCTTCGGCTGAAGTAGATGCCGGCCCAGGCCACGCCGCCGAAATACACCAAGACAACCAGCATATCCAGCAATCGAATATTGCCCATGGGCTTCCCTACTCCATGTTTGGTCAAGACCGAAGTTCACGAGGCCGCGATTATGAGGACCTAGCCAACCAGACAATCGACAGAAGGCGTCCGAATAAGCCGAATGCAGACACAGAGCGAAACATTGAACGGGGCCCCTTTCATGTAACACGTCAGGACCGAGGTAAACTTTGGATCCACCCGAGATTTCTCATATAGGCCCACCCGCGACCACCGCGAGCCTGTTTCTCTTCACTATGCCCACCGTGGTAAGCGCTGTCAACACTAAACGAGGACAACCCTCGCCCCGGTGGAGGGGAAGCCGTGAGTCTCTCACAGCGAACGATGCTAAAAGCGTTTTAGATTTCCCGTATCTTCGGTGTTGGGGTGCCCACTGAAGCGGCACGTTGCCCTTGCGGCCGCGCTTGCGTTTTTTCCTGGTCGGGTGCTGCAGGCCGTTCTCGCGCCATAGGCGATGCACCCGCTTGTGATTCAACACGCCTTTTACCCCATCGATTATCTCCGCATGCGTTCGCCGATACCCACAGCAAGCGTGCTTCTTGCGCACCTTGTTAATGTCCGCTAACACGGCCGTATCCGCAGCACGCCACGGCGCGTAGCCCACCGCGTTCAGGATTTCGAGCGGTTCGCGCATTCTGTTGGCAATATCGACCACGTCTCCGCCCTCTTGTTTCTCCAAACCGACAGGAATGATAAGGTGCGCCTTCCGGGCTACGACGACGGACATGAACTTGCCGGTTGTGCCGGACGTGCTGTTGGGAACACCGCCAATGAGCTGTGGTTCCCGAAAACCCCATACGGCCAGTTAACCGGGTTCTGAACCATGATTGAGAAGCAGGATGCGCGGATGACATAGTGGAAGCCTTCCCTGGACGGTCAAGAAGTGCAGCACCGTTTGTGGCGGTCGAGAAGTGAAGCACCCTTGGTAAATCCTGGTCTTCGGCGTATTGGGCCCCAGTCGGTCGGGAGGGAACAAGATATAGACCGGTTCTGAATTGTGATTGAGCGAACTATACGTGGCGGGTACAGATGCTATATAATGTGCCAAGTGTTCGTGTGAATGCGTTGGAACAGCCTTAGTAATTGGGAACAAAAAGGAGCGAAGAAGTGATTCAGAGCATCGACATTCATAGTAGCGTGGCCGTCTACGTCCAGATTGAAAACCACGTGCAGTTCGCCATTGCATCAGGCCGCCTTAAGCCAGGCGACAGGCTGCCTTCGGTTCGTGAACTCTCAGAGCGTCTCGGCATCAATCCCAACACGGTCGCAAAAGCTTACCGCGACCTCGAGGTCATGGGCCTGGTGTACACGCGTCGCGGTATGGGTGTGTTTATCAACAAAGACATCAAAACCAAGTGTGGTCAGGACTGCCGCAAACGCATCATCGGGCGGTTGTTTGAAATCGTCGCCGAAGCTAAGGCCGCGGGCATGTCTCGCAAAGAAGTACTCACCATCATCGAAGCAAGCATTGCTGTCGACGCCACCCCATACGGGGAGACCCCCGCATCCCTCACCGCCCTCGCTAAACAGCCAAAGAAGACCTCCAAGTAAAACCATAACTTTTCTGGCATCGAAAAAACCGTGGCCGCCTGCAACGGGGGTGGCCACATTCGCCTTCTGTCAGAAGCGAAACCTGCCGGTATGACGCCGCAGGAAATCAAGGCCGTCTGCACTGCAAGTCGTGCAACCGATGCAGAACCTTACGGTGAAACGCCGGAGGCTGTGCTCGCCTTGGCGAAGACGAAGAATGGCTGAAAAAGGAGACACGCAAATGGGAGACAAAAGCAAGAAAGACAAGGAAAAAAGCCTGAAACAAAAATCAACAAAACAGGAGCAAGAGTCAAAAGCAAAGCGGGACAAGCAACCAACAAAAACCCCCTAGCTGGCCTTGACGGACGAGGTTAGCTCCAAGAATACAGTACCGCTTGAGAACCTGCTTAAGAACCGCAATTGCGGGAGGAGTCGACTATGCCAACCTATTCCTATCGATGCCAGGTCTGCCGGAAGAGCTTCTCACGGCAAATGACTATTGCTGAGCACGATAGGGCTCGGACGAAGTGCCCCAAGTGCGGGAGCCGCAAGGTCCGGCAGAGCATTGCTTCCTTCGGCGCCATTACCTCGAAGAAGAGCTGATTCATCCCACCTCTTCATATGGGTTAACCGTCGGGAGCAACTCTATGTGAACCACAGCGTCAGAACCTACGCTTCGTCAAGATCTGCGGGTTCACCGGTTCGCCGCTCAATTTCCTCCGCGAGTTCTTCTAACGAATGAAAATGTATGCGTTGATCGATTCCTATCGACTCCGTATAGTTGTTGCCTTCATCGTCTTCGATGGAGACAACCTGGAAAGTCTCCTCTGGTCCGGCCTGTTCAGAAGTCTGCCGGGCTAAGTGAGCAAAGTAATGCATTCAATTCACCCCCTTTCTCTTTGTGCAATACACAGAATGCAAAAACGTCGGTTATACGTTGAAATCAATACGCGCCATCCCCACGCCTGTTGTTCGCGTGTAAGAGAGGTCGTCATTACGGCTCCTGGGTTTCGGCCGGCGCCGCGGCTGCACTTTGCCTAGACGTGCCCATGCAGAAGTCGACGTATCTCGGCACGAAAAAACGATTGTGGCATGGGCCACCCGGTGCAGCGCAAACTCCCCGAACGTAAGAAACTGAGCAGGCCTTTATGTGCCGGCCCCTCAGGTGCTGAGTATGAATACGGGGATTGGGGTCTCCCGCATTGAATGGATATTCCTTCTCACATCCTCGCTTGGACACGGATTATCGCCTCGCGCGCTGTCCCTGCCAAGCCCTTATTCTGGCCTTACGCGGGCTTCTGCAGAGCGTCAATAGTCTTGCAACATACTGTTACGCCAGGCCTTACGTGCCACGAACACCCAACTGCGCGTTTCACATACGGCAGGACCGTTGTCCCTCTCCATTAAGAACCACGCGGACGGATCGGAGCCCGATGGCTAACCTCGTTCTCACGCAAACCGAAAGAGTGGATACCCTTGATGGCAGTAGAAACAAAGCGGCCGCGCAAGCGGAGAGTGGACTGTAGGCACGGGACTACCGTTGCGGGCAGGGACTGCGGTCAATGATATAGTCCGCGGCGTTCTCTCACCCTTGTTCTTCCGCCGAACGATCCATGGTATAGACCTTCGGACAGGTTGTCTTTGTGGCACTCACACAAAGGTGCGATGGAAGCGCGTTCGAAGGAGGACAAAGTTGGTAAATTGGCTGGGAATCCGCCGAATTCGTTGAACTGCGTCTCCCTTCGTAAGTTATTGCCTACCAATAAGTACGCGTTTTCGGGAACTACCGGGAAAGAAACTCCTATTTGCCTATTTTGAAGTGTAGTTGGAGGATGGCTTTCGCTTCAAAATCCGGGGAGTCGGAATCCAGGCCTGTGCCGACGCCGAGGCCGACGGTGCACGCGGGGCTGAAGTTGTGGGAAATGCCCAGCTCGATGAGATTGGCGTCGTCCGACTCTTTGTAGTCCTGTTCGTGAGACAAGGTGGCTATCAAGGTAGTGGCTTCGGTAATGTTGCACGAGTAACCGAGTGCGGCGCCAAACCGGAATTTGTTGTCGGTGGATTCATCGGAGCACCACCAGCCATGGTGGTCTTCTTCGACGGTGCCGTAGAGGCCGGTAAGGTTGAGGTGCAGGGCGTGCTTTTGGTCCGGGCCCAACGGATGGGTAATTCGCAGTTGTGCCTCGCCGCCAATGCCTTCGCTGTCTTCGCCGGTGGGGAAGTCGATGCGCAACTCGCCGCCCACCCTGGTGGAATCGGAATCGGGATTGAACACGCACTCGATAAAAAGGCCGACGTCTTCAAGGTCGGCGTTTTCGCCTTCTTCGAATGAAACCGGCGCCGAAATGCCGAGTTCCAAGTACTTATTGATCCCATAGGACAGCTCGGTCTCGCTCTCGAAATAATCCCCGTGCAAATGCACGTATTGAATGCCTTGTTCGAGTTGGATTGTCTTCGGAATAACGGGGTCGGCGGGCTCGATGTTGGTGGGTTCGACGGCTAAGGCCATCAGGGGGAACAAGAGGGCCGCGGCCAGTCCAGCGACCACGTATTGAATCCGTAAATGGCTGTGCATGGGGAAAGCTCCTTCGCGCGTTGTTGGTCAACATACCGGCGTATTGTCAACCGCGAACATTGCGGGAATATTTCTAACACATTGCAGATTTTGGCAAATTCCGGCCAAACATTGCCGTTTGGAAATCTGGCGGCAATGTTTCGACAACCAGGCCGGTGTAACGTATGCTTTAACAGTATGCGTGTTCTTGCCGCGAAGCCAAAGCCCGCGGCTTTCTTTCCCGCCGACCCGGAGGTGCCCCGATGCGTGTGCTCGTTGTGGATGATGACGAGAAAATACTGTCGTTCTTAGTGAACGGGCTGAAGCAGGAAGGCTACGTTGTTGACATGGGGCGGGACGGAGATGAGGCTTGCGGGTTGCTGCTGACGCGCCAATACGATGCGGCGGTGCTGGATATCATGATGCCGAACGTGGACGGGCTGGCGGTGATCCAGAAGGTGCGGGATGAAGGAATCAAGACGCCCATCCTGATTCTGAGCGCCAAGCAAAAGGTGGACGACCGGGTGACGGGCCTTCGCGCGGGCGGTGACGACTACATGACGAAGCCGTTTGCGTTTTCTGAACTGATAGCGCGGCTGCAGTCGTTGGTGCGGCGGGCGCGGGGAAGTTCGGAGCCGACGCTTTATACGGTAGGGGATTTGTCGTTGGACGTGCTGAAGCATGAGGCGCGGCGCGGGGGTAAGCGCATCGAGTTGCAGCCGCGGGAATTCTCGCTGTTGCTGTACCTGATGCGCAATGCGAACCGGGTGGTGTCGAAGACAATGATCATGGAGCACGTGTGGGGATACAACTTTGACCCGCAAACGAACGTGGTCGAGTCGAGGCTCAGCCGGCTGCGGGACAAGATCGACGAGGGTTTTGCGTGCCCCTATATCCATACGGTTCGGGGGGTCGGATATGTCATCCGAGCGGACGACCAGGGTGTTTGACAGTGTGAAATCGCGGTTGACGCTGCTTTCCGGCGCCATCATAGCGCTGACGACGCTTGTGGCGTTCTTGTTGCTCTACGGCTACCTTGTGCACGCGCTACAGTCAAATGTAGACCAGGCACTGGGCGCGGAATTTCGGGAATTCCAGTCGATTTACCGGGAGGGTGGCTTTGAGGCGTTGCGGCGGGAAGTAGCGCTCGAGGAGTCGGTCAAAGGCAAGAGCCAGGTGTTTGTCCGAGTGTTTGATGGGTCGGGGTCGGGGCTTTTTTCGAGCGATCTCTCGTACTGGAATGCCGCGGCAACAAAACCGGCGGATATCCGAGGCAAGGAAACGCCCGTTTTTGCGGCGTTCAAAGACCATGCCACAGGAATGCACGCGCGGACGATATATGGTCCGCTGGCCCCGGATCTGTGGGTGCTCATGGGGGTTGATACGCAACAGAACGCCATGGTGCTGGCGACCTACCGGCAGCGGTGCATCGAGGTGTTTGCGGTATCGCTTCTGGTGAGCGTTTTTGCCGCGTGGCTGATAGCGCGGCGGGCGATGCGGGGTGTGCAGGCGCTTACAGCCGTTGCGGAAGATATCGCGGGGGGCGCCATGGACCGTCGGATTACGACGATAGGGCATGGCCGGGAAATAGATCGGCTTGGGCATGTGCTCAACACGATGCTTGCCAGGATTGCGGGGCTCATCCAGGAAACGAAAGGGTTGAACGACAGCATTGCGCACGAACTTCGGAGCCCGCTGACGCGGATCCGGGGTGTGGCGGAGATGGCGATTACGAGCGAGGCGTCGTTGGAGCAGCACCGCGAGACCGCGGCGGAAATTGTGGAGGCGTGCGATGAGTTACTTGTAATGGTGAATTCGATGCTCGCGATTTCGGAAATGGAATCAGGCGTGGCCAGGCTGGATGCGCAGCCGGTTGACTGCGCGGGCCTCGTGGCGGAGACGTGCGAGTTGTTCGAACCGGCCACCGAAGACCGGGGAGTCAAGTTGAGCGTCGAGGCGCCTGGCCCGGCAGTGGTTTCGGGCGACAGGTCGCGGCTGCAGCAGGCGGTGGCGAACCTGCTGGACAACGCGATCAAATACACGGCGGCGGGCGGTGCGATTCATGTGAAGGTGGCGATCGAAAGCGACGACGTGGTGGTTTCTGTTGAAGACACGGGCGTGGGTATTGCGGAGGTTGACTTGCCGCACATCTTTGAGCGGTTTTACCGCGCCGACCATAGCAGGTCGAAACCGGGCAACGGGCTTGGATTGGGGTTGGTGCGAGGTATTGTGAAGATGCATGGGGGCACGGTCGAGGTGTCGAGCGTTGTGGGACATGGCACGGCATTTTCCTTGCATTTGCCGGTGTTGGTGGAAGGTAGACGTTGCCAAGAGGCAATGTTGGCGCAACGTGGGCGCAATATGGGCGACGTACAGTCCGCGGGTGATGGTTGAATACCGGTCTGGGGCTCGCAATTGACAGGCCTATTAGAATGAATAATGCTGGATTCTTTCGATTGTTCGGGATTTGTGTTGTGGCGATCGTTGCTGTCGGTTGTGGGACAGTGCGGCCGCAGGGCGATTATACGCGCGCGGGGGCGATGATTACGGCGCGGACGGGCAGTGACGGTGTTTATGATCCTTCGAGCGAGTCTGTGGTCCAGGAAGAAGTAAACGGGCTGTTGGATGGGGGGCTGACGGCGGAGGAGTCGGTGCGAGTGGCGCTGCTGAATAACAAGGGGTTTCAATCGCAGTTTCAGGAGATCGGGGTATCCCGGGCGGAGTTGGTCCAGTCGGGCCTGCTGGCCAACCCGACATTCTCGTTCAGTGTCCGGTTTCCCGAGGGCGGGGGCCGATCAAACCTGTCGTTTGGCTTGTTGCAGGACTTGGTTGACGTTTGGCAGATTCCGTTGCGGAAGCGGATTGCCAAAGACAAGCTCAACCAGACGGTGACGAACGTGGTGCGGTCGGGTGTCGAACTGGCGGCCCAGGTAAAGACTTGTTACTACCAACTGCGCGTGCTGCACGAAACGGAGAAGGCGGCGCGGAAGAATCTGGAATTGCTGCAGCGGTCGGCGCAGTTGGCGGAGGGGCGGTTCGACGCGGGGGAATCGACCATTCTGGATGTTAACCTGATCCGATCGAACGTGTTGCAGGGGACGATCGGCCTGGAGTCGGCTCGCCGGGATGCGGAAGTGAACGGGGCGGCGTTTGATCGCCTGCTTGGGTTGTCGCTGGACCAGGCGGGCGTCGAGTTGATTGATCCGCTGCCGGCGGCGACGGAGTCGATTGCGGGTGACAAGGCGCTCATAGAACTGGCATTCAAGGCGCGACTGGATGTGCATGTGGCTTCAATCGAGATCGATTCCGCTGGGCGCGAGATCAAACGCCAGCGGCGGGCGGCCGTACCGAGCGTGTCTTTGGGCGTGGAAGTCGAACGGACGGAAGCGCGTGCACCGCGGAGCCTCAAGCCGCTGCCAACGGAGTTCGACCTGTCCAACCCAAGCCAGGCGCTCCAGGATTTTGCCTTGCAGCAGCTTGACGCGCATCGTGAGCGGGATTTCGAGAAACGCCAGAGCATCGATTTGCTGCTGGGACCGAGCATTGAGTTTACGCTGCCGGTTTGGGATCAAAACCGTGCGCAGATCGCGAAGGCGCGGTTTCAGTTTGCGCAGAAGCAGAAAGATTACGAGGAACTGCTGCTCGGGGTTGTGCAGGAAGTGCGGCAGGCGGCCGCGACGGTTCGTGCGTCGGAGGCGCTGCTGCGGGTGACGTTGCACGAGGCGGTGCCGCTGGCCGAGAAGAACGTTGACACGGCGCAGCGGATGTACGAGGGAGGGGAAGAAACGGTGCTGGCGCTGCTGTTGGCGCAGCAGAATCTGAATGACCAGCGTGAAGCGGCGATCAAGCTGGCCGGGGATTATGCCACGGCGTTGGCGGAGTTGGAGAAAGCCGTTGGGGGAACTTTGAAAGGCGTGCCGGACGACGGCGCGGCCGCGGCGCGATGATGCCGCTGCCGCCGAAAGAGGCTGCCGCGGTCGGGCCGGGCGATGCGTTGAGGCAGAGTTACGTGGTCCGCCACAGCAAGATGATCCTTTTTGTATCTCTGGCACTATGCCTGGCGGGGGCTTATTCGGCGTACCGGATGCCGGCGTCGGTGTTTCCGCAAACGGACTTCCCGCGCGTGGTTATTCTTGTGGATAACGGGGTGATGCCGGCGGACGAGATGATGGCGACGATAACAAGGCCAATCGAGGAGGCGATGAAAGGTACGCCGGGCACGATCAACATCCGCTCGGCGACGGGCCGTGGGTCGGCGGAAGTCAACGTGTTCTTTGACTGGAGCACGGACATGGTGCAGGCGGAGTTGTACGTGCTGGGCCGGCTCTCGCAAATCCGCAGCACGCTGCCCGTGACCGCCGAGTACACCGTCGAGCGCTTGACGTTTTCCTCGTTCCCAATCATCGGCATCAGCCTGACGGGGCCCACGCACAACATAACCGAGTTGTGGGAGAGGGCTGAGTATGAGATCAAGCCCCGCCTGTTGAGGCTCAAGGGGGTGGCTCGAGTAGACCTGGTGGGCGGCAAGGAACCGGAATACCACGTTGTGGTGGACCCGATGAAACTGGACGCGCACCATCTCGCGCTCACGCAAGTGGCCGAAGCCATCAAGCAGACCAACATGTTCACTTCGGCGGGCCTGCATGAAGAGAACCGGCAACTGTATCTGGCGATCGTGGATGGGCGCGTCAGGAAACCCAGCCAAATTGAAGATATCCCGCTGGCATGGAAGGACGGCGCCCCGGTCTATGTGAAGGACGTGGCGACGGTGGTTCGGAGCGCGGCGCCAAGCTACAAGATAGTTTCGGCGGACGGCGTGGAGGCGGTGCTGGTGAATGTGTACAGCCAGCCGGAGGGCAACACGGTAGCGATTGCTGACGCGCTGCACGAGGAGTTGCAGGCGATCCGGCAATCGCAGCCGCCAGACCTGCGGCTGGCCCTGTTTTACGATCAGTCGCTGTTTGTCCGGCAGGGGTCGAGAAGCGTGTGGGAAAGCATAGCGTTCGGCCTGCTGCTGTCCGTGGTTGTTTTGTATCTGTTTTTGCGGAGCACTACGACGACGCTTGTAGCGATCGTGGCGATTCCGGCGTGCCTACTTATGACGCTGGTGGTGATGTATGTGGCGGGCATGAGTTTTAACTTGATGACGCTGGGCGGGATTGCCGCGGCCATCGGGCTGATCATCGACGACGCAATCGTGGTGGTGGAGGCGATGTACAGCAAGCTGTGCGCGGGGCGCCGGCTGCGTGAGTCGATCCAGTTGGTGATCCATGAAGTGGGCCTGGCGCTTGTGGGGAGCACGGTCACGCCGGTGGTGGTATTCCTGCCGCTGGCGTTTTTGGACGGTGTACCGGGGGTGTTTTTCCGGGCGCTGGCGTTTACGATGGCGGCGGCGCTCCTGATTTCGCTATTCCTGGCGTTGACGCTGACGCCGGCGCTCGGCATTTACCTGCTGCGGGCGAGGGCGGGCGAGGCGCAGGACGAACTCGAACAGGGAGGGCCGGTGCTTCGGCGCATTATCCGCCTTTATGAGCGTGTGGTTCGCCAGTCAATACAGCATGCGGCGATCGCGGTAGCGTGCATGGGCTGCGTTATCCTGGGCGGCATTATTATTTACCGCAATACCGAAAGCGATTTCCTGCCGCATATGGAAGAGGGGGCGTTTGTACTTGATTACATAAGTCCTGCCGGAACCAGCCTCTCGGAAACGGACCGGATGATGCGGCACATCGAAGAGATCCTGCGCGACACGCCGGAAGTCGAAAGTTATTCTCGGCGGACCGGGGCGCAATTGGGGCTGGCTGCAACCGAACCCAACACGGGCGACTTTCTGGTCAAGCTCAAGCAGGACCGTCACACGACGACTGAACAAGTGGTCGATTCCGTTCGCGAGCAGGTGGAAGCGGCGGAACCAGCGCTTGAACTCGAGTTTCCGGGCGTGCTGGCCGACCTGATTGGCGACCTCACATGGTCGCCCGAACCGGTCGAAATCAAAATCTTCAGCCCGGACGTGGAGACTCTGAAGACGCTTGCGCCGCAAATTGCAGAGAGCATCGAACAGATTACCGGCGTGGTGGACGTGAACGACGGGCTGATTGTCGCGGGTCCGTCGGCCATATTCAGGGTGCTTACGGCCGCGGCGACGCGCGCGGGGTTCAGCGTGTCGCAAGTTGGCGCCGAAGTGGAGACGGCGTTGGAGGGGGAGGAAGCGTCGTACGTGCTCGAGGGCGACCACGTGGTCCCGGTGCGTGTGCTGGCGGACCCGAGGTACCGCCAGCGGGAGCATGACATCTCACTCATGCCGCTGCGATCGCAGGACGGGGCGCGCATCACGCTCAATGACGTTTCCAACCTCGAACACGAGGCGGGCCTGCTCGAGATGCACCGGGAAGACCAACGCCAGTTCATCGCGGTGTCGGGGCGATTCTCGGGAATTGATTTGAGGAGCGGCATGGCGGCGGTGAAGAAAGCGATCCGCGAGCATGTTCAAATCCCGTCAAACGCGACCGTGGAATTCGGCGGCCTTTACCAGCAACAACAGGAATCGTTTGCCAATCTCACGCGGGTGCTCATCATGGCGGTGCTGCTGGTGTTTGCGGTGCTTGTGTTTGAGTTCCGGACCATCACGCACCCGCTGGCGATCGTCATTGGGGCGGTGCTGGCGCTGCCGGGCGTGGTGGGGGCATTGTGGCTGACGGGCGTGTCCTTGAACATCGTATCGTTTCTTGGGGCCATCATCGGGTTCGGGATTGTGGCCAAGAATGGCATTCTGATGCTGGACTTTGTCGAGCAGCTTCAACGTCGCGGCCTGCCGCTGAACGAGGCGCTTGTGCAATCGGGCCGGCGCCGCCTGCGGCCGGTGCTGATGACATCGCTGACGGCATTCCTTGGGCTGCTCCCGCTGGCGTACGGCGTGGGCGCGGGGGCGGACATGCTGCGCCCGCTTGCGATCGGCGTCATCGGTGCATTGTGCATATCGCTTGTGTTGTCGCTTGTGGCGACACCTACGGTCTACTATCTTCTTGCCCGGCTGTTTGGGCGGGGCCTGATTGGGAGGAGCAACGCGTGAGAGGTTTTGCGCTGTTAGTTTCTGTGTGCTTGCCGGGGCTCGTAATCGGGTGCGGCGCGGCGACACCGGGCGAGGGCGCTCAGGATGAGGCGGCGCCTGCAACGGTGGTTCATGTTGTGGCGGCGCGGACCGATTCCATCCGGCCAACGCTTGACCTGGTCGGCACGCTGGTCGCGCTACCCGAGCGGACGGTCGTTTTATCGGCGGCGATAGCCGGCGTGGTGCAGACGGTGAACGTGCACGAAGGGCAGGCGGTCAAGGCGGGCGAACCGCTGGTGGTTCTGGATAGCCGGGGACATGAAGCGGAATTGGCAAAGGCGCGCGCAGCTTCGGATGAGGCGCAGGCGATCCTGGCGATGGTCGAGCGAGGGCCGTTGCCGCAGGAAATAGAAGCGGCCCGGCAGGATGCGCATAACGCGGAGGCCACCGCCGAGGCGCAACGGGTGAAGTTGAACGCGCTCCAATCGCTGTTCGATAAAGGCGAGATATCAACCGTCCAGTATGAGCAAGCAAAAGCGGCCAAGGCCAGTGGCGAGGCCGCCGCGCAGGCAGCGCAGCAGCGGCTGCAAATGACGGCAGCGGGTTCGCGCAAAGAGATGGTTGATGAGGCCAGAGCAAAGCTGGCCGGCGCGAAAGCGGAGGTGGCGGCGCAGGAACTCGCAGTCGAGCAGTGCGTTATCAAGTCGCCCATAGACGGGGTCGTGACAGAACTGGCGGTGCGGCAGGGGATGTATGTTGAACAGCCGGCGGTGCTGGGGCAGGTGATCGATCTGTCGTCGTTGTTTGTGCGGGTGCGGGTGCCGTCGAAGTATCGCGGGCTGGCGCAGGAAGGGGCTACGGCGGCGGTGAAGGCGGGCTGGCTCGGCGAGCAGAAGTTCGAGGGGCGGCTGGAAAGGCTTTCCAAACAGGCCGACGCGCAGTCGGGCGACACAGACGCGTTTGTGCTTGTCGAGAACGAGGGGGGCGTGTTGCAGCCGGGGCTGTCGGCATCCGTGACGATTGCCTTGCCGGAGATTGCCAACGCGCTCGTCGTGCCGGTTGCGGCCGTTGCGGACAGAAGCGGCGCCGCCGTCGTCACTACGATACGTGACGGTAAAGCGTATGAAACAAAGCTCGAGGTGGGCATCCGGACGCCTGAGGTAGTCCAGATTCTCAGCGGGCTGTCGGTGGGCGATGTTGTTGCCACCGAAGGTGGATATGGTTTGCCGGACGGGTGCCCGGTGAATGTCGAGGCGGACAGCTGACAGGATAACAGGATGGACAGGATCCATGTGTGCCGCAAAGACTTTTCGGGGGTCGTGCCCAGGGCCTTATCATGCCCTTAAGCAAGTGTGTCCAAACTGTCAAGGGTTTCTCAAAGTGCTTGCCGGGCTGTGATTTACACGGGGCGAGTAGCCGGACAATGGCTGCCCATACGGGCTGATCATTGTCTGTTGCCATGGACAACCACACGGGCAAACTGGAAATCGGGCGGAGGTGGACCTTCCGGCAAATTGTCTCTGGGGCACTCGCCCAAAGGTCAGGTAAACGGAGCGCTCACAAGGGAGAGAAAGCGGGCAGATCGTCGCAGATTCCGGGGAGTTTCCCGAACGGCATCAACCTTGGCAAGTCGTTATGTGTCAATTAAGTACAAGTTCTCGGGAACCACAGCACCATAGAACCCGATGAGGCGTCCGCAGGGAAGATGTGCCTTCGAGATGCCGCGGGGAGAGTCGGGACAGGCAACCCTGACTGGGCGCCTGCCCCTGTCATAGACGGAGCTTTTCCCCCATCGAAGGAGGAACTGGGTATCCGTTCAAAGCAACTATCCGCTCTTGCGGGCTCCCCCCAAGTTACGAAGTTACGAAGGCTTCTCTATACACAAGATCGATACACCCGCTCCTGGGACTGTCGCACTAACCGGTTGAAATCCCACAACAGATTCTGGTTGAATGAGGTTATCATTATGTTTGGAAGCAGCAGCCCATATTCTCACAGCCGCCATATGAGTACAACGCCACCCAACTCGTTCGAAACCGTACCCGAACTGGCGGCGGAGGCGCGTATCGTGTCGTTGGATGCGCTACGCGGATTTGCCATGTTTTGGGTGGTGCTCGCTAACACCGTTCTGGAACCCGGCCAGTTCATGGCCAACAATAAGACGGTGGATTCTTTGGCCGTACTGCTCGGGCATCGGGACTGGGAAGGGCTTTCGGTAGCGGAATTCTTTTTCCCCTTGTTCGTGTTTATCGTCGGCATTTCAACCGTATTTTCCATCGGCAAGATAATCCAACGTCACGGCCGCGCCGCCGCGTACAAACGACTGGTTCGCAGGGCCGCGCTGCTATTTCTCTTTGGAATCTTCTACAACGGCGGACTCACGTATCCCTGGCCTGACGTACAATTGATGGGCGTGTTGCAGCGGATCGGCGTCTGTTGCCTCGTCGCGGGAGTGCTCTTTTGCCTTATCGGACCCCGTGGCCTTGTCGCGGCGCTGGTCATGATTCTGGTCGGGTATTGGGCGTGGCTGACCTTCGTGCCCGTGCCGGGACTGGGCGTGCCATCGTTCGCGAAGGGCGCCAATTGGGCGTGGTACATCGACAAGTTCTACTTGCCGGGGCGTAAGCAGTTTGGCGATTGGGACCCTGAGGGTCTGTTGAGCACCATCCCCGCAGTGGGCAGTTGTCTAATAGGTGTGCTGGCGGGCCTGTTGATGACGAACCCGGAGATCCCACAGAAGAAGAAGCTTAGCTGTTTTACGCTGGGAGGTGTGGGACTCATTGTCCCGGGATGCCTTTGGTCCCTCCAATTCCCATTCATCAAAAACCTCTGGACCTCGTCGTTCGTCTTGGTAACTGGCGGGGTGAGTTGCTTGGCGTTAGCCCTGTTCTGCCTCGTCGTGGATATCTGGGGGTTCCGGCGATGGACGCCCCCCTTCATCTGGCTGGGTAGCAACGCACTCGCCATATACATAGTTATACGCATCGTGGATTTTCGAGGAATCGCCCAGCGGTTGGTCGGGGGAGACATCCATGCGGCGCTGGGAACCGGAGGCAATGTTGCCATTACAGTGGTAAGCATCGCCATTGTTTTTTTGCTGGCGAGATTCATGTACCGCCACCAGATCTTCCTGCGCGTGTAAGCGTCGATCTGTTTGGCCGGTCCGACCGGTCCGCCGCCTCCACAACCTGGCGGGGGACGGATTCGAACCGTCGACCGTTCGGTTCCTGCCCCTCAGGCGCTGCGTATGAATACTTGGATTCGGATCTCCCGAACTAAAGACGGCCCACTTTACATATCCTTGCCAGCGTACCGATTCTCCTCTCGCATCTGATTCATGCAAGGCCTTATTCTGCCCTTACGTAAACCTATTCAGTGCGTCAATAATTTCACAAGATGCTGCAATGCGGCGTTTTACGTGCCATGGTCACATAAGCGCTCATTGCACATACGGCGGGATCATGCCCCGTAATGATGGGGCCTGTTCGGGCTTGCACGAGTAGCACTGAGGATTGCTTCCGAAGAACACTGCTGGGCCTCAAACGAACTCAAGAAGGGCCATTGTCGAAGTCTATCAACAGACTCGATGTGTGCGTTGTCTGCGGGCTTGCCTGGTCGATTGAAACGTTGTTTTCTGCCTGCTGGAAATCTATAGTGCTCCTCACAGTGTTCTGTCGGTCGAACGTTCCATGAAGAAGAGGAACTCACATGGAACCAACCGTGCGAGTGGCAAGTGGCATCCTGGTGCTGAGTCTTTTCTTGGCCTGGGCGCACACGGCGTGGACAGATGAGCTCAGCAGGCCGGAACGCGGGAAGAGAGT
>Ga0307377_10001351_pt1 | contig 31374 bp, 24 predicted proteins | sample TR3MG_FD_202535 | JGI IMG/M metagenome (GOLD analysis project Ga0307377, IMG submission 202535) | Soil microbial communities from Risofladan, Vaasa, Finland - TR-3 | ecosystem: Environmental > Terrestrial > Soil > Coastal area > Acid sulfate soil | place: Finland: Risofladan, Vaasa | collected... | reverse complement strand
CTCATAGTGTCGCTCGTCCTGATAGATCATGCCGCTGGCCACAAGGATCTGAATATCTTCGAAGAGCCTCTCGCTGTAGGGAAAGCCATAGTCAGTGTGAAAGGTGTAGTCAAAAAGGCTAGAGAGGCCAGTTGCCCCCAGATCCTTTATCCTGGCCACGGTCCGGTAGAGCCAGGTTATGTTTCTGATCCGAGGAACGAGGATCTTCTGGCCGTAAGTCTCGGACAGCATCTGGTGCAGGGTATAAAACAGCAACAGCATCCCGTCGATGGGAAGGTAGCTCTCAGAGCGAATAAAGGTGAGTATTCTCTCAGCCTGCTCTCGCACCTCTTGCAGTGATATCTCCGGCCTATCGTCCGAGAAGAAAGAGATAGCGATCTGGCGGGTCAAAGACTTGACAAGACCCGACGCCAAGGCTGACTCGTCATAAAGAAATCCATTCGCCTCTGTTCTCATGGATCGCGGCACTCCGCTGCCCACTGTTACATCCACCAATGCCCCGTATTTTTTGCTGAGGGCGTCCTCGAAGAGCTTTCTCATGCGTCCGTGGCGGGAGATCGTGGAGAGAGCCATTCTGATATCAGGCGACAGAGACCTGTGGTCGAACCTGGCCACCAGGGGAAAAACTCTTCCGTATTTAATGCGCGCAAGGAGATCTCGAGAGGTGCTGTCACCCTTCTGCCAGATGAAATCCAGAAGGTCGGGATCCGTATATTCTTGGAAGAATAGAACAATTCTGCTCCTAGCCTCATCCGCATCCATCTTGCTCAGGACACGCTCCAATGAGGCCAGCAGCATGGCCCTGATGGACTGGACGGCTGGATGGTAGATGAGTGCATTGTAGTGATGAGCACGGGCAATGAGCATCGACTCAGCCGCGGTCTGGGACATCTCGGCCCGATAGTCGCCCTGCCCCGCCAGCACAATGCGGCCACCGTTAATGGTGAGGGCCTGCAGAATCTGATCAGTATCGACCAGCCCTAAAGAGACGCCCGAGTGGTGCGAATCACGCAGAAGAAAGTCAATTCTGTCCGCATCCAAATCACCCACGATAATCTGGCCCAGGGGCGGCCTGTCTCCTAAAGCTATGTCCGCGACCTGGTTGAACAATTCGTCCGCATTACCAAAATCCCTTTCCGCGACCTGTAAGGCCTCTTCTCCGAAGGTGTGGGCCTCTATGATTTGACGGGTGAACTGTTCATGTCTGAAAACGCGCCTGCCTGCCAGGGTGGGCTGTATGTCCGGGTTTCGGCTGAGAACGCCCTCCACGGCATGAGAGAGTGCCGAATGCCCCAGATCGTGCAAAAGCCCGGCCAGCCGCACTTTTCGAATCTCTTCCCCAGAAAGGCCCAGGTGCTCGGCCATCCGCCCGGCCATGTACATGGTTCCTATGGAATGCTCGAGCCTGCTATGGCTCGCACCGGGATAGACCGTCTCCACCAGACCCAGCTGCTTAATCCCCTTCAGTCGCTGCACCGGCTGGGACTGGATGAGACGGCCTTCCAGTTCATCTATCTGGATAGCCCCATGAACGGGGTCGCGAAGAGTGCCAGGCATGCTTACTAAAAGATGACCTGATTAAAAATCCTGCCGGCAATAAAGAGGGGCTTTGCCCCTCCAGTACCGGAATTACTGCAATTGATGCTATTGATGCAATTTTAAGATGGCCTATTTTGAGGCCAGCTTCAATATAGCTGCTGCCAGGTCGCCTTTTGCCTCCTGCAGGGCAGCTTTTGCATCTGCCAAATTCGCGCCCGTTTGAGCTGCTACCAGCTGCACGTCCGAGTCCGGGATCTCAATCTGGGGCTCTTCTGCAGTCTCCTGGTCCGCGCTGGATACGGCGCGCTCAGTTGCATCGCCTGATATCTGATAGCTTCGCTGGCCGTGGGCATCCATAATCGCGACAGAGGCGTTCACTATAACAATCTCCCTGTCGGGCATGCGAATTATGACCTCAGAAACGTTATCAAGCTCTTCGATATCTATGCCCATGTTCTTTAGCATGCCCTTCATCTTCTTGGGGCTCATGCCGCCCCTTCCGCCTAGTCCTCCGAGTCCTGGAAACATATAATCACCATTTTTCTGGAGGTGATTTATTGTTAGTAAAGATATCTGTCATTATCGTCCCTGGCTAAACAAGTGCAAAGCAGGCGGGCGGTACTTTCTTGGCTATTATTGAGAAACTGGGCTTCTCAACTTAAAGAGATGGGCTGCCCTAAATGAAGCTGAGCCAGGAAGCCAGGAGGCTGTCTTCGAGGTAATATTTACTCGTCCCCCATTCCTATGATTAATAACAATAATAATCTATTTAATATTTGAAAGATGGAAAGATTCATATTTCAATCTTTCATTGAGCAGGATTCGGAGGAATTTAGTGAAAACTTCAAGCTTTTTGGCAATAGCTCTTTTGCTATCTGTCCTAACAGCAATTGCATGTGCATCAGAGGAAAAAAGCGGCATTACAGGCGAGCAGGCCCTGCAAAATCTCATGGAAGGAAATGCTCGATATGCTTCAGGCAATGCCAGCCATCCCGATCAATCCGTGGAACGTCGCTCTGAGCTGATCGCCGGCCAGCATCCCTTTGCCGTCATCGTTGGATGCTCCGATTCCAGAGTTCCCCCGGAAGTGATCTTCGATCAGGGTCTAGGAGATATCTTTGTGATCAGGACTGCAGGCCAGGTTCTGGATGATGTGGCCATAGGCAGCATCGAGTACGCCGTCGAGCATCTGGCCGTGCCATTGGTGGTAGTCCTTGGCCACGACAGCTGCGGTGCTGTCACGGCTGCCGTTATGGGTGGCGAAGCGGAAGGCCATTTGGACAGCATTGTCAATTTCATAGAGCCCGCGGTGGATGATGCCAGGGAAATGGGAAACGCTAGCGATCTGCTCAACAATTCCATCGATAATAATGTCTACAACATTGTGGATGAGCTGAAGGACTCCCAGCCGATCTTATCGGAAAAAGTCGAGAATGGCGAGCTGTTGATTGTGGGAGCACGCTACCATCTGGATTCAGGGGAAGTGGAGACTTTCGAGTAAATAATCTTGAAATGGGGCGCTCTTGGGATCGTTTAGAATCGCCAACGTGCCCTTCATTTTTATTGTTCAAACTGAGATCTCCTGAGAGACGATAGTGTTTAGCAGCGCGATGATTAGCTTTTTAACTGATTCCTTGTCGTCGAAATTTATCTTATCCGGATCAATGTTGATCATGCTCTCTTTAATAATAATAGATATTATTTAATATATTGAGTGATTAATTAATTATATTTTCTAGTCTATTCCAGATTTGATAATATATATCCTTCGGTGAGTTCGTGAGCTGAAGAAATCAAATGAAAAAATGGTTACTGCTTAGGCCGGAGTCTTGGTTATGATATATAAACGATTTTCCCCTAAATGCCATGAGGATAGCGTTTAAATTCTCTAACAGATAACCCTTGGCAATTACCACAATCTATCTGAATTGTTGAGGTGATGCATATAACCAGCAAGTCGTGGCTAATAATAGTGGCATTGGCTCTGATCGTAGGAGCTTTGTTATTTTTCGAGAGTCCCCCCTCATCTATATCCACAGAGAGCAATAAGGCGACAGGCATTCCGGAGGACTATTACTTTAGCTTGAAGGCCGCCGACATAGATAGCCCTATTGAACTGGTCCGCTTTGCAGCCAGCATCAAGCCGGATGCAAGCGGCATGGATATCCCAAAAAGAGTTGCTTACTACCAATGGTATCTGAAGAATCGGGGCTTTAATGTGAGCTTTGCCTACAACGACAATTTCCGAAATCAGGGCGATGAACACGTCTGGCTCTTAGTGAAAAATTTGCAGGGTGAAAGCATGTATGTGGATCCCAGCTCAGACCGAATGAAAGCCGATTCCATATGTCCCACAACACCCGAATACAAGGCCTATCAAAAAACGTTTAAGGACATCAGTGAGCTATGCAGCCACACAGGAGGCTTAGAAAAATACGCCTGGTGGAAGACTGGCCGCGGCAAGGAGCTATTTGATAGCAGCATTATGCTGCTGAAAAAGGAGCAGCTTTAAGCCGGCCATCCCACTGAGCCCAGACGATAGCGGATGATAAGGTTTTAACTGGCCATCCTCTTTGATATGAAAATGCCCTTTATACCGGGAGCATTTTCATCCTCATGGATGTCCAAACGGACATGAGCGTTTCTTTTCTTTCAGTCTCTTTGTGCTGCTCGGGCCGCCAGCCGGGCTACTCTCACCGGCTCTGGTACCCGGCCGTCTCGCGTGAATTTGTTGAGCAGGACTCTTGCCTCCTCGGGCGAGGCTCCCAGGGCCCGGACGAAGACCTCATAGCCCGTCTTGAGTCGGACAGGCTGGCGCGCTCCCAGGCCCTGGTAGCGATGAAGCTTCTCCTCCGGGCTTGAGAAATACTCTCGAATATATTTTTCTAGGCCAGGCGATTCTTCGTAGGTCAGACAAATCAAAGGCCTTTTCGTTTTTTCGAAGACCTCCTGCAGGTCGATGATGTTAAACCAGCTTATGACTGCGCCGCTTAAAATCAGGGCATTCACATCAGCCCGGTCAAGTTGCCGGTAAAGGCTGAGCACGGCCTCTGTTGCATCATCACCGCCCACGGTGGCATGGGCATAGGTCAGTCCGTCCACGCGCAGGTCGGCACGCATAACCACGCCGGCTATTGTGGAGGTGGGGCGAGAGCGTACAAAGCTCTCCGCAATGCCTAGAGACCGCAAGCCTCGCTTGTTAAGATGGAGGGGCATACTTTTACCTCAGATTCTTCTTAGATTTCGTTTGAATTTTGAAATGATATTGTAGCTGCAAATCAATTCACATATCTGCTAATCTACCTTAATCCTGTGGGCCGCTCTCACTTTTTCTAGAATATCTCTCAGAGGAGAAGCCAGCTTTAAAATGGCCTCGATACTCATCGGCTTTCCATCAAAAGATACTGCGTATTGCCCTGCTGGCTCTATGATGAGCATGGCCAAAGGTGTGATCTGAATTGCCTGGATCCTGTCCTCACGGGTCTTTAGAATAGTGATTCTCATCACGGGCCAGATGGTTCTATCGCCTGCTTTTATCTCCTTGCCCACCTGCACCTGCATATCCGTCCCGAAAAGCCCCTTACTTCCCATAATCAAGCCAACCCCAGCATCTCTCTAAAGAGCAACCTTATCTCCCTCTCCCGCAGGGCTTTGATCACGGCAAAGACCGTATACAATAATCTGACTTCTATCTCTGCCATAAATTCTCCCTCCAGCCGCTCTCCTTCAAACCAAGGCTCAATGGAGATCTTTGGTCGAAAAGGGCCGAGCACGGATGCTATAGACCAGAGGTAGCCGCTGATAATAGCAGTTTGGGCTGGATCGTCCAGGCCAAAACATAAGTGGCAGGAGATCTTTTTAAAGAGGATTGATTTAAGCACATCCAAGAGGATGTTTGCCAAGGCGGGAGCGGCATTGATCAGAGATCGAATTTTCGGAGTCCGCACGATACCTGTCTTCCGATTATCCTTTGGCTTGTTGATTTCGCTTCTTTCCTCCGTCTGTGCCCCTTTTTCGACCTCTTTTTCACGTCTCTCCTCCTCTTCGCTTCCGTCGCCTTTCCGTTCTTGCTCTCTGCCTTCCTCTTCCTCTCGGCTTTTCTTCTCTTCTTTGCCCTCTTCTTCTCCCTTGGATTTTTTTCCCTCTTTGGCTTGCACTTCCTTTTCCGCTTCCTCCTTCCAGAGGGACACCAGCAAATCCTCTATTGATTGGGGTGGAATCTCATCCTTCCCTAAAGTGAGCCCAAGCCAGGTCAATCTATAGCCCCCCTGTAGCAATGGTCCCTTCTTGCGAATATTCAGGGAGAGACGAATAGGAGCGACTAGGAAAATTACAAAAAGAAGGATAAAAAGCAAGAAAAATGTGGCCAAATAGTCCAGGGCGCTAAATGAGCCCAATGAACTTAAACTTTCAGCCGATAAAAGGGAAGAAAAATGCATCCCTGAGCCTCAGGCGACAGCTACTCTACGTTGATGGTAGCCATATTTTTAGCTCTTTTTTCTCGATACTCTTTATGGCTCATTATTTTCTCCATAACGATATGAGCAATGCTGGATACTGGTTCTTCCGGCGGCGACAGGGGAACAACCTTCACACCCTCCGGCCCAGCAATTCCTTTGAAGATTACTACAACGGCGACGGGAAAGACCCCTACTCCTCCACCCGCTCCGCATCTTGCCAGGTCTTCTGGGCTCGCATGTTGGCCCTTCCGGCCAATATCAGTGCCAAAGCCCATGCCCATCTTTGTTATGGGTATGATGATCTTGTCTTCCATCTCTATCGGCTCGCCGATTATGCTCTTGGTCGAAAGAGTTTCGAGGAGTTCATCGATAGTGGCTCTCATGGCGTCAACGCCTGGCATCCATATCTCCTTTAATAACTATAGCCTCTGTATATATACATCTTTCTGCCTGGAAAATGAGAGAAAGCTTTGGATCAATGAAGCTACTGCAATTTGTAAGTCGCGATTTTGAATCGTGAGAGTAGGACAATGGGAAACAGCCAAGAGCCTAAAAAAAGGCCAGCTCCCACAAAAGAAACAAAGACGCACCAAAATTAAAAAGAAAAATATCCTGCAAGTCCGCTCGACCTGCAGGCTCTCTCATCTCTTCTAACTTTCGGCCAGTATATGTCCGATGATCCTGCCGTAAGCTGGCCTTGCTATGAATGTGCCCAGGATCACACCCAGGATGATGATGAGTGCAAATCCGGTGAGCGCGCCAAAGCCCATGACAAGCAACGGCAGCATGGCCACGCAAGTTGTCGTCGCAGCTCCCAGGATGATAATGAAAGCCCTGGACAGCCTGGCAAGATAGACCTTGCTGGTGGTAGCAACTGCCTTGCCAACGCCCGCCTTTTCCGCCGCATCTGCCGCTCTCTCCTTGATGCTGCGTTGGGCAGAAGATGCCACCGCCTCGCCGCCTTTCATCAGCTCATCGGTGATGATAACGAGCTGATCCACGCCCGTGCCTATCACCATGATGATTCCAGCCAGGCTTGCTAGATCAAGCTGCCAGCCCGCTAAAGCCCACACGCCCAGCATCATCACGACCTCGAAAAAGGACGTGGTCACCATAGGCAGGACGATCCTCTTCTCCCGGTAACGGTAGTAAATCATGCCGGCTACAGCCAGAAGAGCAATAAACCCTGCTATGACCATCTGCAGCTTGAACTGCTTGCCCAAAGCGGCAGATACCTGGCCGGAGCCCACAACCTCAACGTTGACAGGAAGGGCGCCTTCTCGCAGGTGAATATAAAGCTCTTTAGCCTTAGCAGAGCCTGCATCGCCTCCACCCACGGTCGCTTGCATGCTTCGCGAAGGAGCCTTCTCTAGACTGCTTGCCAGCTCAGGGGCAAGTGGTGCGGAAAAGATCTCATCCTTATCCAGATACATGGATATGAAATGGTCCTTAGGTTTCTTGGTGGCACCAGAGTCTATTGCTGCCTTCTGGAAGACCCTCGCGCCCTCTTCCGAGAGCACAAATGGAACACCCCATCCACTATTGCTTGGGTCGGGAATCTCTACAGACTCCACAGCATCTCCGTAAAGCACGTGCATGCTCTGGTTGTTCTCGGTTTGGATTCTTATCTCGAACTTGCCGGGCTTGCCTACTACCTCCTGGGCAGCAGCCACATCCATTCCCGCCAGATCGATGAGGATGTACTTATTGTCTACAACTCTGACCTTTATATCCTGAAGGCCCAGGCGGTTGAGCTTGGAGTCTAAAACCGTCTTGGTCTCATCCACGGTCTCTCGAGACACGCCCATTACAAATGCATCTTCGCCGGGGGGCACTTTGCCACCCACCGGAGCTAGGAGCGCATCAAGCGATTCCCGGGTAACATTGGTCCGGATCTCATAGCGGACGGGTGCGACTTCGATATTGAGCTTGACATCTGCATCCAGATTCTTCTTGAGATAGTTGATGACTATTGTCTCTGGAGCCGCCATTATTGTGATCTTGGTGCTGTTACCCCCTTCAGCAATTTTCGCCCCTATGTATCCGAGATCATCGGCAAGCGTTGACTTGACTGTGCCTGGCACCGTTACAACATAGCTCTGTCCGTGCCTCTCTACAGAGGAGGCATTGAACTGAACTTCAAGAATATTCTCAGGGGAAACATCGATTTGCGCCTCAGCGCCCTGCAATTGAAGTTGCAGATACGAGCCGCCCTCCAGATCCAGTCCGAATTTAAGGCCGAAAAAGCCGATGGAAATGATGGCTAAAACCACGAACACCGCATACAAGACGACCCTTCGATCCTTGGATAGTTCCTCGAGAAGGCTCATCTTCTCTGCCCCCTAACTGTCTTCTTCGGCCGATTCATGTACCATCTCAGACCCTGGGCATTTGTGACCCAGGTGTTGATGACATCCGCCGCCAGGCCGAATATGAGGACAGTCGTCATATCGGCAATGATATCCATTCTGGTGAATGACGGTACTATAAGATATAGGAAGTTTGAGATTATTATGAGCGAAATTATCGCAGCAATGGTGGTCCCGGCCATGGTCAGGCCTGTTCCCATTGCTCCTCTAATCTTATCTTCCACTGCACCCTTGCGCTTCAATACCCTCATGGATAGCAAGATATCGGTATCAACAGAATAACCAATGAGCATGAGAAGAGCAGCTACCGTTCCCAGTGAGAGCTGAACGCCGGTCAAGTTCATAGAAGCTGCTGCAGTCAAAATGTCGGCCATCGCACTTACCACAACCAAGAGAGACACCATCGGATGCCTGAATACGACAAAGACCACTATGGCCATAAATAAAAAGGACAGAGGAAGGTATCTGATGACCTGCGCCTGAAGCTCCTTGCTATAAATTGGCCCCATGTGCCTGATCTCTGGACTGTCGAACTTGGCATTCGCCAGCTTGGCCAGCTCGGTATACTCCGAATCGCTCATGGGCCCGAACTGGAGCATGAATCTGCTACCGATGTTTCTTACGTCTACCAGAGGATACGAAGCAAACTCTGCTGCCACACTCTCTTCCGATTCCGTCGAGGGCACTGTGATAAGAGTGCCTCCCGTAAACTCTATTCCCAGCTTCACAGGCGAGCCCGTGCTGAGGTAGGTCGCGCCCAAGCTGATAAGTGCCAATATTATGATAGCGATAGGAATCAGCATTATCTGCTTGGGTGGGTACTTAGAAACGATGTCCTCCAATTCCATGTTATTCTCCTCGAACTTCCTCTATGATTAAACCCACCACATTAATATTACTTTGCGAATATGCTACTATAGCGAATGTACTGCTATTGCGATAGCCTTTCATTGCGCTTTCATTGCGAATGTATTGCTTGATGTTTATGCGCCTTCATAAGAATATTTCAATCTATTTACGGCTTATCGTCAATGCTCATCCTATAGGCCGATCTTCAAAGCATGTTATCAACGCATGTTATCAAAGCCTGTCGTCAAACCTTCTCCCACTTCTTAAGGTTTGCCACCTGCGAGAGAGTCTTTCCGCGCCTGATCTCCTCATAGAGCCTGCTTTCCATCTTCTCCACCTCTTTGGCTCTCCTGGCAATCTCATAAGCCCTCTCTTTGGGTATGACTACAACTCCGCTATCGTCTCCCACAATGTAGTCACCGGGTCGCACCGTCTGGCCGCCACAGGTGATCTCGGAGTTGATCTCGCCCATGCCCTTGGGGTCGCCTGCATTTAGTGTGATCCCTGAGGAGAATATGGGATAGTTCAAGGCTCTGATCTCATCGACATCCCGTACGGCTCCATCCATAACTACGCCCTCAATTCCCTTAACCTTGCAGCTCAATGTGGCCAGACCACCCCAGGGTGCGATGTAATTGCTGCCATTGTAGATAACCAGCACATCCCCTGGCCCTGCCAGGTCAATGGCCTCCACCGGCTTGGCCCAGTCTCCTGCAAAGGTTTGCACGGTTATAGCCCTGCCTACGATCTTGCTGCCCAGATTTATGGGAAGGATGCCGCGCATGGCTCCCTTGCGGTGCATGGCATCGGAGATGTTGGGTGCTGATACCTCCCGCAGAATGGATACCATCTCCTCCTCTAGACTCATTTTCGGTGCCCTGCTTACCTGGGCATGGTCTATTGCTTCGCGAATTTTTCGGGCCGAAGCCGTTACATTGGCGCTTCTCACAATGCTTCCGCCCACGATGACAACAGCAGCACCGCTGGCGATAGCCTCGGCACCGGAGAGGGCATCTATGCCACCTGCCGCCGCCACCGGAGTTTTGACCTCTTTTACGATCTCTTTCAGGAAATCGACGGTGTCGCGACCGGTCATCTGCTGGTCGATCCCTACGTGAACGCAGATGTAGTCTACACCAAGAACGTCTAGCTCACGGGAGCGCTTTACGGGATCTGGGACGGTCAGAAGATCCATCATGATCTGCACGCCGTATTTTCGCGCCGCCCTCAGGGCATCCTCGATGGTAGAGTTGTCGGAGGCGGCAAGCAAAGCCACGATATCTGCTCCGGCTTTGGCTGCCATCTCTACCTCCATGGCGCCGGTATCCACGGTCTTCATATCGGCTACGATTTTGGTACCAGGAAGGGCCTTCTTCATCTCGCGCACAGCGTTCATACCTTCGCTCTTGATGAGAGGTGTTCCTGCCTCAATCCAGTCTGCTCCACCCGAGACTGCCTCTTTGGCTATCTGGATTGATCTGTCTAGCTCCAGAAGATCCAGTGCCACCTGTAGAATGGGTTTAATATCATATCACCACACAACAGCACAAGCCTAAGTAAATTGATACATGGTATATAAAATGAAGCTGGCAGAGATTTCTGAGATAGAGCTTGATGACGGTCCCTTTCGGTCTCACAGCCTGACCTTCACCAAGCTGCATGGAAACGGCAACGACTTCATCTTGGTAGATGAAATAGGGCAAGAGCAGGTAGTTGAGAGCGAGAAGAGAAGATTTGCTATTGCCTGCTGCCATCGCAACTTCGGCATCGGTGCAGATGGAGTTTTATTCCTGACAAGCAGCCCGCGAGCGAACCTGGGCATGAGGCTCATTCAGCCGGACGGCTCGGAGGCGGAGATGTGCGGCAACGGCATACGCTGCCTGGCCAAATATGCATGGGATACGGGATATGTGGGTGAGTTCTTTGATGTTGAGACCTTAGCAGGCATAATTTCCGTGCAGGTTCGAGAAATGGATGGCTGTTTTTGGGCCAAGGTAGATATGGGAGTGCCCAAGTTCGACCGGCCCACTATCCCCGCCTGCGGCTTTGGCGAAATGCTCTCAGAAGAGATAGAGGGCCTCCGGGTTTCGGCAGTCAATACCGGCGTTCCTCATGCGGTTGTTTTCGTCGAGGATATGGATTTTGACATCCGGGAGACGGCCCCGCTTATAAGACACCATAGCCTCTTTCCGGAAGGTGCCAATGTCAATTTTGTCAAGCCCGGCCAGCCTTTTCAGATCAGGACCTTCGAGAGGGGTGTAGAAGGGGAGACTTTCTCCTGCGGCACGGGTGCCGTGGCCAGTGCCAGTGTGGCACGCCGCCTGGGAGTGGTAGACAATGAGGTCTTGGTGCAGACCAAAGGCGGACCTTTGATCATAACCTTCGAAGAGGGCAAGGCCTTTATGGAGGGGCCGGCGGTAACAGTTTGCTCCGGCGAGCTTTCCGAAGAATACCTGTGGAACCTTTATCAGGAGCCGTGAGAAAAATTATTGAGGCAAAAAAGATGGGAAAGGCGGCATTCTCGGGGCGGATGGTTCTTTTCATTATCTTCACTTTCTTAACGCTCTTCACGCTCTTCACTCTCGCAAGTCCGGCTTATGCGGAGCATTATGTGATGGAGATCGGCAGCAAGAGCAATCCCAATGCCCATCTTTTCGCCTACGACCAGAAGTTCCGGGAGAGCACCAATCTGCATAACTATCCTATGAAAATGAGCGCATCCAAGGAGTTCACCGATGCCACCCGTCTCTCCACCAGGATGGAATTAAAGGCGCTTCCCAATCTCACGGAGATAAGCATAGACGCGGACTTCATCGGCATTGGACGCATCGGCTATCTGGTACTGGACCCGGAAACCGGGAACATAAAGGACGAGATGTCGCGCATCAATCATATGTTTGTGGGCAACTTCAGCATTGAAGAGCAGATCCTGGTGGCCAAGGATCACATGTGCGAGAACGGATATCTGCCATGTGCGTGACCTCCAATCGTTTTGTGTCTTTATGTAAGGGTTGAGGGGCTCAGATCACGATTTGCAGCAAACGCGATAGAGAAATCCGCATGAGTATTGGCACTCCATAGAGCCTGAAAATGAAATCCTTCTGCCAAGGTTGCAATTGGCTGGGCTAAATGGGATGACTTTGTGTTTTATTCGTGAGCTGCGTTGTTGATAAGTTTGTATAAAATAATAAATAGTTGATCGGCGGATTAAGTATAAATGATATAAAATAAAAACCTAGTCAGGATCATTTAATCCTTCTCGGTCCGCTTCATATTAAAATGAAATAACTATGAGTATTCATAATAATCCCCAATTTCTGGTTTTCCTATATTAGAAGAAACAATATATTTTTAAAATTGTTTTGATAATAACTACAATAGCAAGTATTTTATACCATACTTTTGCCAGAACATACTGATCATAGATTCGGATCAATGATCCTAACATCTTCAGGGGATTGGCGGCCGTTCCAAACTCCTGGGTTTTTTGTGGAGGGAAAGGGAGCATGGCAAAGGAATCGGGCCGCTCGGGAGGGCGCGCGCAGTCGGTGGAGAGCCGCGAGCATTGGCAGTATGATCTCATCTGCAATAAGCCCAAGAGAGGTGGCAGCATGAGACGGTTGCTGCTCTTGGCTCTGTTGGCCATGCTTTTGCTGGCCTCTGCCCAGGCGAAAGAAGTAGCTTTAGCAGCTTTGCAGGGCAATGCCTGGCATGACCTGGACTGCGACGGTCTCCAGGATCCGGGCGAGCCCGGTCTCGCAAATGTCCAGGTAGTTCTCTTGGACGGCAGCGGCAATCCTCTGACTCCTGTACAGATTGGCGGACTGCCTGTAGCAACCCAGACTGATGCAGACGGAGCGTACCAATTCACGGTTCCATCTGGAAGGCAGTATCGGGTCAAGTTCAGCCCGTCTTCGGGTCTGTTCTTCAGCCCCAAGGATCAAGGAAGCGACGATTCAAAGGACAGCGATGCCGATCCGGCCACCGGCCAGACTGATGCCATTGCCACGATACCCGGCCAGAGCTATCCTGGCTGGGATGCGGGCATATACGAGAACGAGATAATAATTAATGAGATTTACCCAAATCCAACTGGAAGCGACAACCGGGATGGTGTGGTCTCCTGGGAACGGGTGGAGCTGAAGAATGTAGGATCCTCAGACTGCAATATCGGTCAGTGGTCCATCGAAGATGACGAAGGCACCCTTTATACCATTCCCGCAGGCACTACTCTACCAGCAGGCGAATATCTGGTAGTTCACATCGGTGGCTATTCCGTGGGCATAAGCAATTCCGATGGCGATCCGGTGATCCTCTACAATTTTGCCAGACAGGAAATGGAGCGGGTCGTCTGCCCAGTCTGCAGCAAAAAAGAAGGGCTGAGCTACTCCTGCCTTCCCGATGCATCCGAGAACTGGGACTTTCGGGGCGAGCCCACCTTTGGTGGCGATCTCTCTGAGACGAGCCTGCCCGGCGCTGTCAATGCCGTCCAGGACTATGGCGATGCTCCTGCATCCACTGGCACCACGCGCGCCCAGAATGGCCCGCGCCATTTTATCCTCGGACCGCACCTGGGCTCTCTGGTCGACAATGAGCCGGACGGCCAGCCGGGACCCAATGCAAACGGAGACGACACCACCGGCCAGGATGATGAAGACGGTGTGACCTTCTCCAACCTCATCGTAGGCCAGAACTCGACGTTCGATGTGACCGCTTCGGCCTCGGGCATTCTGCAGGCCTGGATGGATTTCAATGGCGACGGAGCTTTCGACAATTCTGTAGAGCGGATAGCCATCGATCAATCGCTCACTGCGGGCGAGCATTCCTTGAGCTTCAGTGTGCCTTCCGGAGCCGAAGTCGGATTCACTTACGCTCGCTTCAGGCTGAGCAGCTCATCTGGCCTTTCGCCCTTAGGCCCTGCTGCGGACGGAGAAGTGGAGGACTACCAGGTGGAGATAAAGCAGAAATACATCCTGGGAGACCGCGTCTGGGAAGATCTCAATGGAGACGGCTTGCAGGACGCAGCTGAGCCTGGTGTGGATAGTGCCGTGGTCAATCTGAGAGATGAGCAGAACAATCTCGTAGCCAGTCAGACCACATCCGGCGGAGGATACTATGAGTTCATAAATCCTCTGCCAGGGACTTATACTCTGGAGTTTTTGCCGCCCCAAGGGTACCTTTTTGCCCAGAAGGATGTAGGGCCAGATGATGAAAAGGACAGCGATGCCGATCCGGCCACGCATCTGGCCGGGCCGGTCACAGTTGTTTTAGACCAGTCCAAATCCACCTGGGATGCGGGACTCTGCCATTTCGCCTCCATCTCGGGCTGCAAGTTCGAGGACAAAGATGGCGACGGCCAGAGGGACAGTGATGAGCCCGGCCTGAAGGACTGGACCATAACGCTTTGCAAACCAGACGAATCAGAGATCACTGCTACCACCGATGAGAACGGTTTCTACTCCTTCACAAACCTGCCTCCGGGCAGCTACAATGTCAACGAAGTTCAGCAGTACGGTTGGGTCCAGACTGCTCCGGCTCTCGAGTCTGAAGGAGATACTCACTACAATGTGACCCTCAGTGGCACCAACGTCACAAACAAGAACTTCGGAAACCGCGGCGCTCTTAGCGTCTACGGGACCAAGATCTACGATCTGAATGGTAACGGGCTCTGGGATGAGGGCGAGCCGGGTCTGCAAGGCTGGGAGATCCAGCTCAAGGACGGCAACGGAGCCATCATTCAAACCATCACCGAGGCCGATGGCGCTTACGGTTTCACCAACCTTGAGCCGACAACTTACATAGTCAGCGAGGTGCAAAAAAACTTCTGGGTGCAGACTGCTCCCCTGGAGAGCAGCTACACCCTCAATCTGGCGAACGGCGATTTTCATGACAAGAACTTCACAAACCGTGGCACCCTGAGCATCTCTGGCATCAAGTTCAGTGATATTAACGGCAATGGCGTTAGAGACCAGAACGAGCCTCTTCTACCTGATTGGCAGATCCAGCTCCGGGACAATCAGGATCTGCTCTTGAAGACCGTTTCCACCAGCAACGATACCGCAACCTTGGGCGCATACACCTTCACCAACCTGGGACCCGGAGTCTATAAGCTGACCGAGATTTCCCAGAACGGCTGGGTGCAGACAGCACCACCCGGTGGCCAGCATACCGTAGAGCTAGTTAACGCGAATGTTGAGGGCAAGGACTTCGGAAACAACAGGCTTGCCATCTACGGTTACAAGTTCCAGGACATCAATGGCAACGGCCAAAAAGAGGAAAACGAGCCCTATCTGCTAGGCTGGGAAATCAAGCTCAAGGACGGCAACGGGAACGAGCAAACGGTCACAACCAGCTCCGAGCCCGGCCAGGAGGGCAGATATTCTTTCTCGGGTCTGCAGCCCGGAGCCTACAAGGTGAGTGAGGTCCAGAAGCCCGGCTGGGTCCGGACCACTCCCTCGGAAGAAAGCTACGACGTGCAACTGTCGACTCAGGCGGTTGGGCCGGTTATCTTCGGTAACCGCGGCACTCTCTCCATCTCCGGCATGAGGTTCGAGGATCTGAACGGCAACGGCCAGAAGGATGCAGACGAGACCGGACTTAAGGACTGGACCATCAGGCTGCAAAGCCCGCAGATCATCGAGACCACTACGACCACCGGCCAGGACGGTTCATACCAGTTCCAAGACTTGCCACCCGGGGACTACACCATCAGTGAGTTACTGCAGAGCGGCTGGGTGCAGACTGCACCGCCCGGTGGCCAGCATACCGTAGAGCTAGTTAACGCGAATGTTGAGGGCAAAGACTTCGGAAACACCAGGCTTGCCATCTACGGTTACAAGTTCCAGGACATCAACGGCAACGGCCAAAAAGAGGAAAACGAGCCCTATCTGCTAGGCTGGGAAATCAAGCTCAAGGACGGCAACGGGAACGAGCAGACGGTTACAACCAGCTCCGAGCCCGGCCAGGAGGGCAGATACTCTTTCTCGGGTCTGCAGCCCGGAGCCTATAAGGTGAGTGAGGTCCAGAAGCCCGGCTGGGTCCGGACCACTCCCTCGGAAGAAAGCTACGACGTGCAACTGTCGACTCAGGCGGTTGGGCCGGTTATCTTCGGTAATCGCGGCACTCTCTCCATCTCCGGCATGAAGTTCCACGACAGGAACGCCAATGGCCAAAAGGATGAGGATGAACTGCCTCTGTCCGATTGGGAGATTCAGCTCAGGGATGGTAACGGAGTAGTGCAGACCGTCAAGACCAGTGCCAAACCAGGCGAAGAGGGCAGATACGAGTTCGTGAACCTTCAGCCCGGCACCTATACTGTTACCGAAGAGCAAAGAACGGGCTGGGTGCAGACAGTTCCCACGGAGGATGGCTACACCATAACCCTGACCAACCAACCTGTCAGGGGCAAGATTTTCGGCAACAACATGCTTGCTATCTCCGGAATCTGTTTCCTGGATTCAAACGGAAACAGCCAGCGAGACCAGGACGAGTCACCCTTCTCAGGCTGGGAGATTCAGCTCAAGGACGGTAGCGGAAACGTGCTGCAGACAGCCACCACCAGCTTCGAGCCAGGCAGCGAGGGTCGGTACGAATTCATGAACCTGGCACCCGGGACCTACAAGGTTGGCGAGGCTCCCAGAGCAGGCTGGATTCGCACCTTCCCACAGGATGAAGACCATGTGGTCACCCTAACCAACAAGCGCGCGGACGGCATCGACTTCGGCAATCGCGGCACTCTCTCCATCTCTGGCATGAAGTTCGAGGATCTGAACGGCAACGGCCAGAAGGATGCAGACGAAACGGGACTTAAGGACTGGACCATCAGGCTGCAAAGCCCGCAGATTATCGAGACTACTACGACCACCGGCCAGGACGGTTCATACCAGTTTCAAAACCTTCCACCCGAAGACTACACCATCAGCGAGTTACTGCAGAGCGGCTGGGTGCAGACATCTCCTGCCGACGGCTCCTATTTGGTTAATCTCAAGGATGCCGATGTCTTCGAGAGGGACTTCGGAAACCGCAAGCTTATAGAAGCCTTCCAGGTCCTGGTGACTGCCAATCCCCAGATGATCCTGCCCGGCCAGGAGATCACCTTTACCATCACAATCAACAGCCAAGGCGAGATCCTGCCCGAGAGTCTGGGCGCAGAGAATACGCTGCCCGAGGGCCTGAAATTCGTCTCTTCGAATCCCAGCCCTCTGAGCGTAACCGAGAACCCCGATGGCACCACAACACTGACATGGACGGGCCTCGCCTTCGGCTCACTCACCGCGGCCCAGGCAGCTCAGACGGCTGAATCTCAGGCCACATCCTTGAACTCTGCCCCGGCCCCATCGCCTTCGACATCCATAACCATCACCGCCCAGGCACATTCAGGAGCACCGGAGAGCCTCACCAGCACTGTTGTGGTCACAGGCAGTTCCAGCCAGGCAGCAGTGGCCTCGGCCACTTCCCAGGCATGCGTGAAATGCCTGAAGCTGCAGAGCGTCCCGGTGAAGCTGAACAAGACCTCCGACTTGAAAGAGGTCTGGCCTGGAGCGACGATTGGCTACAATATTACCTACACCAGCATGGTGAACATTGCGCTGACCGACGTGGTAATCGTCGAGCAGTCCTCGCCGGACCTGATTTTCATATCTGCTACGCCCGCACCGGACACGGAAACGAGCACCGTTTGGACGATTGGTGAACTGCAACCGCATGCTTCGGGCACCATAAGCGTTCTCTTCCTGGTCAAGGATGCTGAGAACCTGAGCTTTGGCAGCCAGTCCCATGTTCAGGGCAATGGCTTCATGAACCGCTACCGCAGGCTCTCCACGGACACAATTCCATCGAGCATCCAGAACAGCGTTTCTTTAAGCAGCAAAGAGTTCGGCTCGGTCACAGCCTCCAACTCTGTCCGGCTGCGGGACGCAAAGGGCACGAGCATCCTCAAGAAGGAGCACGGCAGCGGCAATCTCCAAAGCGAGGAACTCTCAGCTCTGGCCATGAAGAACAAGACCGTGGAGGTGAACAGCTCCCTTGAGGCCGTCTACCTGCCTACAGCCTTCGATCTGCCCAGGAGGTCGCTGGACTACAACTCCCGATTATCCTCGTTGACATGGACCAAGAACCGCGCCACGGACGCCTCGACCAGCCAGGAGTACAGGTATGCAGACAGCCTGGCGCTGGTGCAGCAGATAAGGCTCGACAAGAACGGCACGGACATGGCCACGGAGGGCTCTGTGCTGGGGCAGACTCACCTGAGCATCCGAAAGAAGGAGCCGACCGAGCTGAAACATCCCTCTCCAATCTTCGAGTCCACGGAGGACTATTCCGGAGCCTTCCAGTTCAATCAGAGACTGGAAGACTTTGGCTTGAATGTCAAGATGATCAGGAACGTCACCTGCCTCGGCTGGGCCTCGAGCGACCAGCGCCTCAAGAAGAGCCAGCGAAGCTATGAGCACGGCGCAGGCTCCTACCAGAGCAAGGAGCTGGCAAGCACTGCAGAAAGCTACATCGCCAAAGACCTAAACGTCATTTACGATCCTCAGTACGGCTACGGCAAATGGAAAGCGGGCATTTGGTCAAAGAGCCCCGGCCAGAGCTATCTGGGCCAGGAGATCACCGGTGCGGACTTTATCCATGAGGAGACGGAGGCGGAGGGCTTGAGTGATATGTCCACTAACCTCAGTTTCCTGGGAAAGGCCATGCTGCGGGCTGTCTCCAAGAGTGCCAACAGTGAGCTGGATTTGGATGAGGAGTACATGGGCCAGTATTCCTTGCAACGCAAGGTCCACCTGGGCGGCGTCTCCCACTTCGACAGGCCTCATCTCACACTGAACAAGACCGGGCGACTGGTGCCCGGCACTACTGCAGCCGATTACACCATCACAGTTCTTAACGACGGTAACGCGGCCTTAGGCCCGGTCTACGTCTGGGACATATTTCCGGCTGGAACCGATTTCCTGAGTTCCTCGCTCAAGCCCGACAGGCTGCAGAAGAGCTATGCCAACTGGTCACTGCTGTACCTGGGCATAGGCCAGTCCGTGAACATCAACCTGCGGCTGAATGTGACTGACCAGAGGGACGAACTGGTCAACTTGGTCTATGCCTCAGGAGGACATAACCGCGAGTGGGTCACGGCAGGCAACATGAGCACTATTCAATTTGGATGGCTGGAATGCTGCTCGCCGCAGATGCTCGTGGAAAAGCAGGCCAGAATCGATGCGGCGGACAGCCGGCTCATCTGGTACCGCATCCTTCTCAAAAACCAGGCCAATGTGAGCCTGGTGGCACATATCACGGACCGCCTGCCGACGGGTTTACAGATCTTGAATGCCTCGGCACAGCCACAGGTGGAGGGACTGGATCTTGCCTGGGTAACGACGGCTATCCCTGCCGGTGAAACCAGGTTCATCGAATATCGGGCACAGGCCACGAAGAACGGCAAGTTCGTGAACACGGCCAGAGTGGAGGCCCATGCCCTGGATGGCTCGGGCGGATCCTCGACAGAGGCCAGCGCCAGCGTGCAGGTGGGCGAGGCGACATCCTACACTGAGGACGGATGGCGGCCACCTGAGTGGGGGCTGGACAGGTCGGAGATGATATGCGACAATGAGATCGCAGGGGCATGCAGCTCCTGCCCAAGCTGTAGCTGTTCTGCTGGAGAATAATTGAGAAAAAGGCCCCAGAGAGAATGGGGCCTACCTTTTTTATTGAGTGAATAGTATGTGTAGAGATTATTCTCTGGAAATCTGCTGACCCACCATTGAATCCATAAGCGCTAGAAATTCCTCTTTGGCCTGTGGCGGTATCGTTGCGCCTGCCGCAACATTGTGCCCCCCGCCCACGCCGCCCACCGCGCGCGCACAGCGTGACAATGCATCGGCCAGGTCCAGGCCCGATCGGACCAGGTCTCGTGTGCCTCGCGCCGAGACCTTGATCTCCCCTTCCGCAGTCCGGGCAAAGGCCAGGATGGGTCGGGAGCGATCTGCCATCTGAAAGCTCATGCCGGCTACGATGCCGACGATCGTGTCTAGAATTGCATCGCCGGCATCAAAGTACTGGATGCTCTTGAGGGGCGTGATGCCTCTTTCGCTGACCAGTTTCAGGCCGTTTACCAGATTCTGGCGGTGCTGGCCCAGCAGCCTCTGCGCTTCGCTGAAAGCCTTGTCTCTGTCGCCCATGCAGACCTGCAGACCCACACCAGCATGACCGTAACGAGCGGTAGCATTGAGAAGAGTCGAGTACTCGCTGGCATCCCGAAGCTCCGTGCCCTCCTGCTCATCCAGAAGAACGTAAACCTCTCCAATCAGGCGTTCCAGCTTGACATTGGATATGCCGTTTCGCAGACCCTTCCGAAGAACGGCTGTGACAAAGCCGGCCTTCTCTTCCTGGGATAGATCGATCCAGCGTCGCCATTTCTCTCCGCCCAGGCGTATTCCTATCTCCTTGAGAAATGCGATGCAAGCGTCTTCATTTCCCGATAGTCCCGGCAGGTACGGATCTTGACAGTACTGCAGCATCTTGTAGACGGGACGGGTCTGCCTGCCGAAGAGCTTGATGTCGCGGGAGAAGGAAACGGCCCCTGCCTTGGATCCGATCTCCAGGATATGGCGGTTGATGCCAACAAGATGGCCATGCGCCATGTCCTGCAAATCGCCCACTGCCCCCACCACCGCCAAAGCCGCAAGATCATCATTGCTGCCAGGAGCGGACGCCAGTGCTCGTGCCAGGAGAAGAGAGGTTCCGCTGCCGCTGAGCTGAGTTGCCCCATCCGCCCCTACCAGATGGGGATTGATGTGAGCCAACACACGGGCCTCACTGGCGACAGACTTGTGATGATCGGCCACTACTGCAGAAAGGCCACGATCGCATATCTGCGGGATCATTCCGCTGCCAAGATCCGTGAATATGACCAGATCGGCGCCGTGATCTGCAACCTCGTCCATTGCAGCCTCATCAAGCTGCCGAAAGAATTTTGGCTGGAAGTCTATGCCGCATCTATCCAGGGCGGTGCAGACAATGGCCGCAGAGGTGAGTCCGTCTGCATCCACGTGCGAGACGACGAGAAGATTCTTTTTCTTCTTGATCTCCTCGGCAGGGCTCTTGCATAGCTCGCTTAGCTGTTGAAACTTCTCGGCGATCTCCTGGCAATCTTGCATATCTATCGTAACTTTAAGGGTGTGTTTAATAATCTTTGGCGCAAAGCGAAACTAATCTCCAAATTATGCTTATCGCTTTCCACAATTGCCCGTTTTTCATTTTTTCCTTTTGGATCCGCTCAGGCTCCTGGCCTAACTGCTGTTTTGGCTGCCATTTTGTCCGCTATCATTTTGAGATGTAAGGTTTATTTTTCCGGCCCAGGTCGTTCCCAGCAGGCGGAAGCTTCCTGGGATTTTAGTCATCTGAGGATAGTCGCGAATAGTAATCTCGTGGGCGGCAGGTGCCTTTGTAAAAAGGAACTGGTCTTCAATGGAGACGTTCTCGGAGTTGTTGCTGAAAAAGATATATTTGTTCATAACCTCTCCGGTTCCCCGCACCCTTCCTGAGGCCTGCGTGTCCTCGGTGGACCCCATTTTAAAATCGGTCATTACCGTCCCAGTGCCTTTTACGTTATGGCTATAATCAATATCCATATTTGTAGAAGCGGCATATACCCCGCCCATTACCATCGTCAGGGCCAAAATCAGCAGGGCTAGAAGAAGCAGGGCGAAGTTAAGCCGAAGCGGAAGGAAGTTCCTTTTTTTCATGGTTTCATTGCCTGACATGTTCTATCCAGACATAGACATGTTTCAAGCTTGACATGTTTCATGCCTGCCCTATCTCTATCCTTATTTAAATCTGCGGAGTATTAAGGCCCGCCCTCGAGCGGCCTTGGGATTTCAGTTTTATGTCTGATACGACAGCCAATCAAAGGGCATTATTATATGGCCGCGAAATAAAGCAAAGATTGCGATGACAGCTCAAAAGACCATGCGGACATTCAGCCAACTTGACATAGCACCCACGGCAGCCTATATTCTGGGCTTACAGCTTCCCAGCTCAGACGGCCAGCCAATTGGTTCGGCAGTCGCCTGGGGCTGCAAAAACGTAGCGCTCATCATTATCGACAGCCTTGGTTATGATTTATTGATGTGGCTTTTGCCCACGCTGGAGAACATGAGAACTCTCTGTAATGAAGGGCAGCTCTTCCGGGCAAAAGCCGTCTCCAATCACACCACTCCGGCAATCGCCAGCATCTTGAGCGGACTGTTGCCGGAGCACCACGGAATTTTCGATAAGGCTGGCGCTAAAGAGTCACGTATCCTCAGCCTGCCGGAGATAGCAGCAGCGTCAGGCCAAAGGTGCGCAGTGATAATGGAGCAAAATGGAGCCGATGTTTACCAGGGTTTGATTGAGATCGTGAGCGGCATACCGGATAGCATCCCTCCCCAGGACTTTGATCGAGAGGCTTGTCGCATGACCTGTCTGGCCCTTTCAAAGCGGCCCAGACTTCTCGTCTCCTACTTCATAGGAATTGATAAGAGCGTTCACCTGGGCCAGGGCCAAGAAGGCATAAGAGAGGCAGCTTTGCTTATTGATCGCTGCATAGGTGAGATCGTAAGCATGGCAGACGATGAGACCATGTTCATCATCTGCGGAGACCATCCTATACACGCCGGGCCGCTCAAAAGAATTAGAGAGCCTTATTGCGTGGCCATGATCATAGCAAAAGGAAGAGCACAAAAAATCTAACGGAGTTTCGATAAGTTTAAATGCAGCAAGCGAAATGTAGCTGTTTAATGGATGAAGATCTCTCCGAGGTTTTTCAATTAATTGCCGAAGATGAACGCAAGCGCAGGTATCTTAAGGAGGTCGGCGACTGGCTTGTAGAAGAATACTTCGAACTCCGCCAAGCATCTTGAACCTTTTTTTCAATTCTTTGGTTTTGCGTTTAACGAGACTTCTTGATAGGAACTTTATGGTCAAGATTTTTTAATTAATTGTTTATTAAGTTTTTTTGATTAATACGTTTTAATCTATTTATTATCGAATTTTATTACATCTTTATTAATTCTTAACACTTCACATTCCTGAATCGCTATCGTAACTATAATACTTAAAAATAATTCTGATGCGGCTGCACAATGGATTTTCGCCTTTCCGAGCATTTTGTGCGGCAACTTCGCGCGCATTAGTTCACAAAGTTTTTTGATATAAGGCATATTTAGGATTAAATTTTCCAGCAATTTCCGCATCAGTAGGACATTGTGAAATGGTTTCACAAAGGCAAAAACTCCTCCGCGCATAGATACAAGATCCACCGATAGCTATTATCATGATAGTATTCGCCCGAAATTTCTTTTCACAACAAATTATATTGCGTTTTTCCGGTCTTAAAGAAACCTTGTGAAATGCTATTCTGGATACTATTAGATCTTTATTTCGAAAAATAACTACAAATATGAGTTTTAAGCCATTAACCACAACTACCAACTATTAGAAAGGTTTATATATCACAAAAACTAGGTTAATATTGTGCCAGAATGGCCAGACAACCTGTCTGATTACATCGAGATGGGATAAACAAAGAGGGCTTATTCGTCTGAGGGGATGGATGGACCTTCGCAATATCTCAGCACAGTAAGGGAAGTGTATAGGGTGAATAGATCCGGAGTATCGGCACCATTCATTCCACACAAATTTGTGGAAGAGCCGCGTCGTCTGGAAGTTCACCATTGTGCAAGCATAACGTCACCGTAAGGGATGGCACGAGGAGTAGCAATGAAGGGGGAAATCGAAGGCGTTAAAGGCCTTTTCGGTATCCAGCAAAATGCTTCACAACGATACTCTTCTCGCAGGGATGGCACAAGGGGTAGCGAAAGGGAGTTCGTATAAGATCTGGGTATTAAAGGCATCTGTCTACAGACTGTTCACTGTCGGAAAGGGACGACAAAATGGCTCTGTCTGATGCAGGCGAAAAATCCCGTGGCTTTGGCCGGTTAAATTCTCGTTGTCGGAAAGGGACGACAATGAGGATCGAAAGGGGACGGCCAAGACAAGATCGAATATGAATTGTTGGAGACAGGCTGTGAAAGCAAGGACAAAAGGACTGGACCATCATTGAAGGGGATGGTAAGGTGTCAGCTCTCCAATGTTTAATTACAGCCTGTCTGGAAAAAGGGATGGCACGAGAATGACATTAGGTCGGATCGACCGGAAGGGAATTCATGCATAAGCTGATCCGATCCGTAGAAAACGTAGAAAAGAAAGAGTAGTTGCTAAGAGCGAGCATTTGGCTATGAGGAGGGGAAATTTGTGAGAGGGCACATTAAATTGTTTATGCTGCAGATGAACCTGGAGAAATCCAAGCAGCCAAAAAATGCTGCGATGACAGAAAACGTCTGCTTTGGAACCTGCCGGAATGCAGCTTCCTCTATCCAGCGCATATTCCTTCCTTCCTTGGAGATAATATCCGGAAGATGATCGGAGGGGGATTAAATGAGAATCCGGATAGAGATAGAAGACAAGGGCCTTAAGTCCTCCCATGAGTTTGAGTCGCAAAACATGGATGGAGAGGCTTTAAGAGACAGGATTATTGGCTTTCTGTCAGCTTCCGGTGTCTTTGAGAGCAGAGGAGAGAGCATTGCCTCAGCCGCATCTGCTCGTAATTACAGTAGCGGAACGCTCATGGACCGGCTGGAAAGCTTCATTCGCTATGAGTTTTCCAATACCTGGTTTACAACCCAGGAATTAAGAGTGAAATATGAGACCGTAGCCGATGATATCAAGCTCTCCACAGTCTCTACCTATCTATCCCGCATGAATCGCGACGGTCTGCTGGATAAGAGGGGGAACAGGAACAACCGGCAATACAGATTGATTGAGAGCATCGAGCCAGAGATGGTATCACAACATAATTATCAGCGCCAGAATAGCTATGAGAAGAGAAGAGCAGAAAGCAGATAAAAAATAGCCCGACCGGAAAATATCTTATGGATCTTTCCCACCATCAAGACATCCTTTGCCATAGACATCCGGTCAGGCTCCTCTGCTCTAAATTAGCAATATTTTGCCGCCTTCCTAAAGCGATTTTGTGCTTGCTATTTCATACTTTATATTTTATTTTTTAAACATAATACCCTGTAGCTTGCTGTGGTTGAAAAGAAGGCATTTGGGTCAACTTAACCAGGGTTCCACTTTCATGCGGCGGCGCCTTGGATGCTCCGTCTGCTTGCAACGGGTGCGTCGCCACCGTTTCTACTCCGACTTATTATGCAGCACCGGCTAGGCTATATCGCTGAGGCGAGCCTGAGTTAGATTGATGGCATACCTGGCGAATGAATTCTCTGGGTCCATTTCCAAAACCCCTTCAAAGGCGAGAAGAGCTTCTTGGGAGCGGTTTTGGGCCGCCAGGGCCAAGCCCTTGTAGTATTTGGCATCAATGTTTTGCGGCTGCAGCAAGACGGCTTTCTCAAAGCTCTGCAAAGCCTCATCAAGTCGGCCGATCTGGCTATGCGCCAGTCCCAGTCCCAGCCAGGCGGCAGCATCCTCCGGATTTTGCCTGGTCGCATTCTGAAAAGCTTCTGCCGATTGGCTGAAGCGGCCCAGAGAGTAGTACACCTGACCCAGATTATACCATACCTCTCCATGAGAGGGATCGATCCGGCATGCCTCTTCCAGGCTGCGGGCAGCCTCATCGTACCGGCCAACAGCTGCCTGCAAGCTTCCCAAATTGGACCAGGCAGCATAGTTTCCTGGCTGTATGGATACCATCTCTTGGAAGCATTTTAAGGCAGAAGAGCTGTTGCCGAGAGCCGCTAGCGCCAGGCCCTTGCCAAGCAATGCATCGACATCAGATGAGTTCAGGCTCAGTGTTTTGTCAAAGAGCGGCAGAGATTTGTTGTACTCTCCCAGGGCGCAGAGTACATTGCCTTGCCCCCTGTAGCCGTGGCCGCTACTGGGATCAAATGCTGTAGCCAGCTCGTAATAGTAAAGAGCATCACTGTAGTTGCCCTTTTCGTAAAGAGCATCGCCCATGCCCAGGAGTGCAGCCGCATTTTGCGGCTCGATGGCAAGAGCCCGCTCGTAGCTTTGCAGGGCTAGATCTGCATCTTTGTCGCATAGGAGGGCATCGCCCCTGCCCGCCCAGGCAGCAGTGTTATTTTCATCCAGTGCCAGGACCCTATCATAAGACTGCAGAGCTGATTTGCAGTCAGCCACTACATAGTGAATCCTTGCCTCACCCAATAATGCTCGAATGTTTTCCCTATCGATTTGCAGTGCTTTCTCATACATTGGTTTAGCCCGGTCAGAAAGGCCATTATGCAGGAAGATATCTCCCCTGCCAAGCAATGCCTGCAAGTTGCCAGGCTCCTGATCCAGGACACGGCCATAGGCCAGCAAAGCTCCGGCCAGATCATTTTGCTCCGAGAGCACATCTCCTTTGCCCAGCAGTGCTTCAGTATTTTCTGGCTCCAACAAAAGAGCCTGATCATAGCACTGCAGGGCCTGTTCTGTCTCTTTTTGCAGATAGAGCGCCTCTCCTTTTCCCACCAGGGCAAAGACGCTTTTCGAATCCTGGGCCAGAGCATTGGCAAAGCTGCTTTGAGCTGATGGATAATCATGCAGCGCCAGGTGGCAGTATCCATTGCCAAGCAGTGCCCGAAGATCATCTGGCTTCATTTTCAGAGCCTGATTGTATGCCTGCAGGGAGGAGTTGTAGTCCTGCCGGGCATAAAGAGCCTCAGCTTTTCCCAGCATTGAATCAAAATCTGTGGCGTTATGCACAAGTGCTTCTTCGTAGTACTGCAAAGCCTGATCGTATTCCTGGAGAGCGAGGTTTGCATCGCCCATGCCCCGCAAGGCAGAACCATTTCCGCTTTCCTTCTCCAATACCCGGGAAAAGCATTGCACTGCCTCCTGGTACCTTGCCAATTCCAGCAATAGGCTGCCTTTGCCGAGCAGTGTTTGTGTGCTATTGTCATCCAGCTTTAGCGCCTTGTCGTAGCTTTGCAGAGCGCCTTTAGAGTTTTGCAGCTTCTCTTGCACCTGTGCCTTTTCATTCCACAAAGAGATATCCTCCGGGTCCAGACGCAAGGCGGAGTCGATGAATAGCCCGGCCATTCTATATTTCCCAGTCAGGGACAGGATGCGTCCTTTTAATGCCAGGGCAGGGAGATTGGATTGATTTATCCGCAAAGCCTGATCCAGTGAATCGAGGGCCTCGGATTGCCTACCCAGACTAAAGAGCATATGTCCTTTAAGCTGCCAGGCCTCTGCCTGATTGGCGTCAAGCTCAAGGGATTTGTTGAGTCTATCCAGAGCAAGAGAATACGAGCCGTTTTTGCTATAGTTATCAGCCTGCTCTAAATAGTAGGAGTAATCGGAGATCTCCGGCTCCTTTTGCTGGACAGCGTCCTTCGGTTCGGCATCCCCTGATTTTGCCTCCTCCTTATCCGCGGCAGATGCTGCCGATGCTGCAGATACCTTCTCTTTTCCGGCCAGTGCGCCGGGATCCTGAGGCGAGAGGACAAGGGCAGTCTCATAACTCTTCTGTGCCTCTGAGAAGTGGTTTTCGGCCAGGAGCCGGTCTCCCTGGGCCGTCAGAGCCCTGACCCAACCGGATACTGCTCCTTCGCTTTGGGGTGCAAGCCGGGAAGCATCCTCAAAATTATCAAGGGCCACGGATACGTTTCCTGCTGCAAGCTCTATTTCGCCCAGGCCCACCAGAGCCCGCGACTTGCCCACTTTGCTTATCTCATCTGATGAATTGCCGGCCAGGATCTCGTCATAGCAGGCCAGGGCTTCCTCAAATCTGCCCAGGCTGATCGAAGCTTCTCCTTTAAGCTGCAGAGCCTGGATATTTTGCGGATCCAGGGCAAGAGCATCATTGCTGCCAACATAAGCCGTCTCGAATTTTCCTTCCTGCAAAAAGGCCGAACTGCGGGCCAGTAGCACTTCAACCTGACCCGCTTCTCCGGCTGTGCTCCGGCCATAAAGGGAGGCGTTCTTGAAGCTTTGCAAAGCCTCGTCGTAGCTTTCCAGGGCAAGAGATGCGTTGGCCTTGCCCAGCCACGCCTCGGCAAGGCCTTCTTTCAGCGCCAGGGCCCGCTCGTAGCTGTCCCGAGCCTCGCCAAAATCCTCCGTCAGCTCTTTTACCCTGCCGTCCTCCAGCCAGAGCTGAGCATTCTTGGCATCTTTTCTTAGGGCATAGCTAAAGCACAGCTCAGCCATCTTGTATCGGCCCAGCCGGGAGAGGGCAGCGCCTTTGCCGCCCCACGCCGATGCATTCTCGGGGTCGATCTTTATGGCGCGATCAAAGCTGTCGATGGCGCCCTGAAAGCTGCCATTTAAAAGAGATGCCTGGCCCATCTCTAGCCAGTAGGCAGCACTATCTTGAGCTGCGGTAGGTGCAGGAAGGAATAACAGCAGCATGCAAGCCAACATGGCGCAAGATGGCACCAGGGATGGAGAAGGAGGAGACTTTTGCATGGCAATCACTTGTTCTCCAGAGGATTGCAGATGGGATATATTACCAGCGCCTTCAGAGACGCACCTGGGATGCACCTTATGCGCCCATCGATAAATTATGCCTTTCAATTTCAATGAATGCGGCTCTAATTTATCCTGGCCTTGAAGGTCCTCGAATTTATATACCCAACACCGCTCCCATGGGTAAACTAAATAAGATTGCAAAGCTAACTGATTAAAATATCTGATGTATCATCATTACCAAAATGTATTGCACCAGAGATGAGAATGCGTGTTAGGAGATGAAAAAATGAAAAAAACGAATTCTAAGACGAAACTCTATTTAGCAATAATAGTATTGGCAGCATCGATCCTTACCTTAAGCATAGCCTCTTTAGGTAACGATAATCATAAGAATATAACTCGAGATCTCATAGATTTAGTGGAGGAAAATCCGGAAATCGGGAACTTGCTGGAAGCATCCATCGCAGAAGCTAAAGAAATAAATCCCGATCCGAAAGCGAATCCCGTTCAGAGCTTGTCGGATTACTATGATTTCATAGACAGTACATCCGAGCTCATCCCGCAAGATGTGCTTGAAAATCCGTCCAATCTCACACGTGACCAAATACTGCAAAGTATCTGTTACTTTTATTTCCTGGTTGACCAACCCCTGCCTGAATTAGAGAACAGGGGTCTGTACAGGAATACGATTCAGTACTATGAACCCTTTTCCTCATGGCTGCGCGATTTTGCCGATACCTGGGGATTGTTCCTTGATACCGAAGAGTCATGGAACCAAACGATTTATCAGGAGTTTTATAACGACCCGAGCTTCGGTTTACAGAACGGGTGGTATGAGTCCTCATCTAACTGGAACACGTTTAACCGATTTTTCTCCAGATACCTGGAATCGCCTGATGCGCGGCCTATCGCTTCGCCGAACAACACGACAGTCGTTGTCTCACCGGCTGATTCCGTCCCTCAGGGAATGTGGGCTATTGACAACAATTCGACTATCCAGGTAGAAAACGAATCTGAAGGATTGGAAGTTAAACTTGTGCGTTATTACAATGTCGAGGATCTGCTTGGTGAGGACAGTCAGTACAAGGATGCCTTTGCCAATGGCGTGCTCACCCACACTTTCCTGAATGTAAATGACTACCACCGTTATCATTTCGCTGTTGGTGGAACGATTAAGGAAAAGAAATCCATAGTGCAAAATGTTGCTTTAGAGGTGGCGTGGAATTCAACCGAAGGCAAGTATGATCCAATCGATTCGACCGGCTGGCAGTTTTCTCAGACCCGTGGTTATGTAATAGTGGATACGGAAGATTATGGGCTGGTAGCACTTATTCCCATGGGCATGGCCCAGGTCTCTTCGGTCAATTTTGAGGATGATGTTGAGGTGAATACCACTCATGAGAAGGGCGACATGCTCGGGTATTTCCTGTTTGGAGGATCTGATTTCGTTATGCTTTTCCAGGAAAGTGCCGGGTTTAACATGACAGCGACGTCAGGCAATCACATCCTCATGGGCGAGGAGTACGGGGTGATGAAGGGCATAGCCTAAATACGCCAAAAAAAACTGGTAACTGGACCGAATTTAGAGGTAAAATCGCGGCGGCGCCCTGGATGCCAGCATTTTGCTGCGCGGGCAGCGCCGTCGCCGTTTTGCCACTTCGTCATTAAAGGACGAGTGGAGAGCTACGATCCGGATTGCTTGAATGCATCAGATTTTGGATTATCCTAAAGTTGCCGCTGCACAATTTTTATAATAAGATCACTTCAACAGGATCGCCATCTTTCAACCCCAAAGCCCGCAACTTTACGGGTGCTATGACCTCAATCAGCTCCGCCGGATACGAGCTGCGCTCGGGCCGGACCACAGCGGCATCGATGCCGTTCAGCTTGATGCGGTAGCACTTGCACTCGCCAAAGCTCTTGCCCTCTTCCTGGAAGCCCTCGATCCTGATCGCCCGTGGGTCCGCCGGGAAGGGCTCCTCCAAGAGCACGTTCAGGGTGCCGGGAAAGGGGACAAAGCCCAGATGATGCAAAAACTGGCGGCTGTAGCCCTCTCGAGAGATGAAGTACTGGCCCTGCCCCAGGCCCGCCGAAACTTTTCCTCGCATGAATCCGATCTGCACTCTCCGAAATAGGCTCCTGCAATTATGATAACTGATCTGCAATAACTATATGCTCTTCTCGGTGATCTTAATGTTACGGTAGGGGGGCACGGAGTTGAAAAGGAGACCAGATCGGTGGTCCTTGTCCATCCTCTTTTTGTAGCAGCAATGAAGACGTTAGTGTCCAGTAAAAACCTTGTACTTCTCTCATGTAGTCCTGTTGCCCTCTTCCTCGACATCCCTCTCAAGCTTATCGAAATCTACCTTTCGGGCCTCTTTTTTAACACCTTCCAATATGATTGGTCGGTCCTTCTTCTTCAGGAGTATCGAGTCGCTTGTGGCTTCGCCTACGACAGAATCGTCGCCTGAACTCATTTTAAGCATGGCTATCAAATAGGCAGGGGCACGATCCTGTCCTTTTCGTCAATCTTTGCCGTGGACATACGCTTTTATTCACATTGTATTTAATCACTCGGCTAATGAATGATTATCAGCATTGCTGGGCACAATCTAGAAATCTAGTGGAACCTTGTTTCTGCCTGCTATAATTTGAAAATCTCATTAATATTATTGCCCATGTAGAATATCATG
>Ga0307377_10001350_pt1 | contig 31375 bp, 27 predicted proteins | sample TR3MG_FD_202535 | JGI IMG/M metagenome (GOLD analysis project Ga0307377, IMG submission 202535) | Soil microbial communities from Risofladan, Vaasa, Finland - TR-3 | ecosystem: Environmental > Terrestrial > Soil > Coastal area > Acid sulfate soil | place: Finland: Risofladan, Vaasa | collected... | reverse complement strand
TTAGCTCCTTTTTGCAGAAATATTATAGATAGATGATTCTCTGATCTTTAACTTAAATCCTTTGGGGTTATGAAAAAAATAATAAGATGGATAAAGAAGCATATTAGACCGTTTACGAAAGTAGACGATTTACTGATAAGAGAGCAAAAGGTTAATCGAAACAACTTGCAAGAGGAGAGTTCGAGGCTAAAGAAAAAAACGTTTTTAGGGATCAAGTTTAGTTTTAAATTCTAAAGAAACTGTATAATAGAAGGGAGTATTTAAAAAAAACAGAAACGATCTTAAATAATGTTTGCAAATTTATAGGGGAATTTATGGATACTTCCGGGGTTAATGTAATGAATGGAAACACCATTAAGCGTTCATATTTGCGTAAGGGTTGTTCTACCAGCAAATTGAGAGCCCTATTAAATTTGATTGTTGGTTCTTCTCCTACTATTTTAGATATTGGCAATTGTGATCAAGAGGGAGAAGTAATTTTTTCAGTATCAATGAAAGAAGCAGGAATTACCTACAATACATTTAAGGAATTTAAATTAGAAATTTTTTCTAATTTTGTTGTGGATTTTATGGGCGAGTTGTTAATTAGAGAGAACATCGACTTGTTCGCTTCAAAACTTACAACGATAGATTCGGAAGCTTACGCCGACATAGTTAACGAATATGAACATAAGCGTTTTGGGATGAAGATTCTCCAAGATAATTTAGTTTTCTCATTTCATGTTAGTTTGCTTCAAGACATTTTAACAGAAGACTTCAAAAGGCAGATTAAAAAGTGACTACCAAACCAAACAAACCTTTAGTTTATATTCCCGCAGGTGCCAAGTTGAATGTAGAAAGTCAATCCGCTCAGCCACCAAAGGTTGAATACGAAGAAAGAAAGGTTATCTTTAATAGGGAAATTGTAAAAGACAAAATCACTGGTAAACAAAAGGTTTAACTATGATTGAATTACCTGATTTTAAGATTGATAAAAGTTTGATTCCCACAATAAAGCTGAAGTCTATTACCTTTAAAAACTTTAAGGTTTTCGACGACTATTCATTTGATTTTACGGTAGGAGATAAACAACAATCTTTTGTCTGTTTTTTTGGACCTAATGGTTGTGGTAAAACAACTGTTCTTGAAATAATTCAACTTATTTTTTCTCGTTTCGAAGGCTATGGCAAAGACAGGCTAAAGTATTATCTTGGAAAATCCGTAAGACATGTGGATGGCAAAAGGGGCGGCATATACGGAGACGACGATTTTCTAATTACTGCCCAAATAACTTCGTCATTAGGGGATTATGAAATACAGCTCAATAAGAATGGTTTTATTAAAGACCATCCTGCAGAAATTAAGTCGATAGTTTATCGTCTTTGTTTTTTTGCACGTTTTGATCAAGAATTACATCAGTTCAATTTGCCCAGAGACAAGTGGGATGTTTTTAAGGATCTTTTTGAATCAGTAACGGGGTTTGAGATAGAAGAGAAGATAAGTATTTTTGATGAGAGCGTAGATCCAGTTCAAGCCGATATATTGAATCAATATGTTCTTGGATTTCTTGTTAAAAAACCATATGAAATTATTAATCATACCGAATGTAGTGCTGGAGAAAGAAAGATCATCAAATCCTTTTCTACTCTTTTAAGTAAGGAATATAATCCTCAAATTATACTTATTGATAATATGGCTATGCATGTTGAATCGGGCCGACATATCGATTTAGTTAAGGCTACCAAACGTTGTTTTCCGACGAGTCAAATTTTCTCGACTACGCATAGTTATCAGATTTCTCGCAACTTTGGAGACAGGTCACAACTATATGATCTTCGCCTTGTACGGGTTACAGATATTCTCAAAAATGAGCCTTGGCGTTTATATTTGATAGACGAAGTTAGAGATTGTTTGTCGAAATTAAGGGCTACGACATTTAATAAAGAAGAAGTAGGAAAAGAGATTTTGTTTGGAGAAAACCTATTACGACAACTTTCGGAGAAAGAAGACGATAAACATTTATTGCAAGCCGACGCAGAGCAATTTTTTCAAAGAACAGCCCACTTTTTTACTATAGATGTTATTAAATATTATTTTGGGAAAAGGGAGAGTAACGCCTAATGAAAGAGAAGCTATTAACCTACAGTAGAGAACAGTTAATAAAAGAATCTACGAAGTATTTTAATGGTGATGATTTGGCTGCCGAAGTTTTTCCAAAGTATGCGCTTAGGGATAAAAAGTTAAAGTATCTAGAGAAGACTCCTTTAGATATGCACCACAGATTAGCCGCAGAGTTTGCTAGAATGGAAAGTAAATATCCCAATCCACTTTCCGAAGAAGAAATTTTTCAACTTATAGATCGATTCAAATATATTATTCCCGGGGGCAGTCCTATGTTTGGAATCGGCAATACTTATCAGAAAGTTAGTCTTAGTAATTGTTTTGTAATTGAGGTTGTTGATAGTTACGGGGGAATTTGTCGAGCAGATGAGAGGATTGCACAAATATCTAAACGTCGTGGTGGTGTTGGATTAGATATTTCTGCCATTCGTCCTCGGGGGGGTGCTACAAGGAATAGCGCATTTACAACGGACGGCATAGGTGTATTTATGGAGAGGTTTTCTAATACGTCGAGGGAAGTAGCACAGAGTGGTCGTCGGGGGGCATTGATGATTACCATTTCCGTTCATCATCCTGAGATTTTGACCTTTATCAATATTAAGAGGAATCTAGAAAAGGTAACGGGAGCCAATACTTCCATTAGAGTTAGTGATGAATTTATGGAGGCGGTCAAGAAGAATAAAACTTACGAACAAAAATGGCCCATCGACTCAGAAAATCCTAAGATTAAAAAAAGGGTAAAGGCAAAAGATGTTTGGAATGAAATCATTAGATCTGTTCATCATAATGGAGAACCCGGCATTTTGTTTTGGGACAATATTATTAAAAATAGTCCGGCAGATAGCTATAAAGACCTAGGATTTGAAACCAAAAGCACAAATCCTTGCGGAGAGCTTCCCTTATGTCCATACGATTCTTGTCGATTGATGGCTATTAATCTGTCTTCTTATGTAGATAATCCATTTACAGAAAAAGCTTCGTTCAATAAGAGTTTGTATAAACAACACATTTGGAGTGCTCAGAGGTTAATGGATGATTTAGTTGATTTAGAACTTGAGGCAATAGATAAAATCCTTAGAAAGATTAAAAGTGATCCCGAAGATGCGGCTATTAAAGCAAATGAATTAGATCTATGGAAATCTATTAAGAAAAAATGCATGGAAGGACGGAGAACGGGGTTGGGACTTACGGGACTTGCTGATTGTTTAGCTATGCAAAATGTTAAGTATGGTAGCGAAGAGTCTTTAACGATGGTAGGAGATATTTATTCTATGCTTAGAGACGAAGCTTATCGTTGTTCTATTACATTGGCGCAGGAGCGAGGAGTATTTCCTATTTATAATCATAAAATGGAATGGGGTAATAATTATCTCAATCGACTTCCCGAGAGTATAAAGAGAGAAATGAGAAAGTATGGGAGGAGGAATATTGGGTGTTTAACTACGGCCCCTGCTGGTTCTATTAGCGTCGAGGCTCAAGTATCTAATGGCTTAGAGCCTCTATTTAAGGTTCAGTATAAAAGAAAAAGGAAATTGAACGATAATGATCATGAAACGCCCGATTTTGTGGACAATATGGGAGACAAGTGGAAAGAGTATGTAGTTAGTCATCATGGGTTGAAGAAGTTTCAAGAAATTACCGGCAAGTCGGTAGAGGAGAGTCCTTATTTTGGTGCTCAGGCAGAAGAGATTGGCTATCTTATGCGAGTCAAAATTCAGGCAGTAGCGACTCAATATGTTGACCACGCTATCTCTTCGACTATTAATCTTCCTATAGATATACCCCTAGAAATAGTTAGTAATATTTATATGACGGCTTGGGAAAGTGGTTGCAAGGGTTTAACAATCTATAGGGCTGGCAGTAGGGATGGTGTGTTAGTTGCAATGGATTCGACTAGGGAATGCGAGGATTGCGACGAAGCGGCCCAAGCCTTTTCTACTTTAGTTAAAGGAGGTAAGCGTCCTACGAATATTATTATGGCCAGTGCTCCCAAAAGACCCAATATAATGGAATGTGATATCCATAGAAGTAAGGTTGGTGGAGGCGATTGGCTTTTCTTTGTGGGTAAATTAAACGGAAGACCCTATGAAGTATTTGGAGGGGATGGCGAACAATTTACGGTTCCCAACAAGTATAAAACGGGATGGATATTAAAGAATGGAAAAATTGATGGAGTTTCTCAATACAATATTATTTTAGGGTCTCTCGAAGACAAAAACGAGAAACTTGAATTTAAGGGTATTACAAAGCACTTTAATAATTTTGAATATGGGGCGTTTACCCGAGTTATAAGTTTGACTATGAGGCATGGTGTTCCTATCAATTATATATGTGAACAAATAACTAAGAAAGAAGTCGAAGGGGATTTGTTTAGTTTTCAGAGAGCTATGTCCAGGGTATTAAAGAAATATATTTCAGAAGGAGAACGAAGCGAATCAGAATGTCCCGAGTGTCATTCTAAAGAGATGATTTATAAAAACGGTTGTCCCGCTTGTCAAGTTTGCGGACATTCTAATTGTGCATAGTCAAAAGGTTTTGTCCCCGTTTTTCTCGAAATAGAAATGCAGTATGAATATTAGATTATATTTAAAGAACGGCGCATATACTTTTTCCATTAATAGGTCGGGAAAAGTATTAGCCTCTCCATATCTTTCTCGGTTAGTTCCTTCTATTAAAAAAGCCTATCAAAATTCATGGACGGCTTATCGGGATGCATCTAGGCTTGGAACCGATTTAAGTTTTCACATTGATGCCATAGAAAAAAGTTCCCAAGTTGAAAATACTATTTCCGAAGTTTCTGCAGAAGATGCCTTAGTAAGTCATTATTCTAAAGTATTAACATTCACAAGATCAGAGGCTAAGAGTTCTCAGGGAGACAAAGACGAAGAAGATAAGGTATTTAGTAAGATAAAAATTGTTATTGCAGAGATAGAGGGACTAATTCGAAAATTACAGGGGCAGCAGGATAAGGACGAAGAAGAAGTTGATCTAGAAATAGGTCTTAGAAAACTTTTAGGTTTATTTAGGCAAACCAAAGAGAAGTATTTTTTTGATCGCAAAGAAGAGGCGAAAGAAAGGATTGCAAAGAAAGAATCAATTATGAAATTTGTTTTTGCTAAAATGACCGATGCGCTTGAAGATTCCGTACTTAAAAAGGAAGTATTGGAAGACTACGGAGATAGAATATGCAAGGTTGTTTCGGCTTATTATGATCATGTTATTTTTAAGATCGATATTGACGCAGCAGAAATCGATATATACGAAGTTAATGGAGAGAGCAACCTGATTCTAAGTGTCAAGATGAATGAAAATTACCATATTGATAGCATTATTCCCCTTGAAGATCTTTACAAAATATATCCGATCCATAGTGTTGAATTCTATCAAAAGTATTGGAAGCCCATTGTTGAGGAATTAGGTCATTTCTATGTGACAGATGCTTCGACATTAGTAGTATCTGGCAAAATTAGCTTACCAGATATTCCAAAGGATTATCCACGAAGCATAAACATAGAAGGGTGGAATATAAAAGACAAAAAAAACCAAACAGTAGCGTTGTCATTTAAGGATGGGGCTCATGGTCCCTTGTGGATATTTGAGGCGGTTAAAGTTGAAAAGTTAGCTTCTCAAACTCCTCAAGTCACTTCTAAATACACTGAACAAGAATATTTCAATGGAATTTTTAAATGTATCAATCCTCAGTTAAAGTCTATTTACGGACAAACGGGGGCTGTTATTCAGGTTATTCCTCATACTGATTTTGTAGAGGTTGATATAGATTTCGGCAGAGGCATCGGAGTTGTGCGCTTAACCGAAGATAAAATCGAAAAAGTCCTTTAATCCTTCTCTCCACTATTTCCCCTCTTTTTTGATTTCCCCCCTTTTTTTTGCAGGAAATGTATATACATGTATAGAAATATATAATGTGAAAAAAAACCAACAGAAAAGTCGGGGAATATTTGTCAGGGTCGATGATCAAGAAAATAGAATGATCAAAGAATTGCGCAAGAATCATTCTACCAATGTTTCTCAGCTTGTAAGGAATTCTATTCGAGAGTTCTATAACAAGCGAACGGGGAAATAAGGAGAAGCAATTTGAAGTGTTCCCTGTTTAAAAAACCCTTTGGCACTAGTAAAACAGAGACTCTTTGTAATTTTGAAGTAAACTCTGTTGTGCAGGATTTTTGCGCCTGTGGGGATTTTGGGTTTTTGTTTTTATCGGATGGTTATATTGGAAAAATTAATGCCAAGAACGAAGTTATTTTTCCTTGGATTAGAGATATTAATGAGGCGTCTTCTCTTTGTTATGTAGAAAATAGAAAAAGTTGTTATGTTGTGGGGGGCGCGGGCAGATGTATTGGGGAAGTAAGATTATCTGATGGGAATTTTTCGTTGGTTTTGTGCGGTTCAGTATTAGAGAGTAAGATTGGCCATCATTTTTCAAAAACCCCCAAGATAGACAATAATATTACGGCCATAACATTTACAGAAGGTGGGATTTTTTATTGGGTAAGCGCACAGTTGAATAAGTGTTTCTGTTATAAAAACAATGATCTTTCTGTTTTTATGGGGAATGGCAGGGCTGGTTATTCTCTTTCAAATAATCCCCAAAGTTGTATGTTAGATTCTCCTAGTGGACTTACTTCATACAAGGACAGAATTTATATTTGCGACAATAACCATTGCATAAGAGCTGTAGATTCGGATGGAATTAAAATAGTGGCCGGACATCCATACGAAAGAGGGGATCGGGGCGGAATGGTTGGAGATAGCTTATTAGACTCTCCAAGTAAGATTAAAAAAGGAAAACACTCGGCTTATTTTATCGACTGCGGCAAAATCAAAAGCTTGCTTTTTGCGAACAATATGGTTAAGGAAGTTTTGAGTGTCGAAGGGGTAATGGGACTAGATGTTGGCAAGAACCAAGACATATATATTATAGGAGAGACAAAATTATGAGAAGAAAGGCTCAAGAAGACAAGGTAGTAAATGCCCTTTTAGACGCCATAACGGAAATTCGAGGTTATAATCGGGAAGGGGTAGATATAGAGGTTTCCAAAAAAGAAGAGGACGAAATTGTAGACATAATAACCTTTTGTAACAATCCGAAATATTTAGATTTACCAAGCAATAACTTTCACTTGAGAATGTCGCAGAAAGTAATGTTGAAATGTTTTTACATAGGGACAAGGGGTAATGAAAAGTTAAAATTAGACAAAGAAGAATGGGAGTGGTTATATTCCCAAAAAGGAGACGAGATAATTGGGGAGTATGTGTACAAAAAAAATATTGATGCCGTTATAGAAAAGATGCACAAGAAGGAAAAAGAGAATTTTAATTTTAGAGAGTTACATTTAGTTTTGGGTAGAAGAGGGGGTAAAACAATTCTTGCGTCGGTAATTTCTGCGTATGAAGTATATAAGCTTCTTGCGATAGGAGGGGGAAATCCTCATAGATTTTACAATTTGCCATCGGATGACGAAATAGCAGTCATTAATGTGGCATTGTCTGAAAAGCAGGCGGGTCGTTTATTTGCTCACATACAATCTCGTTTAAGGAACGGTCCATTTTTTAAGGGGCGCATAGCAAAAGAAACGACCACAGAGATTCGTTTATTTACTGATTCTGATTTGAAGAAAAAAGCGGCAAATCCAGTTTTGTCTGTGCCGGGTTCAATTCTTATTCTTTGTGGACATAGTAATCCGGATAGTTTGGCGGGATACAATGCTATATTACTTCTTTTTGATGAGTTGGCATTTTATGACGATACTGGAAAAGTAACAGGCCAGTATTTCTATGATCGTCTTAAGCCCTCTTTATCTCATTTTTACGAATATGGAGAGGGACGATTAGTAGAAATTTCTTCGCCCAGTTCTCCCGCTGGAGTGTTCTATCAAATACATAGGGATTCAGAGGAATATGATGACATACTTTCATTCCAACTGCCTACGTGGTGTTCTAATCCTACGTTTCATTTTGATCATCCAGAGCTCAGAAGGGATAGGCAGAGAAATCCAGAGGCGTTTGCAACAGAATATGGTGCTCAATGGGCGAAAACTGGAGTTTATGGCAATTATTTTCCAGAGGGTTTAGTAGAGAGATGTATTCGGCCAGAATTAGTCCCCCATGACAGGCCGATGCCGGAATTTAATTACTATCTGCATGTAGATCCTGCAAATGGAGGGGATAGATATGTAGCGGTACTGGTTGGTGCCCAAAGATATGTAGATACTGTGGGAAAGAAAAGATGGAAAGTTCATTTGGCACATACATGGGTGTGGGAGCCTGAGGTAGGAGTGGGATTGCTATATAATCTTATAGACAAAGATGTAATTGGCATATGTGAATTATTTCGACCTTTATGGGTTACATATGATCAATGGAATTCAATTCAGAGCCTTCAGTTACTTAGGAGTAGGGGAATAAGATGCATGCAAACGGCATACAATAGAGCCTACAAGTCTAAGATCTATCAGAATTTAACAGACATGATGTCTTATAACCCCGAGCCCGAATTACTTCTTTACGAAGATGTTAATTTGGTGTTGGAAATGAAAACCCTAAAGAAGAGAAGAACTTTGAGGGGATTTAGCATTATAACCGACAAACACGGGGACATTAAAACAGATGACATAATTGACTGTTTGGCAGGGGCAACATCAATGGCTTCGGGGAACGTTAGGGAGCCGTTGCCGCTATCTGTGACTGCCTATACAGGAATGAGGTAAAATAAGAGGAATTTAGACAGGACAATTAGAAGGAATAAGAGAATAAATATAACAGATACTAACCTTAGTGTTATGGTGGGAGATTAAAATGGCAAAATTTAATTTGAAAACTTATCAAAAAATTAGTGGCGACGAACATATTGAACGCCGCTTAAAAGAACAGCATGGCAAAGAGCCGAACGAAATTAATGAAGCCCAATTAGAAAATAGTAGGGTAGATGCAACTCCCCAATTAATTGAAAAAAGGCTTGAAAAAATTCGTTCCGGCGAAGCAGATCAAGTGACGGAAAAAAGACTGAACGATGTAAAGGCTGCCTTTAACATTAAAAATAGAAATCCCTCGGCTTATGAGGGGGCAATGAATAAGTTAGAAGAAAAAAGACTTTTAGCCGATCCGGTAGAGGATGAAAAATACGAAGATGCCTCAGTAACTCCTAAGCAATTTAGATGGTGGGAAACCAAAACTGACGATGGATTTAAATTAGCGCAAAAAAAAAATGTAACCAAAATCGCTCAGGTTGCAAGCTATGATGACGGCAATTTGGATCGTCCAGAAGAGTTAAGTTTTGAAGATAGCAAGCGATGGAGTCGGCTGCCAAGTTCAGAAGAAGGTATTGATCAAGAATTCAAGATTAAAGACGAATTTCCCATCGCTCCGTTATCTTTGGAGGTTCCCATTGATTTTGTTCCGATGGATATTGTAAAACAGAAAGATCTTACGGGACCCATAAGCGGTATTTATATGGTACTGGAGTTTAATGCCGATAGTTATCGTGGAAATGTTGCAAGAATTGAAGAGGACGCCTTGAAAACAATTATCGAGGCAAGGCCGGCACTTTCAGGATTAATTACAGTAGATGACCTCTATGGTCTAAGTATAAAAGAGGATTCAGGAATAATTTCTTTAAGGGCTACGGGTGACGAGTTGGCTGCTGTAATAGGAGGAGGCCAAACCCCATCAGAAGAAATTACTGCCGCCGTTTTTGACGAGATGTCCTATAAGGAAGAAAATCAGGGCGGCACAATGATAGCAACCGGCAAAATTAGAGTTAATGCCGAGCCGACCCCAGATAATCAAAGCGATATTGTTAGTGCGGTTTTGGATTTTATAAAAGGCGAACATCCTGCCTTAGTTATTAAAGAAGAATCTCTTGATGTTTCCGACCTTAATAACGGAGAAGTTTCATATGTTGTCGGAGTTCCAAACGCCATGACCGAAGCGGAGTTTAAAATTACAGATATTACCACAAGCTCCGAAGATGTAAAAAAAAAGTAGACAGCAGTAAAATAGAAAAGGCATTGAATTCTTTTGTGGGCTCTTTTGACGAAGAAGATCTCCCTGCAGCTAATCGAGAAATAGAAGAGCTTATCGTGGTAGCTAATTTTTCCCCGTCTGAAAAATATAAGTTTATCTCCGGTGTTCAGAAACATCTCGCCGCACAGAATATCTCCTTAGACTTCATAGAGTCATTGGGTGTTGATTTTTGTTAAATTTTCCCTCTTTTTTTGTATAATAGAACATAATCATTTTTAATAAGAGGAGAAAATATGAAAAAATTTATCAAAGGTTTGACAGAATCGACACTTACCCTTAATACTCTTAACATTATTCTGCATGGAACCGAGCGGGCCGGAATAGAGGTAAATACTGACAATCAGGAAAGGGAGCTTCACGAACTTCTTAGTTCTAAACTTATTGCGTTTGTAGATTCTATGGAAGCTCCTGTCGAGTCGAATAACTTGCCAGATGCACTTGTTGCCAAAAGAAAAAGGGGTCGTCCTAAGGGTTCTAAGGGTAAGGCTTCGAATGGGGATGATAACTCCAAGTCCACCCCCGAAGCCCAAGACATACCAAACAAAAGAGGTTCGAAGGTTATTGTCGCTACGCCAGAGGGTCCAAGGGCAAGAAAGATGGTAGATAGTATTGTACCAAATATTCTCGAATCCGATGCGACAGCGGCTTCTCTTGAGGCGATGGATAGGATTGAAAGAGAGGAAGCCGGAGAAGAAGTCGAAGACTATCCTGTAATTGACGAAAGTAAATTAGACCCTTCGGAAAGAATGGGAAATAAAGCTATAATATCGGCAGGTAGTAAATCCATTCAGGTGGATTTAACTAATAGTATTCTTCCCGATAGAGATGCCTTTAAAAATAGAGATGCCTTTATAGATCGAACTGACACAGACGGCACTACGCCCGAAGCCAAGCCGAGCAAGACGAGCAAGACGAGCAAGACGAGCAAGACGGTTAAGACGGTTAAGACGGTTAAGAGGGCGGTTGTAGATAGTGGCGATCCGGACATTCTAGAGATATGAAGTTTGTGAAGGATTTTCGGTTTGTATTCAAGAAGAATTAAGGGAAACTTTAATTACGGAATACAATAATAATGAAAATTCATGCCTATAGGTCTACAATGCCATTTGACAATAGGTCCTCTCTTTATGGTCCTTCTGGCGGTCCTTTTATTTCTCCTCCGACTAGCAAATCCGTTATACCAACAAATAATGTTCCTACTATTTTAGATATATTGGGCGGAGAGGTTTCTATACAAGATGTTTATCCTCACACTAGAGGGAATTGGGCTCCCGGAGAAGACGTAGATAAGTCTTATAAGGAACAGGGAGATGATTACAAAAGGGTTCAGCGCGACCTAGATATTCTTAATCAGATGACCAATGGGACTTCTCAAGAAGAGAAATGGAAGGTTAAGGTTCCCGGGGGATCTAAAATTTTTCCTTCATTTGAATTGGCACAAAAATACAAAGAGAAATTAAGGGGAAAGGGAATTCCATATTCATATCTAACTCGGATAGCTCAAAATTCAGAAGAAAAGGACAGGGTAGAATTAATAGCTGATTCTCTTAATAAAACGTTCATGGTAGAGTCGATTAATGCCTCAGCCGGAGTTAAAGAAAATGGAGCGGCATTTTGTGTTTATCCTAATTATTTCATTACTTGCGCTCATGTTGTTAAAAAATATGACAAGTATAATCTTCAAAATGTAGATTTTAAATCCGGGGTTATAATTAGCCTAATTCATGGAGTGGAAAAGCATTCAGTAACGGTAGTCAATGTAGATCCAGTGTTAGATCTAGCGTTACTAAGAAGCGACATAAGTGTTGAGTCCTTACAGCTAGATGAGTCTGCGTCTATAGGGGAAGACGTTATTGCCATAGGAAGTCCTCATGGTTACGAAAATAATGTTTCCGTAGGAACCGTTGGGTCTCTTCGTCGGAAGGTTTATTTTTACGAAGGAGCCCCTACTTATACATTTGTTGATTTGGCAATTTATCCCGGTAATAGTGGAGGTCCGGTTATTAAGGAATCAAATGGTAAAGTAATAGGAATGGTTACCTTGATTGTTTCAACGGAAGGAGAGTATGGGTTAAATGCGTGTCTTTCTTCTAATTATATAGCAGGATTTTGCGAATCTAATATAGAAGGGTTTAAGAATAAATAAGGAGATTAAGATGAGTCATTGGCAAAAGGTAAAATTAAATCTGACTTGTAGTTTAGATGTTTTGAAAAGAGCACTAGGGAATATTATGCCACAATGGGCGGAACATATTAAGGTAGACCCTAGCGGCAAATTACCGATACATAATAGTTATACCAATAAAACGCAAATGGGATTTGATTTGGTCGTTCCTGGTGGAAGTAATCCCATGGGTGGACTAATTCCGGGGGTAAAGTCAGCTCCGGGAGTAAACTTTGCCGACATAGGAATGAAGCGACAAGGGGATGGAATGTGGGCTATTGAAGCAGATGTTTCTTACTTAAGGGGAATAACAAATTTGGAAGGGCAAATAACATCAGAAGTTGCCCATATGAGACAAAAGGCTTTGGCTAAACTTAAAGGCTTAGAAATTGTTAACGAAGACAGAGGAAAAGACACTAGTAGCATAACGATAAGAACGCCCGTAACTGATCAACATAGGGTCTTACAGGCTTAAGGAGAAGATTTATGAAAATATATAGGGTAGCTCAAGCTGGTGGAACTCCTCCCGGTTATGTAGACATTAAGTTTACATATAATCCAGACGGGACTAGCGATGCCAGAATAGCCTCAAGGGGAGAGGGTACGAGTTGTTTAACGGAAGACGATGCGGCAATTTTACAAGATCTGATGTCCGGCGACATTCCTGGCTTTGGAGGGGTTGGTGCCGTTACAGACATGGGACATACGAGTGAATATTTTGAAGCGAAAAAGAAGAAGCAAAAACCCCAAGCCGTTCCGCAACAACCCGCCGTGCCATTTGGAGGGGACATTATTATCGAAACCCCCAAGGCCAAAGAACGTCAAAGTTTGGGTATGGATTTCTAACTCAAAGTATTGCTAAATGGGTGATATGTCAAAATATCACCCATTTTTTATAGGAAGTAGAGAAAAAAACGTAGAATAATAATACATATTCTTATATGTGGGGCGTATTATGCGTATTGTTAAAATGGCACAGGAAAATCCCGATTCGATAGGAGGGGTTATTCCTCAAGTGAACATAAAGGATCAGGTCAAATTTTCATGGTTTCAAGCCGTTGTTAAAGGGCAAAAAATCCAATGGAAATCCAAAGTGTCTTTTCATCTCGGGTCTGAAGCGGCTGTGATAAACTGTTTTGGTTTTATATCCGACCCATCTGTTTCTAGGGGAATATATACATACAATCTTAAGTTTTCTTTTGGAACGCAATTAAGAAATTCTGTTCTTGTTTATGGCGATTTAAGCATCGCTCTTTTTATTAACATAAACCGCAAGACTACTGGTCAGGGACAAGAGGTCGTGGCTAATTGGCTTTGGCCTTATCGAAATGCAAACGATTTATATTTTAAGGACGATTCTTTTAAGAGGTTTTTAGCGTCGGAATTTGGACTTTCTAATATTAGTTTGCCCCATGAGGTAATGGCCAAACAACAAGCAGAAGCAAAGGCAAAGAAAATAATGAACGGCAGGGAGGTGGCAGACGGGATTCGTTTGACCCGTATGCGAAGATCTAATTTTCCAGCTCAGTCGTTGGAGATATATGTGTTTAAGTCTCCTTCTGATAAACATTATACTCTGGCATATGGCACAATGAATTTAGAAAGCGGCCAGAAGATAATTCAAGAGAAATCTATTCCGATAATAACTCGTTCTCTCTCCCCCATTGAGGAAATGGTTCAAGAAATGAGAAAGCAAGCAGAGGCCGCTATGCAAAATAAAGGGTACGTAGATCAAACTTCTTCGCTTTATATTCCCGAGGGAGCGAATGCCGACAACTGGGATTTTAGGTATAATACCTACAAGTCTAATTTGGTTCCCGAAAACGTTTCTTCCGAGGCAGCCGAAGGGTCGGAGAATTTAACCGATTTGTTATCTCAAGAAAAAACGAAGATCCGAAAACTAGGACAAGAGTTTGAGGGATATTTTGCGGGAGAAGTTCCAGACTATGCTGCGAATATGTTGGGAACTAGTTCTGTAGAGGCGTCTCAAATCCAATCAATGTTTGGAAGGTCTTCTGAAGCGATAGATATGGTTAATCAATTTGATTCTTCATTGCTTTCTAATATTTCGTTTGTTTTTAATTTTGCAAAGAGTGGTGCATATGGAGTTTATTTATCAGAATTAGATCGGGTAATTAAAACCAAGGCACTTCAGCAAAGGCTAGAACAAATGGGCTATCTTGTTGAGCCAGACGAGAGGGGGCTTCTTAAGGCATACGCAGATAAGGAATCTAACGATAAAACGATTGAACAAATTCAGTCAGATATAGATTCTATTTATCAAGGCTTAGAGTCTAAGGGTGGTTCTGCAATAGGAATCAACATGAGAAGTATTTTAGATGCGTCAAAGCAAGATGCGGCGTCAACGGAGTCTCAAGATCCAAACATATGGGAGTTAATGGCAGTTCTTCATTTGGGTGGGACGTTAGTTCACGAAGCGATACATGCGAGGGGCGCGACAGACGAGGGACCGGCAGAGGCACAAGAGACCGCTTTTTTAAGTTGGGCTCTTCCGAAGATAAACGAGAAATATTTGGCAGAATTAAGGGGCCAAGGTAAAGAGGAAATGTTTACGCCATTAACTATAGGGAGCGCAAAAAGACATGCAAATAGGAGTGGGTGGTATAAGATGGCGCAGATGAACTATCATCCTCAGTCTTTATATGGCAAACCGACTGGATCAGACATTAGGGGTAGGTTCCCAAATGGTTATGTCCCAGAAACGGGATTGGCGGGATGGGACAAAGAAATGCAATCAAGCCAAAATATCCCAATAGAAAAGAGGTTAAGTAGAGAATTTATGTCTCCCCTTCCTCCCGACTTAGACCAAGAGCATGACTCCTTAGAAGAACAACTTAGAAAATATACTAGAGACGACAAGAAATTAGATCCGAATGCAATTATGGAGGAATTACTATCCGAGGGGCATGTCGAGCCTCAGGGATATACGCCTCTAGAAAAACTTTTAGAAGACCAACGCCCGAAGCCACTTCTTTTGCCGTTAAAGAAGGCGTCCAAAATAACAAAAGTTGCAACATTATTCGGATGGATGAATAATTTAGAAATTTCAGATGGCAATACTATCCCGGGCCTTGGGGATAGAGTAATGTCTTGGGATAGTCGTGACGAGGATTTTGCGGAAGAAGAATCATGGATTAGGAAACAAAGAAGGTACAATCCAACATATGACATCAAGGGATTTTATTACAGATATATTGAGCCAAGATTTAAGCCCCAACTATGGGACGACATGGCAAGAGATTATTCGGGAACGGCCCCGGCTAAGCGTTTTGCAGCCAAAGCAGAACTCGACGCAGACCTAGTTACAATATTGAGTATTCTTACGCTCGTTCGTTCCAAAATGGGCGACAATCAGATCAGAAATATAAGGCTGATTATGACAGAAGACGTTTTGCCTTTTGTTGATAAGATTCTGGGCGGACGAGAGGAATGCCAAGTTAATATTTTTAATTGTGGCGTTACTGACGATGGAGGAAATATTTGTTCGGTTTGGGTTTCTGAGCCGACCGTTTCTATTTCCGACCTCAATCGTGCAGAACAATATTTGAGCGGAAATGGCGTTGATGAAGATAAGCCATTAATAGAAGAGTTGTTGGGTAGCTCAAAAAGAAAAGAAAGGGTTATTGGAGAAATAATAAGTGTTGTTAAAGAGGTTTGCGAGACGTATGGGATCAAAGACGTTTATTTGGCTGGCGGTTACCCGAGAGATATGATTATGGAGAATCCGTCCGCAGATACGGAGGATTTAGATTTTAGTTGTGCATGGCCAAATCAAAGTTTGAATCTCGGTGGTTTAGTTGCCAAAAAATTAGGGGCAACAAATGTTAATATATTTCATCGTACTATGACGCTTTCGTTTGTTTATAAGGATGTTAAGGTGGATTTTAAGGGACATTTCACCCCAAAGGAGATTAAGGCTAAACTGAGAGAAAAAGGAATTAAAGACACTCCGTTAAACATAGACATATATAACAGAGATTTTACTATGAATATGTTAATTTACGACTTTGTGGGCGATAAGGTTTATGACATTTCGGGACGGGGCAAAGACGACATAGAGAACAAAGTAATTCGTACATATTTTGATGCCGACTACGTATGCAAGCAGAACCCCATTGTTATCTTGAGGGCGTTAAAGTATAAATTAAGATATGGAATAGATATAGACGAAGATCTTCAAAGGGCCATGATTACAAACGCTCCTCTTCTTTTGGGGGGAAGATATTCTGACCGTAGGCTTGTTATAGCAAGGGAAAATGTCGAAAAAGAAGGAAGAAAGGAAGCACAAGAATTATTCAGAGGATTCGGATTAGATAGGCTTAATGATTTGTAGGAGATTAAAATGCCAGTTCCAATAAGACTTAATAGAGACTGTGGCGAAAACAATAAGTTAGAACTTGATTATTCATTTCTATTGCAACAACAAGTACAGCCAACTTCCAAGAAAACAGTTATAGCCAGCAATAAAGACGCTGAGCTTTTATACAGTCTATGGGAGAGGTCTGAAACTACTGGCAAAGATACTTTTAAGATAAACACAGCTTCTGGAATTAGTCCAAAGGATATTTTAACGCTAAAGGCGAGGGGATTTATAACTGGCGGAGTAGATGAACTTAAATTTACGCAGAGAGGTAGGGTTATTGTTACGACGATAGCCTTAAGCGAACCCAATAACTTTGCCAAAAATGCTGAACGTAAGGGTTATAGTGAAATTTTAGCAAGCATGGATAAGAGGGGCAAAAAGGGATATAGGCTTCCTAAGTATGCTGCAAATACTTCTAATTTTCTGAGGCTTTCGTAATGAGAGCAATTTACGCCGAACTATCAAAGAAAACGTTGTCGCTGATGGACGAAGGGAAAATAAGCATAGACTTGCCAGACGGAGTAGTTATGAATCGTCGTTTGGGTTCAAGGTCTTGTTATTTTATTTGTGACGAAAACCTGTTAGATAAGGATCAAAAAGAACTGATTAAAGATGTGGGAGGCCAGTTAGACGATTTAGGGGTTAATTGGCAAGAGAGTTAAAATGAAGATATATCAAATAGCTCAGGCCGTTTCTCGGGAGTATATGCCAACTTCAGAAACTCCTTTTATTTTCACTGAGACATTAGTAGATCTGAGGAGTCGAACGAGGGGTGGCGGTACCTCAAATAAGGAATACACCGTAAGGATTTATTATTATGAAAATTTGCGGCTTAAATATGCAGTCATAGCTTTTAATGGCAGAATTGGCGGAACAATGAGGGCACAGTTTAAGGGCTCGTATGAAAGTGAGGAAGCCGCTCAATGCCGGGCAAGAGAGGTAGTAAGCGAAAAGGCGAATGGAGGTTATCGCTATACCAACATGGCAGATCCTCTTAATAGATACAATATTCCGGGAACCTTCACTGATTTGTCTCTGCCCCACCAACATCTCTCCGAAGATTTCATAGAAGAAATCCAGATTCCAGAAAGGGAGTACGAAAAAGAGGAAGATAGAATTTTTATGTGGCAGGACATAATTGATGGCACACATACTATTGAGGAGGCGATAGAACAAAACGCTATGTCTTTTATGATTGAGTCGGTTAGAAAGATCGTCATGGGGGAATCGAAGGTTCTAGATGCATACAAAACCCAAGACGACATAGAAGAATTCATTCATATAGTTTTGAATAGTAGAGCTAAAGACGAGGTTTTGAAATTACCAAAGGAGTTTTTCAACAAGATAGGGATGGCATTGTCCGACAGAGAAATGGTACAAGAATATTTTCAAGCGGCAGAGGTGGAGGTCGAAGATACTCTTGAATCTTTATTGGCCCATAGAAATTGGCATAAGAGGGTAACGGCGTCAAAATGAAAAGGCTACATGTAGATGTTGCAGATAGTTCGGCTAAAAGAGAGCGGGGATTAATGGGGTGCAAGCATTTGTCCAAGAATTATGGCATGTTATTTTCTTTTTCTCGAACTAATCATTTGCAGTTCTGGATGAGAAATACCTATGTTCCCCTCGATATTGCTTTCTTAAATGAGGATGGAATAATAACCCAAATTAGCGAGATGATCCCCCTTACCACCAAACCCGTTATATCTAGTTATCCCTGTAAATATGCCCTTGAGGTTAATAGGGGATGGTTTTTAGATAACGGAATAGATGTTGGCTCAAGAATCGGAGGCGAAGGCATAAGTAAGAAAGAGATTAAATTAGCACAAGTGCCCGCTATGGATTTATTTCCGTCCCAAGAGATGAATTCCCAAATGGAATTTCAACAACCGCAACAACCCGAAGTTCAGAGTCCCGATGTGATGTTAAATAAGTCTTATAAACAAATTTTGGAAGATGCCCAAATACGGGCAAAAGACCTTGTTGTTCTTTATCAGACGAAAGATGGCATTGATTTGCCCCCAAAAGTTATTTCGCCACCGTATACTTTTGATACCTCTGCCGAAGGAAAACATGATGGAGTTGTAACTGGATGGGATAATCAAACAGGCGGGTGGAAAAGTTTTCTAATAGACAATATAATGAGTCTAGATTACAAAGGCGAGGTAGAAATAAAAAATTCAATATAAAGAAGGGTATTTTGAAAATTTTAGAGAAAACAATAAGCAAGGTGAGGTAAAATGAAAAAAGTATTCAATTTAAGCAAATACGTTAAGCAGGCATTTTACGAAGATGATCGTGGTTATTGGACTATGCAGGGTAGATGTTGGAATAATTGTTATAAGAAGAAAAGCGATGAAGGCAAAAACCCCCAAGAGGCGTGGACTGCTTGTCTAGAAGAATATCAAGGTTCAGAAAATAAGGGAAAATGGAGCCTGAGCTACACATCTATAGACGATAAAGGTCCAGAGCCCTACTTTGATGCTAAAACTCCCGCTGCTCAAAAAATACAAAAATAGTAGAAGGGAAATAATTTGCTTCTTGAGAATCATATATTACGTTATTGTTGTTGAGAGAAAAATAAAGGAGATTAAAAATGACTATCGTTGTTCCAGCAGGAAATAAGAAGGTTAATTGGGTTCCTAGCGAAAATAAGCTTCAGAAGACCGCTTCTACGGAAGGTGTTCAGGATGTACAGGAAGAAAGTAATCCTTTATATGAAGCTGCCAAGAGTTTCTTGGCGTCCAAAGAAGCAATGGACATGAATGAAGACTTGGGCGACGATGCCCCTTGTTTAGATGCCCCTTGTGTTGAAGACAATGGTGCCGTTGATGGTGCCGTTGATGTTGCTGATGAGAAATCTATATCCGAGGCGGTCAAGGAAGTGGAAGAGAAGGCGGCAGCAGCAGAAGAAAAGATCGAAGCGGTACAACAAGCCGTTGAGCAGATTGGAGAGGCCGTAGAGTCCGCAAAAGATGCTTGTGCCGAAGCTGGCGTCGATGGCGAAGGCGATGGCGAAGAAATTGAAGTAGAAATTGAAGTGCAGGATGACGACGAAGTAGAAATTGAAGTGAAGGATAACGGTGAAGGCGAGGACGAAGATGGTCTTGTAGTTGAATCCGAGCCCGAAGTTGAAGACGAAGCTATTATGGACAGGTCAGCCTCTGCAGAAGAGTTTGCAAGATACTCCATGATTAGCCCATCTAATCGCAAGAAACTCGCAGATTATTGGATTAATGCTCTTGGTTATCCGAGAGATTATGTTAATTTGCTCGTTAAGGATTACGAGTGAGCTACCCACGACTAAAGTCGTGAGCTTTCCCGCTCACTGTCGTAAAAATAATAATTAGCTATAAAAGGGCCGTATTATATAAAAATGATACGGTCCTTTTATTTTTCTTGCTTTTCTTCCATTTTTGAGTATAATATAAAGCAATAATAGTAGGAGAATAGTTTATGGGTAGCAATGAATATAACGGTAATTTTACATTCTTGGTAGAGAACGATCCGAAATTTGGGACCCTAAAGACTCGGCTTGGAGTGGCGGTAAGACTTTCTTTACCCGGCATTACCAATCTAGTGGTTAATTATGAGGATTCTTCTCTCGTTAATGATTTCCTTCTATTTAGCTTTAAAAAAATGGAACTATATAATGAAACAATAGAGACCGATGCCGTAGAGTTGCAGCAAGGTTCTCCCGGTAATGGTCACGCTACCACCTATCTTGACAGGATGATTTTTGGTTCTTTCAAAACGACTGAAGATAAAGAACTTGGCGTGAATACTATATTTGATATCGACCCTCAGACGGGCAAAAGGATGAGAGAGCCCGATGGTTTTGTTAATCGTTCCTCGGTAAAAAGGGGAGGGGCGAAGGATAAGTTGTTGATTATTCGCAACATTGACCAATCGTTAGATTTTTGTCGCACGGAAATTGGAGTGATTGACCTAAGGTCTTTGTGGATATTTGATAATTTCCGCAACCCCAAAGTTAGGCAGGGTTGTCGTCTTTTGCTGGTTACGAATAAAAGGTTGAAGTTCCCCTTTAAGGTAGGGGTTGTCGAATTCGAAAGGGTACAGACCTCTTCGGGCAATCATATTATCGATGGGTTTAAAGATCTCTATTCTGGCAGCGGATATGCGATTGACTTTAACGATTCTCAACGTCAACAAATTATCAGGAAAATATGTGGGCTTACCTATACGGAGGCTGCCTCGGCTGTTTCGGAATCTATTTCTAATTCGCTGGTAGGGGGAGGTAAAAAAGAAATAGATTCTTTTAAGGCCATCAAGTTGTTGCGGGAAAAAATAAATCGCAACTTTATGGAAGACGCTCAGGGACTTTCTCATTTAACGTCTCGTCCATGGGAGGATTATATTTGTCCCGAGTCTAGTAATTTTACTTATGATGTCGCAAAAATATTGAGAGACTTTGAGGAAATAAAATCGCTAAAAGAACAGCGAAAGGAAGAAGTTCTTAATAACGACAAGAGTGCAGCCACCCTTAGAAGTATAGATGCAATTCAAGCTAGAATGCCCCATGTTATTATTTTGTATGGCAAGGGCGGGGTAGGTAAAAGCGCATTTCCCATCCATTTTGCGGGATTGCTTGATTTCGACGTTTGGGATTTTAATATTTCAGCATGTCATAGCAAGTGGGTTGGCGAAGGCTCTGAACGGATGCGGGAAGCTTTGAAAAAGATTTCTTTAACCAGTCATGTAGTTATTAGAATAGATGAATACGATAGGGCGATTGGTTCGGGTGCTGCTTCTGGTCAAGGTATGCATAGTGCTCATAAGCAAGTAGAATCCGAGTTTATGAATTGGCTACAGAATGCTCAGGAAGACAACTTGTTCGTTAAGAATAATATTTTCGTTGTTCTTACTACTAACCACAAAGATAATATTACCGGACCCCTTCTTCGTTCCGGCAGGGCAGATCTTGTAATAGATATTGATAATTTCGACGTTAAAAGTATGAAAGAAACCTTTTTGTCTGCCCCTCGTAGAATGGAGAATAGGGGGGTTAATGTTACTGGATTTAAAACTCAGGATGAATTTTTACAAGCGGTTGAGAAACTTGATCTCGATAAACTTGCCAATCTTGCTTCTTTAAAGAATTTTACAGTTAGAGACGTAGATACCCTTCTGAAGGAAATGTCTGCCCATCATTATTATTTTCTTAAGGGCAAAAAAGGTGCTGAATGGACTACTGATAATTTTGCCAAAGTTTTAGAGAATAGCGTTGGTTCTGCTAAGGACGACGATACTTGCGAGCTGGTTTTAGGAGATCGGTACCTATTTGAAGAGGATCAGCCCAAACAACAAGAAGAATCACAACTGGCCTTTCCCTTTTTGAGTAGTCCTTTTGATGTAGAGAAAATCAAAAAGCAGTCTTTCACCGAATGAAATAACTATCTCCTACTTCTCTCCACATTATCCCACCAATATTGTATAATAATCAAAGGTTTTTTCTCTTTAAATGTCGAATTAAGTTATGTGTGTTTAGACGGAAGGATTTTCTTTTCCTTGAGAAGAAAGAATATAAGGTTATATTATGAAAAAATATATTTCTAATAAGATCAAAGACCTTAAACTAGAATCTTCTTTGCACTTTAAAAAGTATGCCTCTGTGGGACATTTTGAAGACATAATATCTGACGAAGACATTAAAGTTAACGCCAAAATGATTCATGAATTATTGGAATTGCCCCAATATCAAAGCATACTAAATAGATTGCGCGGCGCGAATGGGGTTGTTAATTTCGTAACCAATGAAGATTTCGAGCCTTTAGTTGAAATGCTTATTAAGAAGGCTTTTCCCCCATCTAATAATGATGTTTTCAATATGGGATTTGAGTCTAATTTGCCTGCAAATTATTTTATTGATGCCGCTTATTTTTTTGGTCAATCAGATCAAAGCCAACAAGCAATCCAAGCAGCCCGACAGTCCCTCAATCAATTGTTCATGGGAACCTCCGCCAAAATGACAAGGGAGTGGTTGAAAGAAAATAATGTTAGTCCCCAAGCGTTAGCGGAAGCCTATGGAATGTCTGCCGAAGATGCCGAGTTAAGTTCTATTGCAGACTTAATAGAACAATACGAACAGGCCATAGAGTCCCTTAAGACAGGAATTTTGTCCAAAGAAATAAACGGCATAGCCGAACAGTTGAGGGGACATCAAAAAGGAGTTAAAACCTTAAGTCAAGAACAGATAGGTAAGTTACAGAAAGAGTTGAAAATTAAAGAGGGATTTTACCTCCAAAGACTAAGGGCTATACAAACGGCCCCGGAATACGATATCATAACCATTCGGGATTCATTTACTAAGGTTCCTCAGCGCAATCCCGATGGGTTCTTAAATTGGGACCCAGTTCGGGACATTATGGACGTAAGAGATCAACTTATTTATATGATTCAGAGAAAAGAAGAGGATGAGCCCGGCATTGTTGGAATTATAGAGGTGTTAAAAGAAAAATTAATGGAGTACAGCACATCTGATCCCGATCTAATTAAAATCCGTAATCAAATTATTCAGTTTTTTGGCGACTCAGACACAACGGCATACACTCAGATAATTAGGGCAACTAAAACTTACATTCGGTTGCAAAATGCTTTTTCGGTTAGAGCTAGAAAACATGGAAAGTTAATGATTTTAAAGGACACAGAGAATTCTGTTCTTTGTACCCCCCCTTCGGAAACATCGAAAGCCAATTACCATTTTCAGGCAAAGGGTGTTCTTGATCGTTTTGTGGGAGTCAATAATAGTAATTTTTTAAGAGATTTGCCGGGTACAAAGGCCGCTCGTGGCAAAAGGGTGGTCGTTATGATTTCTAATGCTCCCATTGCTAATTTGCCAAAAAGTGGGTCAATGGTTATTGAGATGCCATCGGGGGCCGTTGACGAAAAGGCTGCCGAAATTATAGTAAGAAATTCCCTTGAAAGATATACCATTGAGGCCAGAAGAGCAATGGAGTTAAATCTTTCGAGTTCAATTGAGGAAAAATACGAAGGAAAAATATATGATAGAACAGATCTAGTTAATCGGTCAAATGATCTTCTTAACGTTAGGACTCAGTTGGCTCAGATGGAAAGCGTTTTAGACACAGACGTTCAAACCCACATTACGCAATTAATAATTGATATGAGTACCGGAGAAGCGATCAGGTCCGTTAATAGAGTGCTGGCCAACAATGCTACCTACGTTAAGGACGATAAGGGTTTGGTGACTGAAGTATCATTAGATTCGCAAAAGGTCAGGTCCGACATAGCAGAGATTATTAACGAAGAAGGAGAGGGTCGGGGATTAGCCATTAGGGAGCCCAGAGTCGAATTCCAGAACTACGCATATAACAAATTGTCTAATTGGGGAGCGAGAGTTAGATCTGTGGGAAATAATGCCAAAGAATTAGCTCGTCTAAGGGCGGAAATTAGGAATAGACTTGATCAAATTGCAAAGATAGATGTTAAATTAATAGATTCTAAGTTAGGTGCTAAAACGAAGAGGGATTACTTAACTAGTAGGGAAGGTTATCTGGCAGATATTCAGAACCTTCGACTACAACAGACTAATGTAATGGCGGGCCTGCCTCATTTTGTAATTTTATATGGAGTTGCAGGCGTTGGCAAGTCGGTTTGGGCTGATGCGCTAGGTTCGTTATTGGGTTATGTAGTTCGTAATGTTAATTTATCTGCCCTTCGGGATAAATGGTTGGGAAATACCGAGAAGTACACCGACGATTTAATCAATAAAATGCTGACGGCGAGAGATTCTATTTTCTTAATGGATGAGATTGATAGAATGTTGAGAATGGGGCATGGTTCGTCGGGAACGGGTTCGGCGGGAGGTGGTTCCCACGAAACTACTGCTCAAATTGTTAAAAGATTTTTAGATGTGTTTGAAGACCAAAAAGAAATTCTGATAGATCATAATGTTTTTATTATTATGACCACAAATAACATTGAAGATGTTGATACTCCACTAGTAGACAGAACGGCAGGCAATACCTTCGAAGTAGAGACCTCCGCAGACCCCCAAGATTTTATTACCTTTTTTAATGGCTTTCTTGAAACCGAATACAATAAGGCCCCTACTAAACCGTGGTTCTCGGGTCCTGGCGATATGAATACTGAAGAGTCGTGGGCTTCTACGTTTAAATTATTTAAGGACCAATTAGACTATCGAAAAATAGCTAAAGCTTGTGCCGATAAGCGTTTGCCTTTCCGATTTTTGGAATCTATGTTAAAAACCGCCAGTCAATTGCATCGGGATTGGTTAATATCAATGGGGGCAATTGGCAGGGGAGAAAGCGTAGAATTAGATGGGTTGCCAATGACGACGGAGAACATGTTACAAATGATTTATTCGTCTGCCACTCAGCGGGTCCAAAATGCAGATTACGATCTTGGTGCTTATTCTGTCATGAACGACAGACATAAGGCCATTCAAGATATTTCTAAAGACGGAATGGATTTGCAGTCAACCGAATATACAAACCCCATAACCAAAGAGGTAGGGCAGAGATATGTTTTGGGCGATGACATAATGAAGATTATGAATGGACAGATAGAGGGAGAGGCAGAGAAGGCTCAACCCCAATTTACAGTTACAGAGGATGGCGGCGTCAAACAGGTTGCCTTGCGTCCCGAAGAAGAAATAGACAAACTAAGGGGCGAGGCATTCGAAGATGTTTCTCCAGAGAAGACCCTTGTAGAAAAAAGACCCGGAGAAAAAGAGGAAAAGCCGAAAGAAACAGAGAAAAAGGAAGAAGTTAAGTCTTTTACTGATTATTTGTTTAATTATTTGAAAAGGGAAGGCATCGTTTCCGAAGACGAGAAGAGTATTATTGCCAAAGGCCAAATTAAGAAAGCCCAAACGCCGAATGTTCAAACGGGAGATGGGAGAGAAGAAGAATTTAAACAAGGCGTTTACGATTGGGGATGGTGCTTGATTGCCCCATATGACGACAAAACACCATCGCAATATTTTAGGGACATGAAGAAGGGCAAATAAAAAGGATGACAAAATGAAAATAAGCAGAATGGCTAATGAAAAACTAGCACCCGAATGGGTCTTTAATAATTCTGAGCATCTCGAAGATCTTAGTTTAATTTCAGAGAAAGATCTAGATAATTTTGATGCCAAACCCGAAAGGCTAACGGAAGACGACATAGTTTTGGAAAGAGAAAGAGTAGAGACCTGTGCCAGTGGGGATTCTGTTTATTTCTGTAGTTCTGCATGGGGTAAAGAGGCCGCCAATAGTCTTAAAGAGTATGCCATTGTATGTGGGCTAAAAGAAGATAGGTTCAAAGTGGTCGAGCCTCAGCAAGTAGAAGATTTAAAAATTGCTATGGCAGCCGCAAATAGACCTATTGAATTAGAAATAAAGAAGGCGGAATTTGATATGAAAGAAGAAAAGAACGGAGTTGAAGCAATAGGCCTTTTTGTCAAAGATCCTTTTAAGTTAGATATAAAAGAGGTCGAGGCAGCAGAGGATTGGCAAGCAGTCCGGGGCCAAAAGATATTAGGCAAACCCGCTATGGATTTCATAGGTGGGGGAGTTAAGTCTATAGCCGGTGGTGAAGATTATTTTACAAACTCTAATATTAATCCTGCCGCTAACCAGAATAGTATAACTAATCCGGGTGCGATTCAAGCCTTGGCAGAAAGCGAGAAGGAAGATACGGGGGCAAGGCTAAAGAGGGAAAACGAAGAGAAAGTAGCCCAAAGAGAAGTAGAACACAAGGCATGGCAACAAGAGAAAGTAGATGCGATGCCAGAATTAGAAATTATTCCTAAGGGCAAAGTTTTTCCTACAGAAGCAATGAATGCTCAGCCTGGTATTTTTCATGCTATCGAGATGCCCGAGAAGACGCTAGGAGAAAGAGTGGCAGAGAAGAACCAAGACCATCGGAGAGAAATTCAGGGTGCAGATAAAGAGGTTTACGAGTTTATGCCAAGTAAGGCCTCTACTCGTAGTATTTCAGATACTTTTGCCGACGAGTTGGTCAAGCATCTAAAATAATGAAGATTACGAAGATAGCCGTTGCTTCTGATTTAGAGGCAGCGTATGATGGGCTTAAGAAGGCCCTGAAGTATCTTGAAAGAAATAACATAGGAAAGACAAAGTTAGAGATTAATAATGCAATTAAGAGTTTGGAAAAAGAAAGGCCGCATTTGAAATATAAAGGTCGTCCAGTAAGGAGAAAGTGGTAGTGAGTTCGACATTAGAAAAGAATAAGAAGCTCACTGCAGCACTTGACAAGAAGCACATATCTAAGTCTAATCTTGTGGCGGCTTTAAAAAAAGAAGCCATGGGAGGCAATTTTGCTCCGAATAATAGCAAGACAAAAGCCATAGTGCCGAGAGCTTTTGGAGAGCATGCAGATTAACCAGTAAGGAGACGAAATGGAGTTTTTCACAAGTCCAGAAGATCTAAGGGGATGGGTTATGTTGCAAGAGTCTCCATATTCTGCTGCTACAAAAATTACGGAAATTATAGGACTTAATGATCAACAGGATATCGTCGATACTTGCCGGGAAATTTTTCAAAATCAAGACGACGTTGCCGAGAACGCTTCGAAGATTTTATTCGGGGTATTGGCCAATCATAATTTAACTAAACAGAAAAAAGAGGGTGCAAATATGAATAACAAACTGAGACGTCAAGCTCAGATTATGAGGCAGCCCGGGGAATATGTAATGCCGCTAACGGTTTGCCCCAAGCTTCCTTATAGTGTGGGTAAGAGATTAATAAGTACATATAACTGTCGCCATTATTGTTTGGACAGTCTTGTTCTTGATGACAATCCCGGCAGAGTATATTGTGCAGAGACGCTTTGGAGAAGGCATGTTATGGATAAGTTTTCCAGAGAGTTCAAAAATGACAAGGGTAAATTTGTTGGTGGTTATATTAACTCTAGATTTCAAGTTTTTCACGACGATGGCGGCAATCAAATGGAGCTGGCCAATAAAGAGCGCACAAGAAAGCCACGCCCCCATCAGTATTCTACGGAGCGAAGATTGAGCGAAGGTCGAGGAGAAGAAACCTATGATATTACGGCTTTTTCTGGCGGAAAGATTATTCGTTTGGCCTCTTCCGATGTTCCGGTTGATGATAACGATAAAATACTTAGGGTTTTTGACGACATGATTGAGATGAGACAGGCCAATATTAGCGACGAAGATATTATTTACAAAGTCGCAGAGCATTACGATATGAATATTTCTGCCGTTGCTTCTGTTTTTAAGGTGGCCATGAAGCAGATTCAGAGGCATAGCGGAACAGTTTATAGCTATAATGATACATCTAAAATACAAAAAGAAGCCCAAGCCACATTACCTCAGAATACTACGATGGTGACCAAAAGAGACGTAGAAGTTGTCAATGTAAACGACGGTACTCCTGTGGTGCTTAAAATGGAAACTCCTGTTGTAATGGTTTTAAGTAATCAGCAGGGTTCTGTTTTTGAAATCGTAGAGGGTCCCGATGTTGGCAAAAAAGTAAGTGTTGCATCAAATTTCGATATTAATGAGGCTTTTGGGATTATTGAAGACGTTGGCGAGAAGATCCAAGACGCCGCCCAAGAAGTGGGATTAAATGATGAAATTCAAGATCCTATTCAGCAAAATCAGGACTTCCCCATTGTAGACCAAACATAAGTCCAGTAATTGTAATAAATGTGATCTTAATTTGTCACAGATCTTGTATAATAAGAGTGAGATCTATTATGGTTTTTGTATGGAGAAGTAATGGCATTCGATAATCCAATTATTCAAACTCTTGATTTGGAAAGTACGTTTCAATCACTTAGAAATAGAGATCCTAGTAAGATAGAAAGACAAGTCATTAAGTCTCACCCCGATTATACGCGGATTCCAAGACGAAATTATGCTCCAACAACTTCGGTGAATACAGGGTCATGGGGTAATGGTATGGCCCGTTTTGCTTCTGTCGCTAGTAATCCGGGCATTATTTATGGTCAGCCCCAGTTCTTTTCTCCAGTACATACACCTATCAACTGGCAGATTCCTAGTAAAAGGTTAGAACAATATCAATGGGCTAGGTTCTTTTATGAAAATGAGCCCAAAGTTGCATCTTCAATAGATTTTTATAGTTATTTCCCCATTCACGATTATAGCCATGATTGTAAAGATCGTAGTGTTAAAAAACATTTTGACAAACTCAAGAAGAAACTTAATTTAGTTAAATGGTTGCGTCTAATAAGTCATGAAATTCATTTACTAGGAGATTGTTTTCCGTTTATAGAAATATCCTGCCCTCAGTGTAATGGATCGGGAAGGGTTGGTTCTGAGATATGTGAGCATGAAGGGGGAACGGTTAGAAGAATTGTTATTTTGAATCCCGATTACGTAGAGGTTTTTACCGACCCCATGAATCCAGACCCTATGATCGCGTTAAAGCCAGACGAGACGCTTATCAATATGGTTCAGAAAAAAACTCCGGGTTACGAGAGATTAACTCCAGAAGTAATCAAACTTATTTCGGCAGGACAACCCATAAGATTAGATAATAGAAATGTTTCTCACCTTATGTATGGAGAAGGCGGATATACTCGTTATGGCGTTGGAATGGTTCGAAGGTTATTTCCCATATTGTCGTATAAAACAAAGTTAATGGTAGCCCAGTGGATTGTTGCAGAAAGATTGATTGTTCCAATTAAGGTTGTTAAGGTTGGTAGCGATACCCGTCCGGCGGGACCAGCGGATATTGCCGCCGTACAACAACAACTAGCGGCAACGGCAAATGATCCTAATTTGACTATTGTTACACATCATAACTTCGATCTTGAGTGGCATGGAGCCTCTGGCAAGGTTTTAACCCTTTCTAATGAGTTTGAGTTTATTAATCAAGAAGTTTTAGACGGCATGATGATTAATAACGCACTTCTCAACGGCGAAGGCCCAAATTTTTCAAACGCCGCAGTTGGTATCGAAGCAATGATTCAACGATTAAAGACTTATCAAAAAGAGCTTTCAGATTGGGTAGAAGAGTTTATTTATTTGCCCGAATCCATTAGGCAGGGTTTCATAGAAGAGAATCCCGAAACAGGAGAACGAGAATATATTTATCCTACCATTAAGTGGGACAAGATGCATTTGAGAGATCAGCAGCAGGACAAAACATTTTCTCTTCAGCTTTATGAAAAGGGATTGCTTAGTGCCCAAACGGTTCTTGAAGTATTTGATTATGATCCAGATACCGAAATAGAAAGAAAGCGTTACGATGCCATTCAAATGGTCGGCCTTGCTGAGGGTATGGGCGGTGGCGGTGGCGGAATGCCTGGAATGCCCGGCGGAGAAATGGGCGGTGGCGGAATGCCTGGAATGCCCGGCGGAGAAATGGGCGGTGGCGGAATGCCCGGCGGAGAAATGGGCGGTATGGGCGGAGCACCTCCGATGGCGGGTGGCGCACCTCCAGGCGGAGCCCCTATTGCTCCCGGTGGTCCACCATTATCTAACTCAATGAGATCCGTTTCTTCAGAAAACGCCGATCCGTCCCAGTTTGGAGGTAAAGTTCTAAAACAAAGAACTAGAGAAAGAATCGACAAGGATCGCCAGAAGATTTATCAACAAGAACAAAAGAAACAACAGGGGGCACAAAAGGGTGCAGATGGACAGATGAGAGACGAAAAGGGTCGTATTATTTATACTGCTCCAGAGCGCGAGCTTATGGATCATTTGGTTCAATATTCTCAAAACGGTCTTATTAGATACCCCATAGTGCCTCAATGGAGAGTTCAGTGCGGAAGTACCGAATATCCTCTTGACTTCGGACTGCCTCAGTTAAAAATAGGCATTGAGGTAGACGGAGAGATGTTTCATGGATCGCCCAAACAAATATCGCATGACAAAGAAAGAGATATGAAGTTGGCTCAGTTGGGATGGACTATTTTGAGATTTAACGACGAAGAAGTTAATAAACGAGCAGAAAGAGTTATGAGTACTATTGTTAAAGTTATCATGCAAAAGGAAGTAGCACTTAAGAATTTAGTGGCTGGCGATAACTCTTAAAATAAAAGAAGGATATATCACAGTTTCTCTTGAAGGAAAACAAGAAGAATTGTGATTTCTTTTATTTGCAATTGGACCTTATGAAACGTTTAGCCAGAGAAAAGTTAGTTGAGAAGAATATAAAATGGGGAGAGGTTTATACTGAAAAAACCTCTTTTCTAAAAGAGCAATTTGAAGCCGTTGTGGGGAAAGGTAGTTATTTTAGGTTTGAGGGAGAAGATCTTACGCATGGAGATAGGTATTATTGTATTTTGGGGCCTGCCAGAGTACATAAGCCTAGAGCCAAATTTTTTGCTGGAGTAAGAAAACTTCCCGCAACATTTTCGGCGGGCGGTAAGTATTTTGATAGCATGGACGCAGCGGCTCGATATGCCAGAGAAACATGGGGCGTTCCTACTCCGAAAGAATTGAAACCATATACTTCGTCTAGTTTGTACGGCATCTCTAGTAAAGTAACTAAATGGAAAGAGCAAAGAGAAAGAGAAGAGTCAAGAGAAGAAAAAGAAGAAGAAAAAGAAGAGAAGAAAGAATCTGCTGTTCGTGGAGACACTAAAATGGCTAAATTTAATCTAGCCCAAAAGCTTCAAAGAGAAGCAATGGGATATCAAAGGCAGGAGAATAGACCTACATATCAATGGTGGGATTATGA
>Ga0307377_10001349_pt1 | contig 31459 bp, 34 predicted proteins | sample TR3MG_FD_202535 | JGI IMG/M metagenome (GOLD analysis project Ga0307377, IMG submission 202535) | Soil microbial communities from Risofladan, Vaasa, Finland - TR-3 | ecosystem: Environmental > Terrestrial > Soil > Coastal area > Acid sulfate soil | place: Finland: Risofladan, Vaasa | collected... | reverse complement strand
CGACCACTTTGGGTCCGGTCCAGCCTTTGGGGGACTTGAGCACGATCATCGGCCAGCGCGGCCGCGTCAGGTCGCCGTTGACGCGGGCCTTGTGCTGAATGTTCCTGATTCTCTCGACTACGGTGTCCAGCGCCGCGGCCATCGCCTGGTGCATCGCCTCGGGCTCGTGGCCCTCGACGAAGACGGGTGTCCAGCCGTAGCCGCGCAGCAGCTGTTCCAGTTCCTCGTGCTCGATGCGCGCGAGGATGGTCGGGTTGGAGATCTTGTAGCCGTTCAGGTGCAGGATGGGCAGCACCGCGCCGTCGGTGGCCGGATCGAGGAACTTGTTGGAATGCCAGGCCGTGGCCAGAGGGCCGGTTTCGGCCTCGCCGTCGCCGACGACGCAGGCGACGATGAGTTCGGGGTTGTCGAACACCGCGCCGAAGGAATGGCTCAGCGAGTAGCCCAGCTCGCCGCCTTCGTGGATGGAGCCCGGGCACTCGGGCGAGGCGTGGCTGGGAATTCCGCCGGGAAAGGAGAACTGCTTGAACAGCTTCTGCAATCCGGCCTCGTCCTGGCTGATGTCGGGGTAGACCTCGCTGTACGTCCCTTCGAGGTAGGTGTTGCCGACCACCGCCGGGCCGCCGTGGCCGGGGCCGGAGACGTAGATCATGTCGAGCTCGTATTTCTTGATCACCCGGTTCAGGTGCGCGTAGATGAAGTTCTGCCCCGGGGTGGTGCCCCAGTGCCCGAGCAGCATGTGCTTCACGTCCGCGAGCGCGAGCGGCCGCTTGAGCAGCGGATTGTCGTAAAGATAGATCTGCCCGACCGACAGGTAGTTCGCGGCGCGCCAGTAGGCGTCGATCTTGTGCAGCAAATCGGGTGACAGCGTGTTTGAGTCCATGGCTCAATTCTCCCAGGCCTATGTTCCGAGTTCCCGCAGCATGCGCAGGAAGGTGATGACATCTTCGCGGCTCAGCATGCCGACCACTTGGCTGTTCGTCGTGACCGGAAGCTGGTTGACTCCCTCGCGATCCATGAGTTCGAGCGTCGACCACAACTCCGCATCCGGGCCGATGCGTTTGACTTTCTTGAGTGGAAGCATCGCCTCGGCAGCGGTCGTCTGGCCCCAGTCCGTCCGGGGAACCTCCTTCACTCGATGCAGGGTTATCAGACCGACGGGCTCTTCACCGCTGTTGACGAGGAAGCAGCGGCGACCGGTGCCGAGGATGTGTCCGTCCACCAACTCCTGCAGCGTCATCTCTGCCGGGACGCCGACGCCGCGGCTGCTCATGGCCTGCCTCACCGTGTGCCCGGCCAGCAGGCCTTGAACCAAGACCTGCTGCAACTGAGCGGTCGCGGCGTTGTCGAGGAACCAGCCGATGAAGGCAATCCATAAACCGCCGCCTAGGTTCCCGCTGAGCATTTGCCAGACACCGACGAAGATGAACAGGAAACCGAAAAAGCGACCCCCGTTGGCGGCGATGAGCGTGGCGCGTCGCAGGTCTTTGGTGACGGCCCAGACAGCGGCTCGAAACACGCGGCCGCCATCCAGCGGAAAACCGGGTATCAGGTTGAACACCGCCAGGCCAAAGTTGATGTAAACCAGGTATGTCGCCAGCCCCCACAAAGGCTCGACCGCGGCGAATGCGGGCTTCAGCAGCGTAAACAACAGCGCCAAGCCCAGACTCACGATGGGTCCGGCAATGGCGATAAGAAATTCTGCCTTCGGGCTCGGCGGCTTTTCGCCGATCTGGGCCACGCCACCGAAAAGGAACAGCGTGATGCTGCGCACCGGGATCCTGTAGCGCAGGGCGACCACGGAGTGCCCCAGTTCGTGCAACAGCACGCTGACGAACAGCATGACTGCCGTTACCGCGCCCATGATCCAGTACAGCGGCGGCGCCCAGTGCTTGAACTCGGCCGGATAGTAGCTGCTCGCCAGCATCCACGTGAGCAGCGCGAAAATCAGGAACCAGGAATAATCCAGCCCGATCGGGATGCCCATGATCCTGCAGAGCGGAATATGCTGTCGCGTGGAAATCATGGCCGTGCTTTAGGTACTGATTCAGGTGACTAGCTTATCCAAGACTCGCCGGCCGGCTGTTGATCTTGGTCACATCAGGCAGGAAGGCCCGCGCAATGGGGCGCTTGTTTGCCGAGGGCTATCTCGATTTGCTGCTGTCAGTCCAGCCGCACTGCCGGGTCGTACGGCGGAGCATCTTTCACTGCTTGCCGAGTCAGGTCGACGGAGACGGCGGCGTGGGACCAGCTCACGGCCGCGATCGACTGCGGCGCGATCAGCACCTGGTGACCGGACCACCAGCTGCCCGTGTTCACGATGATGCGCCGTATGGCCCAGGTCTGTTCATCGACCAGCAGCCCCTGCACGTGGCCGATGTCACCGTCGTTCGCCTCGATGTGATAGCCCCTTACCGCATTGCAACTGCGCAAGTGGGGGTCGCCATCCTGATGCGGCTCCGCTTCGGCGCGCGCATAGGCATCCTCCGCTTCGGCTTGCACGGCGCGCCGCGTCGCCTCGGGGTCGGCGTAGCCTGCGATCAGCATGCTCGGGAACGCTTCGTCACCCCACGGCCCGGGACCGAACCAATAGAACGGGTAGCCGTAATAGCCGAGGTAATGCATTTCCTGCTGGCGTGAAACCGGCTTGTCGGTGTCGATGTCGGGGCTGTTTTTCACCTGCTCTTTCGTGATCGAGACCGGCAGTACCTTTTCCGGCCAGTCCGGATGGCCGATCGCGATGGGCGAGATCAATACCTTGCGATGCGAAAGCCAGGCGCCGGTGTCGACAACGAGATAACGGATGACCCACGCCTTGTCATCGAAATAGAAGTCTTTCACGTGGCCGACGATGCCGTCGGTCGCGCGAATGGCGTAGTCCTCCAGGTCCTTCGTGTTGCGTAGCATATTGCGTTCTCCGGATGAAGTATCAGAAGAGTCCCACGGCTGTCCTTATCCCCGCGCTCCCCTATTCGCCGTCCGCCGATTTGGCAGTGCTCGTCAAAGCGGGAAGATCGAAGTCGAGCAGGTCGCCGATACGTTCGACCGTCAAGTCGGCCGGCGGATAGGCCGCGACGATATGCGGGTCGAGCGCGTAGTGTCCCTGGCGCACAAAAACCGAGCTAAGCCGTCGCTGCATGATGGCTTTCATTGCCGCGAGAATCCGCAATTTGTCGTCGACCATGACGTAATGGCGCGCCGGGTAGCGCTGCACCAGATCCGCCAGCATTTGTTCCTTGTGGATGTAGATCAGCACCCGGCCTTCGACGGCTTGCCACAGCCCGGAACGCTGGACCTTGCGCGGCTGGAACACCGCGTCGCCGTCGGACAGGATCACCGTCGGGCCCCAGCGCCTGAGGTGTTCGATCGCGCTCAGCGCGTTCGGGTACAGCCGGTCGGCAAACGGGTAGTCCACAAGATAGCCTGACATCTGCAGCAGGCGCGGATCATGCATCAAGACGAGCCGATAGCGCTGCAAGGCGCCGAGATAGTCGGCGTAACCCAGCTCGGCGCGCAGCGCTTCGAAAATCTGCCAGTAGCGATCGCGACTCTCGGTGCCGAACTCCTTGGCGAGCTGCGCGCGCAGATCGTCGATCACGCGATCGTTGTCGAGCAGCGTGTTGTCGCAGTCGAGCAGAAACACCACATTTTCCGATTGCTTCACGATTTTTCCTCCCGCACGATCCAGCGCGCGATCTCGGTCCAGTTCTCGCGCAGGGTCTTCGCCCCCATGAACAAGCCGATATGCCCGCCGGGCGCGAGCGCCTTCGCGATCCTGGCTTTGGGCGTGCCGACAAGCTGTTCGGCGGCGAACACCTGCTCCCTCGGGGTGATGTCGTCGGCCTCGCCGGCGAGCAGGTAGACGGGACAACGGATGTCGGCCAGCGACAGGCGCCGCCCCAGTCCGACGAATTCCCCCTTGGCCAGGCGGTTCTCCATGAACAACTGGTGGATGGCCTGCAGATACCAGCGCCCGGGCAGATCGATCGGGTTCTCGTACCAGCGCTCGAAGGCCTCCGTCTTGCTCAGGTAATCCGGGTCGTCGATGTGCTCGTACAGGCGCAAATACTTGTCGACGTACTGCGCCTCGGGATGCATGCTCTTCCAGCCCTCGAGCATCAGGCGCCCCCGCATCAGGCCGCCGCCCGTCTGCACCAGCTCCTCGTAGAAGCTGGCCGGCATCCCGTCCACCATCTGCTTGAGCGGTCCGTTGCCGGCCTGGGTGTCGATAGGCGAACCGGCGAGCACCAGGGTCGCCACCTTGTCGGGATAGCGCGCGGCGTACATGGCCGACATCCACCCGCCCTGACACAGCCCGATGAGGTTCACGCGCGCGCCCAGATCGTCGACGCAGACGTTGATTTCGGCGAGATAGTTGTCGATGTCGTAGTCCTTCATCCCGGGGCCGGCGCTCTTCCAGTCGGTGACCAGCACGCGCCTGTGGCCGTTCGCGAGCAGCGTCTCGACCAGGCTCTGGCCCTTGTGGTAGTCCGCGATGGTGGCGGTGTGTCCCGCGTAGGGCGCGTCGACCAGGGTCGGGACCGCGCCCGACTTCGCGTCGCCGAACTCGCGCAGCCGCAGCGTATGCAGCTCGAGCATCACGCTGTTCGCGCTCGCAAACTGCGGCTTGAGCTCGTAGTCCACCTTCTCCGCCTCGGCGACGAATTTCAGGTTCTTCTGGAACAGCGCGAGTTCCGCCTTTTCCATCGCAAAGGCGGCGGCCAGCGGCCAGAACAAGGGGACGCTGTGTTCGTCGATCTTGCGCGCGCTCTTCTTTTCGTTTTTCTTCATCGCCGGCTCCGGTATCACGATTCGGTTCCGCCGCTCGCGGCGGTTTCGGCGGATGCGACGAGCGCGCGAGTGTGCTGCGCGATCATCCAGTCCTCGTCGGTGGGAATGACCCATGCGGAGACGGCACTGTCCCGCGAGCTGATGCGCGGTCCGTGGGCGGCGTTCGCCGCCGGGTCCAGCGCGACGCCCAGCCAGGCGAGAGCATTGCATACGCGCCCGCGCACCTCGGCCGCATGCTCGCCGATGCCGCCGGTGAACACCAGCGCATCGACGCCGCCTAGCGCCGCGGTGAGGCTTCCTATCGCACAGACCACGCGATAACAGAACAGTTCCACCGCCTCGGCCGCGGCGCTGTCGCCCGACGCCAGCAGCTCGCGCATGTCGCTGCTGATGCCGGACACCCCCAGCAGCCCGCACTCGTGATACAGCAGCGTTTCGAGACGCCGCTGATCCATGCCCCGCTCCGCCATCAGATAGAGCAGCACACCGGGGTCGATCCACCCCGGGCGCGTGCCCATCATCAGGCCGTCGAGCGCGCTGACGCCCATCGTCGTCTCCACGCTGCGGCCGCCGCGCATGGCGCACAGGCTCGCGCCGCTGCCCAGATGGGCGACGATGGTGCGGCCCTGCGCGGCGCGCGCGTCGTAATGCGGCAGGCGGCCGCTGATGTACTCGTACGACAGGCCGTGGAAACCGTAGCGCACGATGCCCGACTCGGTGAGCGCCCGCGGCAGCGCGAACAAGCGCGCCACGCGCGGCACCGTCCGGTGAAAGCCCGTATCGAAACAGGCCACCTGGGGAAGCTTCGGATAGGCATCGAGCAGATGCCTGATCGGCGCGAGATTGTGCGGAAGATGCAGGGGCATCATCGGCACCAGGGCCTCGAGCTGGCGCAACACCGGCGTCCCGATCCGGACCGGCATTCTGTGCGCCTCGCCGCCGAACACGACGCGATGCCCGGCCGCCCACAGCGTACTCCCCTCGAGACGGCTTTCGATCCACGCCATCAGATGATTGAGCAGCGCCTCGTACGACTGGCCCGCGTCCTGCGCCCAGCGCCGCTCGGCGAGCGTCGCGCCCTGCGCATCCTGCGCGCGGAAATGCGGCGCGGTGCCGATGCCGTCGATCGCGCCTGCCGCGATGCGCTCCAGGTCCGGCCCCGCGCCGGCGCCGAACAAGGCGAATTTGACGCTCGAGGAACCGGCATTGAGCACTGCGATCGTCTGCGCCATGCTCATCCCCTGTCGCGGGTGGTCGCGGCAGCGCCGGCTTTCGCATGGCCGCCGGCTTTCGCATGGCCGCCGGCCTTCACATGGCCGCCGGACTTCACAGGGCCGCCGGACTTCGCGGTCCGCTGCGCGTGCGCCACCATCGCCATGACGGCGCAAGAGGCGAGCCGTGCCTTGGCGCTGTCCGAGCGGCTGGTGAGCACGATAGGCACGCGCGCACCGAGCACGACCCCTGCGGCCTCCGCCTCGGCGAGATACTCGAGCTGCTTGGCGAGCATATTGCCCGCCTCGAGGTCGGGCACGACCAGAATGTCGGCCTGGCCGGCCACGGGGGAGACGATGTGCTTGATCGCGGCCGCTTTCATGCTCACGGCGTTGTCGAAGGCAAGCGGGCCGTCCAGAATGCCGCCCCGAATCTGGCCGCGGTCGGCCATTTTGCACAGCGCCGCGGCATCGATGGTGGACGTGATCTTCGGCGTCACCGTCTCCACGGCGGACAGGATCGCGACCTTGGGCTGCGCAATGCCGAGCACGTGCGCCAGATCGATCGCGTTCTGCACGATATCGACCTTGTCTTCGAGCGTAGGATAGATGTTGATCGCCGCGTCGGTGATCAGCAGGGTCTTCGGATAATCCGGCACGTCCATGACGAAGACGTGGCTCATGCGGCGTTGTGCGCGCAGGCCCACGCCCGGCTGCATCGCTTCATGCATGAGCACGTCGGTGTGCAGGCTGCCCTTCATCAGCCCTGCGCACTCGGCCTTGCGGCACAGTGCCACGGCACGAGCGGCCGCGTCCGCGTCGTCTTCGGCGTCGACAATGCGGTAGGGCGAGACGTCGAGCCCGCACGCGCCGGCGGTAGCGAGAATCTGCGCGCGCGGCCCGACCAGCACCGGGACGATCAGGCGGCCCCTCGCGGCCTCTACCGCCCCGGTGAGCGATACCTCGTCGCAGGGGAAGGCCACCGCAACCGAGACAGCCTCCCTGGTTTCGCACTGCGCGATCAGGTGCTCGAAGACATGATGGCTTTCCCGCATTGCTTTCTCCTGCAAGCCGATGGACTTCACTTTAAAGCGAGCGCGCCTGCGGCCTATTGACCAAACTCAAGCAGATCACAGGCGCTTCTGGCTGCCCGACCGGTTTGCATCAGCGTAATCGCTGCGGCGATGCCGGCAGCGCCAGGGGGTAGGTGCCTTTAGCCGGGCGTCCGGGTCTCCCCGGCCTGCGCTGCGAGTATTACGCCGCTAAGACCGCGAGCCTCCGAACCGAGCGCGAACAGGTAGGGGCCGACCACGTCCTCCGGAGACGGATGGGCATCGGGACGCTCGCCCGGGTAGTTCCGGCGTCGCGCTTCGGTGTTTACCGGTCCGGTATCGATGCCGAATACCCGAACCGGGTGCATGCTCTGAGGGTGATATTCGTCGGCAATGATGCGCATGAGCGCCTCGAGCCCGCCCTTGGCGACCGCGTAGCCGCCCCAGAAGGAGCGGCGCACATCGTGCAGTGAGAAGACCAGTGCCGGATCGGCGGAACGCGTAAGCAGGCGCATGCACCACTGGGTCAGGAAAAAAGGTGCAAGCAGGTTCACGGTGACTGCACGGCTCCAGTCCTGCGGATTGACGTGCTCGAACGGCGTCAGCGCCCCGATCCAGCCGGCGTTGTTGACCAGTCCGTCCAGGCGCCCGTATCTTTCGCCTAGGGTTTCTGCGAGCTTGCGGTAATCGGCTACCGTGGCGGTCGCGAGGTCCATCAGAACCAGTTCCGGCGGCGACAGCGACTCGGCTGTCATGTCGGCGCGCAGGGCCTCCAGCCCGGCTTCGTTGACATCCAGCAGCACCGTCGATGCGCCATTGCGCGCGCAGGCCAAGGCCACGGCCCGGCCGATACCTTCGGCCGCCCCGGTCACCAGGATGATGCGGTCTTTGAGTAAGCCCGGAACCGGCGCATAGAGCAGCAGCTCCTCCAGGGTCGGAGCCGTTGGTGCCGTTTTCGGAGTCATTCGGAATATTCCGCGCGGATCGCGCAAACAGGGGGAACCACCCTATTTCGCAGGCTGCGGAGTCCGATGCGTGCCCCCCTCATGACGCGTACGGTCCCGTACCCGCCAGTACTCCCGCAACCCCGATCGTCCACCCCATGCGGAAATAGACGATCCCCTTCACGACGCGGTACAGATACCAGGCGTAGGCCGGGATCAGAATCAGCCAGCCGAAACCGAAGGGAAGCGTCAGGCCTCCGAGAATCGACCAGATCAGAAACAACAGCGCCGTACGTACGCGCCAATGGCGATGACTCTCGAAATAGGCATCCGGTGCGACGATCCGGGCCTTACGGGTATCGATAAACACCTGTACCCAAATGGCAACGATATACAGGAGGAGCCCCAGCGCAAGCGCCGCGTAGGCCAGCATGCCCAGGCGGCCGGCGCGCCCGCAGGACCGGTCTGCGCCGCTGCCAGTCCCTGTCATCGCGCTGACCGCGCGGGCGGTCGTTTCCTCAGCGCTTCCAATACGACCACCACCGCGCGCCGTGAGGCCGCACGACGTCGCGCCAGTACACCCGGTATAGGAGATATGCCAGAACGGTCAGCGCGCCCAACAAGGCCAGGAACCATATGCCGATCTCGTGGCTCTGTTGTTCGTGCGGATTGGCTGTGTAATACAGGAAGGTTGCGAGGTCCCGGGCCAGCTGATCGAACTGGGCGGGGGTCATGCTGCCCTGCGTGGCGAGCTTGACTCCGACCGCAACTTTGGTGCGCTGGCCAAAGCGGTAGCCCATCTCCTTGACCGGTTCCTGCAGTCCCTGCAGGTCAGCAAACACGTCCGGCATCGCGACGTTGGGAACGACCACGTTGTTGGCGCCAGTGGGACGACCGGGATCCATGTAGAAAGACGTGAGGTAGGTGTAGAGCCAGTCGGCGCTGTAAAGGTTCGCGATAACCGTAAGGTCGGGTCTTTCCACGTGCAGCAGCTGCTTCGCGGTGTCTGCCGGCATGGTCGAAGTAATCTCGTCGTAGGCGCCGCGCCCGGTAATATCGATAGTCTTCTGAATTTCGGCTTTGCTCAGGCCCAGCGGCCGGGCCAACTCGGCAAAACGCGCGCCCGAAATACTATGGCAGCCCATGCACTCGTGCATGAAATAGACCGCCCCCATCCTCAGCGCCTCCTTGTCGTTGAGGTTGACGTGGATGTGTTTGAGCGGCGGCTGGGTGTCTTCCGTCTGCGCCGATGCGGACCCTGCGGCACAGGCCAATGCCGCCACGACAAGGACAGCCCTCATGCAAGCTCGAAAAGTGATCATGCGCGATCCCGGCATCTCAATCCGCTCCTCAATGCGCCAGTCCGCCGGCGGTCAGGCGCTCGGGCAGCCGTGGTGCATCCCTGGCAAGCCGCGGAAATACCAGGGCGGCGAGAAATATCGCGCCAATGTAGACGGCCGGAATCCACGTCGTATGCAACATCAGCGCCCAGCCATGTGCGTTCATGTGGTACATCCAGTAGTCGATCAACCATACCAAAGCTTCAAATACCAGCAGCCATATCACCGTAACGCGCGCCGAGCGCGGCCTGTTGAAGTAGGGCAAGATCCAGAACGTCGTGTAGAGCATCTCCGTCACGTGCAAGCCGTAGACCATGTTGGGCTCCGTTGCGCTGCCGTACGCAATCAGCCCCAGCCAAATGAGCGAAGCAGGAATGGCGAGAAGATTGATCTTGTAAAGCCAGGACCGGTAGCGGATAGACCTGATCGGATTGCAGTCGAGCCAGGGAAGCGCGGCAATCATCACAAAGACGAAGACAAAGGCGAGAACGCCGTAAAGCTTGTTCGGAATGCCGCGCAGTACCGCATAAAACGGCAGGAAGAACCAAAGCGGATGAATATCCGGTGGCGTTTGAATGGGGTTGGCCTGACTATAGTTGAGCTTGTCGATCAGGATGCCCCAGCCCCCGGGCTGGAAAAATACGAACCAGAAGAAGATCAGCAGGAACACGCCGATCCCGAACACATCCTTGACGGTGTAATAGGGATGGAACGGAATCCCGTCGACCGGCCACCCCGAGGCGTTTTCATTGTCGTGAATTTCGATGCCGTCGGGATTGTTCGAGCCCACCTGATGCAGCGCAATGATGTGAACGAGCACCAGGGCCAGGAGCAGAAGGGGCAGCAGAAACACGTGAAAAATGAAGAAGCGGTTCAGGGTCGACGCGCCCACTACGAAGGAACCGCGGAGCCATGTCGCAATGGACTTTCCCACGATCGGAAGCGCGGTCGCGAAGTTCATTACAGCCGTGGAGCCCCAGTACGACATCTGTCCCCAAGGCAGCAGATAGCCCAGAACCGCCTCGGCTGCGAGCACGAGGTAGATCCCCACGCCGATCAGCCACAGAAGTTCCCGCGGTTTTTTGTAGGACCCGTACATCATCCCGCGGTACATATGCAGATAAACAAGTACGAAAAAGGCCGAAGCGCCGACAATATGCATGTCGCGCACCAGCCAGCCCCAGTTGGAATCGCGCATGATCCCGCGTAGGACGGACCAGTAGGCCATGTCCGGATTCGGCTGATAGTGAATCGCAAGGAATATCCCGGTCGCGATCTGCAGCACGAGGACAAGCAGCAGCAGCGAACCGAAAAAGTACCAGACGTTGAAGTTCTTCGGCGCGGGATAGCCGGTCATGTGCTTTTCCCACGTCTCGCTGATGGGTAGCCGCTCATCCCACCAGGACATGAATTTACGCAATCGCATGTTCATCCGGACTCCTGCGCCCGCCTGCCATCGGGATGCACGCCGTGCCCTGCTGGCCGCCCGCGCTGCATCTCACTGATTTCCGCCGCCCGCCAAGGCTGACGCCTTGACTCCCGGGATCGGCTCGTCTTTGAGGCCCTGGACATAGGCCTTGAAGGTCTTGGGACCGCTGCCCGGTATCAGGCCCGGGTCCAGCACCGAGACATACGCCGCGACCGCCTTTATTTGCGCCGCGGACAGCGGTGCCGCTATCGCTGCCATGATGCCGTTCGGGCCGTTGTGGCGCGCGCCGGAGGCAAAGCGCTGAAGCTCCTTCTCGATGTAGCTTGCATGCTGCCCTGCCAGTCTCGGAATTGCCATCGGGATATTGCCCATCCCATTGGCGGAATGGCAGGCGGCACACGCGGGCACCTCCTGCTTGGTGATCAGGAACGGCGTAATCCTCGACAGCCCTCGCACATAGAGCTGATAGCCCTTTTCAACCAGCGCTTTCGATGGCTTGGGTTCCTGCCCGGAGTTATCCTTGAGCCTTTGCTCCGAAAAATAGGCCGCAATCTTCTTCAGATTCAGGTTTTCGGGCGCCTTGCCGATCGTGTTGATCATCTGGCTCATGACGGCCGCCTTGCGCGCGCCGCTTCTGAAATCCTCGAGTTCCTTCAGCAGGTAGTTGTAGTTCTGGCCGGCCAGATTCGGGAAAGTCGGGGCCACGCTGTTGCCGTCGATTCCGTGGCAGGCCGAACACACGGTCTTTGCCGCGTCCGGGACGCCGTTGACCTTGGGCGGCAACACGCCGAGATAATCGGGTCCGGCAAATGCCGTCGAAGCCATCAACGCCGCGCAAAGCATGGTGCTTATGGATGCCAGATGCCTGATATGCGTGCCGTGCCCCGAACCGGTCCCCAAGGAGACGTCGTTCGCATCGACTGCAGCCGGAATGCGATCCGTCGCGCCGCGCCCGGCTCCTGCGCGGACAGCATCGGCGGCATCGTGGCGGCACCGCATATTGCGACGAATCGTCACCAAATCGAAGGCTCCCAGGCCTGCTCCGCGCCGCTCGCGTTGCTCTCGCCCACCGTCGCCACCGTGTCGCTCTTCCAGTAGTACGGCGGAATCGGCATATTGAGCGGCGCCGGCGAGCCTTCGATGACCCGCGCCGAGAGGTCGTAAAGCGATCCGTGGCATGCGCAGTGAAAGCCGCCATACCACCAGGGAGTAACCGTATTCGGTTGCGGACGGTAGTCCGGGATGCACTGCAGATGGGTACACAGAGCAACGGCGATGAAATACTCCGGCTTCAGTGCCCGGTAGTTCCCGTTCACGTACTTTGCTGATGGCTGCTGGGGCGCACGGCTGCCGGGATCCTTCAGGCGCTTGAGAAGATCGGGCTTCGACAGGCTGTCGAGCATCGACTTGTCGCGACGCACGATCCAGACCGGCTTCTTCTTCCACTCGACCAGGATCAACTGTCCCGGTTCGAGTTTGCTCACGTCGACGTCAACCGGAGCGCCCATCGCGGCAACTTCCTTGCCGGGATTCATGTTATCGACAAGAATCGACGAGAAGAGGCCGGCAATGCCCGCGCCGATCACGCTTACGGCGGCAACCAAAAACCGGCGGTGCCCTTCGTCGACGCCTGGATGAGTCTCGATGGAGTCCATCTCGCGACGTTCGTTCGGTTTAGGCGCTGTCGTGTCGTTCATGAGTCCAGCTGCATCCTACGAGCCTGCTGAGGCGGAGTGAGTGCCGCCAGCACCACAGGGTGCGGGAAGTTCAGAGCAATTGCCGCGGATGACCTCACGAACTGCCTTTGACAGTCGCCGCTTTTTTCGTGCCGCCGATGTTCGCGTACAGCTCACCGATGCCGCGGTCCACCGAAGCGAAGCCCTTGTCGACCTCGTCGCGCGTATAGGCGGCGCCCGAAATCAGCCTTGCGCGCAGTGCCCGCAGGCCGGCCACCGTCGTCGACGCTCCCGCTTTCGCTTCCCCGCCGACCCAACTCGCCGCACTTTCCAGCCCATGGGTAGCGGCTTTGAGGTCGTCGTTGGTCTTTGGATAGTCCTTGTGCGCCGAGGATTCGGCCACCGCGGCATCGCTGACACGGTGCTGCGGCGCCGGGCTGGTGGACGACGCGGCGGAATTGCTTACCTTGACCGCTGGCGCCGGCGCAGGCTGGGCGCCGGGCGCCTCCGGCGTTTTGGCGTTCGCCACGCCAACGGGAAAAGTCGTTGCGAGCAGCAATGCCAATGCAATGGGTTTGAGTCCAATAGTCATGGCGGATTCCTTCGGATAGAGAGATGGTCGATAGCGCGCGCCGAAATCGGGGCTTCGCCTCGCGCGCGCTTGGCGTGCTCTGGCCAACTCGAGCTTTTCGGGACCGTAGTCGACGGCGTGTCCGAAGACCGCACTCTAGCCGCCCGCCGGCCAAAGGCAAACTGCCGAAGGTCATGATCTGGGACTGCAGGAAGTCACGACTTGGAGTGACCAAAGTCACCGTCGCGACGCGCCGGTATCTGCTTCAGAGGCGAGCAAAACGAAATTCTGAAAGCGCACGCAGTGCCGCCGCAAGTGCAGGAACGCTTCCCGGCTTTGCTTCGGAGCGGTCAGAGCCCCGGACTGCCCTGCATGATGCCGCCATCGGCAAAGACGGTCGTCGCCGTCAGGTAACTGGCGCCATCGCCGGCGAGAAACGCGACGAGACGGCCGATTTCCTCCGCCTTGGCCATGCGACCGAGCGGGATGGCCTTGTTCAGCTTTTTGAGCAACTCCGGGTCTTGCATGGTGGACAGGTTGATCGGCGTGGCCACGGCGCCGGGGCCGACGCCGACCACGAGAATGTTATGCGGCGCGAGTTCGACGCCCGCCGTGCGCGTCAGCATGCGCATTCCGCCTTTCGACAGGCAGTAGGCGGTGTTGCCGGGCATCGGCCAGTCTTCATGCACCGAACTGATGTTGATGATGCGCCCGCCACCGCCTTGCTTGATCATTTGAATGGCGGCGAGCTGGGTGCCGAAGAATGCGCTCTTGAGGTTGATCGCGAGCACCTTTTCATACTGCGCCTCGGTCGTATCGAGAATCGAAGTGCGCGTCTCGACGCCGGCGTTGTTGACCATGATGTCGACGCGCCCGAATTCCCTGACCGCCGCGGCAAACAGCGTCTGCAACTCGGCGATCCGGCTGACGTCGGCCTTCACGCCGATGACGGCATCCCCGAGGGAATGAACCTGCTTTTCCAGTTCTTCCGTCGCATCCGGATGCGCGACGTAGTCGATCACGATGTTCGCGCCTTGCCGGGCGAGCTCCAGGACGATTGCCATACCGATGCCGCTGTTGCCGCCGGTGACGACGGCGACCTTTCCTTTAAGAGTCATGTTTCCTCCTCGGCTGGAGAGCCTGATGAGTGGCGGTGGAATTCATATTGCCTGAGGCGGTTTCGCTGCATGCGAGGACCCCACCAGGGAAACGTCGACGACCGCGCCGGATCGCGACCGGTTCGCGCGCGAATATCCCGCGCAACCGGTGTGGTGTCGGCACGGCTCAGAGTCCGAGATACGCCTGGCGGATATCGGGCCGCGACTCGAGTTCAGCGGGAACGCCCTCGGTAAACACGCGTCCCTCGGCGATCACATAGGCGTAGTCGCTGAGCGCGAAGGCAAGATGTACGTTCTGCTCGACCAGCAGGATGGTCAGTCCGTCGTCCTTCAACTTCTTGAGGGTGGAAAAAATCTGCTGCACCACCAGCGGTGCAAGACCGAGCGAGAGCTCGTCGATGGCCAGCACGTCCGGGTCGGACATCAGGCCGCGTGCGATCGCGAGCATCTGCTGCTCGCCGCCCGAGAATGTGCCTGCGCGCTGGTCGCGACGCTCCTTGAGCCGCGGAAAGAGCGCGTACACGCGCTCCAGGCGGCTGGCGTAGCTGCGCGCCCCGCGCTTGGCGAAGGCGCCCATCTCGAGGTTCTCCTCGACCGACATATCGCTGAACAGCTGCCGCCCCTCGGGCACCAGTGCGAAGCCGCGCAGCGCCATCAGGTGCGGCGGCAGCCGGGTAACGTCCTCGCCTTTGAACATCACTTTGCCGGCCCGGGGGCGAATGCTGCCGACAATCGCGCGCAGCGACGTCGTCTTGCCGACGCCGTTCGCGCCGACGATAGTGGTCAGGTCCCCGCCCGCGGCGCGCAGCGAGATCCCCCACAGCACCTGAACCTCGTCGTAGCCGGCCTCGAGCGCCTCGACCTGCAGGATCGTTTCGCTCATCGGTTGCCCTTGCGCAGTTCATCGGCGAGCCCGGGGTCGCCGAGATAGGCCTCGATCACCGCCGGGTCTGCCGCCACCTCTGCCGGCAGACCTTCGCAAAGCTTGGCGCCGGAATTGAGCACTACGATCCGGTCCGACAGGCTCATGATCGCCTGCATCAGGTGCTCGATCATCAGGATCGCGATGCCCCTCGCGCGGATCGAGCGGATGATCGCGATCATGTGCTCGACCTCGGTCGGGTTGAGGCCGGCCAGCACTTCGTCGAGCAGCAGCAGCGTGGGTCGGGCCGCGAGCGCGCGCGCGAGCTCCAAACGCTTCTTGCCGACAATCGTCAGCTGCGAGGCGGGCGTGTCGATACGGTCCTCGAGGCCGACCAGGACCAATGCCTCGCGCGCGGCCTCGTGCCCGCGCGCGAGGTGCGGGTTTTCGCGGCCGAAGCAGGCGCCGACGGTGCAGTTCTCGAGCACGGTCATGGTCATGAACGGCTGCACGATCTGGTTGGTGCGCGCAAGTCCGTGGCGCGCGACCCGGTAAGGCGGCGCAGCGGTGATGTCGGCGCCGCGGAACATGACCCTGCCTTCGTCCGGCGCGACCACGCCGTTGATCAGGTTGAACACGGTGGACTTGCCGGCGCCGTTCGGTCCGATCATGCCCAGAATCGTGCCTTCCGCGACCGTGAAACTGAGCGACTGCACCGCCTGCAAGCCGCCAAAGCGCTTGCTCACGCCTTCGACCTCGAGCAACGCGCTCATTCGAGGAACCGCCTCAGTCGCGGCCAGCGCCGGTAAAGCCAACCCATCAGACCGCCGGGGGCGAACAGCACGATCCCGAGCAGCAACGCACCGGCGATGACCAGCTGGAAGTTCGAGAACGTCGGGGAGGTGAGCAGCCAACCGCGCAATTGCTCATACAGAAACGCGCCGATCGCCGGCCCGATCACGGTGCCCTGACCGCCCAGCATCGCGATCACGATCACCTCGGTCGAGAGCTGCAGGTCGAACGCGTCCGGCGGCTGGATGAACGCGCTCTTGAAGAAGTAAAGGCCGCCGGCAATCGCCGGCAGCAGGGCCGACAGGCTGTATACGATCGCCTTGTAACGCGGCGCCGGCACGCCGAGCACCGCGGCCGCATCCTCGTTCTGCCCGATCGCGAGCAGGCCGAGGCCGAACTTCGAGCGCTTGACCGCGTAGCTGAGATACAGCGACAGCCCCATCACGCCGACCAGCAGGTAATAGATCAGCCACAGTGCCTTGCCGGCCCCGCCGAGCGGCTGGAACAGCGCGGGCGACAGGTAAATGCCGCTAGCCCCGCCCCAGGGTCCGAAGTTGGAAACGAAGGCCATGATCGCCTCGTTGATGCCGATGGTGGCAAGCGCGAAGTAGGCGCCGCGCAGTCGCAGGATGCCCAGCCCGAACAGCAGCGCGAGCGCGCTCACCGCGACGCCGCCGGCCAGCGTCGCGCCGACCAGGGACCAGCCGTGCGCGCTCATCAGCCAGACGCAAAAGTAGCCGCCCAGTCCGAAAAACACGATACTGCCGAAATTTACGTAACCGGCGTAGCCCAGCATCATGTTCAGGTTGCTCGCGAGCGTGATGTAGACCGCGGCGAGCACGAGGCTTTCGCGCAGCCCGACGTTGTTGCCGTATGTCGGCGCCAGCACGAACGCAAGGATGATCGCGCCGATGACCCAGAAGAACGGCCGGCGCAGCATCGTCATGCCAAAACCCCGTTCATTGGGCGCGCGTCCCGCGTATGCCGAACACGCCGAGCACGCCCCCCGGAAAGGCGATCAGTACCACGACGAACAGCACGAATTCGATCACCGGGGTCCAGCTCACCGGCATGAACGGCGTGGCGAGGCCCTCCAGCAGGCCGAGCGCGACGCCGGCGATCAGCGCGCCAATGGGATTGCCGAGGCCCCCGAGCACCGTCACCACAAAGCTCTTCAGCAGGTAGGGGTCGCCCGACAGCACGGTAAACGGAAACATGGTCGCGATCAGCACCCCCGAGACGCCGGCGAGCGCGACGCCGATCCCGAAGGTAAGCGCCAGCACGCGCCGGGTCGGGATGCCGACCAACTCGGAGGCCTCGCGACTGCCGGCCACCGCGCGCACCGCCTTGCCGGTGCGCGTGCGGTAGAGAAAGATATAAAGCAGGGCGGCAACCACCACCGTGAGCGCGGCCGCCATCAGGTGGGTGCCGGGAAAGGTGTAGCGCCCGAGGGACAGGCCCGGCAGCGAGATCGGGACGTTGTACAGATCCGTGCCCCACACAGCGGTGCCCAGGCCGATCAGCACCAGGTTGACGGCGAAGGTGGACAGCAGGCTCATCAGCGGCGGCTGCCCGACCAGGCGATGCACCGCGATCCAGTACATGGCGACGCCGACGAAAAAGCCGCCGATGAGGACCAGCGGCAGCGTCGCGTACACCGGTATGCCGGCCGCCCCCGCGAGCAGGAACGCGCCGAACATGCCGGCGACGATCATCGTGCCGTGGGTCAGGTTGATCACGTCCATCACGCCCCAGATGAGCGTGATGCCCATCGCCGCGAGCCCATACACCGAGCCGATCAGGATGCCGTCCAACAGCGATGCGAGAACTCCGATCATGTGGCGCGCTCAAAAATTTGGGGGCCGGCCCCCTCGCGGAACCCGGTCCCCATCAGCTGGCTTCCCCGAGACTAGTGAATCGGATAGACAACCTTCGCGGTAGCGGCGGCGGTGGGCCAGACCATTTCCTTCACCAGCTTGCCGTCCTTCATCTGCCACTGTGCGAGCACCATATCGTGGGCGGCCTGCAATCCGTGGTGGCCCGGGTCGGTGTCGAACTTGTCGTGGCCCCAGAACGTGGTCACGTCCATCGCGTTGAGTTTCGCCGCGACTTTGTCGCGCTCGATCGAGCCCGCCTCCTCGATCGCATGCTGCAGCAGCAGACCCTGGGCGTAGCCCCCGGCTGCGTGATAGTCCGGATCGACACCATACTTGGCATGGTAGCGCTTGGTGAACTGCGCCACCGTGGGCCCGAACTCGGGTTTGTACTTGACCTGCGGTTCCCACTGCGACGGCACCGAAACGCCGTTCGCTCCGGCTCCAAGGGTCGCGAACTGAGCGCTGTCGGGCGCGACCAGGATCGACACCCACTTGAGGTTGGCTTTCTGGTCGTGCAACTGGCGCGCAAGCGTCGCACCGTCCGCATAGTGTCCGCCACCCATGAACGCGTCGGCTCCGGACGAGATGATCTTGTTGATGATCGCGGTGAAATCGGTCGTCGCCGGCGGATAGGATTCGTCCATCGCGACCGTCAAGCCGGCCGCCTCGGCCTCCTTCTTGGCCGCCTGCACCACCGCCTTCGAAAACGGGTCATCCGAGTAGACGAACGCTATCTTGGCGTGCGGGTCATGTTCCTTCAACACGGCGATCGATCCGCTCAGGTAATGCGCGGCCGAGGTGAGGATCTGGTACAGGTACTTGTTGCCGAGCTCGAAGATCTTGCTCTCGGCACCGCCTGAATCCATCATGATCGTGCCGTACTGCTCGGTGATCACCGCGGCCGTTGCGGTCAGGCCGGACGAGTAAGGGCCGAACAGGAACTGCGCCTTGTCCTGCAGGATGAGCCGCGTGTAGAGCTGCTGCACGCGCCCGCCCTGCGACTGATCGTCGTAGCTGACGAACTTCACCTTGTAGTGCTTGTGGCCGACCTTGATCCCGCCCGCCGCGTTGACCTCGTCGCGCCACAATTCCGCACCGTGCATGACGTATGTCGAGTCGACGTTCAGCGCGCCGGTTCGCGAAGCCGTCATGCCTATGGTGATCGTGTTCGCCGCGAATGCGGCAGGGACGATCAGGGCCCCGACTGCTGCCAACAAGAGTTTATTCATGCGCTTGATCATGCTCTCCTCCTTATTACACGATATAAACTGACCACGGTTCAGCCTAACCTAAACACCGCCACGCGTAAGGTGCCGAAGGTCACTAATATAAATATTGGCGCTGTGGGGCATCACGGCCTGAACAAACTTCCAGTCAGCGCTCAAAAGTGACCAAAGTCACTTTCGCGATGCGCGCGTTCAATCGCCGCGTTGCTGGCGTACCGACATCACCGCCAGCTCGGTGCGCGTATTGGCGTGAAGCTTTTCCATGATGCGGCTCACATAGTTCTTTACCGTGCCCTCGGCCAGGCACATGGCGCTCGCAATCTGCTTATTGCTCCTGCCGTCGGCGATGAGGCCCAGGATCTTTTCCTCCTTGTCGCTGAGCGCCCCGGCCAAGGACGCCCCGCCATCGCCTTGGTGGGCCGCCTCGCGCTTGCCCGGCGCTGCAGGCGTGTTCGCGGCGCCGGCTGCGGAAGCGGCGTCCAGACTGAAAGCGAGGCGCCGAAACTGATCCATCATCTTGCGCGCGATCTGCGGCGTCAGGCAGGACTCGCCGCGATGCACGGCGCGCACGGTTTCGAGCAGTTCTTTTTCGCTCGCATCTTTCAGCAGGTAGGCGTGTGCGCCCGCCCGGACCGCCTCGAACACCGTCTCTTCGGTGTTCACCGTAGTCAACACCAGCACCTGCGTGTCGGGCAGCGACAGCGTGATCTCGCGCGTGGCGGCCACGCCGCCCTTGCGCGGCATGTGCAGATCCATCAATACCACGTCCGGCCGCAGGCGCTCCGCCAGCTCGATCGCCTCCACGCCGTCGGCAGCCTGTCCGACCACCTCGATGTCGGGCTCCGAGGACAGTATCAGGGTCATCCCGCGGCGGATCAGCGCCTGGTCATCGGCGACGAGCACCCGGATGCGGCGGGTGCCGGCCGCAGATGCGCCCGTCAACTGGCGCTCCCGCCGCCGGCATCCGTGCTGCCCGCGCTTCGCTTCGCATCGAGCTGCTCGCGGATGCGCCCGACCACCGGTGACGGCAGCCGCGCCGTCAGGTATCCCAGCATGGCGGAGACGGCGCGCGCTGCCTGGGCCGAAGATATTCCGGCCTCTCGCGCGACCAGTTCAATCAGTTCATCCACTTCGAAAAACCCCTGCGTCAAGAACGTGCGAGGCAATGACCAGAAGCTGCCGTCACGAGGGGAAGCTACCGGATGTCCTGCCCGATTGCGAGGGCCGCAGGTCATCAGTTTGATGTTACTTTCGTCACCTGCGACAATGGATACACTTTGGCGATCTCGTCGATACATCCGCTGGCGCGTTACCGTTACCTCGACCCCCGCCACAGCCTGGCTTCCGCCGTCGGCTGGCTGGTGTTCGCATTATCCATCGGTCTCGTGCTGGCTGCCAGCACCTGGGTGGACCACATCGTGCGCACCGACCTGCTCGATCTGCGCAGCCGGCACCTGGAGCAGGCGGCCGGCGGCATCGTCGACGAGCTGAATCTGAATTTTGCGCTCAAGCTGCAGTCGGCGCGCGCATTGGCTGCAATACTGGCCACCGAACTGCACGACGAAAACCAGGCGACCGTTCACAGGCTGCTCGTCAATCTGCAGCATTCGTCCCCCGAGTTCGAACGCATCGTCGTGGCTGACGCGCGGGGTCGGGTTTTCGCAAGCACCGATGGCGCGATCGTGAACGCGAGTGTCGCCCAGCGCGCCTGGTTCGTGCTGGGCCTCAAGGGCGCGAAAATCGGCCAAGTACGCGTGGTCCCGGCTGCGGACCCCTCATTAGGCGCCAACGGCGTTGCGACGCGGCCCTTCGTCGAACTGGCCGCCTTGGTGACGGACGTCAACGGAGAGGCAACCGGTGTACTCGGGATACGGGTGAGCAAGGCCTGGCTGCTGGATTCCGCGCGCGATCTTGGGCGCAAACTGCAGGAGGAGAGCGGCAGCGAAGCACTGCTGCTGGACGGACGCGGCGGCGTGCTGCTCGCCGCCGCAAGCGTGCAGGGCAAGCGCTTGTTGAGCACCATCGAATCCAAAAGCGCCGCCGCATCGCCGCGCGCAATCGGCGTACCCGCCCCCGGTATCGATTGGCCCGCGCATGTCGAACGCCTGGGCGACGGCAGGCGCTATCTGCTCGCGCGCGCAATGCCAAGGACGGCGGACGCCTTGCACGCTCTCGGCTGGTCCGTGTTAGTGCTCGAGCCCTACCAGGACGCGATTGCGCCCGCGAGAGTTCTGCAGGCGCAGATCTCCGCGGTGTTGCTGGGCCTGGGGCTGCTCGCCGCGCTGCTGGGTGTGCTGCTGGCGCGCCGCTTGACCCGCGGCCTGGATACCATCGCGCGCTCGGCCGACGCCGTCATGACCGGCGCCGCGGACAGGATCGCCGTGCCATCCGGACGGAACGAAGCGGCACGGCTGGGCCTCGCGCTGGACGCGCTGCTCACCTCGCTGCAGCGCGAACAAAGCGAATTGCAGGCCTTGAACGCCGAGCTCGATCAGAGGGTGGCGGCGCGCACGCGCCAGATCGAGCGCCTGGCGGAACAAGCGCGGTTTGCCGCCGTCGCGCGCGAGCGCCTGAAGCTCGCGCGCGACCTGCACGACACGCTGGCGCATTCGATGATGGCGGTGCTCACCGAGATCCGCATTTTGCGAAAGCTTTCGGCCACCGATCCCGCTGCGGCAACGGAGGAATTGGCGCGCGCAGAGGAAACGGCGCAGCAAGGCCTGAAGGAAGCCCGCGCGGCGATTGCGCAGCTGCGCTTCAACTCGGTGCGCGATGCGGGTCTGGCGACGGCGCTGGGCGATTTCGTCAAAATGTTCGTCGAGCGTACCGGCATCGCGGTGCAATACGCGAGCGACGCGCAGGCGGGCGCGATCGCCGACGAACGCGCCGAGACCCTGTTCCGGATTGCCGAAGAGGCGATGCGCAACGTCCAGCGGCATGCCGGGGCGAAGCGCGTGACGATGTCCCTGCGCGCGCCGGACCAGGGCCGCGGGCTGACGCTTACCATCGCCGACGACGGCATCGGCTTCGACGCGCAGGCCGCTCATCCGGGGCATTACGGCCTCGCGGGACTGCGCGAGCAGGCGCAATTGATCGGTGCGACACTGACGATCGACAGCGCGGCGCAAAGGGGAACCACGCTCAGCGTCGCGCTGGCGCCGGAAGCGGATGCCTGAGGGCTACCGTTCGATTCTGCGGACCGCTGCGACACTGACCGCGAACACGTCTGGCAGCGCCACCGTCATGAGCCTACAATCAACACCAGCCTATTGTCGTTTATGCTGATCCAGACTCGCCATCGTCCACATACCCTTCGTCCACGCGCACGCCAATGATTTCCTACTTCCCCATCACCCTTTCATTGTTCCTGATTCTGGTCGGAATGCTGGTGCTGCTGCTTATCATGGTCCTGCTGGACATTCTGAACTACGCCTACGTCAAGATGGGGATCGCCCCCAAATACGTGTTTGCGGTGCTGTTCCTTTCGCTCGCGGGCAGTTATATCAATATTCCAATCATGCGCTTCCCTCAGGTGCGGGTCGTCAGTGAGCAGGAAATCATTTATTTCGGGATTCGCTATGTCCTGCCGGTGGTGCGCGACTGGCCGGGAACGGTTCTGGCGGTCAACCTGGGCGGCGCCATCGTTCCCGTACTGACCTCCCTTTATTTGCTGGTCAAGAACCGGTTGTGGGGGCGAGGAATCCTCGGGACTGCAATCGTCGCCACCGTCTGCCACGAGCTTGCGCATGAAGTCCCGGGGATGGGAATCGCGATCCCGGTTTTCATACCGCCATTGGCAACGGCAGCGGTCGCATTGATTTTGTCGCGCCGGCAGGTAGCGCCGCTCGCCTATATCAGCGGCAGCCTGGGCACGCTGATCGGCGCGGATCTGCTCAACCTCGGCAGGATTCAGAGTTTGGGCACGCCGATCGCGTCTATCGGGGGGGCTGGGACCTTCGACGGAATTTTCGTCACCGGACTGATGGCGGTGCTGTTCGCGATCCTTGCCACCCGTTTGACCGAGATGGAAGATGAGCCGAAGCGGTCCGCTGACTGATCACGATCAGCGCGCCTGCCGTGTGGGGGTGAGCCGGTGATGCCGGCTGCTTGCCGCGTCCTTGCGCAACTAAGGTGTCATCGCACTAGGGTCTGTTGGCATTCAGCACATGAGCGCGACGGGGGTAATTTGGGATGCAGCGCAAGGCGCGAGGAGCGCCGTTTGGTCATTCCAAACAAGCGACGAGCAACGCCGCGATGCGCCCACGGCGCAGGCGCTTGCGCCTGCGCGTGTGCCCCGGATGGAGCACAACGGCGACAGCCGTTGCGCTGTATCCCCCGTCCCTTCGGGTTGCCCTCCCAAACCGACCGCGGAACGCTCGCCGCTCATCCTCGATGAGCCGCGTACCCCGCCTTAAAGCGGAATGGCAGCGCTGCCGCAGGAGCGGCGCGCGGCACCGAGCGTACGGCTAGAGCTGATTACTCGGCGGCGACGAAGGGTGGATATAAGCCCAACCCTCGCCTTCGCGGATCGTGATCTCGCCCATCCCCGAGGGCACGATGCGGATGAAGCTGTAGAGGTCGCGCCGGTCGATGTGCAGCTCGCGCAGCGTATTGGAGCACTGCGCAAGCTCGACGCCGTCGGCCTGCAGCGCGCGCAGCTTCTTCTCGAAGCCGTTGTTCTTGGCATAGACGGCGAAACCCTTGCTGTTGGCGAGCAGCTCGATGTGCAGCGTCCGGCCCTTGAAGCGCGGGTCGTGGAGCATGTTCTCGACGTTGTTGAGGGTCTTCTTTATCGTCGCCTGGTCGCCGCGGTCGATGTGGAAGATGACCCCGTACTCGGACTTCGTCGGCTGGGCGCCGCCCCCGGGCGATGCAACCGCCTGCCCCGAAAGAAATACCGTAGTGCCCAGCAACGATGCGAGAATCCAGCCCATCCTTTTCATCGTAGTCACGTTCGTCCCCTCCTTTGTCTTTGTAATTGCAACGTCAACCGGCCTGCTGCTCTCTGTCGCGCGACCCGAAAGGCGAGCGTTGCCAAGCCGGGATTCGACGGCCGGCGCTCAAACAGCAACAGGCCCTAGGCTTTGATCGGCTGGCTGAGCTCGTCCCAATCGCCCTGGTTGTCCTCCCAGTGCACCTTGACCATGTCGCCGTCCTTGCCGCCCTTTACCTTCAGGCCCAGAAACGGATCGTCCGACGAGCCGATGCTGAGGTTGCCCGTGAAGACCGCCTTGTCGTTGAGCGACACGGTAACGGTCTTGACGAAGTGCTGCGGCTTCTTGAGCTCGAACTGCTTGGTCTTCTTGTTGCGCACCAGCCCGGGGACGATCTTGTAGTGGATCAATGCCAGAATCTCGGTCACCCCGCCGCTCGTGCGGGCCCGCATCCGGATCGTATCTTTCTTGCGTGCCATGTCGTTCTCCTTATCCGCCGCAGCCACCGATGGTGACCTTGATCAGGGCCTTGCCGCCGTAGAGCTTGCCGTCGGCGGTCTTCGCCACGCCCATGACCTCCTGCGTCTCGGCCAAGCGAATGCGCGTCGAAACGTAGGCCAGCACCCCCTCGCCGAACTCGAACTCGGAGTTGAGCGGGAACGGGTTCTTCTCGGCGAACAGGCTGATCTTGACGACGTTGGGCAGATCGGACTCGATGCTCACCGGCACCACGGCGCCGTTCTCGGCGATGTCCGGGGCGGTGATCGTGACGTGCCCCATCTCGATGGCTTCGCCGCCCTCGGCGAGCTTGATGGCGTCTTTCTGGTCGTGTGCGCTGAAGGCCTCGGCGGGCCACTCGGCCAGCGCGGTCTCGGGCAGCAGGCCCGCTCCCAACGCGAGGCCCAGCGTGCCGAGTGAAGCGGCACCTTTCAGTAGATATCTGCGGCGCGGATCCATGGTTGGTGACTCTCCTCTCCTTTAGTGTTTCTTAGGGGCTGCGATGACGCTCAGTGCTCTCGCGTGGCTGGGCTACCAGCCCGCGCCGCACGCCATCACAACATAAAGATTCGGCAGGGTGCCGTTTTATTCCCTAGGCCTCGACGTAGACCCAGCCCTCGTTCAGGCGCTTGACGACTTCCTGCACCGCCGAGTGCGCGATGTCCACCCCTTTGAGCAACTTCAGCGACTGCCCCTGCTCGCCCAGCGCCTTCAGAGTGGCGCCACAGGCCACGACGCGCAGATTGGGGTAGCGCTGCATGAGCTGCGCAAACGCGTCGCTGTAGGGGAAGAAGTCGGTGCGCAGGAACTGCAGCGCCATGCCGTTGACGACGACCTCCACCTTGAGCCCGCTGCCGCGGTAGCGCTCGAGCAGTTCGCGCGCGCGCTCCAGAGTGGTGTTAACGTCCCGCCCCTGGAACGACGCCAGGTGCAGCAGCACGCCGGGGGCGGGCGCGGGGGCTCCGAGCTGCACCCCGCCCAGCGTTGCGAGGTATGGCCCGAGCGAACCGCCGTCGCCGTGCACCCGCCAGCCGCCGCCACGCGCCAGCCAGCCGCCACCGAACGACGCCGCGATCAGCAGCAGCGCCAGGGCCGCGCCGCACGCGCGCCGCAGGGAAGTGCGGCCGGCACTGCGCAGCGCGGCAGCCGTCCGCCGCGGTGCGCCGGGCGGCTGCTCGAAAGCCAGGCGCACCAGCTCCTTCAACTCGGCGAGCTCGGCCACTTCCCGGCTGCGCACCGGGTTGCGCACCAGCTCCTCGAGCAGCGCGGCGCGCTCATAGGAATCGAGCTCGCCGTCGATGTAGGCATTGGCGCGAAGCTCGTCGTGCGTGGGGGAGGACATGCTTCAACTCTCCTTTCAACTCTCCTGCGCGACCAGGCGCAGCCGCGGCTGCGGCCGCTCGTCCGTCGCGTGCGCCTCGAGCAGCGCGCGCAGCGTCTGGCGCGCACGGTAAAGGCGGCTCATCACGGTGCCGATCGGGACCTCGAGGATCTCGGCAACCTCGGCGTAGCTGCTGCCGTTCAAGTCCACCAGTGTGATCACCTGGCGTTGCCCGAGCGGCAGCTGGCAGATCGCGTCGCGCACCTGGCGGACGATCTCATTGCGCTCGCTCGCGCTCTCGGTGGATTCGATGCACTCGACCAGGTCGTGGTGCTCCAACACGATCTCCTCCAGCGGCTCGTTGGGCCGCCGCGCGCGCAGGTGGCTGAGGAAGCAGTTATGCAGAATCGCATACAGCCAGCCCCGGAACTTCTCCGGCTCCTTGAGCTGATCGAGCCGACTGAGCGCCTTGAGCATCGCTTCCTGCGACAGGTCGGCGGCAAGCGCGGCATCGCAGCACCAGCTATAGGCCATGCGGTACAGACTGCGGTGCTCAGCGGCCAGCAACTGCGCCAGCTCCGAGTCCGGGTTGCGATCATCCATCCTTCTGCCTCCTCGCGGTAGATATGGTTTTAGCTTTTTTTATTTAGTTAGACGCTGCGCACGGCCCGGATATTCCCGCCGCAGCGCAGCATCGCCTTCTTTTTCGGGCGGGGGGAATACTATGGGCTGCCCGCCCGTCTTTATGGGTAAGCCAACTCTCTTGCGGTCCACGCCCCCACCATTATGATACAGTCCCGCCGCGACTTCCTGCGCAGCCTCGCCTTGGCGAGCGCGGCCGGATTCCCCGCCGCACGCCTGCTTGCCGCGAGCGCCACGCCCGAAGACCCTTACCAGGTCCCCGACTACGGCAACGTGACGCTGCTGCACTTCACCGACACGCACGCCCAATTGAACCCCGTGTGGTGGCGCGAGCCCGACACCAACATCGGCGTGGGCGAAGCGCGCGGGCGCCCCCCGCATATTACCGGAGTCCAGGCCGCGCGCTACTACGGCGTCGCGCCCGGCAGCGCCCAGGCCTATGCGGTGGACTGCCTGGATTTCGCCGAGCTTGCGCAGCGCTACGGCCGCGTCGGCGGCTTCGCCCACATCGCTGCGCTGGTCAAGCGCTACCGCGCCGAGCGGCCCGGCAAGGTGCTGCTGCTCGACGGCGGCGACACCTGGCAGGGGTCGGCGACCGCGCTGTGGACCCAGGGCGCAGACATGGTGGGCGCACAGAACCTGCTCGGCGTCGACGCCATGGTCGGACACTGGGACTTCACCTACGGCGAAAAGCGCGTCGAGCAGATCGTCAAGCATGAGTTGCGCTTTCCGTTCCTGTCGCAGAACGTCTTCAGCAAGCCCTGGGGCGACCCTGTGTTTCCGCCTTACGTGATGCGCGAAGTCGGCGGTCGCGCGATCGCGGTCATCGGCCAGTCTTTTCCCTACACCCCGATCGCCAACCCCAGGTACCTGATTCCGAACTGGGGCTTCGGCATCCACGCGCCCCACCTGCAGAAAATGGTCGACGAGTGCCGGCAGAAGCACCACGCCGACTGCGTCGTCCTGCTGTCGCACAACGGCGCCGACGTCGACATCAAGCTCGCCCGACAGGTGAAGGGCATCGACATCATCCTCGGCGGGCACACCCACGACATGATGGGTCCGCGGCCCTACGAGGTCGGCGGCACCGTGATCATCAACACTTCCACCAACGGCAAGGTGCTGGCGCGCTTCGACCTCGATGTCGGCAAGGGCCGCCTGAACGGCTACCGCCTGCACTACCTGCCGGTGCTCTCGAGCCTCATCGCCGCCGACCCCGAGATGGCCGCCTATATCGAAAAGGTGCGCGCGCCCTACGCTGCCAAGCTCGCCGAGCCGCTCGCGGTCACCGAGAGCCTGCTGTACCGGCGCGGCAATTTCAACGGGCCCCTGGACCAGCTGCTGGTGCAGGCGCTGATGGAGGAGAAGGACTGCGAGGCGGCGTTCTCGCCGGGCTTTCGCTGGGGCCCGTGCAAGCTGCCGGGCGAAACCATCACCTTCGAGGACGTCATGGCGCAGACCGCGATCACCTATCCGCAGGTGACCGTGAGTCACTACACGGGCGCGCAGGTGAAAAGCATCATGGAGCAGGTCGCCGACAACCTGTACAACAAGGACCCGTACTACGTGCAGGGCGGCGACATGGTACGCGTGGGCAACGTGCAGTACACGATGGACCCCGCCGCGGGCTACCCGAACTACATCCGCGATCTGCGCATCGGCGGCAAACCGGTCGACCCGAAGCGCAAGTACAAGTTCGCCGGCTGGGCCGCGGTGGCGGCGCCGATCGAAGGCGAGCCCGTCTGGGAAGTGTACGCGCGCTGGCTCAGGCGCAAAAAGCGCGTGCGCGTGGACCATCTCGACCTGCCGCGCCTCGCCGGCGACATGCAGGGCAACCCCGGCATCGCCTATCCAAAAACCTACGGAATCTGACCCGTCCACCCCTGACTGCCCAACCATTTGTCCATGCGCAGGAGCGCCAACATGAAATACATTTTCAAATTCCTTCTCGTCGCGGCAGCGCTGCTGTTCGCCAACGCCTATGCGCCCGGGGCCGCGGCCGCACCGCTCGGCGACGCCGACGCGCTGCGCGGCCAACACGAGGCCAAGGCCGTGTTCATGATCAACGTAGACGACCCGCGCAAGCTCGGCCACGTCCTCAAGGTGATCGAGGAGACCGACAGCGGACTCGCCAAACAGAAGGTGAAGCCCCATCTCGTCGTCGTGGTGATCGGCCCTGCGGTCGCCTTCCTGACCAAGGACCGGCGCGGCATCCCGTACATGGAGCAAGCGGCCGTCGCCCACGCCCAGGCAGCCCTAGTCAAGCTCGACGCCATGGGCGTGCGGCTCGAAGCCTGCGGCGTGGCCTTGAAGGGCATGGACCTCAAGCCCGAGGACGTCATTCCGGTCGTGCATCCGGTCGGCAACGGCTACATCTCGGCGATCGGCTACCAAGCGCAAGGCTATGGGCTGGTGCCGGTATATTGAAGGGGCGGACGCAAATTTGACGGCGGACACGTGACGAGGCGAACGCAGAGCGCCTGGCGGGCGCTGCAAACGGGCAACACAAACTACTATTAACTATTCAGAAGGAGGAGACACATGTCAGCAAAACCCTGGACCCGATTCGCCGCCGCCGCGGCGCTTACCGCCGGATTCGCCATCGCCTTGCCGGCCCAGGCCGAGCACTGGGAGATACAGAAGCACTGGAACTACGACAAGATCGCATACATCCATGACCTGCCGTTCGCCGAGAAAAAGATCGTGCTACAGGTGTCGCAGGGCGACAAGGAGCGCTGGGGCCTGGCGCTCAACAATGCGGCCAACCTGCTCCAGTACTGGGGGCAAGGCAAGGTTAGAGTCGTATTGGTCGCCTACGGACCTGGGCTGGGCATGCTGCTGGCGAACTCGCCGGTCGCCAAGCGCATCCAGAGCCTCGACGCCGAGGGCGTCGAGTTCGACGCCTGCTACCAGACGATGCTGGGCATGAAGCACAAGACCGGCAAGCTGCCCAAGCTGGTGCCGCAGGCCGCGGTGGTCCCCGGGGGTATCGTGCGGCTGATGCAGCTGCAGGAGGACCACTTCGACTACGTGAAACCCTGAAGCGGCGCCGCGCGCGAGCGAACATGGCCTGTCACCGGCGACTGAAGCTCCTGGTCGCGGCGCTCGCCCTGGCGAGTCCCTGGGCGCTCGCCGGGGACTTGCCGACCTTCCCGGGGCTGCTTTCGATCCCGATCCCGAAGCAATACGGCTACGGCGGCTATTTCGCGCAGCACCAGCCGGTGAAGATCGTGTTCGGCGTCAGTGATCCGGGCGGGCAGCTCAAGGAGACGCTCGCCAACGCGGCTTATGTGATCCGCGACCTCAAGTCGCACGGGGCCACGTACAGCATCCAGGTCGTGCTGTACGGGAACGCGGTGCGGGCCGCGGACGCGTTCGGCCAGCGCTACGCCGGCTACGGGCAGTTGCTCGAGGCGCTTGCGAAGCAGGGCGTTCAGTTTCGCGTCTGCTACAACTCGCTGGCGAGCCTGCATCAGGATCCGGCGAATGTTTACGATTACATGAAAGTGGTACCGGCAGGCATCCTGCAAATCGCGAAAAAGCAAATGCAGGGCTACGCCTACGTGTCGAACCGCTAAAACGCGCGGCGCAGGGAATATTCGCCAGCCGCCGCGCGTCTTACAGGAAGCGGCGGGTCAAGCCGCAGCTTCGCCGTGCGTGCCCGGTGCTCCGCGGGACGCGCGGCTTAACGACTGGAGATGAGGAGGGAAGGACCATGTCCGCAAGTCTGACGCGCGCCTGTAGCGCGCTCGCCGTCGCGCTCGCGACCCTCGGAACGAGCGTGGCCGTGCAAGCAGCCGCCTCCCCGAGCGACATCGCCGCCGGCAAGCAGATCGCGTTCTCGCGCAAAGATGGCAACTGCGTGGCCTGCCACGTGCTGCCGGGGGCCAAAATGGCCGGCAACGTCGGGCCGCCCCTGGGCCCGTGGGTCAAGCAGGCGTTCCAAAGCAAGGACGAGATGGTGAAGTACCTGTACGACCCGCAGGCCAGGTTTCCGCACACGGTCATGCCGCCGTTCGGCAGAAACAAGATGCTGACCGAGAAGCAGCTGCAGCAGGTTACCGATTACCTGTGGTCACTGACTGAAAAAGGGGAGCGCAAATGAGACGAGCACTGTTCTTCGCCGCCTGCGCGAGCGCGAGCCTGATCGCGGCGGCCGCGCACGCCGGGCAAGCCGATTGGTGGAAGGTGAACGACCCGAGCGCCGCGCCGGAGCAAACGCGCGCCGCGATCGTCCATTACTACCGGGAGGCGTTCCCGAAACTGGGCCTGCAGGACTTCGCCCTGGGCAGCGCGGCATTCAACGCGGAGCTGCGCAAGCAGGACGAGCAGATCGCGGATTTCAGCCCGGCCGGGTTCGTGCTCGCCAAGGGCGAGAAGCTCTGGAACCAGCCCTTCGCCGACGGCAAGACCTACGCCAGCTGCTACGCCGACGGCGGCAAAGGGGTGGCGGCGCACTACCCGATGTACAGCGAGGCGCAGCAGGGCGTGGTGACGCTGCCGATGAGCCTCAACGCCTGCCGCAAGCAGCACGGCCTCGATGCCCTGCCCTACGGCAAGGGCGACATCGTGGCGCTCGAGACCTACCTCGCCTCGCTGTCGAACGGCGTAGCGATCGACGTGAAGGCCGACTCGGCGGGCGCCGCGGAGGCGTTTAAGCAGGGTCAGAAGTTCTTCTTCCGGCGCGAGGGCCAGCTCGACCTCGCCTGCGCCAGCTGTCACGTCGGCTCGGTCGGCCGCTATCTGCGCGCGCAGCTGCTCTCGCCCTCGCTCGGCCAGGCCGCGACGTTCCCCAAGTACCGCATGAAGTGGGGCGGGGTCGGCACGCTGCAGCGGCGCTTCCGCGGCTGCCAGAAGAAGATTCGCGCCAAGCCCGAGGCATTCGAGAGCGCGGACTACCGAAACCTGCAGTTCTTCCTCACTTACCTGAGCGATGGCGTCAAAATCCAGGTGCCCGGCAACGGACCCTGAACGAGCGGACACCAAACAGGTGCGCACAGCTACTAGCTATTTGCGTTCCGCCAAGGCTGGCGCAGTGAGGGATTCAAATCCGCTTGTGGGAGATGGTATGGACGTTCCCCTTTCACCGTCGCGGTGACTGGCGCCTGCGAGGTGTTTGGCATTCGAATGCTCGGCAGGAAAGGGGAGGACCCCCGCACCTGCGGCATCAGATGT
>Ga0307377_10001348_pt1 | contig 31499 bp, 56 predicted proteins | sample TR3MG_FD_202535 | JGI IMG/M metagenome (GOLD analysis project Ga0307377, IMG submission 202535) | Soil microbial communities from Risofladan, Vaasa, Finland - TR-3 | ecosystem: Environmental > Terrestrial > Soil > Coastal area > Acid sulfate soil | place: Finland: Risofladan, Vaasa | collected... | reverse complement strand
TTGTTTGCTTTTTAGCTGTTTCCAAAATTACAGATCTTGGATTTGCAGGATTTTTCACAAGGCCGCAACCAGAGAATAATAAGCCTCTTAACACTCTAGTCACTGTACCTTTTGCAATCCCTTCTCCATTTTTTAAAATCTCAGCAATTTTTCCTATTATTTCAGATGCAAATCCTAATGATTCAGCTTCTTTTCTAGACATTATCACATTTCCAACTTTAATATCATAATCTTGGAAAAATGTTTCCATAGACAATTTCCATTTATTATCTACCACATCTTTAGCAAGCTCTGGAAATCTATTTCTATACAATATGCCAGCTATTAAAACATCCATTTCCATTCTGTCTAATTCTGATACACTCGTAGAAGCAAGTTCATTAATATCCAACAGGGTGCCATTTTTACCAATAAATTTACTAGAATAAATATGTCCTACTATTTGATCTTCCGCATGTTCTATATCCAAAGCTTTATGATCAATAGTAGAAGAAGCTTTTACCATTTCTGAAGGTAGAAAATAAGCATGATTCAAATTTTCTCCACTACTAACAAAAATGCCAGAAAAAAATAATAAATCTGGCGTTTTATTATCTGGAAATTCTATAATAGAAGCTACTGATTTCCTAAGTTCATCTGTAGGCTCCATTATTCGTATATCAGCCTCAACAGTTATCGACTTAAATTTATCTTCCACAATAATCCCCTCCTATTAATATAAGGATCCTTCTATATTATAATGGTTAGATTATTCGTTTTCTTCTTCATCTTTTCTTACAGCAGACATTGTATTAATTAATAATGCATATTCATCATTACTCATATTCTTAATTACATCTATTAACTTAATACTAGCTTCATTGCTTGGCTGCTGACTTGGCGATATTTTTGTTACTTTAGTTTTTGATTGTGGATTAGCCGGCTGCTTTTTCTTAGCTGGCTGTCCTTTAGGTCTACCTCTAGAAGGAGTACCTGTAGGTGCTCCTTGAACTGGTTGCACACCACCACCAAAAGGTGACTTTTGAAATGGACTACCTACTATACCTAAAACACCTTCTAATACAAAAGGCAACTCTTCTTGCATATTATTAAACTCATTATCATAATCAAAACCTAACTGCTCAAGCGCTGTTTGATATGATAACATACGTCTATCAACAAGCTGTGAAATAGTGCTCATATATAAAATTATATCCCTTAATATTGTATTATCCCATCTTATTTTTGGAAATCTATCAAAACCCATAGCATTAGCTATTTGTCTATATTCATTATAAATCCATCCTGTAACCTGACGCCTAGCATAATTAATTTCCTCAATTATAGCTCTAGTTATCAAACCTGCCTCAGCTACATTTACATTCGTAGTACCATCTATAAGCGCTCTTGAAATACCAATAGCGCCACTTATATCTTCATTCACTTGCTTATATTTATCTTGACCAAGAATTTCACCTATTTCAGGTGAAATTATTCTTTCTATTTCTAAGGTATGATTCCACACTACATCAAATGCTTTACTAGGAGTATCAAATAATTTTGCAACAGTCTCTAACTGTGCTTGATCAGTAACAGGAAACTCATCATTACCAACAGTTATTTTTAAAATATAATTCGAAATACCATCTAGCGTACTAAGATCAGCTTCCCTTAAAGAATTTTTATATTCTAATGAATCAAAAGCCTTTACGCCTCTAGGTTTAGCATATCTTTCATAAGGCATTTTTCGATAATCTACACCACCAACATATTGAGGATCTAATTCAATTTTACCAGCCACCACTTGATTTTTAAATTCTGTTGGAAGGCTTTTCACAATTACTTTTTCATCTTCTGTAAGCTCCTGCGGAGATTTAGCTAACATTTTTCTTAATTCAGCAGACGGTTCTAAAGTAACTGTTGTATTATCAAATAATAAACTGCCCTCAATTGTTACTAACAAAGGATTTAATATAGTATATGCTATAGGCAAATAACCCTTAGACCACACTTTCTTTTTTGCAGCCTGTGCTTTTTTACCAGTCAATCCCTCAGCAGCTTTTTCTTCTCTTCTTTTTTGAATTCTATTAGCTCTTTCAACTATATCATTAAGAATACTACGTTCTATTTTTTGACCTGGAATTGGAGATAAATAACTAACACCAGGCTCATATTTGCTTATAATCTTATAAGTTCGTACCATACCAATTCTAAAAAAATCAAAAAATATCCAATCTAATACCTGCGTAAAATTAACATCAAAATTCCATGTATCATAAAATGCTTTTATTTTATTATCATCAATATCATTTTCAAAACCTTTTGCTGCAAGGTTTGTTAATATATCTATATGCGTACCATAAACATCATTTTCAAAATAATATTTCATGGCACGCGTAAATAAATTTCTAGGATCCTCTTCATATGGCGACTTCTTTATTAAATCTAAAGCCGTTCTGTCTATCATATCTCTTCTTAAAGTAGCGGCTGTTTCAGCCATTCTTAGTTGTACAGATTTATTACCTGGTAAAGACGCTAGTATTTTATTAGTAGGCTTAACAAAAAATGCTGCTTTTCCAGTATTTGAGTCCACCTCTATTTTATGTATCCCAATATCCGGATATTTAGTTTGTAATTCATGCGTTATTTTTCCTATCTCTTTTGAATCCATCATTTACTCCTTTATATTTTGCTTAAGTAAAAATAATCTGGCGGTTTCTGTTTCCTTACCTCGTAATGAGCAATGGCAATTCTCACAAACTGTTATACCATTCCACACTTCAAATCTGATGAAATCATATATATTAAATGGCCATAAATGATGAGCTCTTAAATTACCGCTTTTACTTTTTCCACATATTTGGCAAATATAATTATCTCTTTTATAGACTTCGTCACGCCATTTTTTATATTCAAGTGAATTTCTTATTTCCTGATTCTTTAAAGTTATGCCGCCTTTCCAATTCCAATGCTTTTTGCCAGCACTTTTATTTCTATTTCTACCTTTTTTTGCTTCTGACATTTTTTGACGAGTTTCTATTGAAATTATTTTGCCTTTATTAATTTCGCCAACTTTTTCTATTTGTAAGCAACCACATGATTTAGTATGTCCATTTTTTAAACTAGATCCTTGAACAATTCTTTTAGTACCACAATCACATAAGCATTGATAAAATTGATGATGATTTTTTCTATAAGCTGGCGATATTACTAATAGTCTTCCAAATTTTTGGCCATTTAACATTACTTCATTGATTTCGCTAGCTTTCTCTCTTCTATAACAACCGCAACTTTTAACGTTTCCTCTTTTTAAATCTTTCCCATTTATAATAACATATTCACCACAATTACATAATGCCCACCAATAGCTTTTATTATTTTTTACATAAGCAAATGCTATAACAAGCAATCTATAAAACTTCTTTCCAATTAAATTTAATCTTTTAGACATTTTTATATTTTATCTATCATCTCCTTGCCATTACCGTTACCATTTTTATTAAGAATATTTGCTACTTGAAATACTCCTTTAACTCCAAAAATAATGCCAAAAATAGTAGCTAAATTCCCACCATTAATAAAACCAGTTACACATAACACTACTGTAGTAGCTAAAGCTAATACTTTAATAGAAATTAGCTGAACAAAAAATTTTTGTAACCAACTATCCCAAAATTTCCAACTAATAATAGAATAAGACATAATAATTAGTCCTTTCAATATAAACTGCCACTTCCTGCTAAGATCAGTTAGTTAATTCTTCTTAGACAATAACGCATATTTACTAGTCGGAACAGTACTAATACCCGCTACAGCATTTGCAAACCTTGACCCCATATGATGTGGCCTAATCAACCCATTACCATACAAAACAGGCGACTGCTCTTCTACCTCTCTATTCAATTCTTTTGCGCCCCATGCAGCAAGAATCAAAGCTGAATATAAGTCTTTATTTTGACCTTTTTTAGGGGTATCAAAATGCCGTAAACCTCTAGATGTTTCCGTAACTATAATATTTAGCATTTGAGACTTTAAAAGCCCTACCTCATCATATAATTTCTCTTCTACACTAGATCCAGAATCTGGCGGCTTAGGAAATCTAAGATCTTTATTTTCTAATAAAGCCAAAGTATCAAAATTAGCATCAGAAATCCATGCCGGAGCCGGATTAACCATTTGCAATATGTGCTTACCTTTTTTGTCTTTGGTTTTTTCATCTCCTCTATCTATTATTGGTATACGATTATTATAGCCTTCTTGTAATAAGTCTTTAATAGAATTACCGCCACCTTGTGAATCCATAAATATTCTAATAATATTAAATTTATCAGCCAAGTCTTGTATTTTCATTGTCATTTCTTGTGTTGTCTTTTTCTTAATGCCTTTAACATATACTATTTTATTAGGATCTCCAAGTTCAATAATAACCATAGCACATGATGCTGATCCGCCTTGACTTGGATCAACTCCTAACACATATTTTTTGTTCGGGTCTCCAAATAAACAAATACCAAAACTACTGTTCAAAGTACACCCATCAAGTAAAGAAGCTTTAAAAAAGCCATCACTATCAGAAACCATAGCAGCCTCATATTCCATCATGAATTCAATAGACGCCATAGTTCTTTTAGCTTCTTTTATATTTTCTTCATCAAGAAACCCATTTGGCAACATTTGATAAGGCACTTGGTGTACAGCATATCTAGTCCTTTCGCCTTCTTCCTTCATTGCTTGCCAATAAGCCTTCATTCTTTTCCACATATGATTAAATTTAAAATATCCAGAAGAAGCCATGACCATCTTATTAGCGGATTCCTCAACAATATCATCTTCCGTAGCCAATCCAGCATCTATCAATCTTTTCATTCTTTCTATATATCGTACTTTTTCCATAGGCTCCAATGCAACAGCAGCCATTGGCCTAATAACCATATCAAGAATTGATGGAGGGACTTGTGCTAATTCGTCTACTTCTATTAAATAAAAACGACTTCCTCTAATTTTTGCACCGTCTGTACCGAGCGGTAGCGCTTCAATATAGCTCCCATTAGAATTATCGGTGCCTTTAAATTTAATATAACAACTATCAGATCCTCTAATAGGCCTTTTTTCACACGCCTCTCTAAAAATAGGAGATCTGGTATATAGTTTTTCAATTTCAGCAAAAATTAGTTTTGCTTGTCTAAAACTTGAACTAATTAATCCAACTCTGTATCCAGGATACAGTAAGCCATGTAAAACAGCATTAGTTCCTAATAAAAAAGTTTTGCCACCACCCCTAGATACAATAGAAATAGTAAAATTTTTAAACCACATATCTCTTAAAATAATACGTTGAATAGGAGCAAGGTCTATTCTTAAAAGATCATAAGCAGCTAAAATTGGATCATTACGATACAATTCTATCATTTCAGCGCCACGATCCATTATAATATCTACATTATCATATAGATCTATGTTCAAAACTAACCCCCTCTTTATGTCTAGTCATCAACCTCTATAGTCTCAGCATCAACATCATATCTATTACCAATCAATAATTCGGACTTAAGCAATTCCTTTTCTTCATCCTCAAATTTAGAAGTTCTAGTTAACATTTCTCTCTTCCTATCCATATCATAAGCTACCGCTAGATCAACTATTGAAAACCCACCAAGCTTTTTTGGATCTATTCTATCTCTTCTTCGCGAGACTAGATTTTCTTTTAATTTCTCTGTTTGTTTTCTTATTTTTTCAATAGAAGCAGAAGCGTCCAATAAATCAGTATTTTTGCCTTTGCTAGCTTTTAATAATCGTATTTCAAGAACTTTGTTTAAAGCTATGCTCATCAGATCATCCATATCATTAGCTGTAAGATTATCTTCATCAAAGTCCTTCAAATAAATAGCAATTAGGCCTTTATAAAGCTTTATTTCGCCTTCTTCGAGGATTTCTTCGGCTGGTATTAAATCTTCCATTAATTCTCTGAACTTAGGCGGGTTTTTAGGCCTCCCCCTCTTATTGTCCACCATAAAACCTCCTATAACAGCGAATGCAGTATTTCTAATTCGTTTGTAAGTCCTTGCTCTGTTAATTCCTCCTTTAGCATTACAAAAAATTCTGGTGTAGCATTATGACTAAAATCGTCTATCTCTGACCCAAGGCATAATTCTAATTTACCTAAAAATAATAATTTTTTTTCTGTCATTACATTTTCGGTTTTGTCTATATCTTCTTTGTTATTTAATATCCATCTTCTTATACTTTTCGGAAAATATTTATAATCATCACGCATAGTATCAGATAAAGGATCTTTTTCTTTAAAATATTTCACTAACGATTTAGATATTTTATCCTTAGTTTCTTCTGAATGGCGCCTACCAAAACGACTTTCTCTTATTCTTTCTTTAGAGTCTTCACTCAATCTAAATCCTTCTGGCCTTCCTCGTTTTTTTCTTATTTTTATATTATTAATAGTATTATCCATTTACTTTCTCCGTATCTACATCATCTATAGAACATTTTATAATTCTCTCCGCTCCAAATATCTTAATACTAACAGATAATTTATTACCATCAATCCCAACTAAAGTAGCTATCATGCCCTTAAATGGGGTACTTATTAATTTTACATTCATGCCAACTTTTAATTTACTAACAGGCACTAAGTCTTCATATCTTGTTTTATCCATTTTTCTTATTTCTTTTATTTCTTCTTGTGAACATACTCCAAGATAATTATGTATCCATGGATATTTTTTTAATTTTGATATTGTTTCATTATCACTATGATCATATTTTATAAATAAATAATTTGCATATAATGGCACATTTTCTTTTTTAATTCCTGATTTAGTACTATGCTCCTTTTCGGCTACTGGATATAATACATCTTTTATTTCTAATATAGTGTCTATATATTCTTTTATCTTTCTATATTTATTAGTACTAATTGTCCAAACATGCCATTTATTAGCCATTTACAAGCTCCACCTTTGTAACTTTTTTACATTTACTGCAAATACACATAATAGTTCTTTTAGGAGCAAAAAAAGAATTTCCACACTCTGAGCATTGAAACAAATGAGCTTTTCTTGAATTTTGCGGTTTAGAAAAAGTAAAAGGTAAATTTTTATTACCATCAGCAAGGCTAGATTCTCTATGAATCTTTTCTCTATGCTTTCTTTCCCCGCCTTCAGGTACCCATCTTCGTGGCGTACTTCCTGGACTTAACTCTCCTGGCATTTTTTATTCTCCTTTTTTGATGTATTAAACCCTAATCCATCCTTTCTTAAATAATCAATGGCTATAAATCTTTTACTAACAGTATAATCAGCTATATAAACACATAATTCTTCCAATGTATAATCTGTCATCGCCTTACGGACTGATTTATCTGTCCATTGGCCATAATGATAAAAAATTGCCCAATAAATAATATTGGCTGATGCTTTATCAAGTTTATCTTTAAATCCATCATTATAAATATCTGCAACAAATTTTGCCATTATTTGTGGATGCTCTCTTACAGTATGGCCACTAGCTTTCTCCAGCCCCTGCTTAGCAAAATCATGAAGCAATGCTGCTGCACATATCTCGTCTCTATGATATTCACAGCCAAGTGCTCTTGATAATTCATATGCAAGAGTAAATACTTTCTTAGTATGCAAAATAGTACCATCACCAGCTAACTCATCAAGTGGATGATACAAGCCGCTCGAGCTTGATGGGCAATCCCAAAAAATATAATCTGGAGATTTATTTATGCATTCCTTTACAAAATCTTTTATTTTTTTATTAGAAATTAAATTTAATTCTTCCTTAAATAATTCTAATCTTTCCTTTAATTCCATTATACTCTCCTTTTAATTATCTAGATGGTAAAGTAAGAGAATCGCTATTTAATCTAATTGTTCTTACTCTTATAGTAGGATTCTGAGCATTATATCCCAACTGGCCCATAGCAACCCTGCCATAATTTCTTGCATTATCATAACTCATAAATCTTGCATTATTATTACGAGAAAGAGTTGCTCCCTCATTATATCTAATAAATCTACTTCTTATTTCATTCATAGGAATAGCCATAATTTACAGCCCTCCTTTTAACTTTTACATTCTCTCTTTCAATTCTTTATATTCTTTAGCATTCTCTTCTTTTCTTGGATCAATTTCGTCTTTATTAGCTGTCATCCAAGTCATTAACGCCATCACAAAATCTGGAATGGCATCGCCTTTCCATTCATAAGAGATTCTTAAAAATTCATCATCTCCTCTTTTAATTCCCACACTAGCATATTTATAATCCCTGCTTCTAGAAATGTCAGCTCCAATAATTTCGTCTGGCACTATGACAATAGTTAAATTTTTACCTTTCTTATCAGCCATTTTATATAATCCTCCTGTCTTTACTTAATTTTTCTATCAATAATATAGCATCTACTATATTATGACTAGCTTTTTTTAGATCTTCTAAAGATCCATTATTCTCAACAATCATATCAAAATCTTTATAAGCATCCAAGCCAGTTTCAGATTCATGATCAATGCCATGAATTTTATTTTCTGACTCTCTAATTATTCTAATAAGAAAACCGTTTTCTTTCTTAATAAATTCAGCTTCATTAATATGTCTTACATCAGTTATTATATAATCTTTATGTCCTTTTCTTTCTAGATCTTCCATCCATTTTCTCAAAGCAATGACCCAAAAATCATAATTTATTTTTCTATAAAAGGCTCCCAACTCTTGCATAATTTCACGAGGCGTCCAATAAACAGAATATTCTGGATCTCCGCCCATTGTATATTTAAGAAAATGTTTATCTACTATTTCTATTTCTTTTTTATCGCCATATAACTGATCATCATCTAAACCAAATTGAAATTTACACATATTTTTCAATTCAGCAGCAAATGCTATATGATAAAATTCTCTATCATATTTTGATTTAAATATTTCTATTAAATATTTTGCTAACTGATCTTTACCAGATCTTGCCTTTCCTGAAACTCCGACAATCATTTTAATCTCCTTAAGCTTTTAAGTGTTTTATTAAGCTCGGTTTCTAATTTTCTGCGACCAGAAGATATATCTTTTAACAAATTCTCTATATTAGAATTTTCTTGTTCTAATTTCTTTTTAATGTCGTCTTCTAATTGTCTATCTATTGGTATTAATTTAACAAGATATTCCTTACAATTTTTACACTCAGCCTGTGATTTATAAAGACTTTTAATTTCGCCATCATCATCAAATTCTATAAAATATTTAAATAACACTATTTAACCTCTGTATTCCAAATTTTAGTTTGTATTTTAATATTAAGTGTTTTTATATCAATCTTTAGCATTTCGATCATTTTTTCAATATAATCAATATCAATACAAACAAATTTATCTGGTTTTTCTTTTCTGATCTCATTTAAAAAACCAATAAAACATTCTAACTTATTGTCCATTACTTCTTTTATAATCATAGCGTCTTTTAAACTGATCTCAGTTTCATTTATAAATACAGTTGATAAGGCCTGAGCTCTACCTATCATTATATCAAGCTGCTGATATTTTAAATATAAATTTTCAAGCTTTTTAAACAAGCCCTTCAACTTCTCTTTATTTACTTTTTCATCACTTTGATCATACGCAACCAGTAAGTCTTTAATAGTATTAGATAAACTTTTTATTGATTCTACAATATAATCTTTTTCAATCAGCCCTTCAGCTAATAGCATAAAAATCTCCCTTTATTCAGGAATCACCGCTTGAGCTTGGACACCCTTGTCTGTTTCTGTCAATACAAAGGATACTTTTTGGCCAGCTTTCAAAGTCTTATAGCCTTCCATCTCAATATATGAATAATGAACAAAATATTCATCCTTATCATTACCATCCTGAACTACAAAACCATACCCTCTTTCTGCATTAAACCATTTAACTGATCCACTAATACGATCTTCTTCTTCTAACATAATACAAATTCCTCCTTTTAATTATATAAACTTTTTAAGTAATCCAATGTGACTACAGAATAACTATGGTCCTTGTCCTTTAATTTAAGTTTCTTATCATTATATCCTTCCACATAGCCGACATGAACCCACCCATCTGGGAAATACTCAGCTATTAATTCTCTAAAATCACAATTATAATAAACCCATTCTAATAAAGCCAATAAACTAACACCCTTTTCCCACGGCTCAATATCAGCAGCACATCCAAAACAATGTAAGGATGTTTCAGAGCCATTGATTGCTTTATTTAATTCTGGACTTCTATATCCAGATAAAATTGTTATTCTTCCCACAGTATTTACCACTGGCTGTAAAACATTAGCAGCTAATTTTTCTATATTTTCCCAATACTCTTCTTTTGTTGGAAGATTCTCTATACCTAGCCTAACAGCTATATCAGATTTAACAAAATCTTTATATCTAAAACTTTCAGCATTAATAAGTATTCTATCATCTAAATTTCTCATGCAAAGCTCTCCTTTAATTTGACTTTTTTTATTAAAAATTTTATTCAAAAATGACAAGCACATAGTATTTTCCCTCTATAATCATTATAGAATATTTTTTTCGTTTTGCTAGATATTATTACAATATAGCAGCCATTAATGCACCATGAGCAACACAATTCATAGGATCTGAGGCTCTTCTTATTTCTTTAATTTCAAAAGGAAATTTTTTAGTTTGCAATTCTTTGCCAAACTTTTCTGTAAAATTACCAGCTAATGACAACCCTCCAGATAATATCACAGGCAGTTTACTAAAACGAGGAAGCTGCTTATTTTTAAGCTCATATATAATACTGTCCAATACATAATTAATTAATATACTATAATACACACTTATCGCCTCTTGTATTTTTCCAACAGGATTTAAAAGATCAATATTACTTTCTTCCTTTTCAATCTGAATCATAGAGGCATTCATATCTACAGCTTTTGCAACCGAGCTATCTATCCAATCCCCTCCTTTAGTGAGAGAAAATTGAATTATAGGATCTCCTTCAAAAACTATAGTAGTATTAATCATACCAGCACCAAATGATAAGCATATCCCAGTTAAATTATCGTTTAATAATTCAGAAAAAGCTATAGCAAATCCTTCATTTATTGGTGCAGAATTAAACCCCATTTCTTTAAGATAAGCTTTAACCATTTCGGTATGATAAAAAATATCGAAATCATTGTCTATTGGCTCAGCTGGAATAGAAAATATTATATCAGTATTACCATCCCCTTTGCCAACCAAGCTTTTAATTATAAGCTTAATCATTGGCAACGAGTCTTTTTCTTTAGCTGACAATATTCCCTTACTCATAGGCCGCCTTGCATTCTCACCTCTTTCATTAGCCATTAGTAAAGCATCCTCACCAACTACAATAAAACCCTCACTATCAATAATAAAGTTAGCTCTACGACTTTCTAAAGCTGTTTTAATACTTTTTCTGTTAACATCTGATTTAGGAACTATTTTAAAAAATGCGTCCCTTTGCTTTCTATAAACCACATTTCCTTCTTCGTTCATTGTGGCCGCAATTAGCATGTTGGTTCCTATATCTAAACCTATACCATTCTTGGTTTCCATACACCCTTTTCCTCCTTTAATTATTTATCAACTTTCTTTACAGGCTTATTTGAGCCTTTATTTAATATATTTTTTAATTTAGCTAAATCATCAACAACATTTCTATCAGCATTAATTATAAAAGCTTCATCAATATGTGGATCTAATTCTATACCAGCTCCTTTATCAAGCGGGTCAATAAAAATATCAGCTTTAAGTTCCGGTCTATCTTCGTCGAGAACTGGATATTTCCCAAGCGATATTCTATTAGCTATATCATCTATTTTCGCCTTTAATTCTTCTACATTTTGAACATAATTCATAGATAAATTTTTTATAATTTCATCTCTTTCTTCTAATTTAATTTTCAAATTATCTATTTTTGATTTTGTTTCATCTGCTTTTTCTTCAAAACTTTGCGGCATTAACAGTTGAGACTCAAGCTCTCTAATTTTAGCTTCATATTTTTCTTTCTCTTGTTTCCTCGTAAAATCTATAGCCTCGTCTAATTTCTTTTTAACTTCATCAAATGGCAAACCGCTTTCATTTTCTTCCATTAGTTTTTTTAAATTTCCTAAATTCATTGGAGGTAACTGAAGAACAGCTCGGTCTGTCTTGCCTCTCAAAGGGCTTCTACCAGAATGTTTTTTTGTTAATTGTTTATTATATACAATTTTTGCCATTTTTGTTATCCCTTATTATTTTCTTTCAACAAAAACCTCATCAATAATTCCATATTTCTTTGCTTCTGCAGCTGACATGTAATAATCCCTATCCAAATCCTTTTTTATTTCCTTTATTGTATGTCCAGTTGTTTTAGCTATTTCTTTAAGCATAATTTCATTAACCCGTTCAAATTCCTTTATATGAACTCTCATATCCTGAATAACGCCTTCGGTACCAGAACTTATTTGGTGCATCATTATTTTAGAATTAATTAAAGCATAACGCTTTCCCTTAGTTCCAGCCGATAAAATAAAAGCAGATGCACTAGCAGCTTCTCCAATACAAACAGTAGAAATATCTGGCTTAATATAATTCATAGCATCATAAATAGCTAAACAAGAAGTTACTATTCCTCCTGGACTATTTATATAAATAGTAATATCGCGGTTAGGATCCTCTGCTTCTAAAAACAATAATTGTGCTACAACCGAATTTGCCAAAGTAGAATCAATTACTTCACCAATAAAAATTATCCTGTCCTTTAATAATCTAGAAAATAAATCATAAACTCTTTCCTGGCCAGAACCAGAATTCTCAATAACGTATGGTATCATAATTCTCTCCTTTTCCAATGAGACTTTGATTCAGTATTTTTTTAGCGACGAAGTCGCGTTATTTTAAATATTTAGTTATTTAGCTTTTAGTTATTAATGTGGGCGTCTGGCGCCCTACCATAGGGCGTTCTACGCCTTACCCCCCTTGGGCGTATGGCGCCCTACCACTAAATAAATAGTTCTGTATTTCTTTTAATTCAGCAGTCAGTTCTTTTACCGATTTAGTAGTTTTTAGTTGCTTATCAAATAATTTAGTGATACGTTCTCTGTCATTTAATCTCATATTATTAATTCTGTTTACAAAATAATTTTCTTGGCGCTGGATATTACCATCATCAAACCCACTATTAATAAAACCCATAATATAAATGTTAGTATTATTTACATCATTCTCATTTTTACTAGCATATTTAACTATATAATCATTATCATCCATGTATTTTAATACTCGTTTTGTTTTATCAATACTGATGTTTGAATCACTACTTATTTTACTAATACTAACGCTTGTAGCTAATAGACCAACAGCTTCATATAAATTATAACACTCTTTCCATAATGGAATTTCTGTTCGCCCCCTAATGATATATGCTTGCAAATAATTCCATATAGTTAGGCTATAAGGATCTTGTAGTGTTTTTAATCGATCTAAAAATTCTTCTTTTGTTATAGTCCAATAATAGTCTTTTTCTTTTGTCATAATATTTTCACTTTTGTTATCTTTGTTTCAAAGATCTACTAACAACTTCCGGTTCTTTATATCCTTCTAATTTACCAGACGCTTTTAGTCTTTTAATTTCTGCATTAATTGAATCAGCTGTTCTATCAGGAAACATTCTCATTAGTTCTTGTATTGTAGAGTTTTTATAATTTTTAATAAGAACTTCCCTTTCAGAAAATTTCCAAGCTTTCCTTCTCATTGTTTCCTCCTTTACTTATCTTTATCCATAAAAGCATCACAAAAACCATATTTATTTCTGTTTATAATGTAGTCTGGAATGTTCAACTCTTTAGCCATTAAAGTTACTATCTTTTTCCTATTATTATTATCTACTTTATAATATAATTCTATATTAGTCATTATATTTATCATATAAGGATCTAGATATGGTAAAAACACTTTAATATTTTTAGATAATTTATTAAGAGGATCTAAATGATCTGAGAATAATCTACTTAAATAATATTTATAAATTTCAATAGATCCTTCTAAATGGTCATAATATCCGCACATAAACTCATCAAGACCATCACAACATATAATTTTATCCGTATATTTTTTAACATTCTCAAATAATTGTCTAACAGCATTATCTCCATCAAATTTATCTTCTTTTGAAAAAGAAGGTGTTACTATAAATTCATGATGAATTGATCTATATAACTTACTACCACTCTTAGCATATTCAATGTCAGGATGGCCTTTCCTAGAAGATATAGTATAAGTATGGACTTTATTTTGCCCAAAAAACTCTGTTAACAAACATAACACTATAGTAGAATCTATACCGCCGCTGTAAGCTAAATGAGGTACTTTAATTTCTTCTATAGTTATTCTCATCATATCCAATAAATTTATAGCATATAATATCGGATCTATTCCTATAAATTCAGAATAATCTTGTTGCCAATTATCTGGAAATACTATCATAATTCTTCTCCTATATCTTGATCACTCCATTTAGTCTTCTTTACACTTTTCAGACCATATAATATTACATATTCTTTTTTATTTATTTCAACAATTTTGGTTTTAAATTGGTTATTCAAATGATCGTAAACTATTGATGGAATTTCCTTTAAATCTTTAGTAACTAACGCATGTTGAAACACATTTCCATCTTTAACGTGCATTTGTTCCCAGCTCACTCCTTTTTCATTTTTCCTTTCCCACATCACACAATGATGAAGTGTCTCCATCTCCGATGCTTTTTTCGGCGGATGCATATGATGAGTTAAATAAATCCAATCTTGCTCTGCTACCGGAGTTTTATGTTTCTTAGCCCCTAATATTTGTCCTAATGAAAAACCATGTTTTGATAAAACTTCTTTAACTATATTCTCATCTATATTCATAGCGGTCTCTCCTTATATTATAAGATCGGCCGCTACTATCTGCCATATGGATTTACAGGGGCTCGCTCGATTTAAATTTATTTTATTACTTCTATTATTCTAACTCTCATTACTCTTTTACTAACACAGGCTTTTGTAGGCCAAAAATAAGATAAACCAGGCTCTACATTCCAACCATATCTGCCATAAAATTCTTTATCTTTTTCTAATAATTTTGACTTATGCGATTTATGAAGCCTTTCGTCTCCTAACCAGTAAGGATATCTCAGCATGTTGACTTCTTCTTTTAGCATATTATTCTTGTAGCCTCTTTTTTCCCATTCTTCTATTATACAATTTAAATAATGTTTAAGACAATCTTCATGACCAGCCCACATTTGAACTGCGGGATGATTAATCCAACTTATCTTTCCATATTTATTAGGCTTAGATTTGCCTTCTAATATATTTAATATTATTTTAGCTTCAGATCGTTGTTTACCAAGACGCCTTTTATCTAGGCATTCAGCTGTATCAACAAAATCTTTATATGGTAAAAATGTTTGCATTTTAATTATCCTTCAAGCGCTTATATTCTTCTAAGCGTGCTTTTATTCTATCTATTTCTTTTAATACTTCTTGATATTCTTCTTGTAAATCTGTATCATTGGGGTTTTGATTTAATTCTCTTTTGAGTGTTCTTTTCTCTGCCATCAAACGATCTAATGTTTGTCTATCAATATTTTCATTCATCTGCTGTTGGAACTGCTTAAAAGTTTGAAGTGTTTGTTGTTCCATTTCTTTAGCTGCGACTCTAGTACAATATCTATCTTCAACTGCCCATATAGCACCGATAACCGCGCCTACTAGAACTATTATTTTTAAGATATCTGTTACTTTCATATTTTTTATATCCATTTTCATCTCCTTTTCTGCGGGAGAAAGATTTGAACTTTCGTTGACTGGGTCAGAGCCAGCTATCCTGCCATTGAATGATCCCGCAATTGTGCTCGCCGGGAAGGAATCGAACCTTCGGTTTCAGGGTTCAAAGCCCTGCGTCATACCATTAGACCACCAGCGAATATTGTGAGACAATGACCAGATTAGAACCGGTGTATGCAGTTTTGCAGACTGCTACCTATGCCTATCGGCCACATTGTCATTCGGGAGTAGTGGGATTTGAACCCACGATCTTCTGATAGACAGTCAGACGTCTTTGACCGAACTGGACCATACCCCCAATTAATTGGAGCAGGCGCCGGGATTCGAACCCGGACCTTTAGAGTGGAAATCTAAAATGCTATTCCATTAAACACTACGCCTGCGTTTTCTCCATTCTTGTCGTAATTCTCTTCCATAGCCTTTGTTATGGCTGCCATAGTTTTTTGTCAAAGAATGGCAATTTGGACATAATAAGGTTAAATTCTTTTCAACAGTATTTTTATAATTACCGTCTATATGATGTATATGTAAAGGAACCTTATTAGTGTATTTATTTAATTCGCTCCAACCACATTTAACACATTTATTATTATATTTTTCAAAGATATATCTTCTAACATATCCAGATATATTATCACCCTTATTGCCAGATATTTCGCCCCTTTTCCATTTTAATATGTTTTGTTCGTAATAATAATTACTCATGCATTTTTTTGAACAAAATTTACTGGCATTCCTGCTAACAGGCCTTTGATTACAATAAATACAGATTTCTTTTTTGTGGCCTCTATTATGAGCACAAAAAGAAGAACAATATTTTTTATATTTCCCATTCTTATATTGATTCTCTGTTAGAAAAAGCTCAATTTTATTATTACAATCATATCCCTTACATTTAAAAATATATCTCTTTTTCCTTAAATTTAGTTTCTTAGCCGCCTGTTCTAGTGCTTTTCTATTATATTTTTCTCTGTTTGGATTGAGCAAACAATTTCTAACATGAGCACCAAATTGCTGACTCTTTTCAAATTCTAATTCTTCTTTACAGTATTTACAAAATTTTTTTATCATATCTTTACCTCCTTCATAGGTCATTAGATATAGGAGTTAGATAAAATGATGAAGGCATTTTATCAAGGCGGCCGACCCTGTCCTCCCATGATGAGCGGAGAGCGGGTTATGATCCCACAAACCTTCGCGTTGGCAACGCGATGCTCTAACCTATTGAGCTATCTCCGCAACTATTAATATACACCTAAATCTTTTAGCACTATATCCAATCCAAGTTTTTTAAGTTTTAATCTTAGAAATTCAGCAATGGTTGGCTGAAAAGGCTTTCTTTGAAAATACATATTAGCTTCAGAAGGCAATTTATTGCCTTTTTTAGCATTACATTCTTTACACGCAGCCACACAATTTTCAAAAGTAGATTTTCCACCTCTCGACAAAGGTATCACATGATCTACAGTCAATGACTTAGATTTAGCGCCACAATAAACGCATTCAAACTCATCTCTTACTATAACATTTCGTTTGTTAAAAGGCACTTTATTTCTATATATAACGCGAATTATATTTATAAGCCTCATTACAGCAGGGATCTTCATTATTATTGTTTTTTCAAAATTTTTTATAACTCTATTGGTATATTTTAATACTTCGGTTTTACCTTTAACCATTAGAGTAATGGCTTTTTGCCAGGACACAATATTCAAAAAAGTATAATCCGCATTTAATATTATGCAGCTTTCCATCGATTGCCTCCTTTTATTATTCTTCTGTTTCTTCTAATTCTTCTATTTCTTCTAATTCTTCTTCGTCTTCAATATAATAATCTTCTATTGAAGGCTCTTCTCCAATAAAATCCATATAAATTGCAAAAGCGTCTCTAGTCATAACTCCCCTCAAATAATTTAAAAGTATTCTATTATATCTTGCCATTTTATTATCCTTGTTAGGGAGGCTGATAGCTGGTATACTTGAATTTTCAAGTTAATGGGTAATCAAAAATTAACTATTATTTTTTACAATTTAACAATAATAATAATGTCAGTCCCTCCTGACATAACCAACAAATTTTCAAAGGGTATCGCCAATAAAGGAATATATCCAACCTTTCTTTTGGTTTTTCCTCTCAAAAGAAGATAAAAAAAGAGTAGCTATCCACATCCATCCCTAACTTTAAAATTTATTATATTTTTGTTGATTTTCTAAACGCCATAAAGGCTGTAAATTTTCTAATGCCCAGCATTTTTTAAATTCTTCGTCTTCAGGTTTATTAAAATTAAAAGCAGAAATTGGTATAATATGATCTATTTGCCAATTACGTCTATTTTTCCATAATTTTCCCAAGACATTCCATCTTTAAAAAGTTTTTCAAGATGAGATTTTAAATCTGTCCATGAATATCCAACTAAGTCTTCCCAATGTAGCCCGTTTTTTTGATTTCTTATCGATCTCAAAATAGATCTACTCACTGCTGTTTTTAATCTATATTTTATATTTTTTCTTCTATTTCCAGCATAAATTTTTTCTTTTGCTTTTCTATGATATTTCCGCTTAGCTTTTTCCGCTTCGCTGAGCTTCATCCACCATAGATGTTTTTTCTCATTAGAACATTTTTTACATTTATTTTCTAAACTGTCTTTACGTGATCTATCTTTATAAAATTCAGATATTTTTTTGAATTTGTTGCATACATAACATCGCTTTTTCAACATTTTAAAATCTATTACTTATTTCAATTCGCCTAATACTTCGTCGTCCCTTTTATAGTCCTTGATAATCGTCATTGCATTAGTAACTTTGACAGCATCATCAAGTCTTCTTATTTCTAAAGCAACTCTATTAATCATTCTATCTAATTCTTTTACATCATATATAGGTTTTTCAATGACATCCTCTTTAGTTTCTCCCCATCTACGGGTTCTTTCAGCAGAATTTCTATCGCGCAATGTTACAAGTTCGTTATGTCTTTCCCTTAAAGTTTTCATCCACGCTAGTCCTTGGCTTAAAGTTATTTCGGTCCCTACCATAAAATTTCCTCCATATATTTTTTATTTTTACCTATTTATGGGCAAAAGCACAATCTTTTACTTAGATTATAGAATATTTTTTTAAATTTGCTAGACAATCATTTACTAATAAGTAGGAATTTCTTCTTTTTCTGCTCTTTTTGCAGCTAATTTTCTCATATATCTGTCCATGTCGTATGTTCCAATATAATGTGCCCTATAAACTGCAAGTTTAGCCATCATTTCAGCTTCCCACATTGTAGAGCCCATAACTATTTCATTTTCGTATATCATTCTACGTTCTTTTGCCATATAAAAGGCATGATTAAAAAAAGAATGGCATATTCTATCAGCCGCATTAAAAATATCTTTTTTGTCTAAATGTATCGCAAGTTCAGAAAAAGCATGAAACATATTTCTAAACATCTTTTTATATTTTTCTACAGTAGGACTACTATCAATCCATACATCATTGCATCTATAATTTATATTGTGCTTATTAAAAAATTTTTCTACTTCATCTACATATTGAGGAGAGCACCTTAAAGTACTAAACTCACCCTCATAAAAAAGATGCCAATAATCATCTTTATGCAATATCTTATCATATAATGCATTTATTATTGTCCATGCTTTATCTAAATCTTCATTAAAATTTAACAAATCATATTCAATTAGCTCTGATGGTTCTAAAATTACACGCTTATTTAAATCAAAACGCCCTATAATTTTTCTTAAAATCTTTTTAATTTTCATATAATCTCCTAATTTTAATAATCCAAAAAGAAAGTTTTAACCATCTCAGCAGCTTCTTCCACTGTTTCTACTTTAGCTGAGCAACATTCATCGATCCATGGATGTGTTGTGTAAGCATTTTCAACATTCCGAGTTATAGATATTATTGGCATATAAAAAACATCATGCGCCCAAGTTAATTCCATCAATGTACCAATTAAAGGCTTCTCTGGCTCATAAAGTGCTAGATCAACAATGACTAAATTGCAAATCTTAATTAATTGTCTATCTTTAGATCTAAGTATTCGTTGAGATCTCTTTTTAGCTTCCTTTATAAATTCCATCCCATCACCATTATAACCATTTATAGATTGATTAAATGCATTTCTACAAGGATTTACAACCACTATTTTTTTATATAAAACTTCTTTACGCATTAAAAATTCAAAATCTTCCCTCCATTTGTATGTCTCAGGATTAGAAGAAATAGCACCGGCTAAATATATATAATTAGCTTTTTTAGCAAAAATATCTGAATTACGATGAAATTCCATATGAATATTATTATTTTCGAATAACCACAAATTAGATCTTCTATTATCATCTTTAGTTCCATTTATATGATGAACTATTTCATCAGGCTTTAAAGGCCTACTAATTATATCTTCCATTACTAATCTATGTTCCAATACATATCCAGCTTTGGTGGCATTAGGATGTTCTGGTTGATAAATTCTTATATATCCCATATTATCTCTAACTCTACCTTTATATTGCGGATGATTTTCACCTTTTCTGAATTCGGACATCTTTTTTCTAGCTTCAGCAGATGCTTTCATACTTATATGTGACATAGCAATTTTATTTTTAGTTTCATTAGAAAGTCTGCACCCTTGGAGTGTGCATGATTTACAATTTTTGTTTAAATGTTTTTTGTCAACTATATCTATTTTTCCACATTTACATTTTCTTTCATAATATTGCTTTCTCGTACCACACGGAAAACTATACCACCAACGGCCTTTTTCGTCTTGTGTACATTTATTATAATTATCCATTATAGCCTTCTCTTTTTAATTCTTTTAAATATGGAGTTGGGTCTATCTCTTCATATTCCAACCCATATTTTTTAGCTAATCTTATCTCAGCTCTTACTCCAGTAGATTTTTTCCAACCATTAAGTGTAATAACTATAATCTTTCCACATGTTTTAATAAATTCTCTATCAAGGCGCCTCCAGAATTTCCAATCTCGTGGTAGCCCATATTTTTTTGCTATATGATGACAACTACTAATAGGAGCATATATTAATCTGCCCTGATTCATTAGGTCAGCACAGATTATATCAGAAACCTCCGCTCTAAAATCCATAACAGATTCATAAGGCGAACTATAGGGAATAGCTAAATATTCTATCGGCCTTATTTTTCCTTTCATTAGACAATATCTCCATTACGTTTACTAGCATCATCTTCATGTGGGCCAAGCAACCTTCGTTCAATTTCTGTTACACATTGACGTAATTCCCCACAATAATTTTTAAAATTATTATAGCTTGGATATATATGGTACTTACAAAATTTATAAAGAATGTAATTTAAGTCTCCATTAGCTACTACTCCAGCTTTTACCATCGCATCAACTACTTTATCCATTACTGGCCTTGCTTCCTGCTTAATATATGGCATCTTAATTCTCCTTTATCGTGGTCGTTACCCATATTATAGAATAAAATCGCAATTTTGCTAGATGGATTTTACAATTATTTAACCTCTTTTATATTTTTTTAATTTTCTTAAATAAGTTTCTTTTTTTAATCTAGATATTTTATCTATTAATAAAATTCCTTGCAAATGATCTACCTCATGCTGTATGCAAGTAGCAAGTAAATCTTCGCCCTCAATAATTATTGGGTTGCTATATTTATCAATTCCTTCAACCAGTATATATTTTTTGCGTTTTGTTTTACCTTCAAGGCCTGGCAAACTTAAGCATCCTTCTGTTGATATAAACTCCCCCTCAGATTTAGTAATTATAGGATTAATTATAGCTGTAAATCCAGCCCTATCTATATCAAATATAATAACGCTCGCTGGTATACCTATTTGGTTTGCAGCTAAGCCTATACCATTATTTTCATACATTGCTTTGGCCATATCTTCTATAAGAGTTTGAATCTCTATACTAATTATATCAATTGGTATAGCTTTCTCTCTTAAAATAGAATGTGGATATGTATATATATTCATTGTTAGTCCTCAAAAATTTTATAAAATTCATCAACAAATTCTTCGGGAGTATAAATATCAAACCAACATATTATTTTACCGCCCTTTTTAAGTACTCTTTCCTTACATATTTCTACATATTTTTTTATGATAGGCAACCCTTCTTCATCTATAAAATGATAAAAATCCATAAAAATGAAATCGTATTTTTTATCGGTTTCATTAATATATTTCCATCCATCCATATAAATTATTATATGCCTAGGGTCATCAATAAAATTAGCTTCTTTTTGGACTTTTATAGTATCTTCATTAATCTCTATAGTGGTCAAAGAGCTTACTCTTTCACAAGATAATATATACTTAGAAGCTACACCTAAGCCTAATCCTATTTCTAAACAATCACCATAAGGATAATTTTTAATTTGATCCTCATATTCTTCTATTTCATCCTCTATTGCCCATAAAGTGTGTCCTGGGCCCTCTTCCAAATGAAGTAAATCATTAAACTTATATATACGACTATTACCACTTTCGGCTATTAATTCTCCATGAGTAAAATATACTGGTGTGGGCATTGTCATCATATTAACTCTATAGTTCTAACTTTCCATCTGGGCTTTTCCTTATCAGGATTATCTATAATAAAATGATACAAATCTTCTCTAAATATCCAACCAGATGTTGCTGCCACATGTTTAAAATTAGTAACTCTAAAAGATTTCGTCCTAGGTTCCCAACCTACCGCAAGTATTGAATGAAATCCAAAATATTTATGCCAAGTATTTATTTCTAGTGGTAATATATTTACAGAACCGTCCACGAAATAATTATATGATTTATTTATACATAATCCTAATGTATCAAAAATTTTCTTTATATCTATACAAGATCCATATCTACAACCACAATCATCAACTAATTTTTCGTATAATTCTTCATTTACTATTTTTCCTGTTAAATAATAATACGCGTTAGATGCGCTAACTAATCTGCAATCACCGCTCGCTCTATTTTGATGTATATAATTTTCCCATTTTCTTATGACCATTCTTATCCTTTTCCTTATGTCTATTCTTTAATAACTCTATTTTATTATATTTACTTTTTCTTAAGCGATCTAATCTTTTTATTTCTCCATATTTTCCATATCTTCCACCCATTATCTTCTTCTTCTTTCTTTTGGTCTATTATTAAAATTCCGTTATTGTGATCAATTTCATGCTGGATAGTATTTCCATATTGACCACTAAAATAATCTGATTTCTTATCGCCTTTTAAATTATAATATTCTATTCTAATCCATGTATGCCTTTCTATTTCAATAGGCTTTTCTAAACAAAGAGATCCACAATTAGATTTTACCGTCTTCTTTGTTGGCGCTTTTTTTAAACAAATCGGATTAATAAAAAAATCCCACTTATTGTTTTTGTTTTTAACCCCAATAATATTAAAAGGAACCCCGACATTAGCACCAGAGATTCCTTTTGCTGAACTATAATTTTCAAATTTCATTTTTGCAACTTTTTTCATATAATCAATTATTTTTAAAACTAGTCTGCGATATTTCTTGTTATTGTTAAACAGTTTCATATTCACATCAAGTAATTTATTATGTAATATGCTGTCGTCCTCTTCCTTGTTTTGAATTATAAATTCTTCTATAAATATTTTTTTCATTGCCTTTTCCTTTTTTATTGTTTGTTGGAAGCGATGAGATTCGAACTCATGGCCTTGTCGATGCCACCGACACGCTCTCCCTATCTGAGCTACGCCCCCTTATTTGCTCGAAGGGAGATTTGAACTCCCACGCATTTCTGCACTAACTCCTTAGGCTAGCGTGTCTGCCAGATTCCACCATTCGAGCTTATGGTGGGCCGAAGAGGAATCGAACCTCTGACTTCCGAGTACTTCACACTCGAGCTCTACCCCTGAGCTACCGACCCATTTGCCCAGAGTGGGACTTGAACCCACACCCCTTTAAGGGACAAATTTTTGAAACTTGCATGTCTGCCAAATTCCATCATCTGGGCATAAACTAATTTAATTTTAATACTATATATTTTTCGATACCGTCTCTTAATACTATTATTGAAAGCTGTTTTCCAATATCTATTTGAAGCATTATATTAGTATAGTCCTCCATAGTTTTTATGTCTTTACCATTTATTGATAAAATTAAATCGTCTTTCATCAATTTTAAATAAGCTGGACTTTTATACTTTATTTCTAAAACAACGACTCCATTTTTAATAGTAATATTGTTTTTCTTAGACAATTCTTTTGCGTGTTTTATAGTAACTTCTCCTACCGAAAATCCATATTTTAAATGTAAGTCTTTAATAGAAAAGGCTCTATTAGGATTTTGGTATTCTAATATTACTTTTATTATTTTTTCTTTGCCAGCTCTTAAAACAACCATTTCTAGCTCTTGTTCTACTGGCGCCATTGAAAGTGTGAATGTTAATGTAGTCATATTCACAATTTCATTGCCATTAAATTTAATTATCACATCTCCTTTTTTCAAATCAGATTTAGATGCCGGGCTATTTTCTGATATGTCTTGTATACATACTCCATTTCTAGATTGTAAATTATATTCCTTTTTTAATTCATGAGTAATAGATTTAACTATTATACCAAGCCATCCTCTTACAACTTTACCATTCTTCTTTAACTGATCTACAACGGCCATGACCATATTAATTGGTATAGCAAAACCCAATCCCATATTATGAGCTTCCTCACCTTCACTTATAATCATTGTATTAATTCCTATGACTTCCCCATCAATATTAAGAAGAGGGCCTCCTGAATTTCCAGGATTAATGGCGGCATCAGTTTGAATAAAATTATCATAAGGTCCTGCACCTAATATTCTATTTTTTCCACTTACAATACCGGTACTCACACTACCAGTAAATCCAAAAGGAGATCCTACAGCTATAACTAGCTGCCCTACCTTAACTTTATCAGAATCAGCAATTTTAGCAACCGAAAGCTGCTCATTAGGTTCAATTTTTAATAAAGCAACGTCTGTTTTTGGATCTTTTCCAATTAATTTTGCTTCATAATCATTATCATTAAATGTTGTAACTCTAATCTCTATGGCATCATTTATTACGTGACAATTAGTTATAATATAACCACTTTTATCTATAATCACGCCAGTGCCCCTCATTGCCATTTTTCTTCCATATATTATCTCTATCATATTTTTAGCTTCAATATAAACCGTACTTTGTAAAGCTGATGATGCTACATTCGAAAAAACTTCGGACATACTTTCTTGAAACGGTTTAGATTTAATGCTTTGGATATGTAAACACCCTGCTACCAAAAATCCCACGCATATTAAACTGATAAAAATAGTTTTTAACGTTTTCATAATACGTTCTCCTTTCAGCGCTTTTCTATTGATGTCGCCTTTTTACACATTTTATATACTTCATAGGTACATAATTCTTTAGCCTCGCATTCTTTACAATAAAGATTTTTAAATATTTGCAATCTTTTCATAATTTGTTGATTATTTAAATATTTATAATTCCCCATTACAGTAAAAGAAGGTTTAACTAAAGCTGATGGATGCGCTCTTTTTTTACCACAACATGCCATTATTATTCCTCCTTTATATTTTTAAAACAGTATTCTATTACATAATCCCATATTTTTACTGGCTCCAATTTTTCTGTTCTACAATTTTCATTACGATATAAGATGTTATGCTCTAAGGAATAATTAAACCCGTCCGAATACAATATAATGCCTTCGCTATAAATTTCAACAGCATCATTATCTAGTTCGAGCTCTGTCCTTACCCATACACCAGTAATCAGTGGAGTAATGATCCCTTCCATGTGAAGAATTATATAATACGTAAGATTATCATCAACTTTTTTAGTAATATAAAAAATATTTGCAAATTCTTCATACATAACCTCAGCAGTACTAAAAAAATCATTACTAATAGAATTAAACGATTCCTTAATATGCCTTACCTCATTAGTTTCTGCAAAAGATTGAGGAATAAATACAAGTAAAACTAAGCTCAAAAAGGCCGCTAAACAAGTTTTTTTAATCATTATCTTTCTCCTATTTTAATTACTAATTAATTTTATAAATGAGTAAAATATTATCTGCGCGCCTAGAAGGGCTCGAACCTTCGACACTCACGTCCGTAGCGTGATGCTCTTATCCACTGAGCTATAGGCGCTCTAGTTGCTCCCAGTAGGAATTGAACCTATCATCGATCGCTTATAAGGCGATTGCTCTGCCATTGAGCTATGGGAGCTCTAATTTTTTACTCTCTTAGTTTTTATTCTCAAAATAAAATAAGTCACAAATAGTATTGCGGATATACAGTAAAATATCAAAGCAGTAAACCAGTAAGAATGTGTGGCTTTCATTATAAGAGCAAATAGCTCGTTGTACCCAAGAGGATTGAAGAACAAAGCTATTGCTAGTATTAATTCTCTTGTATTTATTAGGCTCATCATCTTCATTTTCCATTTCAACTCCATATCCTCCTTCTCGCCGAATATTGTTTTTTATCATAGTTGTATTTATTTAAAACCTAGTGGAATATTTCTTTTAGACTTTTCCTTTCTATATATTTTTACTAATTCGGTGCCAGTTCTTCTATTCAAAGATTTGGCAATTTGAGAAGACGTGGACTTACCAATAAGCTTAAGTATTTTATTTACAAGCTCATGCTTCCTTTTAGTAAATACATCATCTCTTACTTTACCTTTGTTCATTTAGCCACTATCGGATTTGAACCGATGACCTACTGGGTGTAGACCAGTTGCTCTCCCACTGAGCTAAGCGGCTGTAACTAAGTAATACTATAAGCCGGATTCTGTCTTGAGTGGCCATTTATCTTTGCGTCCTACCCGTCAGTATTGAGCGAGTAACTCACTGACCTACTTGGACTTGCACCGGGTAGAGTTTACCGCGTTTCACTTCCTTATAGAGCGTAAAGCATTTATTGAAATTATCTCCATTTGCACCAAATTAATTGTTGATCTATAATTACTCGTCTCTGTGGCACTTGTCCGCGTCTTGCGATGGGCTGGATTTTCCAGCTACCCTACTCTATGGTGTCCGGACTTTCCTCCAGCATCCTCTGATGCCAGCGACCATTCATACTACTTAGTTAGCTGGGCACGGCGAACGTTCTTAGCATACGATCTAAGTTACACACCACTATTCCCCGCGATTGGAGGTGATAGGAATCGAACCCGCAAAAATAGGATGCAGACCTATTATGATCCCAGTTTCATCACACCCCCATTTATTGTTTTTTCCATAATAATTTTCTGTCTTTTAATATTGCTCGTTTATATGTTATTGCAGCATGACAGTTAGGACACAATATAATTAAATTTGATAACTTATTATTTTTTTTGTCCTCATCAATGTGATGCACCTCTAATATCTCTGAATGATCTTCGTATCCACATACTTCACATTTTTTATCATATCCTTTAAATGCAATAGATCTATATTTACTAGTGCCTTTGCCATAATGTGAAGGCTGTATCTCTTTATATCCACCTATACGCTGTGCTTTATTTTTACAATTTGTAGAACAAAAATATAAACCCGATTTCGAATTTTTAGTTTTTGATAGTGTCCTTTCAAACAATTTATCGCATGTAGCACATTTTAAAATTATTCTTCTATGAAGTCCGATGTTAGCACATTTGGTCGAGCAATAATTTTTTATATTGGGCTTTATAAATCTTAATGCTTTTAAAAAATATTTATTACAAGTAGAGCATTTTACTTTCGTAGCTCGTCTTTTATGGCCATCATTTTCTATTATTATCATTATATTTTTCCTTTTGCTCCCAGTAGGAATTGAACCTATCGTCGGTCGGTTATCAGCCGACTACTCTACCATTGAGCTATGGGAGCTGGTTATCCTTAATATGTAGATCTATTGATAATGCTTGTATTATTACACTTACTGTATCTGTTAAATCAATTTCGTTATAGTCTCCAATTTCGTCTATATAGTTGTTTTTCCAGCATAATCTAAACCTATCTTGTTCTAGTGTTCTTGAATTTTTATCACTATAACCACAACACACAAAAGATTGATGATCCGTAGATTCTATTTGTGACAATGGTTGACAATCTTCTTTTTCTCTCAAACATTTTTCTGGAAGATACAGCATTTACTTTTTCCTTTTCTTTTTTTTTTCGTTTTTAATTATACCGCAATTTCCAAAAGACCACGGTCACCAATGCGCCTATTTATTAGGCGCCTATACGCCTATCCAAAAAATAGAACTAATATAATAGCAATTAAAAATAATAAGTACGATGTAATGGTTCCCCATACTACACTATTCCCAAAAGTAAACATAGTACCCATAGTTAACTCCTTCTACAGCCTAATTCTTTCAGACGTCTGGATAGGCATTTCATAATTCTACTCTTTTGCTTGCCATCCATCCTAGCCCTAAAAGCTTCTTTCATAGAAGCTTCGGCCTCCTCATAAGTACTTGATGGGTAAGTCTGATTAGGGCCACAAAACTTCTTATTCTCAGCTTCTATTAAGAGCTCTTTTACTTTCATCAAACCGTCTTTCCATTTATCCATTTACGCAACAATCCTTTCTATTTACTAAAAAATTGCTCGGGGGTAAATAATTCTTTTAATTGTTTTGTGAATACACAAATAAAATCAAAAACATACTGAACCAAAAGTTTACTATACCCGCACTAATTTTTTTAGATATATACATATATATTAATTAAATAGTAGTATGATTATTATTATTCTTAGTTTCTCCACATACCTCTATTGCTTTTTGCCCTACTTTTGATCCTAATAGAGATACAAAGAACAACGCATCTATTATCTCTAAATGTTTTTCCCATCATTTTTTCCTCTTTTTAACATTATTATTTGGGAATTCAAAATCATATAATCCACATATAGGACATCGCCAACTTATTACGCCGGTAGGTGTCATTGGGCTGTCTTGATAGAGCCTTACCAACTTGCCGTATCGTTTACATTTATGTCTACAATATTTTGGCATAAGTTATCTTCTTTTTTACTATATATAATATAATTAGTAGTATACCAATTATCTACTAATTCCATTCTCCATTTCATTCCTAATTTTTCATCTGCTTTATTACAAAAACAATCATAACACCACACACCTTCAGCGCCGATTACTTTTTGCCATAATTCATCTGGTACATGAAAGTCATGTACGTTTCTACCACAATCTCTACATCTGGCACAATCCTCTATAAGTGGATATGTATATAATAAATATTTATTTATATATTGTAGTATATTCCAAATGTAAATATGAATAATTTTTTTAATATATTGCCACATTTCTTTATATTTATATAATACTATATATACCAAATACTTTTGATAAACCAGTTGTTTCTTTAAACTGTGTGTATGATACTTCTATAGGTATGTCTTTATTATTATATATCCAAAACAACGTTGAATTATTTATGCCTTGAGTCTTAGCTAATGCTATAACTTTTGAATTATTACATAAAACAAATACACTATAAAAATTAGACGCTCCTTTATTCTCCGCAAATCTTATTTCACATATAATTTGGCTACATTTAAAAACTTCATTATAAGACAGTTCAGTGAAATCTGCTGGAACTTCTTTAGGCACATTTATAAATTTGCCTATTATAGTACGATGGTCATTACTAAAAAATAATAATGTTGCAGTGTCATAAGTAGGAGTTCTATTTGGAATAGTAGCACAAGCCATGAAAAGCAATACCGACATAAAAATTAAAAGTTTTTTCATATCTATACCTCCTTAAGGATCTTAATAATATTATAGAATATTTTTTCGGTTTTGCTAGATAAAAAGACAAATATCGTGGTCATTGGCTACCCCACCGTGAAAATATTGTGATCGGGTCCCTATATAAGTAGTGTATAGATTCAAACTTTTAAAATTATTATAGCCCCCCCCCTTCTTTTATTATAACTTTTAAGTCATAAAAAAGGGGCCTTTGATTTAACCTTATGTAGAAAGGGAATGATAACATGATAAATACAAGTAATATCATTAGAGGAGTAATTTTTGGAAGTATTTTGGTTTTCATTATTATAATTGTAATAATGTTTTGATTGGAAAGGAGGTGAGTCACAATGATAAATTCAATAGAAGATTCTCTTAATTTTCTCATTGATATGAAAAAGATGGGATCTCTTAATCCTGGATTTCTAGACGATGAAATTTTGGAATTTATTGGAAATGGATTCGATAAAGAAATAAATGGATTTTGGGGAAACCAGATTCCTTCATTTCAGAGAGAATTAAAAAGAGAGGATGAAGAAAAGACTGAATTCTTTGAATCGTCCAATTTAACTGTAAGGGATAAATCTACATGGGGATTCACAGGTTTCTAATTCATTAGGGGGTCATAATGACCCCCTTCTCTCTACGAGAACTCTTAGAAGAGTTTTCATAGAGGGAATTAACCCTCAAATAAACCAATGATAGGAGGTGCTATTATGAACCTTATTAAAGACAAATTTCCCTTGGTTTGTTCTCTTTCGAAAGAGAATGATTTCGTTTGTCCTGGCGCAAACTCCGTCGGCGGATGTTCTATTTATACCAATGATGGTGTTCTTGCAAAGGCAAGGCAAGGAAAATGCGGTTTCAAAGAACTGCGGCGGCCAGTAACAGAGGCTAAAGGAAAGTTCGTCAATCCTCTCAAGGCAAGCAAAAAGAAAGCCAAAAAAGGCTCCGTAGCATAACAGTAGAAAGGGGGTTTATCCCCCTATATGCGCATATCAATGATATGCGTATATTGGGAAATAAATCTCAGATTGGAGGTGATGTATATGAGATATGATTTAAAAAGGGAATTGGAAAAGTTAGAAATAGACCCTTTTTTAATAGACCTTATTATCAAATTTTATCCAGCAACAATAAAACGATTCTTTCTTAACAAGAAGGAGGTGAATGATGCAAAGACTACTGATAAATCTTGATTTTGATGGGGTTCTTATTCCTAATGACTTCGAAAAGAGATTACTGCACAATGGGGAAATGAGGATGTCTATTGATGATTATATTCGAATGGTTAATACAAGTCCTCTCGCACCACTGAACTTCGAATTGTTAAGATTCTTCGCAAGGAATATGGACAAATACGCATTACGATTATGGACCAATAGGAACTATGACCTGCGGAAAAGAACCTTACTGAATCTCGAACCGTTCATATACATCTTTGATTCTTTTCATTTCTATGGTGGTGAAAAGAAGTTTAATTTAATCGAAGGAATAGTTATTGATAATAACCCTAAATATCTCAAATGCGGCGAATTTGGGATTCATTATGAATGGAGGTGATAATATGATAGAAAAAGACATTAGATTTGGCATTAAATATAAGGACTTTCAACTTGTTTACGAAAAGAGGGTTCGCAAATCAAGAAAATCAGTTCAGACTGAAAGATTGTCTGATGAATTGAAATCTCAACAACCTGTAAGAAAACTCGACTATTATGCATAGAAAGGAGGTGAATAAAATGTCTATTGAATGGTTTAAAGGTATGTGTATGATATGTCATGAAACTACTAACGTTAGGCATATTAATCTTTATCCAATAGGAAGCGAAGGTCTTGATTGTTGTAAGACCTGCGAAAATAAGGTGATTGAATTAGTTCGTGAATTAATGCGAGAA
>Ga0307377_10001343_pt1 | contig 31547 bp, 17 predicted proteins | sample TR3MG_FD_202535 | JGI IMG/M metagenome (GOLD analysis project Ga0307377, IMG submission 202535) | Soil microbial communities from Risofladan, Vaasa, Finland - TR-3 | ecosystem: Environmental > Terrestrial > Soil > Coastal area > Acid sulfate soil | place: Finland: Risofladan, Vaasa | collected... | reverse complement strand
AGCAGACGAACTGATCGAATCGCTGCAGCTTCAGGAACAGCGTGCCCAGCTGAGGCGGTGGTCCGTCGACGCCGTGCCCAGCGTGCATTGATCGCTGTCGCCCTGACGGCTGATATGGCGGAGAGAGAGTCCGTGTCCCCCGAGTCCAACTGTGTCCAAAGGAATCCATACAAATGGCTCAACCACGCCACTTGTGGCAGATACCTGTCCAAATCTGTCCATAGCCGCCTAGAGAAATCCAGCGTATGCTCATGGGTAGAACCATGGGTAGATTATGGCACGCGCATTTGAAAAACTGTCTGATTTGAAGGTCCGCAAGGTGAAAACTCCGGGCTACCTGGGTGATGGCGGCGGGCTCTACCTGCAGGTGTCCCCCTCCCTCTCGAAGTCATGGGTGTTTCGCTATCAGATCGATGGTCGCACCAGGGAAATGGGTCTGGGTAGCTTCAATACCTTTGGGCTACGTGATGCGCGCGACCGCGCGACCAGTTGCCGAAAGCTACTGGCCGACGGGGTCGATCCGATTGACCAGCGAAACGCCGCACAGCAAAAGAAGCAGCTCGCCGATGCACGTGTGATGACGTTTGGCCAATGCTGCGGAAAGTACATTGAGGCGCATCGCAGCGGCTGGAAGAACGCCAAGCATGCTGGCCAGTGGGATGCCACATTGCGTACATACTGCACCCTGCTGTGGCCTTTGGACGTGGCCACGATCGATACAGCGCTGGTGATGAAGTGCCTGGAGCCGATCTGGACAGCCAAGACTGAGACCGCGAGCCGCGTGCGGGGACGCATTGAGTCTGTGCTGGCTTGGGCAACTGTCCGCAAATTCCGCACCGGTGACAATCCAGCCTCCTGGCGCAATCATCTCGATCAATTGCTGCCGAAACGCAGCAAGGTTAAGAAGGTGGTACACCGCGCAGCCCTTCCCTACGCCGACATGCCAGAATTTATGAGCAAGGTGCGCCTACGCGAAGGGTTATCGGCGCGCGTGCTTGAGTTGCAGATTCTGACCGCGACGCGGCCAGGTGAAACGGCCGGAGCACAGTGGGATGAAGTCGACTTGGCTGCTGCCATGTGGATCATCCCCGCCGAACGCATGAAAGCTGACAAAGAGCATCGTGTACCACTGTCGGCCGCGGCACTGTCCATCCTGCAATCGCTCCCGCATGTCTCACCGTCAATTTTTCCCGGAGTGAATGGGCGTCCGATTACCACCGCCGCGGCTATGAAGCTGCTCAAAGAGCTGCAGCCTGACATCACTGCGCACGGATTTAGATCGACCTTCCGCGACTGGGCTGCGGAGACGACCAAGCACCCACGGGAAGTGATAGAGGCCGCGATGGCACACCGACTCAAGGACAAGGCAGAAGCTGCGTATCAACGTGGAGACCTGCTCGCCAGACGCGCAGAATTGATGAATGACTGGGAACGCCACTGTCGAAGTACAACTAACTGGGTGACTGCCCCGCTGGCGCACGCCAGCGGGGCAGTCACCCAGTGGCACCAGTAGCAATCTGCAACCTGTCCTGCCGTCAACAGCCTGCACGCAATGGTCTTTCGTTGCCCAATCGAGCGGATCGCCATACAGTGCGTGGTCAACGCATGCAGATCTACCGTCAGATCGTTATTGGACACAGGGGAAGTATGGACAGCCAGTTCTTCGAGAAGCCGATTCTCAACTCGCCGTATGACTATCCAGCACGGCATTGGGAGCTTGACGAGAACGGCCAGCCAACGCAGCGCGTGCAGGCGAGTCGACGCACGGCGGAGTTCTTCACCCCGATACCGAAACCCCGCAAGCGTAAAGGCAAAGCCGAGCAGGCCGACCTGGTGTTTGACGAGGGCAAAGGGCTCTCGACCGAAGCCCAGCGCTACGATCACACCACGGTCATCAATACTGTACGTCAGCAAGTGGATCGCTGGCGCCAGCTGCCGAATCCTGCTGATTGGCATGTCACCCCCGAAACCGCTCGCCTGTTGCAGCATTGGCGTCATCACCCGTTCGGCGGGGTACGGCCGTTCTTCTGCCAGGTCGAGGCAGTGGAGACGGCCATCTGGCTTAGCGAAGTCGCCCCGCACATCGGCAAGGCCGGCCAAGGCATCCTCGAACACCTTGCCAATGCCAACAACGACGCCAACCCGGAGTTGATGCGGCTGGCACTGAAACTGGCGACCGGTGCCGGCAAGACCACGGTCATGGCCATGCTGATTGCCTGGCAGACCGTTAATGCCGTGCGCCGCCCGACCAGCAAGCGATTCAGTCGTGGCTTTCTGGTGGTCGCTCCTGGCATTACCATCCGCGATCGCCTGCGTGTGCTGCTGCCGAACGACCCGGACAGCTACTACGCCAACCGCGAACTGGTGCCCAGCGACATGCTGGAGGATCTGGGCAAGGCCAAGATCGTCATCACCAACTACCACGCCTTCAAGCTGCGTGAACGCATCGAGCTGTCCAAGGGTGGCCGGCTGCTGCTGCAGGGACGTAATGGCGCACCGCTGGAGACGCTCGAAACGGAAGGTCAGATGCTGCAGCGGGTGATGCCCGAGCTGATGGGCCTGAAGAACATTCTCGTCATCAACGACGAAGCCCATCACTGCTACCGCGAGAAGCCGGGCAGCGACGAAGACGAAGACCTGAAGGGTGATGACCGCAAGGAAGCCGAGAAGAACGCCGAGGCCGCACGCTTGTGGATATCGGGCCTTGAGGCGGTTAATCGCAAACTCGGCGTAGCTCGCGTGATGGATCTTTCAGCCACGCCGTTCTTCCTAAGCGGCTCCGGCTACGCGGAAGGCACCCTGTTCCCGTGGACCATGAGCGACTTCTCGCTGATGGACGCGATTGAATGCGGCATCGTCAAACTGCCGCGCGTGCCGGTGGCCGAGAACATCCCTGGCGACGAAATGCCGATGTTCCGCGAGTTGTGGAAGCACATCGGCAAGAAGATGCCCAAGAAGGGCCGCGGCAAGAACAATGCGCTCGATCCACTCAGTATTCCGGTGGAACTACAGACCGCACTGCAGGCCCTGTACGGGCATTACGAGAAAACCTACGTGCTGTGGAAGGCCTCCGGCATCAAGGTGCCGCCGTGCTTCATCGTGGTGTGCAACAACACCGCCACGTCCAAGCTGGTCTACGACTACATCTCTGGCTTCGTCCGCGATAACGAGGACGGCACGTCCAACGTCATCAACGGTCGCCTGGAGCTCTTCCGCAACTTCGACGAGCACGACAATCCGCTGCCACGTCCCAACACCTTGCTGATCGACAGCGAGCAGCTTGAATCCGGTGAGGCTCTGGACAAGGGGTTCCGCGACATGGCCGGCCCCGAGATCGAGCTGTTCAAGCGCGAGGCGCTCGAACGCGGTGGCGCCCTGGCCAACGACCTGCGTGCGGGCAAGGATATCGACGACGCCACGCTCCTGCGCGAGGTCATGAACACCGTCGGCAAGCCCGGCTCGCTCGGCGAATCGATCCGCTGCGTAGTCTCCGTCTCCATGCTCACAGAGGGCTGGGATGCCAACACCGTCACCCACGTGCTCGGCGTACGTGCGTTCGGCACCCAGTTGCTGTGCGAGCAGGTGATCGGCCGTGCACTGCGCCGTCAGTCCTACGATCTCAACGAGGAAGGTCTGTTCAACGTCGAGTACGCCGACGTCCTCGGCATCCCGTTCGATTTCACCGCCAAACCGGTGGTTGCCCCACCGCAGCCACCGCGGGAGACCGTGCATGTCAAGGCGGTCCGTCCGGATCGTGATGCACTGGAAATCAGCTTTCCCCGCGTTGCCGGCTATCGCGTCGAGCTGCCGGAAGAACGCCTGACCGCAAACTTCAACGAAGACTCCGTGTTTGAGCTGACCCCGGCCATCGTTGGCCCGTCCATCACCAAGAACGCCGGCATTATCGGTGAAACGGTCGACCTCAGCCTGGATCACATTCGCGACATGCGCCGATCCACTCTACTGTTCAACATCACCCAGCGGCTGCTCACCACCAAGTGGCGCGATCCGGGCGAGCAGCCCAAGCTGCACCTGTTTGGCCAGCTCAAGCGCATCACCAAGGAGTGGCTGGACACTTGTCTGGTCTGCAAAGGCGATACCTATCCCGGCCTGCTCATGTACCAGGCCCTGGCCGACGTCGCGTGCGACCGCATCACGGCCGCCATCACCCGCGCCGAACAGGGCCGGCGTCCGATCAAGGCCGTGCTCGATCCGTACAACCCGGTCGGTTCCACCATCCACGTAAACTTCAACACCTCCAAGATGGACCGCTGGGACACCATCGGGCCACCGCCCAAGTGCCAGCTCAACTGGGTCATCCTCGACAGCGACTGGGAAGGTGAATTCTGCCGCGTGGCCGAAGCACATCCGCGCGTGCTGGCCTACGTGAAAAACCACAACCTCGGCTTCGAAGTGCCCTACCGCTACGCCTCCGAAACCCGCCGCTACCGCCCCGACTTCATCATCAAGGTGGACGACGGCCATGGCGCGGACGATCCGCTCAACCTGGTCGTCGAGATCAAGGGCTACCGCGGCGAGGATGCCAAGGAAAAGAAATCCACCATGGACACCTACTGGGTGCCCGGCGTGAACAATCTCGAAAGCCATGGCCGCTGGGCGTTCGCTGAGTTCACCGACGTCTTCCAGATCCAGGACGACTTCGCCAAGAAGGTCGAGGCCGAGTTCAACAAGATGATTCACGCACAAGTTTCAGTGAAGGAAAACTGATGTCCAGGACTACATTCAAGACCAATCCCGTCGCGCTCGAAGATCTATTGAAGTCATGTGGAAGTGGAAAGCTCCAATTACCTGACTTCCAGCGCAGCTGGGTGTGGGCAGAGGATCGTATCCAGAGTCTGATCGCGTCTCTTTCTCGTGCGTTCCCGATCGGTGCGCTCATGACCTTGGCGTCGAGCCCAGGTGGCGATGGAGTGTTTGCATACCGCGTTATTGAAGGTGCGCCCGACGCTGCCAAGTCCACAACGCCCGAGCAGCTGTTGCTCGATGGACAGCAGCGAATGACGTCGCTCTATCAGGCGTGCTTGCGTCGCGAAGTGGTCAACACCATCACGCCCAAAAATAAGCTGGTCAAACGTTGGTTCTATATCGATATTTGCAAGTCATTGGAGCCCAATGGGGACAGAGACGAGGCCATCTTTGCGGTTCCGGAGGATCGCCGGATCAAGACCAACTTCGATAAGACTATAGTGCTCGACCTCTCCACACCGGAAGCCGAGTATGAGCACCTGCGATTCCCCCTAAATCAGGTGTTCGACTGGGATGCGTGGCAGGAAGGCTTCGGTGATTTCTGGATAGCTAAGGGTCAACCAGAGCAACGCGAGGTCTTCAAGCAATTCAAGAACGAGGTCCTGCAGAGCTTCAAGAGCTATCAGGTCCCGGTGATTGCACTGGATCACGACACCTCCCATGAGGCGGTATGTCTGGTCTTTGAAAAGGTCAATACAGGCGGCAAGCCCCTGGATGCCTTTGAGCTACTGACAGCCATGTATGCCGCTCGCGGACATCGCCTACGCGATGACTGGCTTGGCATCGACGGCCAACCGGGGATCCACCTGCGCCTGGCAACCTTCGGCCGTGCTGCTGGCCAATCTTTTGGGGTGCTGGAAAAGGTCGCCAGTACTGACTTTCTGCAAGCCATTGCACTCCTGCATACCAAGCAGGTGCGCGCCGAAAGATCAGCCAGTGGTGCCAAGGAGAGTGAGCTGCCGGCAGTTCGGGCTACTCGGCAATCTTTGCTCGACCTGCCACTGGAGGCCTATCTTGCTCATCGCGACAAGGTTGAAGAAGGCTTCAAGCGTGCGGCCAAATTCCTGCGCCAGCAGAATATCTATCGCCCCATCGACTTGCCGTATCAGACACAACTTGTTCCACTCGCGGCCGTCTTTGCCGAAATTGGCGATCGTGCCGAACATGCCGCCAACGTGGCCAAACTGGCCCAGTGGTATTGGTGCGGTGTGTTTGGCGAATTGTACGGTTCGGCCGTGGAAAGCCGTTTCGCTAAGGACATTCTGGAGATTCCTGGCTGGCTGACCGGTGGTGAGCAGCCCAGCACTGTCCGTGACGGTGTTATTCGCGCAGACCGTCTGGACACCATGCGTAGCCGCCTATCTGCAGCCTACAAGGGCGTCAACGCGTTGCTCATCCGTGAGGGCGCGCAAGACTTTCGAAGCGGCCAGAACTACGGCCAGACGGTGTTCTTCGACGAAGGCGTGGATATCCACCACATCTTTCCGCAAGCATGGTGCGAAGCCAACAAGATCGAGCGCAAGGACTACGACACCGTCGTCAACAAGACGCCGCTCGCTTATCGGACCAATCGCATCATTGGCGGTGTGGCACCTTCCAAATACCTCCAGAAACTTGAGGTTGGCAATACTGATGCCAAGGGAAATATCACCGATCCACCAATCGCGGAAACCATACTGGACGGTTACCTGCAATCGCACTGCATACCGGTGCGGGAGCTTCGTGCTGACGATTTCCGTGCCTTCATAGTCGAGCGCAGAAAGCGGCTACTCAAACTGATCAGCACGGCTACCGGGCACGCTATCGGTGTCGCTGACGAATCCGAAGACGAAGGTGTCGAGCTCAGCGAGTCGCTGGCACGCGATAGCGACCTCCTGATCGAAACCCCGTAACCGGGCATAGAAGAGATCATGGCCAAGAAACCCAAAACCCCGCTCACCGTCGAAGCCCTCAAGCACGACGAGGCGACGCGCAAGAACATCCCCACCGCCGAATACCAGTCGCTGATGCAGAAGGAGGACAGAGCGCCGGTGCGCGTGTCTTATCCGCGCGGCGACAACGGGCTGCACGAGGAGAAGGCACAGCGCAACCGCGATCTGGATCCGCAAATGGTCTGGCGCGGCAAGGATCAGCAGGACTGGTCCGATCTGGGGGTCAACGCACCGCCGCTGTACATCCAGGAAAAGGTGCACCCCAAGGTGCTGATCGACGACCTGCGCCGCGAGACCGAGCGCAGGGAAGAAGCGACGGCGCAGACGCAGGCCGGCAACATGGCCGACCTGTTCGCCGACTTCAACGGTCTGCCCAGCGAGAACGCCAAGACCGAGTTCTACCAGCACGACGCGCACTGGGCCAACCGCATGATCCTGGGCGACAGCCTCCAAGTCATGGCCTCGCTGGCCGAGCGCGAAGGCCTGCGCGGCAAGGTGCAGTGCATCTATTTCGATCCGCCTTACGGCATCAAATTCAACTCCAACTTCCAGTGGTCTACCACCAGCCGCGACGTCAAGGACGGCAACACCGACCACATCACGCGCGAGCCTGAGCAGGTCAAGGCGTTTCGCGATACGTGGCGTGACGGCATCCATTCGTATCTGACCTATCTGCGTGATCGGCTGATGGTGGCGAGGGATCTGCTGACCGAGTCGGGGTCGATCTTTGTGCAGATCGGGGATGAGAATGTGCATCGGGTGCGCGCGCTGATGGATGAGGTTTTTGGGGATGAAAATTATCAGAACACCATCTACTTCACGACTACTGGAGGTCTTGCTACCTCTGGACTATCCCGTATCGGCGACTATGTGCTCTGGTATTCCAGAAACAATACTTCACTGAAGCATCGCCGACTTCTTGCACCTAAAAAAGGCGTGGATGAAGACGGTAGCGCCTATAAAAGTATTGAGTTGGACGTAGGAATACGTCGTCGATTGACAACTTCCGAACTTGGCGGTTCGATGGATGACATTCCACAGGGCCGCATCTTTCGCATGAGCGATATGTGCGGCCAAGGAGCTTCGAAGGAGCCGACGCCCTTTGAGTTTCAAGGACGACAATACAACCCGACGAAGAGCAGCCATTGGAAACCAAACTACCCTGACGGCCTGAGAAGAAGTGCGAGGGCTGACCGAATCTATGCTACGGCCAATACGCTCAATTACGTCCGTTTTTTTGATGACTATCCGGTGTCTCCATTAAAAGATGTTTGGAACGATACGGGGCACTCTGGGTTTGCATACGACAAGCTTTACGTGGTTCAAACCTCGGTCACGGTTATAGAACGTTGCATCTTGATGGCCACCGATCCCGGTGACCTCGTGCTCGATCCCACTTGCGGCTCGGGCACTACCGCCTATGTTGCCGAACAATGGGGTCGCCGCTGGATCACCATCGACACCTCGCGCGTGGCGCTGGCGCTGGCTCGTGCTCGCATCATGGGCGCGCGCTATCCGTTCTATCTGCTTGCTGACTCGTTCGATGGCCAGCTCAAGGAAGCCGAGCTCACCCGCAGCGCACCCTCGAGTGCACCGACCCGCGGCAACATTGCGCACGGCTTTGTCTTCGAGCGCGTGCCACACATCACGCTGAAGTCCATCGCCAACAACGCCGAGATCGACGTGATCTGGGACAAGTTCCAGCAGACGCTGGACCTGCTGCGCACGTCCTTGAACAAGATACTCGGCAAGCACTGGCAGGAATGGGAAATCCCGCGCGAGGTCGACGCCAAATGGTCGGCTGAGGCGAAGCAGCTGCACGCCGACTGGTGGCAGCAGCGCATCGCGCGCCAGCGCGAGATCGACGCCTCCATCGCTGCCAAGGCCGACAATGAATACCTCTACGACAAACCCTACGAGGACAAGAAGAAGGTCCGCGTGGCCGGCCCGTTCACCGTCGAAAGCCTGTCGCCGCACCGCGTGCTCGGCGTGGACGAGAACGACGAGCTGATCGACGGCGTCGGCGAGGGCGACGACGGCTACGGTGATGAGCCGAACTTCGTGCAGATGATCCTGGAAAACCTGAAGACCGCCGGCGTGCAGCAGGCGCACAAGGAAAACAAGATCAACTTCACCTCGCTGGTGCCCTGGCCGGGCGATCTGGTCTGCGCCGAAGGCCGCTACCTGGAAGGCAATGCGGAGACTGGCACCGAGAAACGCGCCGCGATCTTCATCGGCCCCGAGTTCGGCACCGTCTCGCGTCCCGATCTGGTGCAGGCTGCCCGCGAAGCCGGCGACGCCGACTTCGACGTGCTGGTCACCTGCGCCTTCAACTACGACGCCCGATCCTCCGACTTCGACAAGCTCGGCCGCATCCCCGTGCTCAAGGCGCGCATGAACGCCGACCTGCACATGGCCGACGACCTCAAGAACACCGGCAAGGGCAACCTGTTCGTGATCTTCGGCGAACCGGACATCGACATCCTCGACGCCGCCCAGCACGATGGCGAGGCAGGACAAATCCAGGTCAAGGTCAACGGCGTCGACGTGTTCCACCCCAACACCGGCGAAGTCCGCAGCGACGGCCCCGACGGCATCGCCTGCTGGTTCATCGACACTGACTACAACGAAGAATCCTTTTTCGTCCGCCAGGCCTACTTCCTCGGCGCCAACGACCCCTACAAAGCCCTCAAAACAACACTCAAAGCGGAAATCGATCCCGACGCCTGGGCCAGCCTGAACAGCGACACCTCGCGCCCGTTCGGCAAACCCACGTCCGGCCGTATCGCAGTCAAGGTGATCAACCACCTTGGCGATGAGGTGATGAAGGTGTTCAAAGTCAATTGAGTGCCGACGAAGAAGCAGACGCAATGAAAAAGCCAAGCATGCAGGACCATTGGGCACGATTCGAGCGCTGGTCACGGCGCTATCGGCGAACAAGCGCCGAGTTCGTTGCGGCTCACGCGGACGAGGGTGATTGGTACGACCCACGCTGGCTGGCTTATGCGAGCCGGTGGGAACTCAGGTCGCCTGACGCCTATGAGTCGATCCACGACATGGAAGAAGAGGTCGAAAGGCGAGTGCAGCAGAAGTTGCGGTTTTTACGCGCTTATCTGGTCCATATCTCGGCCGACGGCCCTGCGTTCATGGCTGTGAAGTCCCGATTCCTGTCTTGCCAGTATCCGAGTCGGTGCGACGCGGCGTGGGGATTTTGGTTTGAACAATCTATGGAGGGCGACTTAGAAATTGGGGGCATCCCTGGCTTTCAGGAATTTGAGGCGGAACTGTTCTTGAACACCATAGCGGAGGCAGACTTCGGCTCAATCAGGAGCGTTTTGCCATTCGATACCCTCATCGTGCGGCGTCCGTATGGAGAGATCTGGTCTGCAGCCACCGCCGCGGCCTTGGTGGTGGAGCTGCGCCGGGATATGGAATTCGATGCATATTTCTTTGAAGTGGATTTGGAGGGTATTGACACCGCTCTCCTTTGCATCGAATTCCATTGGTTGCTGGCCGAAAAATTCGATTTCAACCAGAGAGATGCCACCATGATCCATCGGAAATCTTCGATCGAGCTCCCTCCTTTGTCGATCAAGCCTGGCACGCACTGTTGGCAGATCGATTCGGACCGGCTCAGTTCGCCATTGGACGAGGGCGGCTGGCTCGAAAAGCTTTCGGAACGATTGATTGAGGTCGCTGTAGAGCACCCGAACCTGACGTTGTACGCCGCGACATGGGTCGGGCCAAGCGTAGAGTTTGGGTCTGGCGGCTGGTCAACCTGGTTCGCGATGAAAGGCCCGAAGGTTCTCAGGGACCGCATTGCTGCCGTTCTACGAGAACTGTTGCCTAGCAGGCTTTTGAAGACAGGCATCACCGACGCGTCCCAAAGTAGCTGGTTAGACTCGCTCTACATCGCGCAGGGGTGTGTTTGGCGTCCCTGGGATGCGTCGGAGTGGATTTGTGTGCAGCCCAATAACCCGGACGCAACAGGCGACGAGCAGGTTTTGCCTGACCTCAGCAGTACTGGCGACTCCGAGGAATATTCGCCTGATGATGCAATGAATTCCCCCGTCGCCGAGGTGAAGCCCCCAAAACAGGCCCTACGATATCGGGCCGCAAAGGGCGATGCCTCGGTAGGTACCATCCAGGCAACCATTGAAAAGATGTTCAAGCTCCCTGAGGGTTCAGTGAAGCTCATCAATCCGGATAAGTCGTTCTCAAACCGTAACCAGTCGATCAGGCGACTTCGCGAACGATGGGAGGCATCCTGATGAGCGGGAGTTGCTAGATGGAGTTCCGTATCGCCGACACTTTCACCGATAGCCTCGCCCACCTGACTGGCGACGAACAGAAGGCGGTGAAGACCAGCGCCTTCGACTTGCAGTTGAATTCGGCCAATCCGGGCATGAGCTTCCACAAGCTGGACAAGGCGAAGGACAAGAATTTCTGGTCGGTCCGGGTGAGCAGCGATATTCGGCTGATAGTGCACAAGACGGCCTCAAGCCTGCTGCTCTGTTACGTCGACCATCATGACAAGGCTTACCGCTGGGCTGAGCGCCGCAAGCTTGAGGTTCATCCCACGACGGGTGCGGCGCAGTTTGTGGAGATCCGCGAGCGCGTCGAGGAGATCCCCGTCCCGAAATATGTGATGGTGGAGCAGCACGTGTCTGCCAAGTCGGACCGGGCGAAGCCGACACTTTTCCTGCACATCACGGACGATGAGCTGCTCGGCTACGGGGTGCCGCCGGAATGGTTGGCCGATGTGCGGGCGGCAAACGAAGACACCTTGCTGGAATTAGCAGATCACCTTCCTGCCGAAGCATCGGATGCACTGTTGGAGCTGGCAACAGGTGGCACACCGCAACGGGCGGACGTCGTTCCAGTTGGTGCCAGCCCGTTCGATCATCCGGATGCGCTGCGTCGCTTCCGCGTCATGGGCGACGTGGATGAGTTGGAGCGCGCCTTCGCCTATCCGTGGGACAAGTGGACGATCTTCCTGCACCCGGCCCAGCGCGAATGGGTGGAGCGCGACTACAGCGGCCCAGCGCGCGTGTCCGGCTCGGCCGGCACCGGCAAAACCATCGTAGCCCTGCATCGAGCGGTGCATCTTGCGCGCGCCAATCCTGATACGCGAGTGCTGTTGGCGACCTTCTCCGACACGCTGGCTAACGCGCTGCATGACAAGCTCCGCCGGTTGATCAACAACCAGCCCAGCCTTGGCGAACGGCTGGAAGTGTGTGCGATGGATGCGCTCGCCGAGCGCCTTTACGAGGCTCATTTTGGACGTTTGCAAATGGCTGGCCCGGATGCTGTCCGCTCCGCGTTGACGGCTGGGGCCGACATTCTGGCCGATCACCGGTTCGGCGTGCCGTTTCTATTGTCGGAATGGCGGGACGTGGTGGACGCATGGCAGCTGACGAATTGGGAGGAGTACCGAGATGTGCGGCGAATGGGTCGACGGACGCGACTGTCCGAATCACAACGTGCTCAGTTATGGCCGGTGTTCGATCAGGTGAGATCCCAACTGCAGGCGCAGGGGTTGGTCACACGGGCAGGCATGTACCAGCGCCTCACCGACGCGCTTATCCAGCGCAAGCACCCGCCATTCGAGTTTGCGGTGATCGACGAGGCACAGGACATCAGTGTTTCTCAGCTGAGGTTCCTCGCGGCATTCGGAGCGAAAGCACCGAACGCACTGTTTTTTGCCGGCGATCTGGGTCAACGCATCTTCCAGCAGCCGTTTTCATGGAAGTCGCTGGGCGTGGACATCCGCGGGCGTGCGAAAACACTGCACATCAACTACCGCACCTCGCATCAGATCCGCATGCAGGCAGATCGGCTGCTGGCACCAGAGGTGGCGGATGTGGATGGCAATGTCGAGGAGCGCAGCGGCACGGTATCGGTATTCAACGGCGCCGAGCCAAGCATCACACGATGGCCATCGCAGGATGTTGAGCAGGCGGAAGTGGGCCGCTGGTTGGAGCAGAGGATCAACGAAGGTGTGCAAGCTCAGGAGATTGGTGTCTTCGTACGCTCGTCTCGTGAACTCGAGCGCGCACGAGCGGCGGTGACGCATGCCGGACTGCCGTTCCATTTTCTTGATGGAAGCTCGCAATCTGCTCAAGGACAGATTTCGATCGCAACCATGCATCTGGCCAAGGGCCTGGAGTTTCGAGCAGTCGCTGTCATGGCCTGCGATGACGAAATCATCCCCTCACAGGAACGCCTCGAATCCGTCGCCGATGACGCCGACCTGGAAGAGGTCTACAACACCGAGCGCCACCTGCTGTACGTCGCATGCACCCGCGCACGTGATCATCTTTGGGTATCTGGAGTCGATCCGGCCTCCGAATTTCTGGATGACTTGGAGAACACGTAGCTGCGTAACCCCGCCGCATCCGGGAAGAGCGAATAGCCAACTAATCGAAACGGGAAAAGCTATGGTTCAGTGGCAGCGACGAGTCAGGGCGGAAGTAAATCGCGTTTGAAGGACTTGCTTTGAGTTCGTGGCCAACAGGATTCAACGCGTTGCGTCTCGATCCTCAATCTCTTGTCCCGAGCTCATCTCGAATGGCTCAAGGTCATGGCGTCGAATGATCTTCCCGACGTTACCCGGAACCTGGCTGAGGCCATACGCTACGGATATACGATCGTATTGATCGTCAGCCATATCAGCCACGAAGTTCTGCGGCCTCGGCAACGCATGCACCCTGATAGACAAACCGTAGATTCCTTCTGCCTTTCGGGCAATAAACCTCACGTGCTCGTCGATAGTGGGTAATCGCTTGCCACCGCCGCAGAGAAATAGATCCAGCGCCTCCCCACCTTGCCACACCCTTGATGTTGGATTGAGTGTGCGCGACTGCGTACACGCCTCGTTAAATGTGCGCGCAAGGGCGCTGAGATAGGCTCCGCGACGTTGACTCACGTCACCTAGATGCTCGCCGATCCGTCTCGCCACCTTCGGGTCATCGTCAGCCGCGTCCCTATCACGCCACACAAGGCGCTCGCCCGTCTTTCCTGCCAGCGCGCCAATCAGGAAATGCGTACCGAGGTTCTTCACGGCGGCTGAAAAGATGGGCAGCACATCACCCTCTTTGTCTTTGTGCACGTTGAAGAACGCGATGTCCAAGGTGCCAGCGCCAATATCCATCAGCGCATGCATATCCGATTGTCGCTGTGCTGATGAAAGGTACGAATACAGCTGACAGGCGAATTCTGGGAGCACAGTTACCAATCCGCTTGGGTTTGTCTGAGCGGCGTGCAGTGCCTCCCTAGCACGCTCGCGCGTAAGCGGCTCATTCAAACACGCCAGATTCCTTCCCGCCGAAGCCAGGATGCGGAACCGCGACGCAGTCGACTCGTCATTCCAAGTCTCTGCAGGCAAGCCAAGATGCAATCTCCACCGGAGGCTATCCGCTTCTTTGCGGACTTTTGCGAACCAAGCGCTGGCGCATCTAAAGGCCGCGGAAATGAACAACACCGCGTCGCATTGCGCCTCACTATCGCTGGCTGAATCAACAGCCAGCAATCGCATCTTGATGCCATCGCGATGCGACCAACCCGGTCCCTGCCTGATTCCCAGTACAACACTTCCATCATTGTGTTCACTGAAAGAGGATGGCATGAGATAAGGGTCATTGGTCTCTACGGCTCCAGACCAATTCACCGCGTGGTGATCCCCATGAAATCGGATAACTGCTTTTGTGAACGCAGTGCCGAAGTCAAGTCCCAAGATGGCCGTAGCTGATCCACCGGCTACTACCGATGGCAACGATTGGCTGATCGAGGCCTGGGACTTGGCGGCCCGAATCTCAAGCTTCGTCATGTCCGCCGACAGCTCGTTCAATGCGGCTCGTCGCGCAACTGGCTGTGTTTGTGATGCAGTGGCACCATGATAGACGCCAAGATCCAATTCACCTCGTTTGGGCTCAGCAACCGGGTTAGCACGGAGCTTCCGTCCGGTCGATTTGCTCGGTCGCGATGGCCGCGCCTGGTTCACCTTGAGATTTGAAGGCTCGGACGGATTAAAGAGACGCAAATTCTGCGCTGCCTTTTGCTTCGGGGGTACAGCTGTTCCCGGGGATTGCTTCACGGCTACGCGTTGCTTCAATTCCTTGAACATATCTCCAAAGAACTCACCGAAAGTGGTCGATTTCCGATTCATTGCACGATCCTCACCAAGCCCTCAACCAATCCATGACGTACGGTGCGTAGTGCCTGGCGGCTATCCAGACGCGCCAGCGCAACTCGCGTCTGTTCCTCCAGCTTGCGCAGACTGCCCCGCGTTAATTGAATCAAATTCTTCTGACCCATCTGCTCGGCCCTCTGTAGCCGATCCTGCAAGGATCCACGGCGGCGCTCGGCATTCCGCTCCACGCTCTGCCGTTGCAGCCGCACACGATCCGAATTCTCAGCCTCATGCTCAGCTACATCAGCTTTGTATTGCCGTGTCAGCAGGGCACGGGCCCCATCGAGGACATCGATTGTGGCATCAGCCGAAGATATAGCGTGGCGCGCATCGATCCAATCGCGACCATGGGCACGAAGCGCGTTGAGCAGGTCGAAAGCGGTATCGGTGACAATGGGCGCTCCGCCGGACAACGGGCTGAACACGGCTCGCACGGTCTCCTCATCCCTTGCGCCGGCAAACGTCCACACCTCTGCCGCGAAGGCATAGTCGCCCTTCAGGACCGCTATGCCGGATAGAGTGGCGGATATTTGCACTGCATGGATGAATGGGCCAGCATCAACAGAGCCACCATCGGCAGCAATCATCCTGATCAGCGGATGATATTGATTGATGAGCTCGCGTCCTCTGGCGACATCCCCCGCACTCACGTGGTTGCGAATGACAACGCGAATCTCGTGGCCACTTTCCAGCGGGGACTTCACCATGTGCTGGCTCTCGCGAAACCGTTCGAGCTGCACCGCCATCTCAGGTGGCAGCTTGAGCACCCCTAGCAAGGTTTGCTCAGGATCCATGCGCAACACGTAGCCTTCCGCATTTGCTTCGAGAAAATCGCGGATATGCGACAGCAGATCCTCATCGGTGATGCGGCGTTGGGTGCGCTGCGCCTGCTCGGCGCGTGAGCGGACATAGTCTCCCAGACCGATCAAATCAGCCTCGTTTTCCTCCACCAAAGCCTGATCCAGCTTGCGCTGCTCGATCGCGCGAAGGGTGTCATCGATGCGAGCAACTTCCTGAGCCGGGGTCAGTCGCGCCGAGAGCAATTCATGTGTCAATTGGGTGATGCTTTCACCGAGCACTTCTTCGGTGCAGCCAATCGAGCTCTCGAAAAGCTTCAGCCGCTCGAACAAGCGAACCAGGATCCGTTCGTCAATGGTGTCGGCGTACACCATGTTGACGATGCTGATGGCCTCGGCCTGTTGACCGATGCGGTCAATACGGCCGATGCGCTGCTCCACCTTCATGGGATTCCATGGCAGGTCGTAGTTGATGATCACCCGCATGAATTGCAGATCGACGCCCTCGGAAGCAACCTCCGACGAGAGCAGGACACGATATCGAGACGACGCCTCGAATTCGTCAATCAGAGCCTGCTTGTTGTCACCGCCCTTCACTACCAAGGCCGGGATACCCACTTCCTGCAGTCGCTCGCGTAGATAGTCGAGCGTGCCGCGGAAATAGCTGAACAACAGCACTTTCTCGCCCGGATAGTCGTGCTGGTGTTGCTTGAGCAGACCCAACAACAAATTCAGCTTTGAGTCCTGCGAGCGCAAAGCATCCAGATCGACGCGACCAGCGACCCGCTTGGCCACATAGCTCGCGACTGGGGACGCGGAGACCTCTTCGATCAGATCGAACGCTTCAAAGGCCAGCTCATTCATCTCATCCATGTCGGGAGCGGCCGACAGCCAACGATTCGCTGCGGCATACATGCAACTAGCCATTTGCCGTTGCGGCATGGCGAGGAGAAAGCCCTCGACGCCACTGTTGTGGAGTGCGTAATCTGAAATTGCTTCGGACACGGCCTGGTAAAGCACTTGCTCCGGTGCGCTCATCACAGCTGAGAGCCGGCCTGGTTTGCGCTCGACGCGATTTTCGAAGACATCGCGCTTGCGTGTGCGAACCACCACTTGCCCAAGCAAGTTCACCCGTTCCAATCGCTGATTGATCTCTACCCTGGCCTCGGCCGGCAATGGCGTCTCTGCTGGCATCGGCTCTAGATCAGCACAAAGCCGCCTGAGGCTTGCGCTCTCTTGAAGCAACCAGTGATCAGATGCCTCCCGCAGGGAGTCGATCAGCATCTGCGGCGTAGTGTGTCTTGCTTTCAGCTGGTTGGCCGCATGCACCAATGGACGATTGGCCAGCAGGATCTGCTCGAACAAATGGGGGTATTGGAACTGATCCGGATCGACCAAAGACACCAGGTTGAACAGGTCAGTACTGCGGGTATTAACTGGCGTCGCGGAAAGCAACACCAGATGTTCTGATACGGGTCGCAGCAATCGACCGAGCTCGGCGGATGAGGTTTCCTGATTGCGCAGATAATGCGCTTCGTCGATCACAGTCAGATCGAATAAGATGCTCTCCGCCGACTCATCCAGTTTGCGCGCCAAGCGTGCACCCGGGGAATTCGACGGTGATTTGTCGTCGTCCCACTCCGATGGTGGTCGGATGCCCTGCAGACTGCAGATAATGGCCGCGCCCTGCGGGGCAGCCGCGCCCCGTTCCAACCATTCCAGCAGGTCGGCCGCGCCCATGATTCGGGCCTCTGTGCCAAAGCGGCTTGATAGCTCCTTCTTCCATTTTTCCGTAAGCATTGCCGGACATATCACCAGCAATCGCGTCGCATTGGTGCGAAAACGCAGCTCGGTCCATATCAGCCCGGCCTCGATGGTCTTGCCCAGGCCGACTTCGTCCGCAATCAGCAGGCCCTTTGAAGGCGAGTCCAGCAGCGCCAGTAGCGGTTTGAATTGGTGAGGCATGAACTGAGTGTTGGTCGTGTCCAAGCTGTAAATCAGCTCGTTGAGACGGCCACGTAACTGCACGGCAGTCAGCCGTTTGCGCAGGCTGGTAGCGCGGGCAAAACGTCCCTCGCGCAAGACAGTAGATTCATCCAGTTCGACGGCCGCTGGCTCCAGGTCTTCAGCCATCTCGAACTGCGCATGGCGGCCAGGAAATCGCACGTGCACCAGCAACATGTCGTCCTCGTCGCGAACCTTGCCCGTGCATTCACCCACCTGGCTGGGATCGGCGCGAAGGCGTACCCGAGTCCCCGATTGCGCGAGACTTTCCAAAAAAACTGTGTCCATTCCCTATCCCCCCTGAAGCGCCTACGTCAAGCATAGTAGCCAGCTTCACTTACGGCAGCACGCCTGACCACATGTCTCAGTGGATCGTACTTGTACTCGATCGCACGGCGTGCGACGAGCCATAAAGCATGTTGTAGATCCAGCTCGTGGCTTGGACTCTCATTTGAAGACTCTAACTCGACCTGCGCCCCTTCAGATGCGCGCCGTAGTCACTGAAACGTTCGACCAATTGAAGACGCAAACGGCTGGCAACCGATCCAAAACTTTTTCAGACCTATATCACCCCATGGAGAGCAGCAGGTCGCTCTCGCGTACCGGCTGACACCGTCAGCTTCGCTACCCCTCCATGGAGATATCTCGTGATTTCTCACTATCCCGTGCTCGAATGTCTGGTGGCATTTGCCATCGTGTTCCTTATCGGCTTTCTATCGGCCAGAAGCAAAGGCAACAGCAGCGCCGTTTCCGCACAGCAAGCCATGGTGCGTACATGACTCTCGCCTGCCCGCGTTGCCACACCGCGTTCGTCGTACCGCGCCGTCGCGCTCAAACCACGGCCGCTGCTCTCGGTGGCGTCGCTGGGGCGATCCAGGGTGCCTCGACCGCCCTCGCCGAGACTGACGCTCAGGGTTCCAGCCATCCGCTGGGTGTCATCGCTGGTGCGGTCCTCCGCGGCTTGATCGGCGGTGCAGCAGGCTGCGCCGCTGGCTCGGCGATGGGCGCGCCCATTGATCAAACTTTGCCCAACAACTTGCGTTGCCAGGCCTGCGGTCATGTCTTTGACGCCAACCGCGTTGATCCGTCTCTGACGTAGCGCCATTCGGACCCGGTGCACCGAGCCATCCCGGCTCAAATCTCTTCGCTTTCTTCATCTTCCCTCGCGACTGCGCATAGAGCCCGGCCTAACGGCCGGGCTCTATGCGTTTGTGTCGCTCACAAGGAGCTCGTCATGCACATTGTTCGATCATTGGCCTATACCCGCTACAAGCTCGGCAACGACACGACGGAGCAAGACGTGCTCGCCGCGGCCGAAGGCATTCTCCAAGGAAGGCTCGAACGCCAGGGCAGCCTCAACAACCCGACCGATGCCACCGACTTCCTGCGGATGCGCCTGGGCGCGCTGCAGCATGAGGAATTTCACGTCCTGTGGCTGGACAACCGCCACCGCATCCTCGAATGCCAGAAGCTCTTCACCGGAACTATCGACGGCGCCAGCATCCATCCGCGAGAGGTCGTGCGGGCGGCGTTGAGCGCGAATGCCTGCGCCGCCATTTTCGCCCACAACCATCCCAGCGGCATCTCGGAACCCAGTGCTGCCGACCGGGCCATCACCAACGAGCTCCGTGACGCCTTGCGGTTGATCGGTGTGCGGATTCTGGATCACATCGTCGTGGGCGCGGAGTGCGTCAGCATGGCCGGCCGAGGGCTGATGTGATGCAGACGCTGATCACCACCCTCCCGTTCGCGGGGTTCTACGGCTCCCAGCATGATACTGAGCTGGACTACGCCGTGGCGGCGATGTTCGCCAATGACCAGGGGGATCCGAACTCAGGCCTCACCGAACGCGTGAGCGGTGCCTGCCAGTGGTCAGCGGTCCACCGCGCCTATGCGAAGGAGTTTGCGGAGACCTTCTGTGAGGAGGTCGGCATCCACCTGACCCGTTTCGAGTCGATGGATTCCCCGAAGTTCTACAACTTCGAGACGGATCGCCTGTTCGTCGAACTGCCACTGGAGGAGGCGCAGCGGCTGATACGCGAGACCTCAACGGACTCACTCGACCAGGTGGCCGGTGAGCGCCATACGTCCCGCAGCGGCTTCATCTCCTTCTACTCGCCTCACTGGAGGAGCTGGGGCGATGTGGGGCGCTGGGATCACAACCAGCTGCAGACCTTGGTGGAAGCCTACGTGCGCGACACGCAGGGCGAGCTGGTGGAGGTGTGCCTCATGGAAAACGCACGGGGAAACGGCCGACTGGAGGCGTGGATTGCGGACAACACACCGGGGATCGAGCGGCTCTACCGCGTTCACGACTACCTGCGCACTCGGGAGGCACGCGCATGACGGACCTACAGAAAACCTACCGCGTCACATGGACGATCGAGGTCGACGCCACTTCGCCCCAAGCAGCGTCCGACATGGCGCGGGAGATTCACTGCAATAAAGGGAGCCACGCCACGGTGCCCGACGTAACGGACGGCATCGTGGAACCCGACGTTGTCTTGGCTGGGGGTCGCATCAGGAGCTACAGCGAACGGCTGGCCGAGCACACGGCCACGCTCCACACCCACGGCAAGCTCGTCGAGACGGTAGTGGAGATCGCGTGGAACATGGCGCTGGCCCGATTCCGGTCCAACGACAGCTACGCGTTCCACAACCTCGCCAAGGACTGGGCGGCGGAGTTCGAGGCGCTGTATGACGATCGCGTCGCTTCATGCGAGTGGGACGAAGAGGACTGGCGCGAGCGATGCGAGCACTTCACCCGGGAGAAGGTGGAGGAAGTCGTGCTGGCGGGCCTCGGTCGCATCGTGGCGCGGGATGAGCCTTGAATGGCGTCGTAACTGATCTGGATGTCCTTCCCGGTGGTGTTTTCCGTATCGTTTGGCATGCTAGGGATGGCTCAGTTCGGCGGCGGGTTCAGCCGTTCGCGGCGACGCGGGTTCGACCGGCGACCTAGCGTGCTGGAGGGCTGGTATCCACGAGACCGGCAGCAGTCCAGCCGGGACTTCCATTGTGAAGTTCGCCCGCTCGCCATCACCGAACTGCGCTATGGTTGCAGGCATCCTAAAGGGGGGGCGTCATGAAACTGATTGCAGTGACATTGTCCAACTTTCGCTGCTTTGCAGAGCCGGTTCGAATTGAGCTATCCGAACTCACAACATTCGTAGGAAGGAATGACGTTGGCAAATCCACCGTCCTTGAATCCCTAGAAATTTTTTTCAACAACGATGTCGTCACCATCGACTCCGGCGATGCAAATGTTTACACGGGTCTCCAACAGGCCGAAATCACATGCGAGTTTTCTGATCTTCCTACTATTTTGACGCTCGACTCCAGTGCAGAAACAACCTTTGCAGATGAGCATCTTCTCACTTCCGCCTCCACGCTCAAGATCAAGAAGGTATTCGATTGCAGCAAATCCAAACCGTCGGTGGAGATATTTGTTGTCGCGAACCATCCAACTGCGAGCGGGTTCGATAATTTGCTTGAATTGAAGGAGAAAGACCTTCAATCCAAGGCCAAAACGTTAGGCCTCGATGTACCTCTCAAGGGCAACCCTGGCATGCGGTCGGCAATTTGGGCCGCCTGCCCGGATCTTCAGATCAACGAGATAGAGCTACCCGTGGGCAAGGCAAAGGAAGATGTCAAACGCATCTGGGAGCAAATAGAAGCGCAGCTTCCAATCTTCGCCCTCTTCCAGAGCGACCGCAGTAGCCGAGACTCGGATGACGAAGTACAGAGTCCGATGAAGGCAGCTGTCGCAGCCGCCATCGCCGAGGTTCAGGAAGACATTGCGGCCATCCAAATGAAAGTCCAAGCCAAGGCGGAAGAGATCGCGGCGCGCACCCATGAGGCATTGAAATCGATCGATCCGCAGCTTGCATCCACACTTACACCCCAATTCACACCACCAACCACAGCGAAGTGGACGGGGCTATTCAGCGTTGGTCTCAATACTGATGACGGCATTCCGCTCAACAAGCGCGGCAGTGGCGTTCGGCGCCTCGTCTTGGTGAGCTTCTTTAAGGCGGAGGCCGAGCGGCGTCTCATAACCTCCAGCAAGCGCAACATCATCTACGCGATTGAGGAGCCAGAAACGGCGCAGCACCCCAAAAATCAGCGAGCCCTAATTGCCGCCTTCAATTCCTTGGCCCAAGAAGATGGTTGTCAGGTTCTACTGACCACACATAGTCCCGGGTTCGCATCTGAGCTGCCGCAGGACAGTATTCGCTTCGTTCATCGCACTGAGGAAAAGATCCTCTGTATAGATGCCGGAGTGGATGTATTCGGTACCGTGTCCAGTGCCCTTGGGCTTACGCCGGACAGCCGGGTCAAGGTCCTACTGTGCGTAGAAGGGCCAAACGATGTCCAAGCCTTAAAATGTCTCAGCCGCGCCTTGCATTTAGAGGACGACACGCTCCCCTGTCTGGAGAGCGATGACCGTATTGCGTTCGTGCCCCTGGGCGGTGGAACGCTGAAACACTGGGTAGACGATCATTATTTGCGCGGCCTTGGAAGACCAGAGGTTCATATCTACGATGGTGACGTACCTGACTACGCAAATTCTGTCGCCATGGTCAACGCGCGAGCAGATGGCTCTTGGGCAGCTCAGACCGCCAAGCACGAAATGGAGAGTTATTTGCATACAGACGCCATTCGGGATGCATTCAATATAGAAGTTGAGGTGACCGACCAGCCCGTGGATGGGAAAGCCACCCCTAAACGCTTTTCTGAAGCTTTTTTTGCGGCCAATCCAGTCGGAGCGCCGATGAAGGATTCGAAGGCCAAACAAAAGCTCGCCGAACGTGCATTTCCCCTTATGACGGCTGCACGCATACGCGCACGAGACCCTGATGGGGAGGTGCTAGGCTGGATGCGACGCCTTGCCGAAATGATCGTGTGACTCTCGACGAACGCAGCACTTTTCGAGTGTCCGCTATCGGGTCGGACAGCGACCGTCAATCAATACTCGCCGGCCAACGAATCGACGAAGGGCGACCAACGGTCACTGACGCCCAGAAGCGGACATTCCCAGCGCAGCGAAAGGTTCGACCGACACGACCAAATCTGTGCAGACTAAGTTCAAAACCCAAGAAATCGGGGTAGAACTTGGCCAGAAGTACCGACTCAGCGTCCAGTAGCGTTCAAAGCTGTTGCTATGCCTCTGGAAGATTGGACGGATGTCTTAGACGCCCTTGCGCCGCCAGGGCCAAATGGTTGATCCAGCGATCGATAAAACCCTCTCGGCCCTCGTCCTCAATGGCGCGTGGCGGATGCGCGAAGGTCCATGTACTCATCATGTTCGATGCTGCGATATCCGCGTCCTCGCCTGGGGTCAGGCTGCACGGCTCGCGCACACCGCTGCTTCGTGCCCAGCAAAAATATGAGACCTCAAGCCACCGCCAGTGCCCCGATCCATCGTTGACGTACCAGAGCGAGGCACTGCGGTCGTAGCCTGGGTTATCGCATTTAATGAAATCCCAGCAGATCACGTCCCATCCACTCCTCGCAAACGCTTCCTGTGGCACGTCCCGCGCGTGGCCGACCGACATGATAAGTGTCCCTTCGCCAAGAGATGCCTTCATCACAGGGGCACTACCGCTACCGACGTTGTCTACGGCAGCCGCAGGCGCATCTTCCTGAATGCGATCAAACAGTTCCTTCTGGATGTCTAGGAGCACTCTCAACGCATGATCTCTCAGTTCCCCACGAGTATGAGTGGCTTGCTGAGCTTGGGCGGCGGCTGCTTCCCGCTCGGCCTGTTGTGCCGAGACCGCCGCGGAGATCGCAGACAGGGCAGATGCAGGCCGGCGGCCGCTATTGTCCATATCAGCAAACGCTTGCAGTCGCCTTCGTATCTCTTCAAACGTTGGCCTGACAACCTGAGGCTTTGCGACCATGCGGTGCAGCAAGGATTGGAGCGCCGGAGATCCAGCAGAGATGGGAGCAAGCTCCGAGCAATGCTGACGAGCAAGATCCGCCTGCGTTGTACCGTCGAACAGCGTTTTTCCCGTCAAAAGCTCATGAATAATGCAGCCTAATGCATAGACATCGGTGGCGTGCGTCGCATGCTCGCTTTTCCATAGTTCCGGCGCAGCATAGTGCGAGCTCAGGAAGCCCTTCATCGTGCCGGCAGCAGTTAATGCGTCTGCAATGCGCGCAATCCCGAAATCGACCAATCGCCAGCTACCGTCGCACCAGATCACGTTGGCGGGCTTTAGATCGCGATGCACCCAATCCGAGACTTCGACCAATCCGTCAACGATCTCGCATGCGATTGCGCACGCTGCGGATTCAGTGAACGCCCCTTGTACCCTGCTGTATTGCGACAGACTGTACTCGCCTTTGGCCATGACAATGGCCGGCTGGCTCGAAGTCAAGTCGGTCCCGAAATCGTGGATGGTGATGACATGCGATGCCGTTTTGCCGAGGCGCGTAGAAGCGAATTGCAGTTCTCTGTTCGCGTCATGCCTTGCGGCGTCGTGGAAGATTTTGATCGCCACGGGAGCATTGTCGACTGACAGGCCTGCATAGACGACGGCAAATCCACCTGGGCTGCCAAGCGGGGCTGATTCGTCGTATTGCCACACAGCAGTTACCAATTTCAACGTCTTCATTGTCGACATAGCCTTCATCACAAACCTTGCGGCCTTCACCCAGCCCGCGTCCAGCTAACAATCCGATGCAATGCTCCCGAATGCCTGCTCCGGGTGGCGGTCTCGTGCCATCACAGCTTGCCCGGCCGGTACCTGGCCCGCAAGAGCAACCCTCGGCCAGAACTGGACATCGACAATCACGACCACAAACTAGGGTTGCCGCGCCTAGGCGTATGCTTCCGAATAGGAACTAGGTGTGGACCTAGAAGCAGATGGGGGTAAGTTCTGATGAGGGAACGTTCTGTCGGCGTCGGTGTATGGCTGATCCTCGGGTTAGTGGTGCTAGTCGCCATGGTGCCCAGGGAGGTCTGGATTGGGATTGCGGCGATCGGCGGGATTGCCGTTGCCGCTTACTTGGCGATCAAGCATTTGGGCCGAAAGGCGAGTGCTCACAAGAGTTCCCCACGTGGCAGCGCCCACCGGCAAGAACCCACCTTGGCCGAATGGATCGCCGAGAACCAGTCTAAGCAATCTGCCGATAAGGCTGCGCGGGTCGCCCCAGTCCATCCCAAACGCACTCCTCCACCCTTTACAACGCGCCAGGCGTCGTCGCAACCGGCAACGCCCAGCTACGCAGCGTCGTCGCCCCCCACTGGGACAGCTTCTGGTCACACGGACGTATCCGTCAAGGCAGAAAACTTTTACTCCTCGGCAGCCGCCCCTCAAAATCCGACGCCAGTACACGTCATTCCGAAAGCGCCCGCCGGCTTCGGCGATGGACGCTGGGTCCCGTCAGGCGAAAAAGTCGAAGTCGCTGGCGTAAACCTGCCTGGCGGTATGCTCTATGTCGGCGGGAGGCTGAAAGGTCTCAATGGTGGCGCCGAGCCATGCTTGATCAGCGGCCAATACACCGTGGCGCGTGTGGGGAACTACCAGGCGCGTCAGATGGGCTATTGGCCCAGCTACGCCGAAGCCTCCCCGGAGGAACGGCGCGCCTACCTTAACTGGTTGTCAGAAGGTCGCTCGAACCCCGACTGCGACATCGGATACGTGTTCCTGTTCTTCTACGGACTCGAACGTCGCGTCATCGTGGACTCACGCAATGACCCCTCAGCGCGAAATGACTGGCCAGCCATCATCATCGAGCTCCGGCGGCTGCTTGCGATCTATGGCGAGAAATCGGGATCGTTCAGTCGCTACGCCGGTGAACTTCTAAGTTGGATCGAGCTAGACGGACAGTCTAGTCAGCTCTACATGCAGCCCATCCCGGATTTCCCGAGAGCTTATGAGCTGCCGCCGTATCTTCGACTGGCTCTCGGCCAGGCCGCCGTCGATCGCGCTCCGCTTCCCGCGCACCTCGCGCTGGCTTGGATCCGTTTGAGTCAGGAATGCTACCTGCGCGCCGCAGCCACCCGTTGCCCCAACGAGTTCGAGCGTCTGTTCGCTCAACGCTATTACGAAGTCCTCGGCCCTGGACTGGTGCTTCCGAAAAACCGCACCAAGCTCAAGTTCGTCTACCAAGCTGCCTCGGCGGGACTGCGCGGCGCCAATGTCTCGATGACGTTCGGGGACGTTCCGGACGTCACTGCCTTGACCGCACCCATCAGGAAGCTGATGGAGATTGCGAACCAATGCACAGAAGAACTTGGTTCTTATAGCCGCCTCATCGGAAAGGATCCTGGGGCAGCCGGAACGTTGGAAGGGCTTTTGCTGCTGCCCGCCACCCTCTGGCCCACTGCCACCCAAGCAAAGTTGCGAGCGTTGACCGTACAAATGCGCGAAGGCCGACTGTCGCTGCCGCTGATGGAACTCCTTGCGGTGTTGGGAGGCGCCAACCAAGCGTTCAATCGTGATCGCGCGCGGGGCTTGGCGCGGGCGCTTGAAGGCGCTGAGATTGGAATGGAGCCACATATCCTCGGTGGCGCCAAAACGCCGGGCGAAAAGGACACGGTCGTGTTGTTCGCTCAGCCGCTCATGGACTCGGATGTTGGTTCGCGTACCGAGTATCAAATGGCAGCATTGACGCTGCAGTTGGCCTCGGCCGTGGCTCAGGCCGATGGAGAATTCCATGATCTGGAGGTCGCACATCTGCGGGCGGAAATCGAAGGATGGGCGCACCTCACCCTCGCCGAGCGCTGCAGGCTGCATGCGCATCTCCAATGGTTGACCGCCTCGCCAATGAACTTGTCGGCGTTGAAAAGAAAGTTGGAGCCATTACCCACCGCCGCGCGCGAGACGCTCGCTGCCTTCATGGCGGCGCTGGTTCAGGCCGATGGCGTCGTCTCGCCCGCTGAAGTGAAGTTCCTGGAAAAGGTCTACAAAGCTCTCGGAGTAGAACCCAAGCGCGTCTTCAGCGACATCCACGCGGCTGTTTCCGGCGGCGTGCCTGTGTCCACTGTCCAAGCCAAGAAGCAGGGCTTCCGCCTAGATACTGAGCGTATCGCAGCGTTGCAGGAAGACACGGTGCGGGTCTCGGCGTTGCTGTCGAAGATCTTTGCCGAGGAAGCTGACAGTACGCCCGCGCCTGCGGCGTCCGCTCCGGAACCAGAACTCGAAAATGAAGCCAATGCGCCGCTGGGCTTGGACCAGGATCATTCCGCGCTGCTGCGCCTGCTGCTGTCGCGGCCCGAGTGGACGCGTGCCGAGCTAGAGGACGCTGCCGCCGACTTGGACCTGATGCTCGACGGCGCGATGGAAGAGATCAACGAGGCGGCTTTCGAGGCATATGACGAGCCACTGTTCGAAGGCGAGGATTCGATTTCAGTGAACACCAAACTACTTGAGAAGATAGAAGCATGAATGCTGCCATTCGCCCCAAGGACCGCGACGCCGTTATCCAATCCCTGCGTGCCGGCGTCGTGCCCCGCATAGGCCAACACCTGATCCAGGTTGCTCGAGGTCGGGAGATCGAAGCGTTGGTCGCGGACATCGATCGCGCTGCCGATGGTGGCTCATCGTTCCGCTTCGTCATCGGCGAATATGGTGCGGGCAAGACGTTTTTTCTCAATCTGATCCGCGCCATTGCCATGGAGCGCAAGCTCGTCGTGGCCAACGCCGACCTCAACCCCGATCGTCGCCTGCATGCGTCCGGCGGGCAGGCACGGTCACTTTATGCCGAGCTCATGCGCAATTTGGCCACGCGAACTAAACCTGAGGGTGGCGCCTTGCCCGGCGTGATTGAGAAGTTCATCGCGACTGCCAAGTCCGAAGCCAAAGCGCAGAACGTGCCCACCGAGCAGGTCATCCGGTCGAAGCTGGAGCAGTTGACCGAGCTCGTCAACGGTTATGACTTTGCCGATGTCATCGCGGCCTACTGCCGCGGCGTCGAGGAAGGAAATGAGCAGCTGAAATCAGACGCCGTTCGCTGGTTGCGCGGTGAGTTCGCGACCCGGACGGACGCGCGCGCGGCGCTGGGCGTTCGCACGATCGTCGACGACGCATCGATCTACGATCAGCTGAAACTCATGGCCCGTTTCGTGCGCTTGGCCGGATACGCGGGGTTGTTCGTGTGTTTGGATGAAATGGTCAATCTTTACAAGCTTGCCAACTCGCAAGCGCGCAGTGCCAACTACGAGCAGATCCTGCGCATGCTTAACGACTCCTTGCAGGGCACGGCCGTGGGCCTCGGCTTCGTGCTGGGCGGCACACCGGAGTTCCTGATGGACCCGCGCCGCGGGATTTACAGCTACTCGGCACTCCACAGTCGGCTTGCCCAGAACGCTTTCGCGACCAATGAGCTTGTCGACTTCTCGGGCCCCGTGCTGCACCTTTCCAGCTTGACGGTGGAAGACTTCTACGTGCTTCTGGGGAAGATCCGCCATGTATACGCCGCCGGGGATTCCGCACGGTATCTTCTTCCCGACCCAGCAATCGCGAGCTTTATGGAGCACTGCGCCAATCGCATCGGCGACAGTTTCTTTCGCACGCCGCGCACCACGATCACTTCCTTTATCAACCTCTTGGCCATCCTGGAGCAGAACCCTGGCACCGACTGGAAAAACCTGATCGGCGAGATACGGGTGGAAGCTGATGAAGGCGGCAAGAGTGATGTGGCCGTGGATCTGGAAGACGAGCTGGCTTCCTTTAAACTCTGATGGCAGCGTCCCAGGCTTTCCTGCAACTGGACCCTCGGATACAGCGCTATCTGTGGGCCGAGGGTTGGGGTGCACTGCGCGATGTGCAGGAACAGGCCATTCCGCTGATCCTGCCATGCAACCAGGATGTCATCGTGGCTGCCAGCACGGCCTCAGGGAAAACTGAGGCCGCTTTCCTCCCTGCCTTGACTCACCTGCTCGGCCGGCCAGACGAGGGCTTGATCGTCTACATCAGCCCGCTGAAAGCGCTGATCAACGACCAGTTTGGACGCCTGGACCGCCTCTGCGAGAACCTGGACGTGCCCGTCTGGCCGTGGCACGGGGATATCACATCGACTTCCAAGCGGAAGTTTATGCAAAAGCCGACTGGTGTGCTTTTGATCACGCCGGAGTCCTTGGAAGCAACGTTGTGCAACCGTGGCGCCAGCATTGCCGCCCTGTTTAAGCAGATGACCTTCTTCGTCATCGATGAACTTCACGCGTTCATCGGGACCGAACGCGGGAAGCAACTACAGGCACTGATGCACCGCATCGAAGTTGCACTGGGGCGCACGGTGCCGCGCATTGGTCTCTCCGCCACGCTGGGCGACATGGGCTTGGCGGCCCAGTTCCTGCGACCCGATTTCCCTGTGGCAATGGTCGACGCGGCATCTTCCGGAGGCCAGTTACTGATCCTGGTCAAAGGATTTGAAGAGCTCGCGGCCGCTGGCGGAACGGGCAACAAGAACGATCCGGAAACGGAGCGTGCACCGCTGGCGGTCGCCCAGCACATGTTCAAAACCTTGCGTGGCTCCAACAACCTCGTTTTCCCGAACAGCCGCCGGGAGGTTGAGCGCTACACGCATCTTTTAAATGGGTTGTGCGAGCAGGCCAAAGTTCCCAACGAGTTCTGGCCACATCACGGCAATCTGTCGAAGGAAATTCGCTACGAAACCGAGGCGGCGCTGAAACAACGTGAGCGCGCGGCAACTGCCGTTTGCACAAGCACATTGGAGCTTGGCATCGACATCGGTGCGGTCAAAAGCGTAGTGCAGATCGGCACGCCGCCGTCCGTTGCAAGTCTCCGGCAACGACTGGGTCGTTCTGGCCGACGCGAGGGCGAACCTGCAATCCTGCGCGACTATGTCATCGAAGACGCCCTGGATGAGAAGTCGGATCTGGAAACGCGGCTTCGACTGGACACGGTGCAGACCTCAGCCGTCATCTCGCTTTTGCTGGAAAACTGGTTCGAGCCGCCTGCTGTTCATGGAGCACACTACTCCACGCTCGTGCAGCAGCTCCTGTCTTCCATCGCGCAGTATGGTGGCCTCCAGGCGGCTCAGGCGTTCCGCCTCCTATGTGCCCCACCCGGTCCGTTCGAGCGAGTGTCCAAAGACGCCTTTGCCGAACTGCTGCGCACCCTTGGACAACAGGAAATCTTGACGCAGGATCATTCAGGCCTGCTACTCCACGGCCGCATCGGCGACAAGATCGTCAATCACTATTCCTTCTATGCGGCATTCTCCAGCGACGAGGAGTTCCGCATCGTTTCCGGCGGAAAGGCATTGGGGACGCTACCCATCTCGCAAATGATGTCGGCCGGCCAGCGCATTCTTTTTGGGGGGCGGACTTGGCTCATTGAAGCCATCGACGAAGAACACAAGACGATCCATGTCACGCCCGCCAAGGGCGGCGCTCCCCCGCTGTTCAATGGAGGCGGCGGGCGTGTACATACCAGGGTGCGGCAGCGGATGCGCGATATCTACGTTGCACAAGACGCGCTGCCCTTCCTAGACTCCACAGCACAGCGCTTCTTGGGGGAAGGCCGCGAGGCGTTCGACACACTGGCATTGGCCGATCGTTTGCTGTTGGATCAGGGAAGCCACGCGATCGTCTTGACCTGGCTGGGCGACGCGGCCAATGAGGCCATCGCGTGCCTTCTGATATCTCGCGGCTTGCAAGCATCAACAGGTCGATTAGGCGTCGAAGTTCAGCGGGCCGGTCGCAGCCTTAATGAAATCGAAAACTTGCTGGCAGACATTAGTTCGGAGCCTGCTGCACCCATAGACGAACTGCTCGCGAAAGCAAGCAATCTCGCCCGGCAAAAATGGGACGGATTGCTTTCACCGCATCTGTTGCGGGAAAGCTATGCCAGTTCCAACTTGGATCTTGATGAGGCGCTGGCCTGGCTCCGCGCGGCGTTTGAATCGCGGTCATGACAAGTCGGTGATGGCAGCTACACTCACATGGCGCAGTCATTCTTCCTGTGGAAGAAGTAGCGTCTGCTCTCCCGGGTCTGCTTGCAGCACATCCGGCAACATTTTCTTGCCTCGGGCCCCGGCTGTAACCAGACGTTGCGCGCGGGCAACTACCGACTGGTTAGACTCAAAGAGGCGGTTCTTGGCGCCACTGTAGGCCTTGGTCACACTGGTCAGTCGATCCTCGATCACTGCGAAGTCCTCCAAGAATGAAGTCAACGAGTCGAGTAGCTTTCCCGCCTCGGACCCAATTACGTCGACCTGCTTCTGCAGCTTGTCTCGAATCCACAGTCTTTCGACGACCTTCAAAATGGCCATGAGGGTGTTGGGCGAGGCGAAGGCGATTCGCTTGCTGAACGCTTCTGTCTGCAAGTTCCGGTCAAACGTCAATGCAGCGGCCAAGGCGCCTTCAATGGGCACAAAAAGTATCGTGAGCTCCAGCGTCTGCCCGCCGAGTACCTTGGGGTAGTTCTTGTCCGCCAGATCCTTCACGTGTGCGCGGAGCGCCGCAGTGTGGCGGATCAAGGCGTCCTGCTGCGCTTCCGCCGTCTCCGCGGCATTGGCGTCGGCCCAGGCGATCAGGTTGACCTTGGAGTCGATGACGACCTGGCGTCCGTCGGGCAAATCAAAGATCACATCCGGCTGACGACGCAACCCGGTTTCCTCGTCCTTGTTGGACGATTGACGCCGATAGGTGATGCCTTCCTCCAACCCAGATGACTTCAGTACAGTCTCCAAGATCATTTCGCCCCAGTCACCGCGAATCTTGGCGTTACCCTTGAGCGCTTTAGTCAGGGCCCCGGTGGCGTCTGCCATGTGCTGGTTGAGCTCTTGGAGCTTGCCGATAGACCCTTGAAGCGTGGCGCTGTCTCGACTTTGGCTCTCGTTGAGCTGCTCCATCCGCTGACGGAAGTGGGCAACGTTGTC
>Ga0307377_10001342_pt1 | contig 31560 bp, 30 predicted proteins | sample TR3MG_FD_202535 | JGI IMG/M metagenome (GOLD analysis project Ga0307377, IMG submission 202535) | Soil microbial communities from Risofladan, Vaasa, Finland - TR-3 | ecosystem: Environmental > Terrestrial > Soil > Coastal area > Acid sulfate soil | place: Finland: Risofladan, Vaasa | collected... | reverse complement strand
GGGCGATGGTGCTCTTGCCGGCGCCGACGGGGCCGTCGATGGCGATGCAGGGGCGCCTGTGGCTCACGCGCCGTAGACCTCTTTGGGATCGAAGACGCGCTCGCCTACGACCTGGAGTTCATCTCCGACCAGCTTGCGGTAGAAGCAGGAGCGATACCCCTCGTGGCAGGCGGCGCCGCCGATCTGCTCGATCTTCAGGAGGATGGCGTCGGCGTCGCAATCGACGAGCACTTCCTTGACGATCTGGACGTTGCCGGAGGTCTCGCCCTTCATCATCACCTTGCCGTGGGAGCGGCGGAAGAGATGCGCCTTGCCGGTGTCGAGGGTGAGCTGGAGCGCCTCCCGGTTCACGTAGCCGAGGACGAGCACCTCGCCGGTTTCGTTGTCCTGAAAGATGACCGAGATAAGTCCTCTGTCGTCCCATTTGAGGGTGTCGAGGTCCATGTGGGTCTCCTTATGAAATGGCGGAGCAGGCTGCTGCCGACCGGAACAGCCGCGCGCGAGGCGAGAACGCGCCCTGGAGGCGCTGCTAGTTCACGGTAACCATGAAGCCGAGGCCGGTGAGCCAGCCCACGATGATCCAGAGAAGGGCACCCAGGACATCGCCCAGGATGATGCCCAGGAAGAAGGGCCGGAACCGGACGTAGCCGCTGAGCCCAGTATAGCGGATAGTGAGGAGCTTGCACAACCATCCGAGGAAGAGGGAGAACCAGAGGTTGAGGCTGGCCCAGGAGGTGGCCATGACGAAGCCGAGGGGGTGGATGGGCCACCAGACGAAGTTGAGGCGGAGCCAGGAGAGGAGGCCGACGATGATGCCGCCGGAAACCATGGAGACGTAGTCTACGGCGGCGTACTCCTCGGGGGTGTCGAGCCGGTTGGCGAGCAGGCCGAAGAAGCGGTTCGGGTGGGATTGGAGCTCGACGACGTTGCCGACCTGGGCGGCGCCGGGGTGGTAGAAGGTGATGAGGAAGGCGGGGATGCTGACGAGCAGGCAGAGGACGAGGGCGAGGACGATGGTGGGGACGAGCTTGCGCCTGGAGACGCCCTCCTGCTCGGCGAGACGGAAGCCGTTGAGGAGGGAGGGCATGAGGAACTCGCGCAGGTCGAAGGTGAGGCTGCAGTCCACGAACGTGAGGACGGTGAGATTGGCCGGGCCGATGGCGCGGGTGCCGCCGAAGAGCCTGAGGTAGTCGAGCGGATAGAAGCTGAGGTGGACCATGAGCATCCCGGCTTCGGCGACGATGCGGGTGAGGACCAGGCAGATGGCGATGAAGAAGAGCATGAAGGCGGAGGCGAAGAGGATGTCCATGCCGGCGGCGACGAGCCAGATGAGGGAGACGGCGATGCCGAGGAGGAGGACGAGGACGGTGGCGCGATAGCCGAGGGGTTCGGCCGAGTCGTCGACGTCGGGAGCGCGGGTGAAGGCCTTGCGGAAGGCGTCGGCAAAGGTGCCGCGAAGGAGCCAGAAGAGGACGCAGGAGAGGACGAGGAGGCCGCCCATCTGCTGGCCGTCGCTGACCTTTGAGATGACGCCGGACCAGGCGGAGTCGCCCTCGTAGCCGAAGGCGGCGAGCACGATGGCCTGTACCTTGAGATAGATGACGGAGGCCCAGAAGCCAGCGGAGACTTCGAGGGAAAGAAGATAGCCGAAGCCGATGGCGCCGAAGAAGAGGGCCAGATAGACCGGGTGGGCGGCGGCCCAGGGCCGGTCGGGGAGGAAGGGGTCGAGGTACTGGAAGGTGGTGATGCCGGGGATGGCGGGGAACTGGCGGTGGAGGCCGTTCATGAGATGGACGAGGAAGACGGCGCCGGCTCCGATCCAGACGAGCTTGTTGGTGAAGAAGGGAGCGGAGGGGCCGGAATCGTCGCGGCGGAGGACCTCGGCGGGGAACTGGACCAGGGGGAAGGAGAGACGCTCGCGGTCCACCCACTGCTTGCGAACGAGAGAGGCAAGAGAGGTCATGATGGCCCAGAAGCCGGCGAAGAGTATGGACCAGTGGGAGAGCATGGTGATCCAGGGCCGCCAGGGAAGGGGCTGTCCTGCGGGGAGCCCCTCCCAGAACCAGGCGACGGCCTCGGGGTTGCTGACGGACATCCAGAGGGGTATGCGGTCCCAGAAGAGTTGCTCCCATCCGTTGCCCGGATTGGCGTAGTAGTAGGGGACTGTGCCGCAGGGAATGGTGTAGCGAAGCAGGCCGGAGGAGGGGATGCCGGAGGTGACCATGATGATGATGTAGACGACGGCGGTTTCGCCGGCGGTGAGGAAGGGGCGGCCTCGTTTGCGATAGAGGATGAGGTTGAGGAGGGAGAGGAGGAGGAGGACGGCGACGCCGCCCATGGGGAAGTGGTTGCCGGCGATGTAGGTGTTGCCGACGACGTAGTCGTTGTAGGGTGTGATGATGCAGAGGGCGGCGGCGAGGACGAGTCCGAGGGAAACGCTGCGCCAGGTGATGCCTGGCCCGAAGGAGCGCCCCGGAGGGACGCCGGGGCTAGGAGGCGATTGCCGTCGGCCGGATGGAGACTCCACGCGCATTCAGGTAGTCCTTGATCTCCACGATGGTATGTGCGGCGTAGTGAGTGATGGAGGCGATCAGCGCGGCCTCGGCGCGCCCCTCCGTGAGGGCGGCGTGGATGTGCTCCGGCGTCCCCGCGCCCCCGGAGGCGATGACGGGGGCCGAAACGGCGTCGGCGATGGTGCGACAGAGCTGCACGTCGTACCCTGCCTGGGTGCCGTCGGCGTCCATGGAGTTCAGGAGGAACTCGCCCGCACCCAAGTCCTCGGCGCGGCGCGCCCAATCGAGCGCGTCCACGCCCGTGGGGGTGCGGCCGCCGTGCGTGTAGCACTCCCACCTGGGGTTCTCAGGCGGCGCCTCGGCGCCGCGCTTCACGTCCATCGACAGGACGACGCACTGGCTGCCGAAGCGCTCGGCCGCCTCGCGGATCAGGGTCGGGTTCTCGATGGCGGCGGTGGTGACGGCGACCTTGTCCGCTCCGGTCTTGAGCACGGCCCGAAAGTCGTCCACGGTCCGGATGCCGCCGCCGACGGTGAAGGGAATGAACACCTCCTCGGCCGTCCGGCCGGCGACCTCGATCATGGTCTGGCGGCCCTCGTGGGAGGCGGTGATGTCGAGGAAGGTGAGCTCGTCCGCGCCCTCGGCGTTGTAGCGGGCGGCTAGCTCGACGGGGTCGCCGGCGTCGCGGAGGTCGGAGAACTTGATGCCCTTGACGACGCGGCCGCGATCGACGTCGAGGCAGCAGATGATTCGTTTCGCTAGCATATGGCTTGGAGCGCTTTTCTCAGATTGAGCTTGCCCGTGTAGAGGGCGGTGCCGATGATGGCTCCCGCCGCGCCCGCCTTGCGGGCGGCGAGGAGGTCGTCGATGGTCGTGATGCCGCCGGAGGCGATGACGGAGGCGTCCACGGCGGCGACCATCTCCCGCAGGGCGGGAACGTTCGGCCCGGACAGCATGCCGTCGGTGGCGATGTCGGTGAAGACCAGCCAGCGCATGCCGAGCTCGACGAGCTTCTTGGCGAGGTCGATGGCGCGGATCTCCGTGGTGTCGAGCCAACCGCGCACGGCCACGAAGCCATCGCGGGCGTCGATGCCGGCGACGACGGCTTCGCCCAGGTCCTCGGCGAAGCGCGCGGCCGCCTCCGGTTCGAGCGCGGCGGTGCCGACGATGACGCGCTGGACGCCGACGTCGAGCGCCCGGCGTGCGATGGCGACGTCCCTGATCCCGCCGCCGAGCTGAACGGGGATCTTCACCGCGGTGCAGATCTCAGCGACGACGGAGAGGTTCTTCGGCTCGCCCTGCCGGGCGCCATCGAGGTCGACCACGTGCAGGCGGCGCGCCCCCAGGGACTCCCAGTGCAAGGCCATGTCGGCCGGGTCGAGGCTGAAGACGGTCTCGCGCTCGTAGTCACCCTGAAGCAGGCGAACGCAGCGACCACCACGCAGGTCTATGGCGGGGATGATTTCCATCAGCCACCTCCCACGAGATTCACGAAGTTTGCGAGCATCTGCAAGCCGACGTCACCGCTCTTCTCGGGGTGGAACTGGGAGGCGAACAGGTTGCCGCGCGACACGGCCGAGGTGAACTCGAGGCCGTGGTCGGTGACGACGGTCGTCCAGTCCGAGTCGTCGGGCGCGCAGTAGTAGGAGTGGACGAAGTAAGCCATCGAATCGGCGGGGATGTCCGCCACGACGGGGTGGTGCCTCAGTACCTTGAGGCTATTCCAGCCGATGTGGGGAACCTTGAGGCCGGGCTGGTCGCCATGCCGCTCGTATTGATGCCCGCTGAAGCGAACGACGCGGCCGGGGACGATGTCGAGGCCGGTGACGGGGCCGAACTCCTCGCTCTCGGTGAAGAGGAGCTGAAGCCCGAGGCAGATGCCGATGAAGGGGCGGTCCTCCCCTATCCAGTCTCTGACAAGCGCGTCGAAGCCGTTTGCTGTGAGGCGGTCCATCGCCTGGCCGAAGGCGCCGACGCCCGGAAGGACGAGGCCCCTGGCGTCGCCGATGTCCTGGGGGGAGTCGATGACGGCGACGTCGGCGCCCACGCGCTCCAGCGCCTTGGCGACGCTGCGGAGGTTTCCCATTCCGTAGTCGATGATGGCGATGCGCCGGTTCATCTCTTCCCCCAGCGGGTGCGCGCGTCGGCATAAGCGTCGCCGCCGTAGCAATCGTTGACCACGACCGCCGGAAAGTCCACGACTTCGATCCGGCGGATAGCCTCGGCGCCGAGATCTTCGTAGGCAATGATCTCGACGGTCTGGATGTGCCGCGCGAGGAGCGCGCCGGCACCGCCGAGGCCGCCGAAGTAGACGGCGACGTGTGTCTTCATAGCTTGTTTCGCTTCGTCGGAGCGCGAGCCCTTTCCGATCGCGCCCTTCAGACCGCGGGCGAGCAGCGCGGGCGTGTAGCGGTCCATACGTCCCGCGGTCGTGGGCCCGGCGGCGCCGATGACGCGCCCGGGCGGGGTCGGGGTCGGCCCCACGTAGTAGATGACCTGCCCGCGGACATCGAAGGGAAGGTCCTCCCCTCTTTCGAGCGCCTCGAACATGCGCTTGTGGGCGGCGTCGCGGGCGGTGTAGAGCACGCCGCTGATGAGGACGGGCTGCCCCGCGCGGAGCGAGCGGACGTCCTCGTCGGAGAGAGGCGTCCTAACCTCGATCGGTTTCTCGGTTGGCTCTTGCTTGGCCATCAAGTCATTCCCACGTATGCTCGGCGTGGCGGGCGGCGTGACACTGGAGGTTCACGGCGACGGGCATCGAGGCGATGTGGCAGGGAGCGATCTCGACCTTGACGGCAAGCGCCGTCGTCCGGCCGCCGACGGCCATGGGGCCGATCCCGGTTCGGTTGATGAGCTCCAGCAGATCGGCTTCGAGTGTCGCCACCTCCGGATGCGGGCTGGAGTCGGTGAGGGGACGGAGCAGCGCCTTCTTTGCGATGAGGGCGCACTGCTCGAAGCTCCCGCCGAGCCCGATCCCGACGACGACCGGCGGGCAGGCGCTGGCGCCGGCCTGCTCGACGGTCTCGCGGACGAAACGCTTGACGGCGGCCTCGCCGTCGGCGGGGGCCATCATCTGGAGGCGGCTCATGTTCTCCGAGCCCGCGCCCTTGGCGGCGACCGCGATCTTTAGCTTCTTCCCCGGGACGATCTCCGCATGGATGATGGGTGGAGTATTGTCGCCCGTGTTGCGCCGGTCGAGGGGGCTCTGGACGACGGACTTGCGCAGGTAACCCCGTTCATAGCCCTGGCGAACGCCTTCCGTAATGGCATCGCACAGGTGGCCGCCGGTGACGCGGACGTCCTCGCCCATCTCGACGAAGACGACGGCAAGGCCCGTGTCCTGGCACATAGGGACGCCGTCCTGCTGGGCGATACAGGCGTTATCCAGCAGGCGAGAGAGCACCTCTCGCCCCAGCGGTGATTCCTCCCGGTCGCGGGCGGCTTCGAGAGCGGCGACGACATCGGGAGGAAGCACGGTGCAGGCGCGGATGCAGAGATCGGCGACCTTTGCGGAGATGTCCGCGGCTGAGATGTGCTTCACACGCGCGATCCTCTCCCCTCCCCCACGGCGCTCATTATAACACGGGGTGTCAAGGCGAGGCGGGTGGGAGGCGCTCGGGGCGAAGCCGGAAACCGAGCTCCGAATGACGTCTGTATTCACGGACACTCATTAGGAGCCGGTATGCTGGTGGGCGCCGCGATCCGGCGGTCTGTCGGCGGGCACCGGGTTACCCCAGTAGTCGCGGCCGCCGTTGTCGGGGACAGCGATGCCCGAACCGATACAGGGGGAGTCAGGCTGGAGTTGATAGCCGTCGACCGTACTGAGGCCGACCCCCGCCGTTCCCGGGGCGACGAGCTTGGGGGCGTCGGTCAGCTTGTGAGGGTCTTCGGGCTCATCCGGGCTGCGGTGTCCGTAGAAGACGTTGTGGTCGAAGACGTTGTTCGTGCTCTTGCCGAGATCGAAGCCGCCGGTTCCGAGGTTGATGAAGATGTTGTTGTAGTAGTGGATGGAGTCAGGCCACATCCTGTCTTTGTTGTGCCAGATCATGAGAGGATCGCCCTTGTCCTTATCCACGAAGATGACGTTGTTGTAGATGCGGGCGTTCGTCACTTTCCCGCCCACCTGGAAGATCCGCGTGCGGTCGTTCTGGCTGATGTTGTAGCGAACGATGGAGCCGTCATTGAAGCGCCCGGGATCGGGATCTCCCGCCTCGCAGAGAAGGATGAAGCCGCCCTCGTTGTCGTGAGAGTAGTTGTACTGCACGACCGTGCGGCGGGAGAGGCCGTCGATGTCGAAGCCCTGGCCGTCCTTGGCGCTCCTGGTGAGGAACGCCTCGTTAAACTGGATGACCGCGTCGTCGGTCTCCCAGACCCAGATGGCGACGTTGTAGGTGCCGGACCGGGCATTGCAGCGGCTGGCGATGTTATACTCGATGAGCGGGGCCTCGGCCATGCAGGCGACGATGCCGTCGCCGCCGATGTTGTCGAGACGGTTGCTTCGGATGACGAGGTTCGTGTAAGGGGCCCACCCGCGGTAGCGGCCCCAGTCCGTCCAGGTCTTGATGCCGGTGCGGTCGCAGTCGTGGACGTGGCACGTGTGAATGAGGACGTCGTGGAAGCTCGTCCGCACCTCGCGCCCGATAACGTCGAAGAGGATGCCGGCATTGCACTTGCCCCCATCGCGGCCCTCGAGGTTCGCTCCGTTCACGTCATGGACTTCGAGGCCGTGCAGGTGGATGTGGGAGAGCGTGCCCGCGTTCTCGCCCAATATCCGAACCCCGGCGCGCGGGGCAGGGCCCTCGGGTGACCTATTCGTCACGTCGAGGTTGTTGATCTCCCACTGCTGCTGATTGTAGAGGCGGACGGCCTCGAAGTGCCTCCCCTCGGCATTGATCGCAGGCTTGGGCCCGGGCCCATACGTGTCGATGATCATGGGATTGCCGTCATCCCCGGAGCCCTTCGGCCATAGCTGACCCGTCCAGACACAGCCGGACTTGAGGAGGATTCGATCGCCAGGCGCGAAGGTCGTGGCGTTCACCTTCTCAAGGGTGCGCCAGGGCGCCGTCTCGCTCGTGCCGGAGTTGGCATCGTCCCCGGCCGTGTCCACATAGTAAGTCGAAGCGAGGGCGGCAGCGGCGGTGACACAGAGAACAACAGCGGTTCCGGTCAGCGAGAAGAGCATGGTCGGTTCCTCTGAGTGCAGGATTCGCCGCCGGCGCAGCCCGACCCTTCGGGTTCTCGCCGATCTACCGGGCAGACCCGGCGGCGCCGCGCCGGCCGCGGCGCGCGGCCCCCCCCGGCCGCGTGGAGGTTCGCTCGTCAGCCCGTCTGGCTTCTTCCTTGTGTGCCTGCAAATCATCCCAGGCTGACTTGCTTACTTCGCGTTTGGCCGCAATGCGCCGGCGGTCGCAGAAGAAGGCGATGTCATAGGGGCCGGAGGTGAAGTCCATGGTCTTCGAGTCATATTCCACTCCGCCGTCATCCTTCATGTTCGGGCCGACGCTCCAGACCGTGAAGCCCTCGGCTGTGCGGCGGTAGAGCAGGGGCTCCCCGCCGAGCGGGTCGTCCGGCAGGTCCCATCCCAGAGCTTCGACCTGAGAGAGGTCGTCAGGGTAGTGCCCCGTCTGAGCCTTGAAGGCTGCGATAGCGAGGGCGGCGCGATCGACGGCCAGTATGGCGGCGGCATTGCGCCTACTCCAGTCGGCGCGCGCGAAAACCGGGACGCCCATCCGGGTCAGCAGTGACCTATAGATGGGAAGACGTTCGCTATCGGCAACGACAGCGTCCAGGGCTTCCATCGACTGCGGCCACGGGAGGTCGTGTGCCTCGAGCATGCGTCCATAGAGGCGCAGGGCGGAGGCCTCATCCATGTTAAACAGAGGGCGGCCGACAGTCGGGTAGACGGCGGAGAGAATCCGCCTGCCGCCAAAGCGATCGTCCTCGCCGGAGAGGAGCTTGGCGATGGATATGCGGCCGGCGCGAATGTCTTCGAACACGGCGAGGGCGCTTGCGCGCTCTCCCAGGAAAGCGCGGCGGAAGGGCGTGTCGACATCGATACGGCCGAGATCATCGTAAGCCCTGCGGCAGGCGGCAGGTGAGGGATCGGCCAGAGACAGGCATTCCTCCAGCCCGGAATGGGCAATGCCGATGATGGCATATCCGACGAGGGCGCCGATCAGGATCGGTTCGGACATGGCGTGGGAGGCCGTTTTGTACGCGGCCGCAAGGGCATCGAGCGACTCGTCAGCCTTGCCGTCGGCGGCAAGGAGGCTGGAGTCGAGAACCAGGAGGCGGGTGGCCTCGCGCATGTGCGCGTAATGGGGGAAGGCGAGCTCGTAGGCGGGTTGGCTCCAATCGACCGGAAAGGCGCAGTCGCGCACATCCGCCGCCTTCCGAAGCTGACGGAGTCCCGCCTCTCGGGCGGCGAGGTAGCTTCGGGCGAAGGCGGGATCGGCGAGGGCATGGTCGTAGTCCTCGCCGCCGCCCTCGGGGAGGGAGGAAAAGGCGGTTTCGTAGACCAGAGCGGCGTTGAGCACGCCCGGCGCTATCCATGGGGCAAGCTCGGCGAGAGTGAGTGGCTCGCCCCCGGCCTCCGTGGCGGCGAGTTCGGTGTCGATGGCCCTCTGGGTTATGACGGTCGCGGTGAGCCAGGCGACGGCGAGCAAGACGAGAACGATGACCCACCAGCGCAGGGCCCGACGGAGCAACCGCCAGAGAGCGCCGGCGGATTGCCAGAGCGAGACGGAGGCCTGAGTGACGTCGGAATCATGCCTGGACATGGACCGTGCTCCCGTCAGCCATGGTTCGGCGAAGGTGGCGCCTATTCGTCTTCACACAATTAGACGCGGTAAGCGGGTGGTTCGTTCGCTGCTGCGACGCGAAGACAGCACTTAGAACCGCAATCAGAACCGCAGGCCCGGCCTCTGGTCGTACATGAGCGGTTCTGATTGCGGAGCGCAAGCAGTTTTGACAGACGCTCTTAGCCGGGGGGAGCTCGCGTCCTATCCGGCTGCGCGGCGGTGGCGGGCGCAGAACTGGTAGTACGAGAGCTGATAGTCGGTGGTTTCGAGACGGTGGCCGGAGTCGGGGTGGGCGATGATCTCCACGGTGGCCCCTAACTCTCTGAGGCGCGCCGCGCTCTGCTGTGGAGAGGTGACGCGCCCGGGCTTGTCCCGGCCGCCATACTGGAGCATAGCCGGGAGGTGGCGGAAGCTCTCGGCCAGGTCGAGGTCGTACGTGCCGACGATCCCGCAGAAAGCGGCGAAGCGGCCGGCGTGGGCCGCGGCAATGCGCCACCCCCCATCGGCGCCCATGCTGGAGCCCATGAGGGAGACACGGTCGGGATCGATGGAGAAGAGGCGCTCGGCCAGGTCAAGTGCGTCGAGCACATCTCGCTCGCCGGCGTCGCGGTAGCCGGTGTTCCCGCGGCCCCAGGGATACAGCTCGATGAAAGATCGCCGGGGCGCATAGCGGACGAACTCGCGGTCCCACTCATAGGTCTGGATGGTCCACTGGGCTTCGTCGATGTCCGACCATGCCCCATGGAGGCGGACCATGAGCGGCCATCGGCTGGATGAGTCATAGTCTTCGGGGACATAGAGGCAGAAGGGCTGGTCGGTGGCGTCGATAGGGCTGCGGTAGCCGATGCGGACATCGCCGCGAAGATCGGCGACAGCCTCCGGGCCCCTCCCCTGCTCCATCATGTCGGCCGCGCAGGCAGCGCGGTTGAGGGCGCGGGAGAGCTCCGTCATCTTGTCGGCGTTGAGGGGGATCTCTTCATCGCCGCCCATTCGATTCGTGGTGAGGCCGGTTTGCAGAATGTGGTCGGCGGCGCGGAGGGCAATGCGGAGGGTGGGGAGCCAGATCGTGGGCTCGCCGCCGGACTGCTCTAAGCGGGCGGCCGTACGGCGGCAGCGATCGAGCGAGGAGAATGCATCCTCCCCTACTCGGTCGGGATTGGAGAACACGTCGAAACGGTAGGGACCGCGCAAGTCGCTGTTCATGTCTGTACCTTCTCCTCGGTGAGGGAATGTTCGCCGCCCGGACGGCGACCGCCTGCGAAACTGGGATTGCTTGACCGACGCGTGAGCGGCGTGATATAGTGGCGGTGCGATGATGGATCTCCGGCGAGGCACTGGGTGCACGGTTCATAAGCACGAGCATATCGTGCGAGGTTTGCGCGCGCCTGCTGGTACGCCCACGTAGTTTCGAGACGAATCGAATACTGGTAGCGGCGAGACCACAGGCAGAGACGGAAGCCTGTGGTCGATGTGTTTCTCTTCGCGAAAGGATTCGGCAATGTCTGAGCGCGATGCACTGGGAAGGCTGCCCACGGCGATCAGCCAGCTCGTCGTCCAGGTGTTCGGCGACGACCGAGAGGCGTTGATGGCCTACGCCGTCGAGGGCGGGCACGGTGTTGAGGTGGCCGACTTCATCAGCCCCGAGCTGCTGGACGATAGAGGGCAGACGAAGAAGCTCGTCGGCTGGTATCGCCGCCGGCTCGCGGATGTCCCCGGCCCGCACACCCTCCACGGCGCGTTCCTCGATCTGCTGCCGAGCTCGGTCGATCCCAAGGTGCGAGCCGTGGCCCGAGACCGAGTTGTCCGCTGCCTCGACATCGCAGAGGCAATCGGCGCCAGCGCGGCCGTGTTCCATTGCGACTACAACCCCGTGAAGCTCCAGCCGCAGTACCCGGAGGAGTGGAATCTGCGTCAGGCCGCCCTGTGGCGCGAGGTCATGCAGGGGCGGTCCGTCGCGCTCCTCATCGAGAACGTCTGGGACCCGCGCCCGGAGATCACCGCACAGGCGGTGGACACCATCGGCGCCGGGTCGGCCGGCATCTGCTTCGACACCGGCCACGCGCATATCCGCGGCCCACTCGCTCCCGCCGAATGGGTCGCACCGCTCGGCGAGCGCATACGCTGTCTCCACCTCTCGGACAATGATGGCGCCTGGGACCAGCACCGCGCCCCGGGCGATGGTGCCATTGAGTGGCCGAGCTTCTTCGGCGCGCTCGACAGGCAGGGCCTGCGCGTGCCTGCAGTCATCGAGGTCGATGGCGTGGATGGCGCGCGGGCGACGGAACGGTATCTTCACGGCCTGACCGATTCCGGAGGGGCGGCATGACACAGAGGAAGGCGGACTACGGAGAGATCTCGGAGGTGTACGACGAGGTGCGGAAGGGCGATCTGCCGCACATCGCCTGGTGGATCGCAAAGCTGGCGGCGGAGGGGAAGCTGAGCAAGGGGAAGCGGCTGATCGAGCTTGGGTGTGGGACCGGGCGATGGACGATTCCGCTGGCGGAGCGGACGGGATGCGATGCGGTGGGGCTGGACTCGTCGGCGGCGATGCTGGAGAAGGCGCGGGCGAAGGACAGCGACGGACGGGTTACATGGATCGAAGGGGACTGCGAGAACCTGAATCTGGAGCCGGAGAGCTTCGACTGCGCCTTGATGGTGCTGATGATGCATCACCTGGACGATCATCCCAACACGTTTCGGGGCGTATTCCGGATCCTGAAGCCGGGCGGCGTCTTCCTCATCCGCCAGGGAACGCTGGAGGACATCCTCGGCGACCCCATGCACCGGTTCTTCCCGGAGGCGGTGACGATCGACCGCAAGCGGACGCCGTTTCGCGGGGAGATCGAGTACTGGCTCAGTCAGGCAGGCTTCGATCCGGTGCGCGTGGAGACGCTCAAACAGCACACCTATGCGACGAACATGCGGATGCTGGAGGAGATACAGAAGAAGGTCGCCTCGGCGCTGCGGCTGATAGACGAGGAGGCGTATGAGGCCGGCATGGAGCGGTTGACGGGTCACCTGCGGCGGCATACGGACGATGCATCCGTGAGAGACTCGCAGTTCACTTTGTTTGTGGCGAGGAGGCCGAATGACCGCTGAGTCGCAGAGCATGGCAGAGTTGGCCAGGAGCATCAAGAACCTTGCGGGAGCGAGCACGGCTGACCTTGTGGGGATTGCGCCCGGTGAGGCGTTCAGCGAGGAAGAGGCCGGTGAGCTCGGCCTGCAGTTCGGACCGATTCGCTCGCTCGTCGTCCTTGCACAGCGCATCGTTGACCCGGTGCAACTGGTCCGGTTCTACGCGGGTGGCACATATGCAGATTCCCGCGTCGCTGCATGCTTCTGCGACGCCCTGCTGCGGGACGCCTGTTGGCGCGTGGTGGAGATTCTGCGGGAAGCCGACCACCGCGCGGTCGTCCTGCGCAATCAGAGATACGGCGCTGATGATCCGCGGCACGGTATCTCTTACAAGAAGGCGGGCGTGCTTGCCGGGTTGGGTGTGTTTGGCAAGAGCCAGTTACTGATCAATCATAAGTGGGGGCCGTGGATCTGGCTGCGGGTGGTAGCGACCGATGCGCGGCTGCCCGCGGACGAGCCTGTTGATTTCTCGCCTTGCAGGGATTGCAGTCTATGCATCGCAGCCTGCCCGAGCGGCGCGCTCACGGAGGCCGGATTCGACCGCGCAGCCTGTGAGGGTCTCGACTCGACGAACCGTAAGCCTTGCGCCGAGAGACGTCTTTCCCCCCTTGGGCTCATGAGCTGTGGAGCATGTGTGCAGGCATGTCCAGTCGGCGATCCGCCGCCGAGGCTTCAGATAGGAGATGCAGAGCCGTGAGATATCGAGCCGTGATATTCGATCTCTACTGGACGCTCCTCTACGAAGAGGAGACGGGCCTGAACGCAAAGGCGGAGGAGCTGGCGGCGAAGGTCGGCGTCACGGCGGAAGCGTGGCACAAGGCGTGGCACAGCACCCTTCAGGCATCGTGGCTCGGCGACGTCTCGCTCCTGGGGCGGGTCCGTGAGGCGCTGAAGGCGGCCGGAGCGGCGGAGTATGACGGGGCGTTGGCTGAGGAGCTGGCGGGGCTGATGGGCGCCCGCAGCACGCCGCGGCTGTATCCCGATGTGCGCGAGTCCCTGGCCAAGGTCAAGGAGATGGGATTCCCTTTGGGGCTGGTCAGCAACATCGCCTCCTATCGCGCGGGGTGGCTGCGCGAGCTGGAAGTGGCGCCCTTCTTCGACACGATGGCGCTGTCGTGTGAGCTGGGTGTGACGAAGCCGGAGCGAGCGATCTACCTGGCCGCCGTCGAGGGGCTGGGAGTGAAGCCGGAGGAGTGCGTGTTCGTGGACGATGTGCCGCCGTACGTGCAGGCGGCGAGAAAGCTAGGCATGGCGACCGTGCGAATCAACCGCTTCGAGTCGGATGAGATCTATCGCGAGTACTACGACGATCTCGACTTCGAGGCAGACCTGAGGATTGAGGGGTTGGGGGAGTTGGTGGAATGGCTGGACGGACGGCGAGGAGCGTAGCACGATGGCATTTCGAGCGGTGTTGTTCGATCTCGGTCAGACGCTGCTGGAGTACCCGGGGAACACGCATGAGTTCTGGCGGGAGTTCCTGGAGCAGCGCCTGGCCGCCATGCATCCCCTCTTTCAGGAGATGGCCGGAGCCATCGACGGCGACACGCAGAGCTTCGTCGAGCGGGCGATGGACATCGTGTGGCCCGAGCGGAAAATCAACATGTCGGGGAAGTCGTGGCATTTCGGTGAGCGGATGCGGGCCCTGCTGGCGGTCTACGGGCAGGTCGAGTGCACCGAGGGAGAATGCGAGGCGCTGACCGACGCCTTCTACAAGCCGATTGGGGAGACGACGAGTCGATACCCGGAGACGCTGGGGGTGCTGGAGGCGCTGCGCCAGAGCGGCACTCGGATGGCGATCATCTCGAACGCGCCGTGGGATGTCCCTGGTCGGCTGCTGCGGTCGGATATGCGGCGGTGGGAGATCGAGGCGCTCTTCGATGTCTTCGTGACCTCGGGCGAGGTACCGTGGCGGAAGCCGCACCCGGAGTTCATGTGGGCCGCGGCGAGAGAGCTGGGGGTGGAGCCGGAGACATGCCTGGTCGTAGGGGACTCGCTGAAGGCCGATATCGCCGGAGCGCGGGCGGCGGGAATGCGGAGCGTGTGGGTGAATCGGGATGGGGTGGAGGTAGAAGAGGGGCCGGAGGCGGATTGGACGGTGGGCGACTTGCAGGGGGTAATGGATGTAATGCGTCCCGGGTAGCGGTACCGCCCGCAGAGACACAAGCGGGGCCGGCGGTCCGCCCGACCGCCGGCCCCTTTTTCCCTCCCGATGGAAGGTGTCTTGATATCGTGTGTTAGGCGCCCGGCTCGCTCACCTGGGGCAGCCCCTTGAGGGCGGCGGCGACTGCTTCCCTGGAATACTCGTGGTCTTCGAGATGGCCGCCGAGGTACCTCTCGTAGGCCGCCAGGTCCAGGAAGCCGTGGCCGCTGTAGTTAACAAGGAGGCACTTCTCCTCGCCGGTGTCCTTGCATTTGAGCGCCTCATCGATGAGCGCCCGCAGGGCGTGGGCGGTCTCCGGTGCGGGGACGGTGCCCTCAGTGCGGGCCCAGGTTATGGCCGCCTCGAAGGTGCTGAGCTGGTGGTAGGCGCGCGGCTCGATCACCTTCTGATCGACGAGGAGCGAGATGAGCGGGGCCATCCCGTGGTAGCGGAGGCCGCCCGCGTGGATGGGCTCCGGCACGAAGGTGTGGCCGAGGGTGAACATCTTGAGCAGCGGCGTGAGCTGCGCCGTGTCGCCAAAGTCGTAGCGGAACTCCCCGGCGGTGAGGCTGGGGCAGGACTTCGGCTCCACAGCAATGATGTCGATATCCTTCCCGTCGAGCTTGTCCTTCACGAAGGGGAAGGCGCAGCCGGCGAAGTTGGAGCCGCCGCCGGTGCAGCCGATGACGGCGTCTGCTTCCTCTCCTGCCAGCTTGAGCTGTTCCTTCGCCTCGAGGCCGACGATGGTCTGGTGCAGGAGGACGTGGTTCAAGACGCTCCCGAGGGAGTACTTGGTGCCCTCGTGGGTGGCGGCGTCTTCGACCGCCTCGGAGATGGCGATCCCCAGGCTGCCGGGGCTGTTGGGGTCCTTCTCCAGAATGCTGCGGCCGGCGTTGGTGGTGTCGCTGGGCGACGGAATGCACTTGGCGCCCCATGTCTCCATAAGGATGCGGCGGTAGGGCTTCTGCTCGTAGCTGATCTTCACCATGTAGACCATGCACTCGATGCCGAATAAGCAGCAGGCGAAGGAGAGGGCGCTCCCCCACTGGCCGGCGCCGGTCTCGGTGGCGATGCGGGTCACGCCCTCCTGCTTGTTGTAGTAGGCCTGGGCGACAGCGGTGTTGGGCTTGTGGCTGCCCGGCGGGCTGACGCTTTCGTTCTTGTAATAGATGCGGGCCGGGGTCCCGAGGTGCTTTTCGAGACGGTGGGCGCGGTAGAGGGGAGAGGGTCGCCAGAGCTTGTAGATTTCCCGAATCTCGTCCGGGATTTCAATCCAAGGCTCCATGCTGACTTCCTGCTTGATGAGCTCCATGGGGAAGATCGGAGCCAGGTCAGCCGGCCCGATGGGCTGGCCGGTTCCCGGGTGGATCGGCGGGGCGAGAGGGGCGGGCAGGTCAGGGTTGATGTTGTACCAACGCTGGGGTAGCTCGCTCTCCCTTAGCAGGATCTTCGTGTCTTCGCTCGGCATGGCAGACCATCCTCCTCTAGTGGACGGCCTCGAGGGGCCGTCGGTGTCTCTTCACTCGCTGCGCGAACGGTAAGAAATGTAGTTTCCCCGCTGAGCGGGCCGATCCTTCCGTCGCGGCCCGGAGACGCCGGATTTCCCTCGTATGGTCCCTGGTGACTCCACATGCCGCTTGGCTCATTGTGCCACACGAGACAGCGAAGGCTAGAGCGCATTTCATAGCCCTCGCTCGCCTGGCTGTCCGCTGGAGACGCTGGCATGAAATGCGCCTGCTGGAGCCTGGCGGCTTATCCTGCTGTTTCATAACCTCCATCTGAGGTTGTGAAACAGCTTCCAACAGGATTCTTCGCCTCTTCCCCGAATAGACGCTATGATATCCTTAGGTTGGGAGCGTCGAGAGGACGATATGCGCAAAGCAGAAGACGAGGAACCGTTACTGCCGCCGTGGATCATGGCGATTGCAGTACGCGTGGGCCCGCTGGCCGTCTTGTTTGGGCTGTGGTGGGTAATCACCCGCATAGTCAAAGTTCCCAGCGGCATCGCCACGCCATTGCTGATAGTGCTGGCGCTGGCTGTGGCTATATACTTGGGTGCGCGGCTCTACAAGCCGTTCTATGTCGAGAAAGGCACCGGAAAATGCATCGCCCGCGGCGCCAAGCAGCGGGCGACCTGCCGGCACTACTTCCCCGGGGCGAGGATCGGTGGTGGCTGCGGCCGCCAGCGCGAAGACGGGCGCTGTCGCTACGTGCATCGCGAGACTCCCGGAGGGGGAAGGTTCTGAGTCTGCATTATGCGGCCGGGGTGACCGCGGGGATCTGATCGGCCGTCGGCGGAAACGCCTAATGGATGTCGCCCAAGGAAGTAACGGGCGACATCCATCAGAAAGCCAGGGAATGCCTGAAGAAAGACGTTCGCGCAATGTTACTTCATTGCGCGAACGTCGGTAGAGCGCATCTCATAGCCCTCACTCGCCGGGCTGTCCGCTAGAGACGCTGGCATGAAATGCGCCTGCTGTAGTCTGGAGGCTTGTGCCGCTGTTTCATAACCTTATAGAGTTTCCTGCATTATGGTTAGGACCACACATAATGCAGGAAACTCTACAGCGCACCGCGTGAGGCTCACACAGCAGATTCTCTTGCATTACGGTCGTAACCGTAATGCAAGAGAATCCGTAGATGGAGGGTATGAAACAGCTTCTAGTCTGAGTCTCCCGTGTCCGGGTGTCCCTCTCCCTTCTGCATGTAGTGGGCCGGGGACTCCCCTGTCTCTCCCTCGAACGCGGGGCGATGGCTCTCGACCTGCGCGCAGCGCACTTTCTCCGCCACGACGTCATCGAGGAAGGCGAGCGCTCCTTCGCCGTCGCCGTCTATGAGGACTTCCTGGAGCCGGACCAAATCTCGCCCGTCAAGGGTGATCACCGTCTTCGCTGTCTTGAACGCCATCATATCGACCTCCCGTCGGAGCTGGCGCGGCGGCAGGAGAATCACCACTGCTCGCGCTGAAACCATCGCGCGGTGGATTCGCTCGACCCCGCTGTTATCCTGTCATCGACGGGGCCAAAGGTGTGTCGGAAGTCCGGGTGCAGGCGGGCGGCCCGGCTCCGAAGATGCAGGATGGGCCTCCTCGCCGAGAGAATCAGTCCAGTGAATCGAGTCTACGGAGGAGGCATGCCGTCGTGATACAGGGCGTCGCACACATTGCCGTCGTCACCACCGACGTCGAGCAGGCCGCCGCGTTCTATACTGAGGTGCTTGGCTTCAAGGAGACTCTCCGCCTGGAAACGACGCACAGCGGAACGATCGTGTTCGTCTCGGCGAACGGAACGCAGTTGGAGCTGTTCGGCGGCGGACAGCCGAAGGAGCCGGGAGAAGGCGAGGGGAAGGTCGGCTACCCCCACGTTGCGCTGCGGGTGGACGATGTGGAGGCGGAGTACGAGCGCCTCAAGTCTCTCGGTGTGGAGTTCGATATGCCGCCGACGGAGGCGGAGTCCGGCATCCGGCTGGCGTTCTTTAGAGACCCGGACGGCAATCGGATCGAGATCATCAAATTCGGCGAGTAGTCTGGAGGAGCTGGCGTTATGAAGATAGTCCGCTTCTGTGTGCCGGGCTTCAGTTACGAAGCGATCGGATACCTCGAGGGCGAAACGGTGATCGACTTCAGCCGCGGGATGCGCGCCTTCCGGGCGACATTTCCCCAAAGGCACAGGGCGTCGAGCTCCGAGTTCTTTTCGATTCAGGCGATGCTCTCTGAAGAAGGCCTGTTCGCCCCGGAGCTTTTCCGGAATGTGCGGGAGTACATCGCCGATCACGGGCTGGAGGAGGATCTGACGATCCCGGAGCCGAAGCTGCTCGCTCCCCTCGCCCGGCCGCCCCGGATCATCGCCCTCGGTCTGAACTACGCAGCACATGCAGCGGAGACGGGGAAGAAGCCGCCGAAGCAGCCCATCTTCTTCGTCAAGGCATCGACGGCCGTCATCGGCCCGGAGGAGTCGGTGGTCTGCCCCAAGGGGGTCGGCCGCATCGACCACGAGGTGGAGCTGGCGGTGATCGTCGGCAAGGGCGGTCGCAACATCACTCGAAAGAAGGCGCCCCGCCACATCGCCGGCTATACGATTCTGAACGATGTCACCGCGCGGGATATGCAGTCAGCCGACATGGCCGCCTCCCGCCCCTGGTTCCTGAGCAAGAGCTTCGATACGTTCGCGCCGATGGGGCCGTGCATCACGCTGCCGGATGAGATCGCGGAGCCGGCGGAGCTTGCGCTCTCCCTTCGCGTGAACGGCGAGACGAAGCAGGAGAGCAACACGCGAGATCTGATCTTCAGCATCAGCGAGATCATCCATCGTCTGAGCCGGCACCTGACGCTGGAGCCGGGCGATGTGATCGCAACGGGCACTCCGTCGGGCATCTCCCCCATCGAGCCGGGCGATGTAATGGAGGCCGAGGTGGAGCGCATCGGCGTGCTGAGGAATCCCGTAGTCGCCGGGAGGTGATCGTGGCAGGCCCCGTTCTGGCGCTCGATATTGGGGGCACGAAGCTCGCCGCGGGCGTCGTGTCGCCGGACGCGGAGGTGGTCGGCGAAGGAACTGCGGCGACCGATCCGGCCGCTCGTCCGCCGGAGGTCTCGGAGGCCCTCTTCGAGTTGGCCGAGCAGGTTCTGCGCCGCGGGCGACTGCAGATGAGGGACCTGGCTGCGGTGGGGATCAGCTTCGGGGGCCCGGTGGACTATGAAGCCGGGACGGTGGTGACGTGCCACCATCTGGCGGGGTGGGAAGGGGTGCCGCTTCGAGACATCGTGTCGGAGCGGACCGGCCTTCCGGCGGTGATGGACAACGACGCCAACGCCGCCGCGCTCGGGGAGACGGCCTTTGGGGCCGCTCGCGGCTGCCAGCATGTGCTGTACGTGACCGTGAGCACGGGAATCGGGGGTGGGCTGGTGCTGGGCGGGCGCCTCCATCGCGGCCTGAACTGCATGGCGGGCGAGATCGGGCACACGCACCTGGTGCCGTACGGGCCTCGGTGCACCTGCGGCCGGCTGGGCTGCCTGGAGTCGGTCGCCGCGGGCTGGGCAATGGTACGCGATGCGCGAGCGGCACTCGATGGCGGTGCGGTTTCGGCCCTCCGTTCGATTCCCCCCGAAGAGCTTTCGGCGCGGCATGTCGCGGAAATGGCGCAGACCGACGCGCTGGCGGAGCAGATCATGGACCGAGCCGGAGAATACCTGGGCCTGGGGATTGCCAGGGCCGTGACCCTGATCGGCCCCCAGGTCGTGGTGATCGGCGGCGGGATATCGCAGGCGGGTGACGTCCTCCTGGGGCCGCTGCGGAGAGGGTTCGAGCGATATGTCATGCCCGAGGTAGCCCGCGGCCTTCGCCTCCTGCCCGGGGAGCTGAGCCCTCGCTGGGGGCTGTACGGCGCGGCGGCGCTGGCCCTGCGCGAGCTGCTGCCTGTGGACTGAGCTGGCGCCATGCTCAGGCGGCCGAGCTGCGCCATGTGGAGGAGTTGGCGCCATGCTCAGACGGCCGAGCTGCGCCATGTGGAGGAGATGGCGCCATGCTCAGACGGCCGAGCTGCGCCATGTGGAGGAGATGGCCGCGGCCGTACCGAAGGGGATACACGTGTAGCGCGACGGCCTGAAGGCCTACCGAGGGGCGCCAGTTCGGTCGCGGGCTGACGAGCATTTCGGCCGGGAGCTTCCCGTCGAGGCGACCGATGTGGTGCTCTCGGCGGACCCGGGGATACGCTGATCGGGGACTCTAGCTCCGTCTACCCTCAGGGCGACGATTCGCCGGCAAGGGTGGAGAAGTACGCGGGAAACGAAGACCGGGGTCATTATGGGGAGAGGCTGTAGCGGTTTGCCGCCCGGCAGACTTCGACGGGGCAGGCGAACTTCGGCCTCGACTGAAGAGCACTTTCGTAGCAGGGAGGAGTCTGAGATGGCGAACGTACTCATCGTCTACCACTCGCTGGGAGGGAACACGAAGAAGATGGCGGAGGCGGTGGCCGAGGGCGCCCGCAGCGTGGCGGGCACCGAAGTCACTGTCAAGACCGGGCTGGACGCCGGGATCGACGACCTTTTGGGTTGCGATGCCGTTGCGCTGGGCTCGCCGGACTACTTCAGCTACATGGCGGGAGGTCTGAAGGACTTCTTCGACCGCACCTACTATCCGAGTCAGGGCAAGGTTGCCGGGAAGCCGGCTGCCGTGTTCGCGAGCGCGGGCGGGCCGGCTGAGAACATCCTGGGGGTGCTCCAGAAGGCCGTGGGGTGGTTCAAGCTCAAGCCCGTTGGGGAGCCGGTGGGGAGCTCGGGCGGTGTCTCCGCCGGGGCGCTGACCGGGTGTAAGGAGCTGGGTCGCACGCTGGCGGAGGCGGCACAGGGGGAGAGCTGACCCCACTTGTTTCCATTGGGTTTGGGCGATTGCGCACCTAGCGTGGGAGCTTCCGTAGGTGAGTCGACATGCGGTTTGGATGCTGCGTCAACCTGGAGTTGATCGAGACCGCGGCTCGGGGTGGCTGCGATTTTGTGGAACTGCCGGCGAGCGCGCTCTGCCCCGAACAGGGAGAGGCCGAGTTTCGGCCGGTGCTGGACCGGCTCGCGGGTGCGCCGATCAAGGCGGAGGTCTGGGAGCTCTGCCTCCCGCTGGATGCGAGAATCTGTGGCCCCTCCGTGGACTGGCCGCGGGTGAGCCGGTATGTGAGCACGGCGCTCAGGCGGATCGCCGCGGTTGGCGGCGCAGTGGTCACCTTCCCGTGCGGGGAGGCGTGCGAGGTCCCGACGGGGTTCTCGGCAGGTGCTGGCCTGGCCCAGCTCTCGGATTTCCTGCGGGTGTGCGGGGCGCTTGCCCGGCGGCACGGGTTGACCGTGGGGATAGAGGCCCTGCCTGCGCGGCGGAGCCGGCCGCTCGGCTCGGTGCCGGAGGCGATGGAGCTGGCTCGCAGCCTGAACGTGCCCGAGCTGGGTGTTGTGCCGAACTGGTTCGAGATGTCGAGAGCGGGCCATTCGCCTCTCGACGTGGTGGATGCTGCCTCCTGGCTGGCACACGTGCATGTATCGGCCGCGGATCTGGAGCCTGCGCCGGGCGCGGATGGGCCCCTGCGGGAGTTCATCCAAGCTCTGTGCCTCGCCGACTATGGCGGAAGGATCTCGATACAGGCGGACTGGGAGAACCCCGCCGACGAAATGGGCCGTGCGCTGGACGCTTTGCGGCTCTGCCTTGCAGAAAACTGAAAGGATCTGAATGGCGAACGCTGAGAGAATCTTCCACGCATTCCGAGGAATCCGCTACAGAACCGATGAGTCGCACGACGTGTCGAACCTGATCGCCCCGCCGTACGACGTCATCTCCGAGGAGAAGCAGGCGGAGCTTTACGCCCGCTCGGACAGCAATTTCGTGCGCATCGAGTTGCCGCGAGGAGGGAGCGAGACGCGCTACGCCCAGGCCGCCGCAGTCCTGAGGCAGTGGCTCTCTGAGGGCGTGTTGATGCGCCATGCCGACCCCGCGTTTTACGTGCTGGAGCAGGAGTTTGCGGTCGAAGGCCGGACCTGGCGACGGCGAGGCCTCTTCGGGTTGGTGCGCCTGCCGGAGGGGAACGAGAGCTTCGTTCTGTCACACGAGGGCACCCTTCCCGAGCCCAAGGCGGACCGGCTGCTCGTCATGCAGGCCTGCCGCGCCATGACGAGCCCCATCATGCTGATGGCGGAGGACTCCCACGGAGCGCTCATGAGCCTCCTCGACGAAGCCGGCGGCGAGCCGCAAGCCATGGCGGCGCGCTCGGACGGCACGACGAACCGGATATGGGTGATCCAAGATCCTGAGGCGATCTCGGCGGCGTCAAATGCGATCGGACCTGGACCGCTGTTTATCGCAGACGGACATCATCGGTTCGAAACCGCGCTCGCCCATCGCGACGAGATGCGAGCCGCCCATCCCGAGGCTCCGCCCGATGCGGGATTCAACCACGCGCTTGCCCTGGTCAACAGCGCGAGGGATGAGGGCCTTCGGATCTTCCCGACCCACCGGCTCGTCTCGGGATTGGACGAAGCGGCGGAGGAGAACCTGAGAGAATGCATGGAGCGGTACTTCGAAGTTAGCAGCGATAGAGTCGACGACGTGGATCGCTGGGCCGATCTATCCTGGCTGGAGAAAGCGGCGCCGGGAAAGCCCTTGTTTGGTGTCTACCGAGACTCGCAGCTCTATCGTCTCGCGGCAAAGGAGGCCGCTCTGCCCGTGGGCGGGAGCGTAGTGGACAAGCTGGACGTCAGCGTCCTCCACCGTCGCTTGATCGATCCCACGCTGGCGGGAGTCGCCAACGGGCCCAAGGGCGACATCAGCCACGATTCGCATACGGCCGGGCCCACGGTGCGCGGCGCTCGCCTCACATACACCACCGATGCGAGAGAGGCGATGGCCGCGGTGAATAGGGGCGATTACGACTGCGCCTTCTTCCTGCGGCCGACGCGCGTGTCGGAGGTGATGGCGGCGGCGCGTGCGGGGGAGCGCATGCCCGGGAAATCCACGTACTTCTATCCGAAGATACCGGCGGGGCTGGTCGTGAGCGACGCCTCGGAGAATCCCATCTAGGTCCTCCCCTCTTCACGATGGATAACCTCACTCCCATGTTCGCACAATATCGAGCGATCAAGCGGGAGCACGCGGACGTCATCCTCCTGTTTCGGCTTGGGGACTTCTACGAGATGTTCGGCGACGACGCCAAGCTCGCCGCCGATGTCCTCGATCTGGTGCTCACCTCTCGCGAGGCGGGGAAGGGCCGGCGCATCCCCATGTGCGGCATCCCCTACCATGCGGCAGACCGCTATGTCGCCCGGCTGCTGGCCGCGGGCCACAAGGCCGCCGTATGCGAGCAAGTCGAGGACCCCAGGAAGGCGAAGGGCCTCGTCAAGCGGGAGGTCATCCGAATCCTCACTCCAGGCACCGTGGTAGAGGAGCATCTGCTGGAGGCGGGGATGAACAACTACCTCGCCGGCGTGGCTGCGGTCGAAGGCAGGTTGGGCCTCGCCGCGGTCGACTGCTCGACGGGCGAGCTGATGGTGACCGAGTTCGCGGGAGACGACCCGTGGGGGGAAACGGCGGATGAGATCGCCAGGCTCCAGCCCGCGGAGCTGCTCATCCCGGAGGCGGACCAGGGCCGGGTGGATTTCCGAGGGCTGCTGCCGGGAGACGCTGCGACGATCAGCACGTGGGGAGACGAGGCCCTCCTTTCGGCGGGGCCGGCGGAGCTGCTGAGAAGGCACTTCGGCGTGAGCTCGCTTCGCGGGTTCGGGTGCGAGAATATGCCGGCGGCGATTGAGGCGGCGGCGGCGATCGTCGCCTATCTCAGGAAGACCCACAAGTCCGGCCTCGAGCAGATCCGAGACATGCGGACCTACTCCCGGGACGAGTTCATGGTGGTGGACGCCACCACTCGCCGCAACCTGGAGCTGCTCGCATCGCTGCGGGATGGGTCGCGCCGCAACACCCTCCTGTCCGTGCTCGACGACACGCTGACTCCGATGGGGGCGCGCCTCCTGCGCCGCTGGATCACGACCCCGCTGCTGGACACCGGCCGGATCGAAGCGCGGCTCGACGCGGTGACCGCGCTGCACCAGGAGGCGTCGCTTCGCGCCCGCCTCCGAGACGAGCTTCGCCGCGTGCGCGACCTGGAGCGGCCCGTCGCCCGGGCCGCCGCCGGCACGGCCAGCGGGCGGGACTTGGGGGGGCTGCGCGACTCCCTCGAGCGCCTGCCGGGCTTCGCTCAGTCGCTGAGCGAGGCGGGAAACCCCGCGTTGGCCTCTCTCGTGGCGGACTTCGACCCGCTCGCGGACCTACACGAGTTGCTCGCTCGCGCTCTGGAGGACTCGCCGCCGGCGACGCTGAGAGAGGGCGGGCTCATCCGCTCGGAGTACTCGCCGGAGCTGGACGAGCTGCGGGAGGCGCGGACGAAGGGGAAAGAGTGGATCGCCGGGCTGCAGGAGCGGGCGCGGGCGGAGACGGGAATCAAATCGCTCAAGGTGGGGTTCAACCAGGTGTTCGGGTACTACATCGAGGTGACGCGGCCCCACCTCCATCTCGTGCCGGAGGCCTACCAGCGCCGCCAGACCATGCGGAATGCCGAGCGGTTCATCACGCCGGAGCTGAAGGAATACGAATCGAAAGTGCTCGGGGCGGAGGAGCGCATCCTCGCCCTGGAGCAGGAGCTGTTCGCCGCGCTGCGGGCGAAGGTGGCGGCGGAGGCGGGGCGGATTCAGAAGGCGAGCGATGTCGTGGCGCGGGCGGACGTGCTGGCGAGCTTCGCCGAGGTGGCGGCGCGCAACGCCTACGTCCGGCCCCAGATCACGACCGAAGACCGCATCGAGGTCCGCGCCGGCCGCCATCCGGTGGTGGAGCTGGCGCTGGAGGACGAGAGGTTCGTGTCCAACGACGTGCATCTGGACTGCTCCGAGCAGCAGCTTCTCATCATCACCGGCCCGAACATGGCGGGCAAGTCCACCTATCTGCGGCAGGTCGCGCTGATTGCGCTGATGGCGCAAATGGGGAGCTTCGTGCCGGCGGAATCGGCGACCATCGGTGTGGTGGACCGCATCTTCAGCCGCGTTGGGGCCTCGGACGACCTGGCGACCGGCCAGAGCACGTTCATGGTCGAGATGACGGAAACGGCCAACATCCTGCGCCATGCCACGAAGCGGAGCCTCATCATCCTGGACGAGATCGGGCGCGGCACGAGCACCTTCGACGGGCTGAGCATCGCCTGGTCGGTCGCCGAGCACATCCACGATGCCCCGCGCCTGGGGGCGAAGACCTTGTTCGCCACCCACTACCACCACCTCAACGAGCTGGCGGATTCGCTGCCCAGGGTGAGGAACTATAGAGTGGGAGTGAAGGAGAAGGGCGATCAGATCGTGTTTCTGCGCCGGATCGTTCCGGGTGGGACGGACCGAAGCTATGGCATTCAGGTGGCGCGCCTGGCCGGGCTGCCCTCAGAGGTGATCGAGCGGGCGAAGCAGGTGCTGTGGTCGCTGGAGGAGCGCAACCACATAGGCGACAAGGGCCCGCTGTCGCCCTCTCCTCCCAGCGCCGGCCCCGCGCCGTCGGCCGATCAGCTCGCCCTCTTCGCAGGCGCACCGGACCCGCTCGTGGAAGAGATACGTCGGATGGACCTCAACCGACTGACGCCGCTCGAGGCGTTGAGCAAGCTGGCGGAGCTTCAGCGGAGGACGCGCCAGCAGTCGCCCGATCCCGCGCCACCGGCGCACGACGAGGAGGAGTAGCAGATGCCACAATCAGCGAAGCTGACGCATGCTGTCGAAGACGCCCTCGCCAAGGACGAGCGGACCGCCGGGCTGGAGCACGTTGCCGTGAAGGCGGTCGGGGCGGCCGTGTTCCTGGACGGCGAGGTGGAATCCCGCGAGCTCAGCGGGATCGTCGAAGAGGTCATCAAGAAGGTCGACGGTGTGGGCATGGTGCGGAACCGTCTGCAGATCAACCCCCAGGCGCGGGGTGGCGGGTGGCGGGAGCCGCATCGGCACGAGGAGTAGTCAACTGTAGGGCGGGCATTCCCATGCCCGCCGTGGGCCTGGGCAGGAGCGCATCTCCTGCCCTTTTCTACTGCTCCCGCTCGCCCACCTCGACGATGGTCACGCCGGAGTCCCCCTCCCCTACTTCCGCCAGCCGGAACGACTTCACCAGCGGGTGCTCCTTCAGGCGCTCGTGGACGCCCGCGCGGACGGCCCCGGTGCCCTTGCCGTGGACGATCCTCACCTTCTCGTGGCGGGCGACGGCGGCGCGGTCGAGGTAGCGGTCGAGTTCGTACACGGCGGCGTCGACCCGCAGGCCGCGCAGGTGCAGCTCCGTCGGCACCGGCCCCATGGCCACGCGGACGTGATCCGGAGCGGCGCGGGTCACGGTGAGCATCGCCTCGCGCACGGGAGAGAGGTCCCCCACGGGGACCGAGAGCCGCAGAAGCCCTACCTGCACCTGAACCTGGCCGCTCTCGTCCGGCGGCTCCAGCACGCTGCCCCGCTGCCGAACGCTTCTCACCAGGACGGTGTCCCCTCGAACGAGCGCGCCGACTGGCTCCGGCTCCGGCTCCGGCGGGGTCTCGGCTTCGGCCGCTTCCGCCGTCGCCTCCGCCGCCTCGGCCGAGATCTCGGAAAGCTCCTCCCGGGCGACGCTGGCGACGTCCACCGGCTCGGGCGGCGCGAACTTCCGAACCAGCTCCGCCTCCCGCTCGATGGCGTCCTTCGCCTCCCGCGCCTCCTGCACCGACTGGCGCAAGAGGTTGAGCAGGTCCTCCGTACGCTCCTTGGCGCGGCTGACGATGCGACGCGCTTCTTCCCGCGACTCAACGAGCATATCGCGCCGGCGCCCCTTGAGGTCGGCCAGGAGCTTCTCGTATTCGGCGCGGGACTGCTCCAGCTCGCGTCGAGAGCGGGCCGCCGCGCGGCGCTCCTCCGCCAGGTCGCGCTGATCCCGTTCCGCCCGCTGGATCACCTCATGCAGCTCGACCTGAGACTCGCCCATCATCTCCGCCGCCTGGCGGAGGACGTCGGCCGACATGCCCAGGCGGGAGGCGATGGCGAAGGCGTTGCTGCTGCCGGGCGTCCCGATGCGCACCTCGAAGGTCGGCTCCAGGGTGACGGGGTCGAACTCGACGCTGGCGTTCTCCACTCCAGGCTGCGTGTAGGCGAAGGCCTTCAGCTCCCCGTAGTGCGTCGTCGCGATCACGCGGGAGCCGCGCCGCAGCAGCTCGATGAGCACCGACTTGGCCAGCGCCGAGCCCTCCGCCGGGTCGGTCCCCGCGCCGATCTCATCCAGCAGGACGAGCGAGCCGCCGTCGGCCGAGTCCAACACTTTCACGATCTGCGTCATGTGCGAGGAGAAAGTGGAGAGGCTCTGCTGGATGCTCTGCTCGTCGCCGATGTCGGCGAAGATCTTGCTGAAGACGGCGGCCCGACTGCCGTGCGCCGCCGGAACATGCAGGCCGGTCTGCGCCATCAGGGTCAGCAGACCGAGGGTCTTCAGGCTGACGGTCTTGCCGCCGGTGTTCGGCCCGGTCAGCACGAGCGCGCTGAACTCCTCCCCTATATTGATATCGACGGGCACCACCCGACCTTCCAGCAGTGGATGCCGCGCCTGGATCAGATCGACCTTCCCTTCGTCGTTGATCTCGGGATCGATGGCCTCCATCTGCTCGGCGAGGGCGGCGCGGGCGAAGATGAGATCGAGCCCCGCCAGCGTCTGAATCGTGGCGAGGATCTCCTCCCCCACCTCCCCGACCATGCCGCTCAGGCGGGCCAGGATTCGCCGAATCTCGCGCTCCTCCGCCGAGCGCGCCTCCCGCACCTCGTTGTTCACCTCGACGACGGCGAACGGCTCCATGAAGGCGGTGGCGCCGCTGGAGGACGAATCGTGGACGATGCCCCGAAACTCGCCCTTGAACTCGCTTCGGACGGGGATGCAGTAGCGGCCGTTTCGGACCGTGACGATCGGCTCCTGAATCATGCGGGAGTGCTGCGAGGAATGGAGGATGGCGTGGAGCCGCTGCTCGATGCTGTCCTGGAGCCGGCGGATCTTCGTGCGGATGGCGCGGAGCTGCTCGCTGGCGGTGTCCGCAACCTCGCCGCGATTGTCGATGCTGGCGGCGACGGCCTGCTCGATCTCCTGGAAGACGCCGAGATCCGCCGCCCGTGACGTGATCAGCGGGGCCTCGAACTCGGCCTGCTGGAGATAGCCGCGCATGCGACGTGAGGCGTAGACGCTATCCGACACCTCCAGCAGATCGCGCTCCGCCAGCACGCCGCCGCGGGAGGCATTGATGACCTGCGCCCGGACGTCGTGCACGCCCCCCAGCGGCGGCCGTCCCCCGCCGGCCAGGAGCGCCCGCGCCTGGGCCGTCTCGGCCAGCAGGCGACGCACCTGCTCCAAATCGCCCGCAGGCTCGACCTTCTCCGCCAGCTCCTTGCCCAGCGACGATGCCGCCTGCGAGCGCAGGCGCTGGCGTACCGCCTCGTATTCAAGTACTCGGAGTGTGCGCGCGTCCATTGGGATTCCGGCCCCACCCTCGAGCGATAGTGTAGCACACGGACCGGCAGGGCGGGAAGGGTCGGTCGGAGGCGGGTTACGGGGGCGTCAAATCCTTGTCGAAGCGAACGCCCGTCTGGCGATAGCCGAGGGCCGGATAGAAGTGGTGGGCGGTCTCGGTGCGATGGGAGGCGCTGGTCAGGCGGACCCGAACGGCCCCCTCGGATCGAAGCCAATCCTCTATCGTTCGAACGAGACGCCGGCCGATGCCCTTGCGCTGGTGGGACTCCGCGATTGCCAGAGCGGAGATGTCGCCGTTCTTCCCCTGCCGTCGCGGGGACTCGGCCGTGTTGGCCGCGGCAAACCCAACGACGGCGCCATCGACCTCAGCCACCAGGAAGCGGTGACCGGGAGCTTCGGAGAAGACCGCGATGCGCTTGCGGACTTGCTCGCCCGGGCAGGGGTGGCCCAGGACGTCGTAGAGAGACGCTACCGCTTCCGCGTCGCCTTCCTCGGCCTTTCGGATGACGACGGGCTCGCTCACCCACGAGACTCCCGGAGCGCCTCGGTCACCTGCTCGGCCGCCCGCTGCGTGCCGTCCTTCACCGAAACCTTGCCGATCCACATGAGGTCGAGCTGCTGCTGGATGAAGTGGCTCACCCGGTCCCACTCGGGGATGTTGGGCGCCTGGCGGGCATAGTCCAGGGCCTCGACGAAGACGCTCCGGTCGTAGCCGACATCCTGTTCGAGGTAGGGGCCGTTGGCGACCGACTGCCGAGAGGGTTGCTTCTCCATGTCCCGGCCCATGCGCTCCTGCGCCTGCCGGCCGAGAAGGAAGGCGAAGAGCTGCCACGCCTCCTGCGGGTGCTTCGTCCCGGCGGCGATGGCGTAGTTCTCCATCCCGAGAAGGGTGGCGTGGCGCCTCTTCTTCGGGAGCGGGGCGATGCCCCAGCGCAGCGCCTTCGCCTCTTTCATCTGCTGGATGTCCCAGGCGCCCGTCTGGAACATGGCGACCTGGCCGTTGACGAACATGGCGATGTTCTGTCGCCGGTCCGCCATCGTCGTGGGGGGGCAGACCTGCCACTTGTGCCGGAGGTCCACCAGGAACTGGAGCGCCTCCTGCGAATCGGGACCGTCGAGGAGACATCTCTTCCCGTCCTCGCTGACGATCTCGCCCCCGGCGGCCCACACCCATGGGTAGATCCGCGCGCCCCAGAAGTCGATGACCGTGCCGAAGCGGCGGCGCTCCGGATCGGGGTCGCTGCTGGTGAGCCTCCGGGCGGCGGCGAGGTAGTCGTCCCAGGTCCAGGTATCGTCCGGGTAGCTCACGCCCGCGGCATCGAATAGGTCCTTGTTGTAGAAGAGCACGTACACCGACGTGTACCGAGGCAGCGAGTAGAGCTGGCCCTCGTAGCGGCACAGCTCGACCAGCTCGGGGTAGAAGTCCTGTAGGTCGAAGGATGCGTCTTTCTCGATAAGCGAGTCGAGGTCGAGCAGCGCGCCGTTCGCCGCCAAGGGGATGAAGTAAGCGCCGTGGATGGACATCACGTCCGGCGGGTTGCCGGCCGCCACCATCTGCTGGAGCTTCTCCATGGCGCGGTCGCCGGGCTCGTTCACGATCTCCACTCGGATGCCGGGGTGGGCCGCCTCGAACTGCAGGCACAGGTCCTGGTTCGCGGCGAACTCCGCCGGGCGCGTCCAGGTGAACAGAGTGATCTCGACAGGTCCCGTCTGGGTCTTCTCTCCGCCGCCGCAGCCGGCGAGGGCCAGGCCGAGGAGCATGACGACGAGGGACCGGAAGCGCATCGGATCAGCCCTCCTCCCCATAGCCCGGGCCGGGCGGGCAGGCTTCATCGGCCGGAACGACCTTCTCCCGCAGCGGCCTGAAGCCACAGGTGCGGAACTCCTCGTCACAGTATCCCATGGCGAACGGGTGGCACTTGACGACTATGTACTTGGCGATCAGCGGGAACTCCGGCTCCATCGCCCGGCGACAGGCTTGCATCATCTGTCGAATCTCCCACTGGGCGCGAGAGCACAGACGCACGTGGGCGACATGCAGCAGGTTCCGCAGGTTCGTCGTCCAGATCAGGTTCGTCTTGCCCGCGTTCGGAATGATGAACCGGGCGTCTTCCTGGGCCTGCTCCCCCTTCTTGCCCTTCGCCGCGAAGCGCTCGATGGTCTCGCGGTAGTAGGCGACCGTCTCGCCGATGACCTGCTCGAAGCGGCCGCCGTCGTCGCTTAGCGATTCCGGCTTGATGAAGTAGCCCGGGTCGCCGACGTCCACGTACCGCTGCGACTGCTGGTTGTAGGAGGAGAGGCGATGGCGCACGAGCTGATGGGAGCAGGCGCGGCTGATCCCCTCGATGCCGAAGGTGAAGCTCGGGTGCTCCAGAGTAGAGCCGTGCCCCTGTCGCACCAGCTCCTCGAAGAGCCGGTTGCGGAGCTTATCGCTCCCGGCCTTGCGCCAGGCCTCCTCGGGACTTCCCTTCTGATAGCAGAGCAGCGCGGCGGCGACGGTGAGCCGCTCCGGCTCCGGCGTATGCGCCAGCAAAGTGACTTTCACGGTGTGCCTCCCACAGATCTGTGCCATCCCTTCAGCGTCCCCTCACCTCAGCCCTGCCGCCGCCCGAGGCGCCGTCGATAACCGGGGGAGCAGGCATCACAGGACCTCTCCCGCTACAGTTGAGAGAGAATCTCCGCCGTCTGCTCGATGGCCTCGGCGAGCGCCTCCATCCCGCGGTCGAGGTCGGCTTCGGGGATGGTGAGCGCCGGCTCGACGCGGATCACCTCGGGGTTGTTGAGCGTGTAAGCGGCGATGACGCGCCGCTGGGCGAGGCCGGCGATGACGAGGCCGGCGATGTCGGAATCGGTGAACTGGAGGCCGATGAGCAGACCCCGCCCCCGCACCTCGGCGATGAGCTTAGGCTGTGCCTGCTGGATCTGGCGCAGCCGGCCAAGAGCGTGCTCCCCAAGACGGGTGGCGCGCG